>Ga0307478_10000161_pt1 | contig 78060 bp, 79 predicted proteins | sample atmos_gasesECM4C_2_FD_203713 | JGI IMG/M metagenome (GOLD analysis project Ga0307478, IMG submission 203713) | Hardwood forest soil microbial communities from Morgan-Monroe State Forest, Indiana, United States - atmos_gasesECM4C_05 | ecosystem: Environmental > Terrestrial > Soil > Temperate...
ATTACCGCACCGAAATCATCTCGCTCGAAGGCGATTCGCACCTCGAGCACGTCACATGGCGCAATAACCAGACCGGCGAAATCGCCACAGTCCCCATTCGACACGTTTTCATCATGGCCGGCGCATCGCCGCGAACCGATTGGCTGAAGGGTTGTGTCGCGCTCGACACCAAAGGATTCATTCTCACGGGACGCGATCTCGACGGTTCCACTGACCAACCCGCCTGGCCGCTGGCCCGCAGTGCGCAAATGCTGGAAACGAGTCTTCCGGGCGTATTCGCCGTGGGCGATGTTCGGTCGGGGAACGTAAAGCGAGTTGCTTCGGCCGTCGGCGAAGGTGCAATCGCTATTCATCTTGTCCACCGAGCACTTGCTGAACTCTAGCAGCAGCCCACAAAGGCGATACACGTCCGGCGTGAGTCGCGCCTACCCGTCTACCTCCATGATGATTCCCGCCTGGAATTCTCGATATGGCGATGAGCGGCACAACCGCAACCCTTCTGGCTCAGCGCATGGTAAGGAAGGAAGAAGCCAAAATCGTGTTCGTTCTGCGAGACGGCAAATACTATCTCGCGGAATTTTGGTGCGCGTCTTGTCTACTGTCTCGTTCAGATAAGGCAAGAGGATAAGCGCATAAAGCCTCCGCGCCAAGATCATGAGTGTGCGGCCGTTTGACAAAAACGCCTTGGCTGCCGCCGCGGAACACAAACTCATCGTCTTCATGCGGTTGGACCTCACCCAGATGTTCGACCAGTTCGACGGCCTCGCTCCAACTCAGGTTATGAGGTAGCTTGCCGTTGAGAAGATTCTGGTACGGCGACTCGAGGTGCTTGTTCATCTCCCCAGTATAGTATTGCGACGCTAAGAAGCGGAATGGGGTAGAGCATCTCCGAGGAGACATCAGCGAATAGACTTGCGAACGCAGGAGGACTGTATTCCTCGAAATGCCAGCGGGGCTTCCGCCATATCAATGGTGTCTCCACAATCGAGTGAAGAGAGCACAAGAAATGCTATTGAAGGGCAGCGACTCTCTCGCCGACATCGCTATACAGAACGCTTTTGCCGATCAAAGTCACTTCACCAAAACGTTTCGTCGTCTGGCGGGTACAACCCCGGCGAATTGGAAACGAGTTCATCGGAGCTAAGGCCGATAACCCGCCAGCCGACGACGCTCACTTCTCGAATGAAGAATATGTAAGTGGAAACGCCTGCACATTTCGGCACGTTCCGTCGGCCATCGCGGCCGTCAAGTCACGATCCGTCGCGGCGATAAGGTGAACGTCGACCTGAATCCACGCTCACCCGCGCGCTCAATCTCTCGATCCTGACCAAGACCGCTAGCGAATTGCTCGTGCGTCGAGTTCCTTTTCATTCATCAACGTGAACGCGACAGGCTCCCTAAGGGACTGGGCGCTATCCCTTGGATCCCGGGGACCTTCAGCTGCTGCGACGTGGTCGGGGTCCTTGGCGTGGCGCATCCCCAGAAAAAATCCCACGGCGAGGAAGGAGAGAAAGCCGATCATTTATTCCACCTGAGTTGCTAGAATGGATTGCTTACACTGCTGCCGCCTGGCGCAACTCTGCCAGGCGCGTCGTCAGAAGTCCTAAGTACTTTTCCATTCCTTCCCCGGTCTTGGCGGAAAGCTGAAGGACCGGCATGCCCGGTCGCACAGACTGGATGTTGTCGTATGCGGTCTCCCAACTAAATTCAACCGCTGCCGCCAAGTCAACCTTAGTGACGACTGCAACATCGGCGCTGTGAAAAATCGTGGGATACTTTAGCGGTTTGTCCTCGCCCTCGGTCACCGAAATAAGTACGAGACGGAGATCTTCGCCCAAATCATAAGAAGAAGGGCAGACCAGGTTGCCCACGTTTTCGATGAAGAGGAAATCCAACTGGTTGAGGTCCCATTCTTCCAGCGCACTTCGCACCATGGCGGCTTCGAGGTGACAGAGAGTACCGGTCGTGATTTGCTTGACTGGGGCTTGGCTACGCGCCAAACGCAACGCATCATTCTCGGTGGCAAGGTCGCCCACCAGAGCAGCGACCTGGTAATTTGCTCGCAGCAGAGTGAGAGTTTTTTCGAGGATTGCGGTCTTGCCAGAGCCGGGGCTGGAGACCAGGCTTACCACGAACACTCCCGCAGCGCGAAAACAGTCGCGGAGGCTCCGCGCTATGACGTCATTTCGCTTCAGCACATTCTTTCGGACTTCGATCAAACGGGGTTCGGGACGCATTCTTGTATCTCCAGGGCAACGACTTCGAGTTCTTTTCCCTGCACAATCTCGGAGCAGGGAGTACCGCATTCCGAGCAACAAAACAACTGCAACGAACTCAGCGGACGCTGCGCTTGACAACCGGGACAAAAGATCACGACGGAAACGTCTTCCACCAGCAAACGCGAACCCTGCAGCGGAGTGCCTTCACAGGCCATTTCATAACAAGAGAGGAGAGCCTCTTTCACCACGCCGGATAAGGCCCCCAGCTTTAGATGCACGGCATTCACCTGAACGCCGCGGCGCTCTGCCTCTTCCTCGGCCAGTTCCACGATGCTCATCGCTATGGAAAGTTCATGCATGTTCTGTACTCGCTCTGCCTGTGATCTGTCCGTGCCGGGCCATCGAAGCGGCCGAATGCCGCCAGTGCCGCCTGCCCCAGGCTGATTCCTCCATCGTTGGGCGGCACCGCATGGTTTGTCCACACTTGCAGCGCCCCGTCCGCCAGCAGAGACTTCAAATCTGCCAACAGCAATTCGTTTTGAAAGACCCCTCCGGAGAGCGCAACGGTATCCACTCCGTGACTACTGGAGATTTCGACTACAGCATCCCGCAAGCCCTGAGCGATTCCGCGCTGGAAAGATCGAGCAACTTCCCGCACATCGCGTCCGCGAGCCCGGTCTTGCGCGACCGCCAGCAGCAGTGGACGAAAATCGAGTTCGCCGCCGCTGAAGGGGAAGGGATAGGGCTCCGTCAAGGGCGCGCTGCCGGCGAGTTGCTCCAGCCACATCGCGGCCTGTCCTTCAAAAGTCACCTCACGGGTAAACCCGAGAAGCGATGCAGCGGCGTCAAACAGACGCCCCACAGAGGTCGTAGCAAACGTGCGCACGTCTTTGCATATCAACTCCATTGCGTTCCGGTAGCGCTCGGGAAAAGCGAAGGGCTCGGCAAGCACGTCTGGCATGCCACCCACCTGAGCGAGGAATCCAGCCGCCGCTTGCACTGGGTAATGCGCCGCTGCGTCCCCGCCCGCGAGGGACGCCTGGCGCAAATGAGCCACGCGCCTGAAGCCCTCTTGCATGCTGCCCACGAAGAGCTCGCCACCCCAGACCGAACCGTCATCTCCGTATCCGGTGCCGTCGAAGCTTACGCCTACCGCTCGTTTCGTCCACTCTTCCCGTTCAGCAAGCACAGATGCCACGTGTGCGCGGTGGTGTTGCACTGTATGGCTTTGCGGAGCGTTTTGCGGGGACCCAAGCACGACGGCGTGAGCTGTTGAGAGATACTGCGGGTGAAGATCGTGCACCAGAAGCAGTTCGTCCCAGCGAACTTCGTACATCGAGACTAGATCTTCAACGGCTTCTTGAAATGCGCGGAATGATTGGTAATGGTCTAAGTCCCCGATATGCTGGCTCACAAAGGCCTGACCGTCCACAACCAGTGTGACCGTATTTTTCAGGTCGGCACCCAGCGCGAGGATCGGACCCTCGGCAGGAAGCGATGCAACTGCTCCCGGAGCGTACCCGCGGGCACGGCGCAAAACGACAGGACCGAAAGCGCCAAGCCGCGCCACCGAGTCGTCTACCCGGCGCGCGATGGGCCGCTGCCCAATCAGAAATGAGTCGGCGATTCCTGAAAGACGCTGCAATGCGTCTTCGTCCTCGTAAGCGATCGGCTCACTCGACCGATTCGCGCTGGTCATGACCAGGATTTCTGGGGCGCCGGCAGCGAATAGCAAGTGGTGCAAAGGAGTGTAAGGCAGCATCACGCCGAGTTCGATATTCTCTGGAGCAACCCCAGTGAGTTGGAGTTTTGCGGGCGCGAGCACGATGGGGCGGGCGACCGAAGTGAGCAGCACTTCCGCGTCAGAGGAAAGCTCGACCAGAGTGTGGGCGACCTCGACATCCCGCACCATCAGAGCAAACGGTTTTTCTTTACGATACTTGCGATCGCGCAAAGCCGCGACGGCAGCGGCATTTCGGGCATTACACGCCAGGTGGTACCCGCCGAGTCCTTTCACCGCAAGAATCCCGCCGGCACGAAGCATGTTTGCCGCACGGCGAATGCTGCCGGCACTCTCATGGTTGTCAGCTTGAAGTCTCGAGTGAAGATGCGGGTGAAGAGAATAACTTGGACCACAGGCTGGACACGCTACGGGCTGGGCGTGAAAACGACGGTTGCCCGGGTCCGCATATTCCGCGGCGCAGTAGTCATCGAGCAGCCAATCTTTCATGGTGGTGTTCGGCCGGTCGTAAGGCAGAGCCAGCACGACGGTGTAGCGCGGCCCGCAGTTGGTGCAGTTGATATACGGGTACCAATAGCGCGGATCGGCCGGGTCGAAGAGTTCCTTTAAACATTCATCACAAACCGGCAGGTCCGGCGAAATGCGAACCGTGGGGCGTTCTCGGAGTCGACTCGTCCGGATGGTGAATTCGTGCAAGCCGGTCGTCTCCGCAGGCCGCACGTCGATTTCCGCGATGCTGGCTGCGGGTGGTGGCTGCGCTTTCAAGTCCCGAACAAAAGCTTCCAGCCCGGTCTCAGCGCCCTCAAGATGAATCTCCACTCCTTCATCGGCGTTCAGCACCCATCCGTGCAGCGTGTTGGCGCAGGCCAGGCGATAGACAAACGGGCGAAATCCCACACCCTGCACGACACCCCGAACTCGGATGGAATAAGCGCTGGCCATTATGTCGTTTACCTTGTCTACTGGTCTTCTACTCGTCCACGATGCAGCCCCGACCTTGCCATCCCACTTGGACAACCTTGCCGTCCTCGACCAGGATTGGCACGGTGCGCTGTCCATGCGCGATCTCGCGCATTCGTCCGCGCGCTACGGAATCGGCTTCCACGTCGTACTCTACAAACTCACTGCGCTTCCACTCCAGCCACTCGCGCAATTCGCCGGTGTGGGGACAGCGAGCAGTTCCATAAAGTTCAAGCTTGGCCACGCCTCAATACCTCCTGTTCAACGTCTGCAACGATTCGCGGATGACATGGTAGATCGAAGCCTGGACTTCCTGAATGCGGGGGATATAGTCGCAGTTCACCACTAGGGGAAAGTCGGCCAGGCGCTTGCGTTTGATCTCGCCTCCATCGTAGCCGAGCAATGCGACAGTCAACATATTTCGCCGCCGCGCTTCTTCCAGCGCCATGATGATGTTGCGCGATCCGCCACTGGTTGAGATTCCCACTGCCACATCTTCCGGACGTGCCTGCGCAATCAACTGGCGAAGGAAAATTGCATCGGTGCCGATGTCGTTGGCAACTGCAGTAATATTTGCAGGCTCCAGGGAAAGTGACACTGCGGGGACAGACTGATAGCCAGGCGGCGGGAGCACGCAGTCAATGGCGAAATCGTTCGCGTCGGTCGCAGACCCGCCATTACCGAAAAGAATGAGCTTGCCCCCGTGGCACAGACGCTCAGCAATCGCCAGCACGGCGTTACCGATTTGTTCGGCTTCTTCCCGTGCCACTTGCGCGCGTAGCGTGCCATCATCGTGGACCTTCATTAGAATGGAGGACGCCACTTCCGCAACCAGGCCGACGGTGCCCTGCTTTTCCGTTCCCAGAAATGGATAGAGAAATCCCGAGTCTCCCACCTCATAGCCGAGTTCGCGGTGTTCGAAAAACACGTGCACCGTCTCCCACAGCGTGTGATAAAGGATCTCGATCATTTCTTGATGCATGAAGGGATCTTGCGTTGCTGCGTCCACGGCATAGGAGCCTTCGACGCCCGGAAGAGCGAAGGTCATCGCATCCTGACCGTGCGCCTGCTGCAAAGTGGCCCAGACTTCGGGATCGCCTTCCGGCGGACCGAATCCCATGACGATGTCCTCAGGACGAAGAATCGCTTCGAGCCACGGCCGAAAAAGAACCGACAGATCCAGCGCGGGCAGTGCGCGCTTACCCACGATCACAGGATGAACGAACTCCACAGACACGTGTTGGGCATCGGTGGCATAAGGCCCGCGTCCAAAGGCTAGAAGGCGCCCTCCGCGCAGAAAGCGTTCCGACATCTCGCGGCACGCTTCCGCCAGGCGTGGTGCTTCACGCGAGAAGAAGAGGTCGAACAATTGGTTCCGCTGAAGCAGACGCCCTTCGATCTGAGTCGCGAGTTTATATGCGGTTGGCATTAGCGTCTGTACTAACAAATTCGTGGCAATGGATCGCCGACCAGCATATCTACGATTCTGCTGCCCCCGTAAAGGGTTGTCACGAGTACCGTCCCTGCCGGTTGTGCGCGAACTTCGCCGATCACCTGCACTTCACTTCCGCCTTGCGCCAGACTCAGTGCATTGATCGCATCGTCGGCGTACTCGGGGGAGACAACTGCCAGAAACTGCCCCTCATTCGCAATGTGCAGTGGATCGAGTCCAAGCAATTCACATGCGCCACGAACGACATCACGCACCGGAATCTGATCTTCAAAAAGAACCATCCCCAGCCCGCAATCGCGCGCCAGCTCGTTTAGAGATGTGGCGGCGCCGCCGCGAGTTGGATCGCGCATCCAGCGGATGCCCGGTCCGGCGGCGCGAATGAGGGTTTCGACCAGGGGAAGCACGGAGCGGGTGTCAGAACGAAGATCGGCTTCCAGATCAAGCTCACCGCGCGCCAGCAGGATGGTGATGCCGTGATCGCCGATCGCTCCGGAGAGCAATATCCTGTCACCTACGCGCACCGAGCGAGGATCGATGGTCACTCCATGAAGCAGGCGGCCAATGCCGGTCGTCGTAACGTACATCTGGTCCGCCTTGCCGTGTTCGACGACCTTGGTGTCCCCGGCAGCGATCCGGACACCGGCGTGCCGCGCGGCCTTTGCCATCGCTCGGACTTCGGCTTCGAGAACTGGCGTAGGTAGCCCGGCTTCGAGCACATAGCTGACCACGAGGGCTTCTGCCCTGGCGCCCGAAACTGCGAGGTCATTCACCGTGCCGTTCACGGCCAGTTCACCGATGGAACCGCCCGGAAAACTCAGCGGCTTGACCACGAAGCTATCGGTGGTAATCGCAACTGTTGTGCCGTTGATGTCGACCTGTGCGGCATCTCCGAGCGGGCCGGGCGAGGAACCAAAAAGAAGGGGAGCAAAAAGGCCTTCGACGAGCCTGCGGCTGGCTTTACCTCCGGCTCCGTGCGCCATCTCGATCTGGGGATCGCGGAACCGGGTGGGCGGAAATTCGGTAGGCGTGGCGCCCGGCGCGCTCAGGCGATCGAGCTCAGACTTACCATTGCTGCCTTGCGGTGTTCGTAGTTGTGATAGGCGGCGCATGACCCTTCCGATGACACCATGAGTGCGCCGATCGGATGCTCCGGCGTGCACTCGCGGCCAAAAAGTTTACACTGATGCGGCTTCAGCACGCCCTTCAGCACTTCTCCACACTGCGCGGCTTTAGGATCGGTGACGCGAACGCCAGGAACCGCAAAACGCTGTTCCGCATCCCATTCGGCGTACTTCTCGTTGACGCGCAATGCCGACTGCGAAATGAATCCCAAGCCGCGCCACTCGAAATAGGGGCGTAGCTCGAAGACCTCGGCCATGGCCTTGAGCGCGGCGTGATTACCTTCCCAGGGAACAACGCGCTTGTATTGATTCTCGACCTTGGCCTCGCCCGCCCTCAACTGGCGCAGGAGCATGACAATGGATTGCAGCATGTCCAGCGGCTCGAAGCCCGAGACTACGATGGGTTTGCGTTCGTTTTGCGCGATCCACTCGTAAGGACGGCAACCAATGACGGTCGAGACATGGCCCGGACCGATGAAAGCATCGAGACGCATGTCAGGGGAATCGAGGATGGCACGAATCGCCGGAATGATGGTGACGTGATTGCAGAAAACCGAGAAGTTGCGTATGCCTTCGGCCTTGGCGCGAATTATCGTAAGCGCAGTGGAGGGCGCCGTGGTTTCAAAGCCGATGGCAAAAAACATGACATGCTTGCCGGGATTGAGCCGCGCCAGTTTCAGTGCGTCGGAAGGCGAATACACAATGCGAACGTCCATTCCCCGAGCTTTGTGCTCGAGCGGGCTGCCTTGAGTTCCGGGGACGCGCATCATGTCGCCGAAAGCGGCGAAGATAACATCCGACCGCTGCGCGATGGACAGGCCATCGTCGATTCTTCCCATGGGTAGCACGCAGACCGGACAGCCGGGGCCGTGGATCAACTCGATGTTTTCGGGGAGAATGTCTTTGAGACCGAAACGATAAATGGCATGAGTATGTCCGCCGCAGACTTCCATCATGCGGTAGTGGCGTTCCCGACCGGCGAGCCGGCGGATTTCGTCTGCCGTCTTCGAAATCAGTTCCGGTTCGCGGAACTCGTCCACGAATCTCATGCCGATCCCTTCCTCGTGGGCTGGACGCAAGCGGGCATCAATTCACATCCTCCAGTCCATATCCCTGCATTTCCTGCATCGCTCCGTCGATCTCGCCCAACATTCTGAGCGTGCTCATCTGGTCGGCCGCATCCTGCTCGCTGATCTTGCTCATGGCGAAGCCAACATGAATGAGCACCCAGTCGCCGGGCACGGGCTTGTTGTCGTGCAGCAGACCCAGATCGATCTTGCGCCGCACACCGACTACGTCCACGAGCGCGGAATCCTGATTGTCAGAAGAGATTTCTACCACTCTCCCCGGTATGGCTAGACACATGCGACATCCTCCCGCGACATCATGATTTGCTCCCTCCCGTCCATGTTTCGGTCCTGTGCCTGCAGCCAGTCTACGCCTGTTTACGGGCTGTGATATCAAACGAGAGCTTGAGTTCATCCTTGAGTCTTACGGTTCCACCCACCGCGGAAACTGGGCGAATCTCATAGTCACTCTGTCGCACTGAGAATTCCCCCGTGGCCCGCAGTGCAGTGCCGTTCACGGAAAGGCGAGCAGAAATCGGCTGAGTCTTGGTGACTCCGTGCATCGCTAGTTCCCCAGTAATGGCCGCCCAATACTGTCCTTCAGCCGTCTTGCTGGCGGAGACGCGCGACGTTTCGTAAACGATCTGCGGGAAGGAGTCTGACTCAAGGACTTCAGCGTGCATTCTGCGGTTGATCTCATCGCGATCTTTAGCGCTGATGTCATCAGTGGCGGCGAGTGAGGACGCGTCAACAACCATGCGCAGCGAGCTTCCGTCGATCGCATCGGGATTCAGGACAATTTCGCCCTCGATTCCAGGGATGGCGATCGTGGGGTTGTGACCGAATGCTGCAAGCAGCCCCGTGGTAAACGCGCGAACGATAAAGGTACTTCCCTTGGAGTCAACGTCGTAGCGGACCGTGGCATCCTCCGGTGTTCCCTTGGGGTCTATGGCGTAATGCACTGGAAATGCCTCCCGGTAATCGGATCTCTTGATGGAACATTCACTGATTCATTCCTGCTTTCGAGCCACAACGTAGAAGTAGAATTTCAATTCGTCCTGAAGCTTCAAGGTGCCGCCCGCGATCGAAGCGATGCGAATGTTGTAATCGCTCTGCAGCAGGGTAAAACTGCCGTAAGCGCGCGCGCTATCCACTGCGAGAGAAACTTGCGCGATAATGTCCTGATCGTTGGACATGCCATGAAGATTCAATCTCCCACGCACATTGAGGCGGTATAGATCATCTTTCAGTTTCTCGACCGCCACCTGGGTACTGTCGTAAATAACTTCGGGGAACTGCGTTGATTCCAGCACCTCGCGATTCATCACCCGGTGAATCTCCCGGCGGTCCGAGTCCGGGAGCTCATCCAGAACCTCAAGCGACGAGGATTTCACCTGCACCTTGAGGGAAAGGCTGTCCAGCGTGGAACTCATCTGAACTACGCCAGTCCAATCGCGAATCGCGATCTTCGGACTATGAGCGACCGCCGAAATCAAGCCGCCGGCAAAGGCCTGCACGGTAAACTGGCTTGCTCGTGTATCGATAACATAACGGACACTCGCAGAAGTCTGCCCCGTGGAAGTTGTCGCCATGAACCGCCCTCCCCGCCAACTTCGTTAGATACTACACGACCACAGTCAATTTACCCCCCTCTGGATAAAGCGAACAGCTATTCTCCCTGCGTGGCTTACTAACCCTGTGGGAGTTGGTCGATGTTCGCCAAGTCTCGTTGCTCTACATAGGTTCGGTTGTCCCCACTTACCCCGGTTACATGGATCGCAGTTTCAAATAGCGATCCAAATCCGGCAAAGCACCCTGAGCCAGGTTGCCCAGACCGAACTGACCGAGATAACGTCTTGCGATCGGGTTGGAAAGAATCAAGCCCGCACCAAACACGACCAGAGCCACTCCGCTCAGCATGAACAGCGTGTCTTTGTCACTGGTTCCGTTACCATTACCGTTTTCTTCCATTGCCACGGTAGTCTCCTTTTGCGCCGGATGGTTATTGATTTGAAACAGTCTCCGCCTTGTTCAGAACTCTGTCGATCAGCGACTCGACGAGTTTCACCGCTTCTTCCACGGCGGCCGCGACGGGTACGCTGAGTCCCATGTAGCCTTCTTCGCGACCAAGCGTTTCCGGTTCGCAGCCCACGAGCAGCACATTATTCACTTCGATGTTCATGGCCCGGGCCATGCGCAGAACGCTGACCGGATTCATGGCGTGGGCCTCGATCATTTCTTTAGGGGCGTCCAGGTCGTCCAAGACCTTCAAGTCCGGTTCGATCACATAGAGCGTTCCGGGAGCGTCGCCGTGCGGGCAGGCGTCGACCAGGATTGTGGCCTCGTAGCCGTCTTGTAGCGCATAGGCCAGGTCGAAGCCGCGGATGCCAAAATCGGTTATACGCACTCTCTGCGACAGCTTCCGCTCGGCCAGGCGGCGAATTACTTCCACGCCGAAGCCATCGTCGCCGAGGAAGATGTTGCCGATGCCCGCGACCAGGATGGTTGGCTTCTCCGTCGCTTGAACTGGAGGAATCTCGCCGGGCGACAGCGGCTCAACTTCTTCCGCATCGAAAAAGAAGCGATGGCCGGGTTGGCGCAGCATGCCCATATCCTTGCCGGGATCGTTGTCGAGCACGACGCAGACGTGTTGCTTGCCTTCGTAATCCTGCTCGATGCATTCGATAGTCGCAATCTGCCCGGCGAGCGCGATGTCCATCACGTCGCCGCCCTTACGAGGCCGCAGACGCACGCGGCTGCCGGTCCGCACTTCGACTCCCGAAATCTCCAAATGATCGAGAGGCGTCTTCTCTTCGAGAAGCTGCCATTCCCACTCGTTCATTGGGTTTCCTCCTTGAGTGGGCGCAACCCCCGCAGCACTCCGTGCAGCTTGATCAACTGCTCCACAGGCATAGTCTCTGTGCGCTCCAGCATCTGACGGGCGCGCTCATCCGACTGGCTCATCTCACGCTTCTCCTCGTCGGTCAGCGTCATGATGCGCAGGGAAAGAATCTCGTCAATCTCGGTTCCGTCAAACAGGTCTCCGGCACTTTCGGGAGCAATTTGCGGATAGTCGTAGAGAATGATCGGGGAAGAAAGCATGATGTCGCACTGCCCTTCGTCTCCGACGAGCACTGGCCAAGTCCCAGCATTCTTACAGTTCGCCGCCGCCTCACAAAGGCCTTCGTGAGGCGCGATCAGCGAAACAAAGTTTCCATCCTGCGCGCCCAGAACGGTATGGGCTGAGACCATGGAACTAAGCAACGCCTCGTCGCGAGTGGAACTCCGCGCGACTGTGAACGGTGTGGTGTTGCGAATCAGCACACTTACCTTGAATACGCCGTCCTCAACCCGTTCACTCGCGACCTGGATGGCACAGCAAATCGCCGTCCGCTCGCGCATAATCACGCCGGTGGCCTGCCCGCTGTTGTCGCGCAGATATTCGACTTGCTTCTCTGCGGAGAAACTGAAGGCATCGCAGACCGGTCTGTGGCTCAACGCTTCCACGTTGAGCACGGGCAAACACAACTCCCGCTCAATTGCCTCCTGCCAGGCCTGATATACGCGACCGTTCACCACAAGTCTCTCCACTAGACGAAACTCCGGTCTTTCATCCGGCAGCAACTCGCTCGTTGGCATCGACAGCTCGCCGACAGAACGCGTCACCAGTTGGAGAAACCTCACTCGAACTTCAAGCTCGGTCACCGAACCGCCTTCGACCAGACATTCGGTCTGCATGGTCCAGGCCTCGCTGCCGTTTTGCGCTTCGCTGTACGACTGCGGACAAAGCACGCCAAAGTTCCAGCGCTTCTGGTTCTTCACCGACGAGGGGCGGTAGGGATACAGCATGTATCCCTCATACAGCACGGCTTTCGCGATTTTGTCCACCGCCGCGAGATTCATCACATTACCTTCTCTTCAACTTCTTCAGTGGAAATGATTCTCTCCAACGCTTCTTCCCAAGTGGGAATGCCGTGCCGAACCTTGTATCGATAAAGTCGGTCGAAAGCATCCTTGTGCAGGCACAACCACGCGCTGTTGGGATAGTAGAACTCCATCATGTCGCGCCAGAGGCTTACCGGCAGTTTGAATCGGGCTTCCTTGTCCCAGGAAATGGGCGCGACCTGCAAGCCGCCCTCGGGGCTGGCATAAAAAACGGTGCCACTGAACTGCACGCAGACGGGAACTTCTCCATTCGCCAGGCCGTCGAAATACTTGGTAGCGGCCACGTTGAAATCGAAACTGCAGGGTACCGGAAGATCGATCAGAGTGGTTCCCTTGAACGAAGGCACAACGAGATTGGAATGGGTCCACAAAAGACTTCGCAGAGTTTGGCCCCACCGGCTGGGCTCGCCAAACAGGTCGAGTAAGCGCTTCTGGTCTTCGGGCGAGTATTTGCGGCGGGTGACTTCGAGCTGGATCTGGCAGCGCAGCGCGACCGTGTGAATCGTCTGCTCGGAATTAACGTTGGTCAGGCGAAGCTTGAAAGCCAGAAGAGGCGAGGCAGCATTGGCGACAACCTCGGCGCCCTCGACCTGAAAGCTCAGCTCAGGCATGAGATTCCTCTTCCAGCCGTGATGCCTGATTGGTCTCGATGCGAATATCAACCGAACGCCCCTTTACACTCGTGAAAAACTCACCCAGTTCTTTCCACACTTCGGTCCCGCCGGAAAGACCTTTCCAATGCATTCGGATCAAGCCCACCAGCTTGTAACACTCGTCGATGGGAAGCAGATAATATTCGGCCGCAGAGTACCCACGGGAATAACCGAGCCGGTTTACCAGCAGCCCTTCCACGTCGGACTCCATTTCGTTCAGAATCGGGTTGCGCGCCACAATTTCGTTCCAGGATTCCAGCGCCAGCAAAGATTCGGTAGCGCCCGCGGGGCTCGGATAAAGAGCGACGACGCGCCGCTCAAGACTGCTTCTGAAGAAGAAGGCCATGTTGATAGGGACCATCAGGCCATTCCACTCAGCATCGGTGAGATTGAAGTCGGGAAGAGACCGCACCCGCCGTGGCACCCGCTTGAACTTTACAGCCTGCCCGCTGAACAGAATGGCGCAAGCCTCGCAGGTGCAGAGGAGCTTGCGCTGCGCCACCTCTATCAAGTGAGGATGATCGGGCCGCAGGCCGACGCTGCACAGCTCGCAGCGTTCGAGCGGCCGCTCGCGCCGCGCTAACTGGCGCAGGGTTCCAAAGCCATCGGCCGATGCCATATATTGTCCTGAACTCATGATTCCAAATCCCAAGCGGTTACCGCACTTCTTTAATCCGAACTCTAGTCCGCACCCTGCGGACCCAGAGCTACTGGTGATCCAGCCGGCCCGGCCATCAACTTGTCCAAAGCCACAAATCCGGAAACGGGTTTCTCTTCTAGACCTTCAATCAGCAAGGAACTCAAGTCCGGCGCTGCCTCATACATCGCCGCTTCCAGAGTGGCCTGCACGGTCTTCGCGGTCGAGCCGCAAGTATGCGAACCGGTTTCAACGCGCAGATGGATTGCGCCGTCATGCACGCCAAGCAGTTCCACTTCGCAGCCCTGCTTGCGCACTTGCGGCCGAACGCGCTCCACGGCTTTTATCGCCCTGGTTTCGATGTCCTCGGGATGCAGGCCGTAAAGAATCAGGACGCTGCTTACCAGTGAATCACGGCCCAGACGGTCGATAATGCTCATTCCCGGTTCTCCGGCATCGGCGACGATCTCGAGCGCCTTCTCCAATGCCGCACCATGCAAATCCATGAGCGACTGCACCAGGTCCTTGGTGGCAGCTCTCACTGCGGGATCCGCGATCGATTCTATTTCCTGAACCAGCCCGCCGATCCGCTGGATGTCTTCGCGAAAATCTCTGGCGTCGGCCAACCGTCCTCCTTGTCGAACTCTCCTTGTCAGACTGATGACGTCAAACCGTAGGAAAATGAGGAGCGAGAGCGCAGTTTCGAGACGCCAGTCTACCTCAGGAGCCAACCGCACTGGCGATTCCTGACCGCTACCACCCTCACTCCTTCGTCACCCATCGAGCAGGTTCAGGGTTGGAGACCAAACATTGGAGAATGATGCGTCTCGAGCACCTTTCCGTTCCCCAAATACATGTGTACGCCGCATGGCAAACAAGGATCGAAACTGCGTACCGCACGCATGATGTCGATTCCCTTGAACTTGTCCGGGCCGTTTTCCTCAAAAATCGGGGTATTCTGCACCGCGTCCTCATACGGACCCGGAGTGCCGTAAATGTCGCGGGGATTGGCATTCCAGGGAGTCGGAGGATACGGATGGTAGTTGGCGATCTTGCCTTCTTTGATCACCACGTGATGCGAGAGCACGCCGCGCACCGCTTCGTGGAAACCGCAGCCAATGGCTTCTTCAGGCACTTTGAATTCCGTCCAGGTTTTGGTGTGACCTGCATGCAATTCCGCCAGTGCCTTTTCCATAAAATGCAAAGCGGCGCAGGCTGCATAGACTTGAAAGTAGGTTCGCGCCCGGTCGCGTTCGATGGCGTTGCTCCACTTGGGCACATTCCACTCGAATTCGACTTCAGGCAGCGAGGTCGTCTTCGGGAGATACATCTTGACGCTGTGGCCGGTGGCCTTGATGTATCCGATATCCACCAAGCCGGCCAACGCGGTAGCCCACAGACGAGCGATCGGACCGCCTCCGGTATCCATCGCGAGATGATCACCCGTCCGCTTGTCGAGCCAACGCGGCGACATCACCCAGGTGTACTTCCCCCCGAAGTCACGCTTCTGTGGACGCGGAATCGTGGTCTGGTTCCAGGGATGGTTCTTGTCCACCGGATTGCCCAGAGGATCAGTCTTGACGAAGACTTGCGAATTCTTCCACTCGTCGTAATAGGAACTGCCCAGCAGAATGCGGATGTTCAGGTTGATATCCACCAGGTCCGTGGTCACCAGCTTGCCGTCGACCACGATGCCCGGAGTAACGAACATACCGCGACCCCAGTTCGTCATGTTTTTATAGGTGTAATCGCAGACATCGGGATCGTTGAACGATCCCCAACATGCCAGCAACACCCTGCGACGACCTACTTCTTCGTAGCCGGGCAATGCCTGATAGAAGAAGTCGAACAAGTCGTCGTGCAGCGGAACCACCTTCTTCATGAACTCGACATACTTCATCAAGCGAACCAGGTAGTCGGTAAAGAGCTGGATGGTGGGCACGGTTCCGACGCCGCCGGGGTACAGGGTAGACGGATGAACGTGGCGGCCTTCCATCAGACAGAACATCTCCCGTGTCATGCGGCTCATGACCAAAGCTTCGCGATAGAAAGATCCGGTAAACGGGTTGAGCGCGATCATGATATCGGCGATGGTGCGGAACCCATGCAGATTGGAGTGCGGCGCCGGGGTCGATTGCGCTTTCGTCCAGACCTTGGGGTTGGTCTCCTTAACCATCTGCTCGCAGAAGTCCACGCCCACCAGATTGTCCTGAAAAATATTGTGATCGAACATGTACTCGGCGGCTTCGCCAAGGTTGACGATCCACTCGGCAATCGGAGGCGGCTTCACCCCGAACGCCATGTTCTGAGCGTAAGTGGCGCAGGTGGCATGGTTGTCGCCGCAGATTCCACAAATGCGGCTGGTGATGAAGTGAGCGTCGCGTGGGTCCTTGCCCTTCATGAAGATGCTGTATCCGCGAAAGATGGACGAGGTGCTATGACACTCGACCACATGGCGATTGTCAAAATCGATTTTGGTAAAAATGCCCAGGCTCCCGACGATCCGAGTGATCGGGTCCCAGTTCATTTCCACCAGATTGCCTTTCTTGCCGGAAACATCTTTTGTCGGTGCGGTAATAGTGCTCATTCGATCGCTCCTTTATCTGTCTCAGCGGGTGTCTCAGCTTTTTCTCGCGTCTCCTCAACCGCTTCCTCAATAGGATCGTGGATGGTACCCAGTGGTCAGCTCCGCGCGGGGATGACGCCACTTCGGTTCCTTGTTGGTAGTGGCCTGGGTCATGGTACGCAGGGCGCGAATGGCACGGCCATAAGCGCCGACCGCCGCGCTGGAGACTTTTGCTCCCGGTGGCTCGTCCATAAACGGCATAAACTTGTCAGGAAAACCAGGCATGGTGCAGCCGATGCAGATCCCGCCGACGTTGGGGCAGCCGCCAATTCCTGCCATCCATCCCCGCTTGGGAACGTTGCAGTTGACTACCGGACCCCAGCATCCCAACTTCACAATGCACTTGGGCGAGCCATACACTTCTGCGAAATCGCCCTGCTCGTAGTAGCCAGCTCGATCGCAGCCTTCGTGGACCGTCCTGCCGAATAACCATGTGGGACGCAGCTGGTCGTCGAGCGGAATCATGGGTGCCAATCCTGCCACCTGGTAGAGCAGGTAGAGAACGGTTTCCATAAAATTGTCGGGCTGCACCGGGCATCCGGGAACATTGACGATGGGCAGGCCGGCCTTGGACCGCCAATCCCAGCCGAGGTAGTCCGCGAGCCCCATGGCTCCCGTGGGATTGCCTTCCATGGCGTGAATCCCGCCGTAGGTGGCGCAGGTGCCGCAGGCAACGACTGCCAACGCTTTGGGGGCGAGACGGTCGATCCATTCGTTGGTGGTAATGGGCTGTTTCGTCTTAGGGTCCGTTCCGAGCGCCGCCCAATATCCTTCCTTCTTGATCTTTTCGTTGGGGATCGAACCTTCGACAACCAGCACGAAAGGCTCAAGCTGGCCCTTCTCCGCCATGTACCAAAACTTGAGGAAGTCATCCCCGTTCTCGTAGGCAAGGACCGGATTGTGCAAGTGCACCTTGGGAAGCCCCGGGATTGCGCCTAACAGAACGTCTTCGATGCTCGGTTGCGTAGCCGCTGTGACTGAAACCGAATCTCCATCACAGCCCAGACCTGCGGTAATCCAGAGTATGTGTACCTCGGCGACAGGCGATGGTTTTTGCGTAACCCGACCGTACGGAACCGTTTCCGCTGCCATAACTGCGTTCTCCTTTTCCGAATCAACTTGTTAAGAACGGAGGCCGCCTAGTTCTTATCTTCTTTATTTACTCTATCTACGAACAGGAATCACACGTGGAGAGCATCCCCGAGCAGTCCTCTCCGTTCCAGAATGGGAACCTGATGTGCGGGGATAGAATCAACAATATCCGGATGCCTTACAAGCGGGAGTGCCACTTTTTCACTTTGGGGGAATAACTATGAATCGCATAGGGGATTCCCTCGTGCCGTGGGAGTCAACAGTCGGCAAGCGATCTCGGACGATTGCTCACTACACTGCCTTCTCATTCATATTCCACTGAATGGCGTGTTGCATGAGCTCGCGGGCACTGCGCAGAGACAGCTTTTCCTTGATGTGGGCCTGGTAGGATTCGACAGTTTTTACGCTGATATGCAGCTCATCGGCAATCTGCCGGGTTCCGTGGCCTTCCCCGATCAGGCGAAACACTTCCAACTCGCGGTCGCTGAGATCGGCGATAGTGGAGTTTCGCAGAGTGCCGGAGCCGGCGATGTAGTGCTTGAGCATCTTGTTGGCGATGCGGTCGCTCACATAAATCTCTCCACTCAGAATGCGGCGGACGGCTACCAGCACTTTTTCCGTGGCCTCCTGCTTCATGATATAGCCGTTGGCGCCGGCGCGGAGCGCGCGCTCCGCGTAGATCGACTCATCGTGCATGGAGAGAATCAGCACCGGCAGAGTGGGATGAGTAGTGCGAATGTTCTTCAACAGATCGAGGCCATCGGGGCCAACTAGAGAAATGTCCACGATGAGAACATCGGGCCGGGCCGATGCCAGCACGTGCAGAGCACCCATGGCTTCTTCAGCTTCGCCGCAAACTACAAGATCGGGCTCCCGGTTGATCAGCAGCGCCAAGCCCTGGCGCACAATGGGATGGTCATCGACCACAAGGATTCTTTTCTTCGTGGCGACAGGATTCTGCGTTTTGGAAGTCGGGCTCATGTTTCACTTCGTTTCATTTTCCGCAGGCATCACCGGAAACAGACAGGTAACCATAGTTCCGCCGGTCGGGACGCGCCGCACTTCGAGAGAGCCTCCGACCATCCGGGCCCGGTAGTTCATCAGGTGAAGCCCCATTCCCTTATTGCCGGGAATAACGCTCCCGATTCCGTAACCATCATCCTGAATTGTAAGCGCGCCCTGGTGCTGGTCGGCAGCCAGGCGAATGACGATCTGGCGGGCGTGACCATGCTTGATCGCGTTGTTCACGGCCTCGCGGGCAACGTAATAAAGATGCGTGGCCACGGTGTCGTCATGGATCAGCACCGGAGTGAAACACTGGAACCGGCAGCTGACCGCGAACAAATCTTCCACCTCGCCCGCCCATTGCTGCAAGGCCGACATCAGCCCCTGCGCGTCCGACACCACGGGAAGCAATCCGCGCGCCAATTCGCGCGTCTTGTTGATGGCCTCATTCACCAGGTTCACGATCTTGGCGGCGTCGCCGGCCTCGGGCAGGCCTTTTTCCATCAGCTTTTGTTCCTGCACCTTGCTCATGAAGGCGATGCCCGTAAGATGCTGGCCCAATCCATCATGCAGGTCCTGTCCGATGCGGCGTTGCTCGCGGGCGCTGATCTCCAGAATTGTTTTCTCCAGGTGTTTGCGTTCGGTAATATCGCGAATCGCGCTTGAAACCAGCACGCCTTCTTCCGTCTCCAAAGGGCTGAGGCTGATTTCCACGGGGAACTCGTGTCCGTCCCTGTGCAGGCCGTAAAGCTCCTCGCCGGCTGCTCCCATCGGACGCACCCGCGGCTCTCCGAAAAAACGCTGGCGGTGTTCGGGGTGTTTGTGTCGCAGACGCGCGGGGACCAGCATTTCGAGTGGTTGCCCCAGTAATTCCTCGCGTCCATAGCCGAACAATTTCTCCACTTGAGCGTTGACCAGAACGATCTTGCCTTCTCGATTGACCACCACGACCGCGTCCGGCGCCGCTTCCAGCAATCCGCGGAACTTGGCTTCTGCCCGCTTTCCGACGTTCCGCTCCTCCTGTAACGCTTCTTCGGTCCGCTTTAAATCGGTGATGTCAAAGCCCACACCGTGAACGAACCAGGGCTGGCCATCCTCCTTGCGGATCATCTTGGCTTCGCAATGAAACCAGATGACACGGCCATCGCGCGAAATCACACGATAGGCCGAACGCAGCGGGTTGCCGGTGAGAAACATCTCTGCCGCTTCGATGCTCCAGCGCTGCTTGTCTTCGGGATGGATGTGGCGATACCAACGGATAGGATCTTCCAGCCACTCTTCCTGCGAAAAACCCAGCGCGGCTTCAATCTGTGGGCTGACGTAGGCCTCGCCGATCCCGCGATCGAGATAAGCCATGAACACTACTGCTGGAATCTGCTCGACCAGAGCACGATATCGGGCTTCGAGATTCGGGAGCTGCGCATCGTCATCCTTGGACCATCCCTGGTCGGGCCCTTCTGCTAGATAGACCACGCGCCTTGCGGTTGGCGGATTGTGGCGAGTCTGGAAGACTCCGGCCAAGCGCTGGAGAATTTCCTCAGCTACGGCAGGACTCATCTCCGGCTCGGCAACCCCAGATGGATGATCGTCAGACGGGCGAGCGTCAGTCGCGTAGTTCTTATTATTCGGCCATGAAAATGAGACCATCCCTATCCCTCAACCACGTGTCGGCTTGCGCCAGCTGGGCTCTTTGTTCAGCGATGACTGCGTGAAGCGGCGCAACGCGTGAATGGCGCGTCCATAAGTTTGAACCGCAGCTGAAGACAAAAGAGAACCCGGTGGCTGATTCATAAATGGCATGAACTTGTCGGGAAAGCCCGGCATGGTACACCCAATACAGATGCCGCCGACATTGGGACATCCACCGATGCCTCCCATCCAGCCTCGTTTCCCAACGTTACACTGAACCACCGGGCCCCAGCATCCCAGCTTCACAATGCAAAGCGGGGCTCCGTACTCGTCGGCAAACTGCGCCTGCTCGTAGAAGCCGCCGCGGTCACAGCCTTCGTGCACGGTGTTGCCAAATAGCCAGGTCGGCCGTAATGCCTCATCGAGCGGAATCATGGGCGCGCGGCCCGACGCCATGTAGAGCAGATACAAAAGCGTTTCCATGAAATTATCCGGCTGCACCGGACATCCGGGCACGCACACGATGGGAATCTCCGCTTTCGACTTCCATTTCCAGCCCATGTAGTCGGCAAGCCCCATGCATCCCGTGGGATTACCTTCCATGGCGTGAATGCCGCCGTAGGTGGCGCAGGTTCCAGCCGCCACCATCGCCCACGCGTTGGGAGCGAGACGATCGATCCATTCACACGTGGTGATCGGCTGACCGGTCTTTGGGTCCGTGCCCAAGGAAGCCCAGTAGCCTTCTTCTTTGTTGTGTTCATTGGGGATGGACCCTTCCACCACCAGAATGAAATTTTCCATCTTCCCTGCAGCAGCTTGATGGAAGGGCTTCATGAAGTCGTCACCATTGGCCAGGGCAAGGAAGGGATTGTGCAGGGTCACTTTTGGAATCCAAGGAATCTGTCCGCGAAGGATGTCTTCGATACTGGGCTGGGTGGCCGCGGTCATCGCGATCGTGTCCCCATCACAGCCCAAACCGGCGGTGATCCAGAGCACATCGAGATCAGTAATCGCTGCCTTGTTTATAGGCGCGAACGCCATTCGTTGCTCCGTGGACGATATCATATGCCCTCGTTTCCAGAAGAGAAAGTCCTCCGATGGCCGACGCTCAGGGCGTCGGCTGGCGACCAAACCGACAGTTGACAGTTACGCTGGCATAGGATGCTATCCGAACTCCAACCACCTGCTGGATCTCGGAAGGATAGAAATTTTCCGTTGTCTGGCCGCTATCACCGCTGGCAATAAGGAAATTCACCTTGGCATCCATTCGGCCATTCAGGAAGGGTCGGACTACTGCGCCGCGGACCTCTTTCACGGGAGTTCCAGTGCACTCAGAGTTCAGGTTCGCGGGGTACAGCCTGTGGCCGACGGCTTCGTGCCCACATGTTCGAATTCCCCTCGTCAGCGGGAACATCGATCTACGGCGCTGGACTGGGGGCCGACGCTTCTCCGCGGGTGATTGAGCTGCAGGCAAAGTTCGTCTTTTAAAGACCCTCCCCATCCCTTACAGGCGGCCTCACCCGAGGCTGCCTTTTTTATAGGAATTCTCGATCACTGCGCTTGTTTGGAATAAAGAGCAGCGCCGCTGGTTATCAACTCCGAGAGCAACAAGACGGAGGAAAAATGGCAGAAAAGAAACAGGACTTCATCGATCGGAGGCTACACGATCTCAACAATGACGGTGTCGACCGCCGCGGGTTTCTGAAGTGTATGGCGTGGGCGGGAGCCGGCCTGGTTTGGACCCTGAGCGGAGGCGTGCCGGTGTCGCGGGTGTTCGCCAACGGAGCGAAAAAGGATGCCGCGATGGGCACCGATTTCACTTTTGTCCAGATCAGCGACAGCCATATCGGTTTTGATAAGCCGGCAACTCCGGATGTCACTGCGACCTTGCAAGTAGCGATCGACAAGATCAATGCTTTGCCCGAGAGACTCGATTTCATGATCCACACTGGCGATCTGAGCCATCTCTCGAAGCCCAGCGAATTCGACACCCTCGATCGGTCTTTACGGGGAGCCGCGGCGAAACAGATATACTTCGTTCCCGGCGAACACGACATGCTCACCGACAACGGCGAGCAGTACCTGCAGCGATTCGGCAAAGGCGCAAAAGGGACCGGCTGGTACAGCTTCGACCACAAGGGCGTGCATTTCGTCGGCCTTGTGAATGTTGCCAACCTGAAGGCGGGCGGCTGGGGATCGCTCGGTCACGAGCAGCTTGAGTGGCTCGATGACGATCTGAAGGGGCGCTCTGCCAGCACGCCGATCGTGCTCTTCGCGCACATCCCACTCTGGACGATTTATCCCGATTGGGGCTGGGGCACCGACGATAGCGACCAGGCCTTGTCTTATGTAAAACGCTTCGGCTCCGTGACTGTCCTAAATGGGCACATCTATCAAGTCATGCAAAAAGTCGAAGGCAAGGTTTCCTTCCATACCGCGATGTCGACAGCCTTCCCTCAACCGGCCCCGGGAAAGGCCCCTTCGGCAGGACCGATGAAGGTACCTGCCGACCAACTGAAAAAAGTCTTGGGAATTACGGATGTGAATTACGGTCAGTGGGAAGAGCCTGGCTGTTGTGGATTCGCCTCTTGATGACTTGATGTCGGCGTGTTCTGGAGAGTGAGGCAAAACGATCGGGCTAATAATTTCGATGAGATTTTTGAAGGAGCAAACTATGCACTCGGTGAAAATGAAGCAGGTCGCTAATCTCAAGTGCAGCGTTGCAGTTCTGATTGCAATCGCGTCGGTAATGATCTTGGCCAGTACAACCTCGCAAGCACAGCATGAAAATGTCTCTGCCAGGCTTGTGGGGACGGCAGCCGGGACAGATGCAGCGCCTCAAGTGATGATCGATAACTTTGTGTACAGTCCTGTACCGCTCACCGTCAAAGCTGGGACGACTGTCACAGGGATCAACCCTGATGACATTCCCCACACCGTCGACAGCGCTCAGGGGAAATTCGAATCTGCAGCGCTGGATACAGACGACAAGTTCGAATTTCGCTTCACTGAAGCTGGCGAATATCCCTTCTATTGCCGGATTCATCCGAAGATGACCGGTAAGGTTATCGTGCAGCCCCAGCAACTCAGAAAATGTTCGTATTTGGTTCTATTCCCATTAACAATTTCCGCCTCCTGAAGGCCTTCAACAGCGATGCTAAACGATCTGTCGAAGGCCTTCCATTTTTCGGAGTTCACAGAAGGATTAAGGTGCACAATGTCATTCCAGCTCGACTCCTTGCCCAAAGTCGGACAGTCCGTGCTCGGCTATCCCAGCAGACTTCTCAGTCGTACTGAGATCGCAAGGGATACCCTCGCATTCCAGTTTCAAAGGCCTCGTAGCTTTTTGTTCCGGCCGGGACAGTTTATCGATCTGGCTCTGCGAGGAGTGTCAGGCAATGGGCCGCACGGCCTCACGCATACCTTCTCGATCGCAAGTTCTTGTTTCGCCTCTCACATCTTGTTGGCTACGCGAATACGCGACTCGTCTTTCAAGCGTGCTCTATCGGCCTTGCCTCTCGGCACCGAAGTCAGCATACGAGGACCAATGGGCTCCTTCATTCTGCATAACGATGTTTCAAGGCCGGCGGTTCTGCTCGTAGGAGGCATCGGGATCACTCCGTTTCTGAGTATGCTTTCATCTGCTGCGATCGATAAATCTCACCCACCTGTCTTTCTCTTCTATGCGAATCGCCGCATTGAAGACGCCGCATTCATGGACACTCTGTGGGATTTAGAAATGTCAAATCGAAACTTTCATTTTGTCCCAACTTTTACTCGCATCGGGCCTGGACAGGGTGGATGGAAAGGGGCAACCGGTCCTATCAACGCGCAGCTGCTTTCCAAACATGTCGGTAATTTGCACGACCCGATTTACTACGTTGCTGGACCGCCAGGCATGGTCGCGGGGGCTCATCAAACCCTGGTCGAGCTCGCCGTCCCTGAAGAGGGCATTCACACAGAGCATTTTGCAGGCTATTGAAAATCGTGCAACTGCATGGAGTCAATGATTGATTGCCGCAACTCAACTTCCAGTCAACGGATTCCTTGGCACTGGCGCCCCCTTCGCGGCGGACGTTAACCTCATCGTGCAACTCGCCATTGGGTGGGGCGTTAATCGCAGGAGTCATCCTGGCGAAAAAGAAGCGTTACAGAGCTCACGGTGCTTGCCAAACGACAGCTCTGCTGCTCAACTTGTGGATGATTGGATTCGAGATGTGGCCCTCTTTTCGGCTACATATCGCACCGCACCTCCCGAGAGTTTTCCACACCGCGTACTACGCAATCGCAACAGTCCATGCCACTCTGGGGAGAGCAGCTGAACTGCTGGGGATATACATCGCGCATGTGGCGGGAACAAAATTGTTGCATTCCAGTAAGCCGAATGCGTCTCGGGCAGACGCATGTCTGGCGCTTTCGGATAGGGAGTCTGCCCGATTTGTGTCTTCCCACTTCCATCACAGTCGAGGTTCTCGGCGCAGCCCGCGCCCACTTGACCGATCATTGCGCTATTTGCCGCGGCAATGACGTGGGAAGGGATTCGTGGCGTTACGTTCTGACACCGGAATTGAAAACCTTCGCGCCGTCTTGGCGATGTAGGTTTCCAATGCTGATGGGTTGTCCCGTGCACTGAAACCACGCCGGATCATCACCCATCCGGACGCAGCGCATCCCACGATGCCTGCAGCGATCATCAATAGAGAGAGTGCGTTTTCTGATTGCGTCTTACCTTTACTGTGGGCTTGCGCCGATTTGGAAGGGGATGTTGAGCTCACGAACCGGTTTGTCGATTCCGCCTGGTTGCGAAGGAGCTTCCAGGCCGTCCGTGAGCAGGTAGGACTGCAGAGAAAGTGAGCTTGTGGCGAAGGTTTCTAGCGCAGTGGTGTAGGCGACTTCCAGCTGCATCAGGGTTCTCTGGGCTATGAGGACCTGTGGATAAGCTGCGGCCATCGCCTGGTATTTCTTGGTGTACATTTCATACGCCTTTTGCGCCCTCGGTATCATCTGGTTCCTGTAGCGGTCAACCGCGGCTTGCGAAAACGTGTAGTTCTGCACGATGCTTGCCGCCCGTTCCCGCAAAACGAGTTTCACGCGCTCCACTTCGCGCTTCGCCCTTTCTGCATCAGCCTTAGCGGCGGCAATGTTTCCCTGGTTGCGGTCAAAAATAGGAATTTTCACGCCTACGTTGGCAAAGCCCTGCAGTCCAACAGACCTGCCGTCAGACAACAACTCGCCATTCTGCTGCATGCCGCCGCGAAGCTGAAGGTCGGGAATCGGTTCCCGCTTCGCTCGCACCAAGGCTGCTTCGGCGCGTTTCACGCCGAGTTCGGCGATTCTGACGGCTGGACTCTCGTTGACGATTTTCTCTACCAGTTCATCCGCATTTACCGGCGGCGTGTCCCCGAGTCTTCCTTGGAGCCTCATCAAGGGAAGCCGCGGATTCCCCACGACGGCGGCCAGTGCCTTCCAGACCCGCTGCTGGTTCCTTTCGGCCATCGTGACCGCGAGCTGTGCCTGCTCCGCTTCCACTTCCGATTCGAGCAGGTCGGGAGCGTCCGCTTGGCCGACATTCGCGAGCTGATGGGAGGTCTCGACGGCGTTGTCGGCGAGTTTGCTGAGGTTGTGCCGCAACTCCAGAGTCTGCTGGGCAGCCAACGCTTGGATATAGGACATTCGAACGTTTGTGGCCACTCGCAGTTTTTGCTCATCGGCCTCTGTTTCAGCCTGCTTGAGTTCTTGGTCGAAAATCTGTCGATTCAAACCGAGCTTTCCACCTAGTACGATGTCCTGCTGAATGAAAAACCCTTGCTCGCCACCGTGAAAGGACCCGCCTCGGATCTGTTCGCCCTGGTAGCCGACAGTTGGGTTCGGGTAGAGTCCCGACTGCGTCTTCCTGCCTTCCGCCGCTTGGATGTTAGCCGCGGATTGCCGGTACGTCGGATTGTTCTGTATGGCCATCTGTTGCAGTTCTTCAAGGGTGATCGTCTTCTGGTCGGAGTCTGAGGTTTGCGCTCGGCCCGGCAACGCAATCAGGGACAAAAACCAGGAAAAGCAGAGTGCGAGTCGGGTTACACAACGGAGTAATGACATTGTTTCAACTCTCACTTCGATAAACTTCACCCGCCCATTCAGGTTATTCATGTTTGTGCTCCATCCCCGGCATGTCCATGTTCATGGGTTTATTGCCTTCCTGCATTTTTCGGAGTTCCATAATCTGGTCGTACTTGTCCGGAGGCAGCACGCGTACGAACGTCATCATTCCCGCCATGAAGCCGCTCCAGCCGGGACGCAATCCGAAGTTTTCAGGTTTATCGACCATCTGATCCATCGCCATCATGGGACCTTCCATGAAGGCGTCCTGCGGAAAGCCGGGCACGGAATTCGCGTCCTTGCTGACTTCTGGCTTGCCCATCTGCATTCCTTGCATATTTGGCATGTCTTGGGGCTGCATCAGATTCCGGGACTTCGACGGAGAATTCGACAGGGCTTGTTCCGCAGTTGAACCGACGCCCAGTCCGCGACCGAGGCTCGCACCGTTTTCGTCGGACGTCGCGCTTCCTTGTCGCAGCATTCCCATGCCTCGCTCCATGTCGAGACCGGCGGGCATTCCATTTCGGCGTGACATGGGACCGACCATCGACGACATCTGGTTCATCATGTGGTGTGGCAGATGGCAATGTAGCATCCAATCTCCCGGATTGGTCGCCACAAACTCGACGTCGCGCGACTGCGCTACACCCACGAGCACCGTGTTTCCCGGCCCCCACGTGGATTGTGGCTGTCGTCCTCCTTCCGTGCCGCTGACGACAAATTGATGGCCGTGAAGATGTATCGGATGGTGGTCCATACCGAGGTTGATGAGACGGATGCGGACGCGCTCTCCTTGCCGCACGATGAGGGGAGTGGTGGCTGGACCCGACTTGCCGTTGAAGGTGAGCCAGTTGAACTCCATGTTCATGGAGTTCGGCACCTTGATGTTTGGCAAGATGGCATACTCCTGCATGACGATTGCGAAATCTTTATCGGCGCGCGGCCTGTATGGCTCCTTGGGATGCATGATGAATGCCCCGATCATTCCCATCATTTCCTGCATCGCCATGTGCGAATGGTAGAAATAAGTTCCTTCCTGGTGCAGCGTGAATTCATAAACAAATCGGCCACCGGGAGGGATTGCGTCTTGACTTGAACCGGGCGCTCCGTCCATCTCGTTCGGGATTTCGAAGCCGTGCCAGTGCATCGATGTCGCTTCGGGAAGATGGTTGTCCACGATGATCCGAACGCGGTCGCCTTGGTTCACTTGAATCGTCGGGCCCGGAGCGCTGCCGTTGTAGCCCCATAAGTCGACGATCCGGCCAGGGAAAATCTCCTGTTTGACTGGCTCGGCAATGAGATGAAATTCCTTTACGCCTCCGTCCATGCGGCATGGAAGCTGGGCGACATCAGGTGACTCCACCAGAACCGGCCCCGCCGAGCGAGACTTGTCGTGCATTTTGCCGGCAGACATGTGCATGTTAGGCATGTCCGCTACGTCGTTTCCCGTTTGCTGTGCAACGAGGGCCTTCGCTGAAGCCAATGCGACGCTTCCAAATGTCAAGGCCGTCTTGAGAAAATTGCGTCTTTCCATAAGTCCTCTTGTTCGTGCTTGAAGGAAACTGCAAAAAGTTGCGCAGTAGGGCCATGCCCGAAGCTGAACCCCGGGCGCAGGCAGTCTTACGACGAACACACGACTCGAACTAAGGCTAGATACGGAGGGTTGGAGCTAAGCTCTTGAGGAAAGAGCCGGGCGGGGACGACAACAAGAAAGCTGTTTCCGAATATCCACCGCGAGCGGAGACAACTGGTGCCCGCGCAATCGCCACTGAATCAAAATTGACGCGCCAGCGAGCTTCAACAGCAGAGGAGAACTGCACGTCTCGAACACAAGAGCTGTTCAACAGCCTTGCGCGAGTCAGGCAACATGCAGAGTTCATCGTGGTGCCATGGTGATGATGAGAATGCTGCATTGCTGTCGTCGCCTGATCGCCGTCGCTGGCATGTTTCATCAGGGCCGGATAATTGCAGTTGATTGTGCAGATGAGACCGCTACTGGTTGCTGGCGAGAGAGCCAGCGAAAGGATCAAAGCGATTGTCCGGTGAATCAGCACAAGAAAATAGTAAGCTCCTTCCGAAACCGTTTCAAGCCGCGTGTTTCTATCCTTTCCCGATGGAGTTGCTCCCCCTTGTACAATCCAGTAATTGCCGGTCTCCTTTGGACTGCCTGACACCAGGTTAAAAGTAAATGTCACCCCCATGCGTGGCGGACAATGTGTGGCAGTGTCAGACGTTTTAAAAAGTATCAGCGATACGGCAAGCTATCGCTGGTTGTGCCTCGCGCCTAAAGCGGTCCCGAATGTCGACAACGCACACACAGGTTAAGTATCCGGCGACACCGTGCGACAGCAGCGTGTTGACTTCGATAAAAAGAAGTGGGAAGAATTGATTCGGCGGGGCTCGAGTGGCTCTCTCTCCTGGTCGTGGAATTCGGAGTTTATGTGCTGCCCAGTGGATCGACTGCCTCGCGGGAGTGAACGTGTGGATAGACAGTCAGGTGCGCACAGCAATTCATTACCTACTCCGGGACGACAAGTACTAGCGTGAATTGGCTCAGAGGTCAATTTGGGCGTTCGGATTTGAGGCAACGCGTCTTTTTGGAGGACGCTTCAACGCCAGCGAGACGGGCTCGCTGTCTGTTGATATTGGGGTTCTGCTTATTTATCACGGGGGTGCTGAAAGCGCAGACACCGGACCCATCGCCCACGGATGCTCCACAACCAGGGGTACGGCCGGCGCTTAGCCCTTTTCCGAGGTATGAAGACTGGAGCTTTCTCCGCGACCCGGCCAAACGAGTTGATCCTTACGACCGATTGAAATTCATTCCACTGAACGACTCGGGAACAATCTACCTCACCCTCGGCCTCGAGGACCGCACGGAGTTTCAATATCTCAACAGCAATGACTGGGGCGCGGGCCCGCAAGATCACACCGGTTACCTTCTTGAACGGTTTATGCCCGACGTCGACATCCACCTCGGAGATCATACGCGCGTCTTTGTTACGCTGGCATTTGACGAGGTCGGCGGGAAAAAGGCCGGCCCCCGTCCGGGGATCGACAAAGATGAGGCCGACGGACACGAAGGTTTCGTCGAGTTCGGCGGCAATCTGCACGACCCGCATCCCGGATGGGACGTCATTCTTGGACGCCAAGAAATTGTCCTCGGAACAGGGCGCCTTCTCGATGATAACGAGGGAGTGAACGTAAGAAGCGCCTTCGATGGCGTCCGCATCGGGTATGACAAACCTAAGGGTCGCATCGATCTCATCGCTGCCAAACCGGTAGAAATCAATCTAGGCGCGTGGGACGACATACCAAATCCAGCGATCACCCTGTGGGGCCTGTACGCCTCGAATGTGCGCTGGAGCTCACAATTCATGACAGATGTCTACTTTCTTGACTACGATGCGAAGTCCGCGACGTACGGCAACCAAACCGCACGAGAGCAGCGACGGATGGTTGGCGGGCGGTACTTCAATCGCCTGCCTGGCGAACCTCCGCGGGCTGGATTCGATTACAACATTGAGACCGGATTTCAGTGGGGCACATTCGGGAATCGTGAAATCCGTGCCTGGGGCGCCGGAGGGAATTTCGGGTGGACGCTTCCCGGCCCAGTGTGGCGCGTGCGTTTCGGCCTGCAGACAGATGCAATCAGCGGAGACGACGGACAGCCGGGTACACTCGGGACGTTGAACGCTTTTTTTCCGCGAGGAGCGTATTTCGGTCCGAAGTTCGCGCTGATCGGCCCGGCAAATTTGTTGTCTGTTCAGCCCCAGTTCGTGTTCCATCCCTTGCTGAACGTAACCGGATGTCTCGAGTGGATCTGGTTCTGGCGCGAAAGCACGAAAGACGCGCTGTACAGCTTTGAGAACGTGCCACTACGACCGGCAAACCTTACCAGCGCGCGCTACATCGGCAGCCAACCCAATCTCGAGATTCGCTGGGCCATCAGCGAGCATTTCCTTGCGGCACTGAATCTCGCTGGTTTCATGACGGGGACGTTTTTGAAGCAGTCTCCTCCGTCGAATGCAATTGTGTTCGCCAATGTTGGTCTTACCTATCGGTTTTGATCATGTCGGGGAATTTCAGCGTCCGCCCGATGGGGTAGAGTTTCATCAAAGCACGACGACAACCCGTCCCCGGGCGCACAGGATGTTCCACAAGCTCGTGAGCGCGAGCGATCTCTTCGAGAGGAATTCGTTCGCCAATCTGGAACCCCGGCCATCCCGCTTCAAGGGCGGCGTTCAGCCACTCTGTACCGTCCGCATCTTGGATCCCCAAAGCTGAATTCGCCGCCTCGTGCTGCAAAATCCGATAGCTGCCAGAAGTGCGCCTCAACACTGATGAATCGGTAATTGCGGTTACGTAACCACGCTGTTAGACGACTGCGATCATATGCCGCTTTGCCAGAGCCTCGATTTCAGGCTCGGTAACGGCCGAGAGGTCTGCGCTTTCGGTAGCGATGACCCGTTGAGAAATGTCGGGATGATGGGTCTTCAAGTATTCTTTCAAGAAGTCGGCGGCGTTGCTTTTTCCGGTGGCATGACCGATGAGGACGATCTCATTCGCCGAAGTGAGATCTTTCGCGACCTCCTTATAAAACGAATGCTCTTCGGGTACGCGCTCGCCACGGTAGTGAGCTTCTTTTCGATGAATCAGATGATGATGGAAATTGAAAGGATCGTAAGGTCGCACCTTGTGTTCGTCCGCCGGACGACTTCCACTGAAATCTTGGTAAACATGGGCGGCGTGGTGGTCGATGACGACAACCATACGGCTGGGGTGGGCCGGTTCTTCTACCTGCGCACCCGGTCCGGCTTCTTTCAAGAACTTACGCAGCCGAGAAACTTCCTCCACGCCAAGATCATGGGTGTGCGGCCGTTTGAAAAAAACGCGTTGGCTGCCGATGCGGAACACAAACTCATCGTCTCCATGCGGTTGGACCTCACCCAGATGTTCGACCAGTTCGACGGCCTCGCTCCAACTCAGGTTATGGGGTAGTTTGCCGTTGAGAAGATTCTGGTACAGCGACTCGAGGTGCTTGCTCATCTCCCCAGTATAGTATTGCGCCGCTAAGAAGCGGAATGGGGTAGAGCATCCCCGAGGAGAGACCAGCGAATAGACTTGCGAACGCCAGGAGGACTGTATTCCTCGAAATGCCATCGGGGTATCGCGTTCGCATTGCAGCCATATGAACGAACCGCCTGGGGATTTTTCCTAGCCTCACACGTAGTCGAACAGCGTCATGAATCCAAAATCCAACGGTTCGGAACGCCGGCCCGTGATAACCACCCTTGCTCTACCTTCAGCGAACAGCAACTTTGTCGCTTACCCGATGCCGACTGCCAACCGTCATGATCACGATTGTTCGAATCCACGAAAAGAGTCTTCTCGGCTGTGAGGAGTGTCATGATTTGGCGTCATTTTTGAAACAGTCGAGCGCCATTTGAGTATATTGGCCGACCTCGATGAGGTATCCGTCGGGATCACCCATGTAGCAACGCCATTCCCAGCCGTGATTGTCCAGCCGCTCGGTAAGAAAGATCGCGCCTTTGCCGCCCGCATTGTTTGTGGCAGGCCCAGATGTCTGGGACACGCAAATTGAGGAAGCTATTCACTCTGTTGAGGTCCGACGGTGTTTCGAGAAAGACCTCTGGCTTGTCGGGAGTTGGGCCACCTCCGGGATTGAGAATGATCCAGGTATTAGCCAGCTTGATGTAGCAGGGATTTTCCGCCTTGATCACTTTCCCGTCAAGAATGCGGACATACCGTTGACAAGTGCACGAAGCTTACGCCGCAGGGGCTGATGACGGTTTCTCGCTTTCGTTCTCGCGATCTAGCGGCGGATGATAGGCAGCCGGGAGTAGTTCCGAACGAACCTGCAGCAACTTTAGCAGCTGAGAACGGGAGACGACCCCTCGCAAAGCGTCATTCGCGACCACCGGCAACTGGTTGACATCCTTGCCGGTTACGAGTTTTAGCGCATCCAGAACTGGCGTGTCGGGAGTGATGACGTGCAACTCCTTTAGCGGGCGCATGGCTTCTTGCACAGTGGTCTTGTCCCAGCGGTCGCGCGGCATGTTGCCCACATCGCGGGGGGTAATGAGACCTAGGAAGCGACCCTGGTCTTCCACAGCGAAACATCGCTCGCCCGCCCTCAAAAGGTAAGTATTAACAAACTCCTGCAAACTCATTCCTGGGCTCACGATGGCGCAATCACGCGACATCACCTCGGAGACTCGCACGCCACGAAGCGCAGCCGTTATCTCCACCTCGGCGTAGCTGGCCTTGGCCGCGTCCATCAGAAACCAGCCAATGAATGCGATCCACAGGCCGCCAAAGCCGGTGCCGGAAAAAAATTGCCATATCCCATCGAGAATGAACAGAAAAGCGACGAATTCCCCGACGCGCGCGGCAACGCGAGTGGAGCGGTCGGCGTTTTTATTGATCGCCCATACGATCGCGCGCAGCACCCGGCCACCATCGAGCGGAAAACCGGGAATCATGTTAAAGACCGCGAGAGCAATGTTGATATACCCCAACCAGACCAGGACTCCGGTTACCGCAGTCTGTGCTTCGGTGGAACGTTGCCAGCCCAAACCGAGCGCTATGCCGAGGCTGCCAAAGCCGATAATCAGGCTGGCGATCGGCCCGGCAATCGCAACCCAGAATTCTGTTTTCGCGTCGATCGCGTCGTCCTGGATTTGGGAAACACCGCCGAGCGCGAACAGGGTGATCGCCCTGACTTTCAAGCCGCGAGCTTGGGCCACTAGTGAATGGGCGAGTTCATGCAACAGCAGGGTGGCGAAGAACAGGGCTGCCGTGACCAGCGCAGCGATCCAGATCTGGCCCGGGCCCCAACTCGGGTCTACCTGACGAAAGTGTTCGGCGAGGGAGAAGGCGATCAGGGCGGCGATAATGAACCAGCTGTAATGAAGCCCGATCTCTATGCCGGAGATTGTTCCGAGTTTGATGTTGGAGCGCATATGCGACCTTCCTTGAGAAAAACCACGCAACTGTGGATAACGGATATTCAACTCCAGTTAGTCACATCTTAATGCTCGAAGAACCGAGTCTGCTCCCAGCGAAACATGAATTGCAATGCTGGCGACTGCATTTCCAGTTCCAAAACAGGAGGAGAGAACCTTGATATTTTGGTTTAAAGAGACAGAAAAAGGTTTCCGCATTCATGTAGCTGAGTTATGAGCCACAGCATCAAAGCAGCATATGGCAATTCGCCAAGAGCAACAGTCGCCTTCGTAGTCCCGCCCCCTAGATGTTTCATTCCACTGCGAAGGCGACTCTTGCTCGTTTATGTCTGCGGACCGACACATTGTCAACCAAAGCCCAACCTCGTCTCTCCTGCGAAGCGCTGGACCCCGCTGTTATGGCGATGGCGCGACTGCGATTTTGCGATCTGCCACTTGGATGATGCCGCGAGCTTCTTTGAGAAAGTTCGGTACCAACCGTCCGATTCCGACGCAACGCAGGGAGTGTGCAATGGAACATCGTTCTCAGTTTCTATGGCAGAAAAATGCAACCGATCCAGAGCCGCGCCATCATATTAAATACGCTACTGCTGCGGCCGACATTAAATAAAGATGAAGCCTACACCCGCACGCCTATTCCGCCTCAGCGTGTGAATGAATGGTGTGTCCCAAGCGCAGAGCCATTTCAATGCTTCGTCAGGTCGTGGCGGGCGTGTTGTGCTCTGTGTGTCGTGAACGCCGGGCAACGGCGAGCCAAATGCAGCCGTAAGTATCTAGAGGACATGTGACAATGGACTCCCCCACTGTGTTGTGCATCGATGACCGTCCACAAGTGTTGGCTCTTCGCAAAGCGACTCTAGAATCTCATGGTTATCGCGTCAAGATCGCGTCCAGCGGCTACACCGCGATGAAGATCTTGGGGGAAAGGTCCGCGGTCGCGGTTCTACTGGAGTACAAACAGGAAGGCATGGACGAGGAAGCGCTAGCCTGCCTTATCAAGCAACGGTTTCCCAATCTGCCGATCATCCTGCTTTCAGCGTACTCCGAGATGCCAGAGCGAATCCTGTGGTTGGTGGATGAATATGTGATGAAGAGCGAACTGCCGGACAGGCTGGTGCCGATCATCGAACGAGCCTGCAGGCGCGCACCACGTTCGGAAGTAGGGCGGCAGCGTAGCGGAGTAGCAGCGTAGGGACCATGCCTCGGCTGGTGGTGTCAGTAGTACGGTTTTCACGGCGGTTTCGCGGGTCGGGTGTAAGCCGTTTGCCAAGGCCTATCACCTCCACTGGCAAACTGAATGTACACAGCAGTGCCAATCAAGGACGGACTCCTATGACGGCCAAGCAGACTTCCGGCGTTATCGTTACCGACCAGCGGACAATTAATTGCAAATGCGAGGCAGCGCCAACTGAATGCGAGGCAGCGCCAACTGAATGCGAGGCAGCGCCAACTGAAGTGGCGCAGCCTGAACACTGGTATGGTTCATGGCGACCCCAGTGAACTTATGATCTTGAACATCAACTCGGCCCAGCGTAAGGCTGTCGGTAGTTCCAATACCGCGTGGCGCCTCGGAGCGAATCTGGTTTTCCATGACTGAAGAGTCCAAGAACAAAGAGATGAGGATTCATGCTCGGATGGTGAAAGTGCAGAGGAGGTTCAGTACATGAACATTTTCGGACGCGCCGCAGGGTTCTCAAGGCCTGGATTGGCCAAGGAGAGTTTGGCTTGTCTCTTGTCATTGGCTCTATTGTTCGCGACCTGGCCGCTGAGCCTGTCGGCTCAAGACGCACCAGCTCAGGACACACAAGCCCCGCCACAGGGGGGGCAGGCGGCGCCCTACGCACAGCAGACTCCAGAGCAGTTGCAGCGCCTAGTAGCACCGATTGCGCTGTATCCGGATTCGCTGGTGGCGCAGATCCTGGCAGCGTCCACATTTCCCGAGGAGGTCGTCGAAGCCGACAGATGGGCGCAGGCGCATCCTGATTTGAAGGGCGAAGCTTTGGGCCAGGCAGTGGATCAGCAAACCTGGGACCCGAGCGTGAAGGCGCTCGCTGCATTTCCGTCCGTCCTGGGAAATATGGACAAGAACCTCTCGTGGACATCATCTCTCGGCGATGCCTACTACAACCAGCAGCAGGATGTCATGGATGCGGTGCAGGTGATGCGCCACAAGGCGGAAGCGGCCGGCGCTCTTAAGACCACGCCGCAGGAGGTCGTACAGGAGGAAGGCTCGGATATTGATATTGAGCCCGCTGCCCCCGATGTAGTTTACGTTCCGGCGTATGATCCGTGGGTGGTTTACGGATATCCCATCGTGGCGTGGCCGGGATGGTATCCGTATCCTGGAATTTGGTTTGGCGGTCCGTACCTCTCGTTCGGAATCGGTTTTGGCATCGGTTGGTTCGGTGGTTTTGGATGGGGATGGGGTCATTGGGGATTCGATTGGCATCACCGCTACGCAATGTACAACCACGGCAGGTACTACTCTCGAAGTAGAACTTTTTATAACCGAGGCAGTTACTACCGAGCAGGAGGCGAGCGAGGCGTAGAAAGGAATGTGCAGCGCGGGGTGAGCGGCAATCGTGCTGGCGAAACCGCCAGGCCTTTCGAGGGGGACCGAAATGCCGCTCGAGGCTACGCTGGGCCTCGGGGTCAGAGTGGCGTTCACTCGGGCGCCTTCAGCGGCTACGACCACGGCGGAGAGACCAGGAGCTATTCTTCGCGCGGAGGCGCCAGCATGGGTGGCGGAGGATTTCACGGCGGCGGCGGTGGCGGGCACGGCGGCGGTGGCGGGCGGCGGTAATCCTAGGTTCGTTATGCTCCCGGTAAAGCCTGAAATCTAAAGATGGAGATAAGTCATATGCGACGAACGAAGCTGAATGCCGGCAAATTTCATTGGCCTAGTCTTACTAAACTGGCTCTGGTCGCTATGCTCATGACGGTGTGGGTTCCCACCCGTTCCATGGCGCAGCAAAAGGGCCAAAAAACGTTCTCATCGACGGAAGAAGCGATCAACGCACTGGTGACGGCCGCGCAGGCTAACGACGAAAAAATGATGCTCGATATCCTCGGACCCGACGGAAAGCAAATCGTCTCGTCGGGAGACGAAACCGAGGACGCCGAAAGCCGCGCTAATTTCGTAAAGAGATATGAGGAAATGCACCGTCTGGTGAAAGAACCCGATGGAACCACAGTTTTGTATATTGGCGCGCATAATTGGCCCACGCCCATACCGCTCATGAACAAGGGAAAATTGGTGTATTTCGACACCGAGGCGGGCAAGAAAGAGATTCTATACAGGCGCATTGGCCGCAACGAACTATCGGCCATCCGCATTTGCCAGGAACTCGTGGCGGCGCAAAAGGAATACTCGGCGGAGCACAAGGAGTACGCGCGGAGAATCTTCAGTGATGAAGGGCAGCACGATGGCCTTTATTGGAAGGCTGCCGAGGGCGAGCCGCAGAGTCCCATCGGACCGCTTGTGGCATCGGCCGTCGCTCAGGGCTATGCCAAAAGCCAACAAGGTGCTCCGACCCCTTACCGCGGCTACTATTTCCACATCTTAACGCGTCAGGGAAAGAATGCTCCAGGCGGCGCGAAGAATTACGTCGTCAATGGCAAAATGACAGAGGGCTTCGCTTTCTTGGCCTATCCGGCGGAATACAGGTCATCCGGTGTGATGACACTCATAGTCACCGAGGGCGGCGTGGTGTATCAGAAGGATCTCGGCAGAAAGACCGATGTTCTCGCCAAAGCTATGAAGGAATACGACTGCAATCCCAGTTGGCAAAAGGCTGAAGAACAACAGGAGGGGGCTGCTGTCGAGCAGAAACCCAAGTAACCGGCACCCTGTCGCTTCACTCGATCCAGCAACTCCTGCCAGCTCCGGATAGCGCTAATCTGGCTTCACTACCACCGGCGTACGCGCCCCACGTCGACATGCACGAAGTCGGTGCTGCGATAGTACCCCACTCCTCCGCGATGCAGGCGCAAGGCTGCGTCACGCAGCTCCGACTCTGACAGCCGTCTCTCTGATCGGGGTGCTATTCGAGGGCTTGGTTTTCCAAATCGCATGTGGGAGCAGCAGCCCAATTACGACTGGCAGCAAGGGCACGCGGCAAGGAGCGTACACGATCACCGTTACCCGGCACGTATTCAACGGGCTCGTTAGTGCACACTACGCCAAACTTAAATCTCACACTGCAGTGAAGCTGAAATGGAACTCTGAGAAGTGGCCGCCTTCAGCACAAGACCTTCTTAGACGGGCGCTCCCTTGGGAGGTACGATAAAAGGGGGTTCCGTTCGAGAGCCACTCACTGCATTATGGTCAATGGCGACGGCCTTGCCTCTCGCTTTTTCGTCTGTATCTAAGAGATCGCCCCCGCATGCTGGACTACTAGTGCACCGGCGCTGGCTGAGGACTCGCCCGTGGAGCTGCTGCGCCCGGACTTGAGAAGTTTACCTTGGGAACCTCGCGCGATCCTGGCGAAGCTTCGAAGTAAGCTTCGTTCGGCTTGAAGGCCGCGATTCCCGCGAAAACGTTGTTGGGGAACTGCTGCACGTAGGTGTTGTAGTCGCGGAGGGTGTCGTTGTAGCGTTTGCGCTCGACCGCAATGCGATTTTCGGTGCCCGCGAGTTCATCCTGCAGGCGCAGGAAATTCTCGTTAGACTTCAACTGAGGATAGTTCTCGACAACCACCAGCAGGCGCCCGAGCGCTCCATCGAGCTGACGGTTGGCTGCTATCTTTTCTTGCGGCGTGCCCGCGGAAAGCAGGGCAGAGCGCGCCTTCGCGATATCGCCGAACACTGTGACCTCCTGCTGCGCATACCCCTTCACCGTCTCCACCAGGTTTGGGATCAGGTCGGCCCGGCGTTGCAGCACAATGTCAACCTGCGACCAAGCTGCCTTTACTGCCTCGTTCTTACTGACCAGCGTATTCCTCACGCTCACGTACTGGCCAAAAACAAGCAATCCACCCAGCAATAAAATTGCCACTATAACGACAACCCCAATCAGTGTTTTGCTCATAAGATTCTCCTCAAAAGACGCCCGGAACTCTACGACAAGCCCACGCTACCAGAGTCCAGCATTTTATCAACTGCAGCGGTCACCTGCTCCAGCGCTACCAGATATCGGGAAAAAACGTCCGCCACATCGAACCTCTTACGGTCGGATTTCCGCTCTCTCACGTCCAGCACCTGCAGAATGCCCGAGGCGTCAAACCCAATCTGTTTTGACAATGCCTGCACAGCTTCTCGCTTTCCAACTGGTGCATCGTGACCCAGCACAATCAGAGCGTGCCGGAACAGCGTGGCGAACGACGAGACCGACCGTATCAGCAACTCCCACAGGCGGGAGTCATTGCCTGAGGCCAAAAGCAAGTGCTGACGCAACAGTGCGAGTTTTTCCCGCAGCTCGTATTCCACCTGGACGCGGTGCAGATTGGCTGGAATCGACAAGCCCTGCAGGACGTCGGCGCCGAAAACGGTGCGGTGGTGCTGCTGCATGTCGATCAGCTCAATCGTAAACACGTCGGTAGAGCGCGCGATCTCGTCATGGGTCATGAACAGGGGCGGTGGCTGTTTTTGCGCGTCCCACCATTTCACTACAGGAGCCAGGGCCTGCAATGCCACGAATGAGCTGTCGCGAATCACACAAAACAGATTCAGATTGGAAAATTCGGGATGAAAGTCTCCCGCGACCGCCGATCCGAACAGGATCACACTTTCCAGGTTCGCTCCAGCCACCGCTCGCAGCCGGCTGACAAAGTCGTTAATTGTTTTCTCCGGAACCATTTGCGCCCTCGCTGACTACCAACTGCTGCTAGCCCCACCGCCACCGGAACTACCACCGCCGAATCCACCAAAACCCCCCCCGCCCCCCAAACCCCCCCCCCCCCCAGCCTCCACCTCCCCGGGATCCACTCCCGCCGCCGAACATTCCAGAAAAAAGAATCCAGAAGAGTACGCCCCGAAGCGGAGTAAAAAGAACGATGAGAACAACGACAATCAGCAGGATAATTCCCCCGACCGATATCCCTCCGCCCCGCCGCTCTCGTGGCTCGGCCCGAGCCGGTGGGAGTTGCGGGGTCGTGAGTTGAACGCCTGCATCCTGAGCAATCACCTGCGCAAGTCGCGAGGTGACCAGCAGCAGCGCCTGACTATAGTTCCCGCTCCGCGTGAGCGGAACGGCTTCCCGCTGAAAACTCCCCACCTTCCCATCGGGCAGGATGGGTTCTAGCCCATATCCAACCTCAATCCGGGCACGGTGGTCGTCAATGGCATACAGAATCAGCACTCCGCGATTGGTGGCCTTGCTTCCGACGCCCCACTGATGAAAAAGATCGACCGCGTAGCTTTCGATATCAGAGCCATCGAGGGAGTGAATGGTCACCACCGCCATCTGAGCGTGTGCCTTCTCGTCAATCTGCCGGCAGATCTCGTCCATCTGCGCGATCGAGTTCTGATCGAGAACGTGGGCAAAGTCGTTCACGTAGCCGGTGGCTTTGAGCTCGGCGACCGGTTCGGCCTGCGCCACTACCACCAGCAGCAGAACACCAGTCATGCCCAGCGACCATTTTGTGCACAAACTCATCGGAGGCAAAATTGTACAGGACACTGTCCGGAAGCACTCCCAATACTTGCGGCAATTGTCCACACCAAGGCCTCCGCTATTTTTATAGCCAGCATTGCGAGCGAGGTTAGATGAGCCATCCTTACTGCCGTTAGCACGAGAGTGACCGTGATCGCACCAAATATCATTCGATCCGCGGAAAGTTGCGACCGCCAAGTAATTGATGCCGTGATGAAAACCACTAACGCTAGATCCGAGCCAAGCGAGTTCGCAAGCATAAGACGGATCGCCAGGATGCGCAGCCTATTCTCCAGTTGCGGGTGGAGGATCGGTTTCCGCAAATCTGTGTGCCCAGCTGCGAGAACGGGATCTGCAGTTGTCGCCAACAGGAGCCTTTTCGTTACGTTTGTTTTCTTCATGGCTTCGGCTATGTGGTGGGTACATGGGCAGCGCGCTAGGATGCTGTCTCGCGAAGTCAGCAGGTAGGAACGTCCCAGAGCGGGTCCGCCATCGACTCAAGCTCGCCCAGCAGTTGCCAACAATCGCCGCAAATTTGCTAATCAGATTGTGCGCGACCATGCAGGCAGACTCATGACGTTCTTTTTCTAAAGCCATCCGATTGGCGTGAACGACGCGCCATGAGCGAAGGAAACGTCAGGACAGGCTATATGCGCTAGTCTCAAGCAGGTGGAAAAAACAGTAAGACAAAACAGATTGTGAGCGCGGAAGGGAAGTCGAATCCGCGTGACAACGTAGGATAACTTACGTGTTATCAATCCGGCACTGTTGTTCGATTCCGACCGGCGCCTCAAACCTTCTCTTCTTCATCAACTTTTCACACTCCTGCAACCTTCCGTTCAAATAGCACGCCTAGATTCGGCTATTATGGAGACCTCGGTAAAAAAGCCTCCCACCGAATAGGTCCCGGGACGAATTCAAGTGGGGGCACCGCCGAGTCTTTTCCAACGCCCTTTCATTCAGTGCACCTGTTCACAGCGAGACTTGACCGCCGCTCCAAACGCAGACCCACTATTCCTCCCGGCATCCCTCCGGCTAGAAGCCGGGGTTGTCTACCCTCGTTGGACGCGGGCAGTGTTCCGCAACGACCAAAGGCTGGAGTTGATCCTGATGAAACAATTCTTCCCTCTCATTAGAAATGCTTCGCTCATTATTCCAGTTGTGTTCTGCGCTGTGTCGTGCCAAGACGGTTGGGCGCAACGGACAACAATACCGGATTCCTCAGCGCCCACCACGCAGGGCGCCTCACCGCTGCAATCTCATGGTGGGAGCGATGAGGACTTAGCCTCACTTTCCCTCCGGATCCCCCTCAAGTCCATTCCGCCTCTAGTGGCCGACACCGCCGAGTATCCGGATTTCACTCTCCAACTCATCCAGGTGGGATGGCGCCGGGATGACCCCATTGATTTGTACGTGATTAAGCCGAAGAACGTAGAGAAGCCGCCCGTAGTTCTGTATCTCTACGGCTACCCGTCCGAGACCGACCGCTTCAGGAATGACGAATTCTGCCGTCTCGTGACGAAAAGTGGATTTGCAGCGGTAGGTTTTGTCGCGGCCATGGATGGCCATCGCTATCACGATCGTCCTATGCGGCAGTGGTTCGTCAGTGAACTTCAGGAAGCTGTCGTAAAGTCGGTTCATGATGTCCAGATGGTTCTGAACTATCTTTCTACCCGCAGCGATTTGGATCTGAACCGGATCGGCATGTTCGGGCAGGGATCCGGCGGAACCATTGCAATTCTTGTGGCCAGCGTGGACCCGCGGATCAAGGCAATCAACGTGCTTGACCCGTGGGGAAACTGGCCAGAGTGGATGGCGAAGTCCACGCTCATTCCGGAGGACGAAAGGCCGGACTATACAACGGCGCCGTTTCTGGACCAAGTGGCGGCTCTAGACCCGGTGCAGGTGTTGCCGCGCCTGACGCTCCCTATTCATCTGCAGGACACGCTCTACGAAAAAGAAACACCGAGAGTCAGCAAGGATCGCATCGAGTCGGTAATGCCCGGGCGCGGAACCGTTACCCGGTACGCGACGTCTGAGGAATTCAACGAGGATTTGGCTGAGGGCAAGTTGCTGAATTGGATCAAGGGCCAGCTGCAGAGCACCCCGGCCTCGCTTCGCAATCAAGTTGGCGGCAAAGAGTCATCGCACTAAAGGTCGTCAGCAGAACTCCTGTCCGGCCAAGAGAAAAGGGGCGAGAACATGTCTCGCCCCTTTTCGCGACAATCCCTAAACCTAATCCCCGCGGGGGGTAAGTACAAACCCATGGGCCACGGGCCCGTTCACGGGATCGTTGTAGATTCCCGTTCCGACGATCCTTCCTTGGTCGTTGATCGATGAAGCACTTTGCAAATCCCAGCCGGAATTGGTGGGAATCAGGCTGTTGAGGTCGCGCAGACCCCTTCTCCTGGTCCAGATAAAGGCATGGGTGTCAGCGTCACCGGTGGTGTTGGAGGTACCTACGACCACACCATACCCGTTAATTGCGTTGGCAGAAGCAAAGCTGCCTCCGAGATTTCCGAGGTCGATCATCTTGCCGTATGCGTACAGAAAGGCGTCGGTTCCGGTAGTGGTGTCTGCCGAGCCCACTACCAGGCCCTCACCATTGACAGCCAGAGCCTGCGACGTTGGTCCCCCCAACGTGCCCAGGTCCACTACTGTGATTCCTTCCTCACGCACAAACCACAGCGCCGCGTCCGTACCCCCAGCGGAGGTGTCCGAGGCGCCGGCAACGATTCCCGAACCATTGATGGCGTTACCGTAACTGTTAGTGCCACCAGGTAGCGTCCCCAAGTCAGCAAGCGTGCTGGTCCTGGGAGACCACAGGAAAGCATGTTGAGTTGTGAAATCACTGAGGTAGCTAGTCCCGGCGACGTAGCCACGGCCATTGATTCCGTTCGCCACGGAATTGATGCCCTCGCCGGCAGCCAGCGATCCCAAGTCATTCATCGTCGTGGTGAACAGAAACGCATGCGTGGTAACGCCGTCAGCCAAGTCCGCCGACCCAACCACAAAACCCGAGGTGTTGATTCCGTTTGCCGTGCTGTTGCTTCCTCCCAGGGTTCCAAGAGAGGTAATCGAGCCCTTGGTCCGGGTGACGGCATTGGATTGGACGTCACCCGATAGTGTGGAGAAGCCTACGATCACACCTCTATTGTTGACGGAGGTCGCGCCGCTGAAGCTCCCCCCAAGCGTCCCAAAATCCGCTACTCTATACTGTTGAGCTTGGCTGGCAGATGCCAGGGCAACCATCACCACGATCGCCAACAGATTGAATCTCTTCATTATTTGCTCTCCTCCTCTGGAGCATTGAAACCCATCTTCAATTTGAGAATCCGATGTTGCTGCCAACAAAAAAGTGGATGATCGAGCGACCTATGTCTGAAAACTCCTGCCAGTTACGGCACTCATCGAGCTTGTGGCACTTGCCTTTCACTAGCGGTGAACCACTCCCCAGTAGTAGGCCACCTGGCAGTGAGAAAGTGGGTGGAACGGCAAGTCCTGCCAATCCACCCGCATCTCAGCCATCACGGCGTTGCGCTTACCCGTTTACTTCGCAGCGCAAGCCGGACTAGCACCAAACGTTTTTTGTACCTGGTTGAGGACGCCAGGAGCGGCTCCCTTTGGTTCGATACAGCCGCCCACATCCCCTCCAGCCTCAGTTTGGCCGCTCAGCCCGTTGTTCGGACTAAAACCGGACTGGGCGTAGTGCGACCGATACTTGGTCAACTGCGTGAAGGGAACAAAGTCTGGCACCGTGCTGCTAACGTTGCTTTGCGCCTTAGTAACTACCGCCTGCGCATTGCAGAAGTTCGTATTGGGATTGGAGGTGCAAGTTCCCGACGGCTGCACATCCGTCACGATCCGCACAACTGACCAAGCGCGGTATTTACCGTTCCGCAGGTTGGGAAACGACCCCGTCGAGTTGTTCCAGAACGTGGAAACGGGACAAGGAGCCGTACACTTCGGGAGTTGACCCTTGCCGTTCTGGCCAGGTTCGCTGCCCGTGTAGCTCAGGAAGATCGGGTCGGTTCCATCGAGGGTAAGGTACCCATAACTAGCGCTGCCCGCCATTTTCGAAACGTTCCCGAAACTGTAGAAGGTGTAGCCGATTCCGTCCTTAGTATTGAGAACGCCGCCTGCCGCTCCGACACCGTTCATGACTTCGCCGGTACCGATGCCGCGCTGGCGTTTCCCTTGTGAGCCCGATCCGGTGCAATTCAGGTTCAAGGGGTTATTGTTCGCGTTCGCCGGATTCACCCCGTTTTCCATCGTGTCCGAGGTGACGAAAGGATGGGTCTTCCCGGTGTTGCGAAGCACGTTGAACTCGGTTGTGGTGTACGTTCCTGAGAGAGGCTCGCGGAGCCAGGGGAAAATCGGGGCACTTAAGCTAGTGGAAAGAACGCTGCCGTTGCAGTTTTTGCCTTCAAACACCGAACGGACGAGGCTGTCGGTAACGCCGGTCACGGCGAACGTAGAGCCCGATGGCGTGCCCAGGCCGTTCGTCGTATTCGTGCGATTTACCACGAAAACGATCGCTTGCGCGCCAACCGGGATGGTGATGCTCTTCTTCACCAGGAAGGTCTTACCGGTCGAGTCGAAGGGATCTGCCGTTCCCGGAATAATGTTGAAGGCCACTGGGTTTGCCTTGGCCGAGCTACCGGTGACAGCGCTAAGGACGGCGGTCCCGGTCTTTTCAGTCAATGGACTGCTGAACGACGGGCAGGTTCCTGCGGGCGTTGAGGTGTTGTAACCCAGGCCGGTGTAGTTGACCGTGTCGAGGATCGAGTTCACGCGGCACTCTTCGAATTGGGCATCTTCCGGACGGATGTCCGTGCCCGCTGCTGTGAGCACGGCATTGTTGACGGCGGCGTAAATTGCGGACGGGATCGACGCCGCATCGGCGCCCCAAAGAGCCGATGCAATCAGACCCTGCCCGGCAGTGGTTGTCGCCGTAGAATCGACCTCCAATTTGCAGCGTGGGTTTGCGAAGAAGCAGCGGTTTCCCACGACCGAGTCCACGGATAGATAGGCCCACGCCTCGGTTTGAGCACTATTCCAGACCACCCAAAGGTTTCCGGGCTCCACGACGATGGCGCTATTGCGCGGATCACTGAGCTGACCCCAGTTGTTGCCAGCCGTGGTTTTGCCTTTTGCGGTCCAATGGGCGCAACCGGTGCCGCACAGGCTGTTCGCTGCGATGCCCATGGACTGCCACATCGCCGACGATCCCGCGGCCACGAACTTGACGTTGACCGCAGCATTGGCTGCGGGTATCACACAGATCACCGCGCACACCACGAGTGTCGCGGACAGACATTTCATACGAAGCATTGGAAAACTCTCCTTATACGAAGATTTAAGTTGTTGAATGGGTTCTCCATCCATCGCAAGGCACGAGTTCGAGCCGCCGGCTCAGGGGTTCCATGTGGGGTTGGCTGTTGACTTCAAACCGGACACCCGTGAAGGAACTGGAATTCACGAGGAACGGCCCAGATTCGAAACCAGGAGCAACGCAAGTCAATTCGAGCTACGTAAGTGCGGAGTATCCCAGCACAGTGTTAAATCACGATGAAGTAAAAGTTAACAGTCTGTGACAGTACGAGTGGAGGAGTCATTCCACAGGACTTCGAGCAGACACTCCAGTCCGATGTACCAATAGCAACAACTTGTGAGCAACTCGAACATTCAACTCTGAGAACTGTGACCGGAAATGTTGACTCGGAAACCTGGGTAAGCTTCGTGCGACCGATAGTTTTAATTTGCGGTTAACAATAAGAGTGTATATTTTGCCACTCAACTTCTCAGACGCCAGGTCCTGCCACGTGAAATTTGTACGATTATTCTGTCTCTTGATCCTTGTTCTTCACTTTCCCCCGGCCATATGGGCACAGACGGAACGTGGCGCTGTGCTAACCGGTACTGTCGCCGACCAGTCGGGAGCGGTGATTGCTGGCGCAACTGTGACCGTGACGAACGCTGCAGGTGTGAAGAAGACCACAGTCAGCGATGACAAGGGCATTTACGCGTTCCGAGGGCTCGAGCCTGGCGTCTACAACCTTTCGGTTGCTGCAGCGGCATTCAAGGCTTATCAGGCAGACGCGATCAATGTTGCCGCCGGAGAACCGTTGACGATCGACGTTAGCCTTTTCCCCGCGGGCACCTCGACTGAGATCAACGTGGAAGGCAGCAACGCGGGAGCGGTTGAGACAGAGACCTCCCAGGTATCGGGGACGATCACTCAGAAAGAAGTAGTCAAGATCGGCTTGAACGGCAGGAATTTTACCCAGCTCATTGCTCTGGCACCGGGCGTGAGCAACCAGACTGGCCAGGACGAGGCCAAGGTCGGCGTGGTCGGCAGTGTCAAGTACAGCGTCAATGGCGGCCGCGTGGAATACAACACCTTCGAAGTGGACGGCAGCGATGTTCTTAACGCCGGTTTGAATGGAGCGTCCAGCACGCTGGTGGTCTATCCGAGTCTGGACGCGATCCAGGAGGTGAAGGTTCTAACCTCGAACTACGGTGCGCAATACGGCCGCACCGCGTCCGGCACGGTCCAGGTAACCACGAAGTCTGGAGCCAAGAGCTTTCACGGCAACGTGTATGAGTTCCTGCGCAATGAGGATTTCAATGCGCGCAACTATTTCGATCAAACCAAGCATGCCCCGCTTTACCGGAGAAACGATTTCGGCGGGACGATCGGCGGCCCGATCACAATTCCCGGCGTGTACAACACTAAGCGTGAGAAGACCTTCTTCTTCTTTTCCGAAGAGTTCCGATTGGAGAAGTCCCCCATCGAGTACAACCAGGCGGTTCCATCCCTGAAGGAGCGCGGGATGGTGACGACAGCGCAGGGCCTGCAGCCCAATATAGATCCCAACACCGGGCTCCGCCATTTTGACTTCACCGACGTTTGCCCAGTCACTCCGCCCGGGAGCGCCCAGCAATTCAGTCGCGCTCTTTATCCCGATTGTCCTCTAAGCGCCTTGAGCGGCAGTCCCACCACTCCCTACATCACTTTTCCAGACAACAACCTCATCAATCCATTCGGCGGGCTTGGTGGAGTGGGCTCATCAGTTGACAGCAATGCTCTCGCCATTCTCAACACAAACCTGATCCCATTGGCGAATTCAGCTACGGGGTGCAACTTTCGAGTGACTAACCTCGACCCCAGCGATCCGAATCACTGCTACAACGCAACCTTGTCTCCCTCCACGTACTGGCGGGAGGAATTGTTCCGGATCGATCACAACGTCACCAACCGGCTGAAGGCTACTTTTCATTATGTCCACGATGATTGGGATACGACAGTACTGACTCCGCAGTGGGGCTATGTGCGCGACACCTTCCCGACGGTACAGAATCGTTTCGTCGGACCGGGGCGCAGCCTGGTCGTTCGCCTTACAGACGCGATCTCCGCCTCGCTGGTGAATGATTTTGGCGTCAGTTACTCCAATTCGACCATTACATTGTCGGACCAAAACGGCGCGGGGGGGAGTTTCAAACTTCCTGCTTCGCTACAGGCGCCGTGTGCTTTAAAGTCCGACGGCACCATTACTCCTTCCGATCCCAATGTCCCCAGCGTGCCGCAGTGCCCGATAGGCTATCTGTTCAATAACGGATTTGGGGGAAAGGTCCCGGGCATTGCCGTCCTCGGTACCAACGCCGCCTACGGCGGACAAGGGTTTGTTGCGGATCCTTCCTATATGCCATGGAAGCACAGCAATCCGATCGTGAGCCTGCGAGACGATGTCAGTAAGGCAATGGGGAAACACACCTTACAGTTCGGAGGGCAGTACATCCTGTACCGGCGGAATGAGACCAACGCCGCTGTGGGCACCGCTACTGGTGATTTGCAGGGATTGTTAACGTTCAGCAATCTGGTACAGAGCACGGGCAATGCTTTTGCTGATTTTCTGTATGCGAACGGCGGCGTCTCAGGCGCCGGCCAAAATGGAAACCTCTTCTTAAGTCTGTCGCAGGATTACATCCAATCCTATACGCAGGACAGTGCCCAGCTACGCTACCACCAGCGGTACCAGATTGCGGAGCCCTATTTCCAGGATGACTGGAAGGTCAGCCACCGCGTGACGGTCAACTTAGGTTTGCGTCTGAGTCTTTTCGAAACTTACCGCGAAGCAAATCACCAAGCCTACAACTGGGTAGCATCGAGATTTAGTTCTGCGCTCGCGCAGAGGATCGCGGTCGACCCAGCAACCGGAATCCTGATCGATCCCGCGTTGTCGAAGCCGGGTGCTCCCGTTCCAATTCCTTTTAATCCAAGTAACTTTGGATCGGCGAACCTTGATCCGCGCATCACCAACGGCGTCGAGCAATGCGGGGTGAATGGTGTGCCGGCCGGTTGCATGAGTGGCCACCTCTTTAATCCCGCCCCGCGGGTGGGCTTTGCCTGGGATGTCATGGGAGACGGAAAAACTTCGATCCGCGGTGGCTACGGGATATTTTTCGAACACGGCACCGGCAACGAGGCAAATACTGGATCTCTGCAGGGTAGCGCTCCGCTTGTTCTGACCATGAATCAGACCTTCCCAAAGAACTACGCCTGCATCGGAAACATTGGCATCGGAACCGCGCAAGATCCCACGGGTGAATACTGCACGCCTGGGTTGGTGGGTGCTTACCCGCTGAATGTGACCTCGGTCCCGACCAAGGCGATATGGCCGTACGCGGAGCAGTGGAGTTTGAGCGTACAGCGGGAGTTGCCAAGCGGGCTCGTCGGCACATTTGCTTACGTCGGCAGCAAAGGCACCCACCTGTCAATCGAGACCCAGCGGAACCAGTTGAGCCCGGTCGCCGCCGCGTACAATCCATTCGGCCCGAACGAGCCAATCACCAACCTGGACTGCCAGGGCGGCGGCACTTCGGTTGGAACCATCCCGTTTGCCCTTAGCAATGGCACGGTGGTGACGCCGAATAATCCTGCGTACATCAACCTTCTGGCTGCCTGTGCCAACCAGCAAACGCCCAACGTAAACACCCTGCGCCCATACCTGGGCCTGGGAAATATCTTTGCGCTCCAGGATGTCGCAAATTCCGTTTACCACGCGTTTCAAACGACATTGCGCCGGACGAGAGGCCCGCTGACGGTCGGTGTTTCCTACACTTACAGCCATTCCATCGACAACTCGTCCGACCGCAATGACAACGTTTTGGTGAATTCGTTGGATCTCCGCTCGAATCGGGCAAGTTCGAACTTCGATGAACGGCACCTGTTCAACGTCAGTTACGTTTATCAACTCCCCACGTTGCGCTGGGCGGCGACGCTTCGAGACATGCTCTGGGAGGAAGAGGCGCCTGATTCCGGCACCACAGAGTCCACGGCTGACTCCAACGCGAAAGCGCCCGCGCCTAATTCCAACGCCAACCTGCACGCGCCTTCAACGGGAAGTTCCCATTGGGGAAAAACTCTGTTGGACGGGTGGGAGTGGTCGGGGATCACGCTGTTCCAGTCCGGTACACCTTTCAGCGTGGTGAACGAGGCTGGCAACACAGGTATCGGGCTGACGGACAATGCCGGTGTCCTCGGTGGAATCGGGACGGTCGCTTCGTACCCGGATGTCATCCCCGGCACCCTCAGTCCAGGAAACAACGCGCAGAGTTTCGGTCCGCTGTTGGCCAACCCGACGCAGTTCGTCGCGCCCCGCGGACTGACCTTCGGCAACGCAGGCAGGAACTTCCTGAACAATCCACACCGCCTAAACTTCGACATGGCCCTGCTCAAACACTTCAGGATTAGCGAGGGTAGAGAACTCGAGTTCCGTGCCGAAGGATTCAATATCTTCAATACGACGCAGTTCCGCATCTACGATCCGGATAATCCGGGCAGCAGCGGCAATAACGTGATCAGTTGCTATGCCGGGCCGTTGTATTCGGCGGGGTTCAAGGGCAGCGGCAGCGACTGCGTGACCGGCGCATCTTTTCTTCATCCCATCAACGCGCATCGGCCACGAACGATTCAGCTCGGCGTCAAACTGAGCTTTTAGCCAGGAGCAGTTTGTGGAGGAAGAGTTGTGAGAATTATCGCGCGGGTTCTGCTCGCGTCCTTGGTCTTACTAACGGCGTGTGGTCGCAGTTCGTCTCCTCAGAACAGCGGTCCTTCCCTCGCGGGCAATTGGCAGATCGCGCTTACCCCCAATGACCAGGTGACCTTCCAGCCAAGAACGCTGTCGGGTTTTGCGCAGCAGGCCGGCAGCGGCGTAAACGGCAGTGTCTCGTTTTTAATTCCAAATGTCACAAACCCCTCCGCTCCTCCGTGTGCCGGAGCCGCTCCCCTTACGGGCAAGTTTGATGGGCAGAATGTGAATCTTTCGGTTAATCAGAATGGGCAGATGTTGACGTTGACGGGCACAAGTTCGTCGGATGTTTCGTCGCTCAGCGGTACCTACACGTCCCCGGCTGGCATTTGTGAACCCGCAGAAAACGGGTTATGGACAGCTAGTCTCATCAAACCGATCGTTGGATCATTCCAGGGAGTCTTGCACTCGGTTAGCTCCAACAGCTACAGCCTGCAGGACAAGGATTTTCAGGTCACTGGCATTCTCACGCAGGGCGCAAACACGGGCGCGACCAGCGCTACCCTTACCGGGACAATCACCACAACGGACTATCAGTGCTTCAGCACCGCGGCGCTCAATGGAACCGTCAGCGGTTCGAGAGTGCGGATGAGCATCATCGGGACCAGCGGGTTGCAGGTTGGCGAAATGGGTGCGGCGGTCGGGTCGCAAGCGCCCGGCGGGGCCTCAATCTCACCCGACGGCCTCACACTGCAGGGTTTGAATACACTCGGCACGGGTTATTTCATGGCGGACACCAAGGCATGTCCGTTCGTAAACCAGTCCTTCGATTATGGCAACTTCTGTCTGAACTTCGGGAGTGCGACCTCCTGTGTTGAACCGCTGAGTGCAACGCCCAACAATCTCACCTTTTCGGCACTGCTCGTGGGCGATCAAACCGGACCGACGCAGATGTTCACCGTGACCAATCAGACGTCGGGACCTGCTGCGCAGCCCATCAGTGTCAGCATGACGATTGGAGGCCTCACCAGTTTGGACTCACCCAATGACTTCAACATCGTGAGTCAAAACTGTGACCCCACTCAGCCCACACCACCACCGCAAGGCCCGTTTCAAGTGATAATGGCAAGCCAAGCAACCTGCACCCTGGGCATCAAATTTGTGCCCAGTGGATCCTGCCCACTCGATCCCACGGTGGGGCCGCCAGCAAAATGTCCGCTGCCACGGACCGCCCAACTCCTACTTGCAGACACACTTGATCCCACCACGGATCCGAATAACCCCCATGCTGTAAGTCTGGTAGGGGCCGGCCAAAGTGCGATCATCCCGTCCGTGGGAGAAGTCGACTTTCTGCCCTCACAAGCCAACACGCTTCAGACCATCACGTTCACCAACCAGACTCAGGCTCCGGGGGGGGAGGTGGTCACGATCCTGCCCACGAGCATCAATCCGTCGACGGGCCAGCCCTGCACGTACCCGACATCACCAGGGACGCCCTCCGGACTGCAGATAGTCGATTTCATTTTTGGGGCGTGCGACGGCGTCGCCGTGGGGACGGTCCGGCAAGACTTCACGATTCAGCCCGACAACTGTTCTGGCAAAACTCTATATCCCGGGGATACTTGCACGGTTGGGATCAGTTTCACGCCCCAAACCACCGCACTCATCGATGTCTTTTTGCAAATCAACAGCTCCGAACCCGACACTGGCCGCTTCCTCATGGAGTTGAAGGGCAACGTGGCCGCCATACCCACGCCGCCAGCCGGGAAGCGGAGACGCTGAGGTCGAACCGGTTGAACGAACTACAGGTCGCAACGCCGCGGAGTCTTCTTTGGCGCAAGCCTCTGGGACCGCAGCTCGCGTTCAAGACGATCACTAAGACGGAATTAAGGAGTTCGAACGATGCGCCGTAGTCGATTGACGATTCCCAGAGTATACGCTGGGCTGATGATCGCCCTCTCGTTTGCGATCTCAGCTATTCCACTCGACGCTAATGGCGGCGGGGAAAGCAACGCAAGCTCCCAGGCCCACGGGGATGGAGGGGGGCGATGAAGACTCGCCAATTGATTTTGTTGCTGACCACGCTAGCCATGATTGCGACGCTCGTCGCGTGCAGCGGAATTAGCAGCAAGACGCCCGCATCGCCAGCCGCTTCGATCGCAGCGCTGAGCGGATCAGGGCAAAGGGCATTCGTTGGAGCGGCATTCTCTGCGCGGCTGTTAGCTACGGTGACGGCGGGCCGTTCGCCGATGAGCGGTGTGGTGGTGACATTCACGGCTCCTTCGTCGGGGGCCAGCGGCAGGTTCGCTGGCGGAGTGAACACGGCAATGACCGACGATAGGGGCGTGGCCGCCTCGCCCGTGTTCACCGCCAATGCCACGATCGGCAGTTATGCGGTGACAGCGGCAGTTTCCGGGGCATCAACCCCAGCCAGCTTCAATCTCGCGAACACAGCGGCCCCGGTATCCGTCATCTTCAACCCGCCCCCCCCGACTTCAACGCTAGTCGGTACCACCACGAAGCTCACCGCGGTGGTCGCCAACGACTCGACTAATTCGGGAGTGACTTGGACGTGCTTCCCTGCGAACGTTTGCGGCTCGTTCAATCCGACGACGAGCACGGGCAGCACCGCCACCACGACTTACACCGCTCCAGCTGCTATTCCTGCTGGAGGCTCGGTGACCGTCACCGCTACGTCAATCAAAGATTCGACGCAGTCGGCCACGGCGACCATTACGATCGGTGCTCCGCCCCCCATCTCGGTCTCGCTCCAACCGAGTCCAGCTTCAATGGCGACCGGCACGACCACGACGCTCGCCGCGGTGGTCGCCAACGACTCGACTAATTCGGGAGTGACTTGGACGTGTCTCCCTGCGAACGCTTGCGGCTCGTTTAATCCGACGACGAGCACAGGCAGCACGGCCACCACAACGTACACGGCGCCGACGGCCATTCCCAGGGGGGGCTCTGTCCTCGTTAGTGCTGCATCCGTGCAGAACCCTTCCGCATCGGCGTCAGCAACAATAATCATTATGATTGCCGGCGCGATCTCCGTTACGTTGAACCCGGCGCCACCCCCTATCCTGAAACCCGGCGCCACCACGACACTTACCGCTCTGGTCGTCGGCGACGCCACCAACTCGGGGGTGACCTGGTCGTGCACGCCTTTGAAGGCTTGCGGCTCGTTTAATCCCACTAGCAGTACAGGCAGCACGGCCACCACCTCCTACACTGCGCCGACTGCTATTCCCAGCGTAGGGTCGGTGACTGTTACCGCCACTGCAGTGAAGAGCGTTTCTTCGTCAGCCTCGGCAAACATCGCCATCACGCCGCATGCTTTGCCGGATGGGACATACGTCTTTTCGCTCACCCGGGCAGATACCACTACTTTCGGATTGGGCTACTTTGTCGCGGGCGCTTTCCAGGTAGCCAGCGGAGCGATCACCGGAGGCGAACAGGACTTTAGTAACGTCGACGGTATTTTTGGCAGCGATCTGATCAACAGCGCCGGTAGCGGCATTTCCACCACCGCCGACGGTAACCTGCAAATTACGCTGAAAACGTGCAATGGGACGGACTGCTCCACCACCGATACCAACGTCGGGTTAGTCGGAATTGAGACTTTCAACGGAACCTTGGTCTCGGCGTCCAGGGCGCTGATCAATGAGTTTGATGCTTCCACGACCGGCAGCGGATCGCTGGACCGGCAAGTTGCGAAGGTCCCCGCTCCGGCGCAAGGTTATGCGTTCTTCACGTCCGGAATCGATCCCAATTTTTTCTTCGTTGGCATTGGGGGCGTTATCAATGTAGATGGCAACGCAAATAGCGGGACCATCTCAATTTCAGGCACCGGAAGCGTCTTCGACATTAATGACCTAAACGCCTTTGCACCCATACAGAATCAGTCTTTCGACGCTAGCAGTGTCACCACTCCCGACCGGTTCGGCCGAGTTACCTTCGCCTTGAATCCCAGCGCTGCCTCCACTGTCTCCACAATCGCCCTCGTTGGCTATATCGTTGACTCCAGCCGAATCTACCTGGTGGAAACCGCCGATACGTTCCGAGGATGTTGTGGCAGTATGGGCGGAGTAGCGCTCGGCCAGGGTAGCAACACCGGAAAATTCAACTCCGCCTCTGTCCTCGGCTCCAGCTTTGTGTTCGGAACTACGGGCTCGGAGAGCAACGCTTTTCTCCAGGAGGCCGGAGTGTTAACCGCTAACCCAGGCAGTACCGTGAGCGGCACGCTTAGCAGCAACGATCTGAGCGGGACAGGCACGAGCGTTGTCACCTTCACGGGAGGAGCTCTTACGGTGGATGCAACCGGCCGGGTCACGTTGACGAACCTGACCAGCAACGCGAACACCCTTCAGCTTTATTTAACCGGGAGTGGCTCAGGAACCGTGATTTCAATGGATGCTACCGATGTACTTTCTGGTCTCGCTTTTCAGCAAACCGCCGGCGCCTCCTTCTCCGGAACCTATGGCATGAATGCGAGCGGGTTCCATATGACCAATACACTGGAGTTTGACGACGTCGGCTCGGTCTCGGCCAACCCTGGAACCGGGACTGGATCGCTGGTCGCAACGCACACGATCGACGAGAACGTTATGACATCGACACCTCAGGCGACGCCGACGCCGGGCTTGTCGGTCTCGGGCGCGTTCACTCCCGTTGCCAGCGGCATCTTTACCGGCACGATCACCGGCCTGGACATCGATTCTCACAACGCGAACATTGATAACTTCACCTACTACATTGTCGACACAACCAGGGTACTGGCGATCGAAACGGATACCAACCAGTTGACGCTGATCTACTTCGAGTTGCAACGGTAGAGCAACCGGTCCTTTTGGCCCTCGCGTTGAGCCGACAGACACTTTGCCCCGAAACGGGCACGAAAATACTCAAGCCTGAGGCTGGCAAGATGGCGGCCTGAGGGCATCCAAGCCTCAATTGCGGAGTGCTAGTACACCCCGCCATTCCTGGTCGCTTTGAACGCCGAGGCGGACGTTGCGCAGGTAAGCTCGCAATGCCCGCCCCCGGCACTCTTTAATTCCGCCAACTGGCTGGCCAGCGAAACGAGGGGCTGGACTTCGGCTTCAGCTTTAAGGCTTTCAATCTTGGCGGCACGTTTGGATTGCTCGATGCGCTGGTCGGCCGTAGCCTGGGCGAGACTGATGTCGGACGACACCATGTTGTGCGCGGTGTTGATCGCGGCTAGCGCCGATTCGACTTCCGGTGGCGGATCAATACCGGCGATCAGCGAGGCGTCGAGCACGATGCCCTAGCGGGCCTCGAGGAACTGCACTCCCGGTGCATGTGTTCACTAAGGTCGCGGAGATTCTTGCGTAGATCATTGATCGAAATGCCGCCACTTCCAGCCTCCGTGGAGCCGGCAGCGGCGGGCGCTTCGAAGGTGGCAATGCGCTCGCGCAAGACGGAAACGAAATAGCCCATCCCGTGCGCGATCGGATTCTTGACTCCGAAGCTGTACGCGTAAAGATTTCACTCCGAGATGCGGTACCGGATCTGCCCGGTTAAGCCGGTGTTGAGCTGATCCTTTGTCACCGCGTCTACGATCGTGCCGGACTGATTGGCGCCAGGGGATTCGGGATCGAAGGCCATGTTCACCGTCTGGGTGGCGATTGAGACTTTCTAAGCCCCTTGCCATGGCCACTTGAAATAAGTACCGCCTGGCATGATGACGCGAACTTGAGGATACTGATAGCGTTGTTTTTCGTCGGCGTCGAGGCCGGCTGAGATGGGATCGTTGAGGGTGGTGGCTCCGGGATACGCTGCGCCCGGCCGAAGTTGGTTCTCACGGCACGTTGGTTCTCATCGACGGTGTAAATACCACCGGCCAGTTAGCGGACAAGAAACCAGATCGCGAAACCGACGAAGATTCCAACTGGATCGTTTTCGTTTTGCGGACCCCTCGCCTCGGTCAATGTGATCGCTATGGCGACGTTACCGTACTAGTCCGGCGGACGAGCCGACACTGAGTCCGTTGTCACTGCAAGAAAACCTCAGGAGCATTCTTGGGAACGATAAATGGGGTCGCGGACTTTGGGTCCGGGTTGAACTTTCCAAACACCGCCGAGTTCTTGTGAAAATGCTCCTCTAGCGTATGAACTCGATTTTGGTCATCGGGGTGATCCGATAAAAGCTGCGGTATCTGGCCAATCTGCGCCCTCTTAAAATCCCGGAACAGCCATACGAGTCCCCACGGGTTGTAGCCCGTAGCCGCGCACACGTCGGAGCCAGTAAGGTCAGCGCGCGATTCGACGTCTCGCGAGTAGCTCAGCGAATGAAGCTTGCCGAGAAGAAGGATGGCGAGCACGTGCGCACGAGTCGGCCCCAGAAGCACGGCAGCTCCGACTTCCCGCTTTTCCAGTTGTTGTTGCTTCTCCATCAACGTGACGGTGTCGTGATGGATGGTGTGCGAGACCTCGTGACACAAAGTTCCGGCAAGCTCCTCTGTGTTCTTCACGAAGTGAAGGAGCGAATCGACAACATACACGTTGCCGCCGGGAGTTGCGAAAGCGTTCGGTTGCGCCTCGTGAACCAGATAAAACTTGAAAGGGTGGTTGTAACGCGGTTGTGCAGCCTTCGTAATGGCATCGGCAATCGGCTTCAGCTGGTCGTAGAGTGGGGATGATGCGATGATTTCTCCCCTGGCCTTCAGTTGGTTGAAGACCTCCTGGCCCATCTGCGCTTCCTCGTCCTGGTCCGGGCTCGGCTGTTTATCCGAGGCCGCTCGTCCTCCACTTCCGACTCCGCAGGACGCCAGACACGTCAGGGCCGCAAGCGAAAGCACCGATACCCAAATTAGTTTGAACACATTCATAATCGCTCTCTTCGCTTAGGATATTGGACTCTATTTCACACCCGCCGCACAAAAGCGGAGAAGACTCAAGCCCCAACGTTTTCACCCTATGTGGCTTGGCAAGCCAGCGTGTGTCCCGGGGCCGCGAAGATTGCGGCTACGCCGCTCCAGAAAGTCGTCCCATGGTGGCGGCGCCACTCCGTATCTTGGTTGCGATCATGATCCTGGAAATTCCGCTCATCAGCACTGACACGCCAACCAGCGTCCCAATTGTCCAAATCGCACTGGAGGGCCACTTGGCGAAAATCAGAACGCTTAGCAGTAAGCTGGTTGCGGCATCAGCCAAAAACCAACCCCAACCGTCCACTGGTTTCAGTTGGAACGCTATAGCAGTAAGCATTCCTGCTTGAATCAGCAATAGAGTTCCGAGCATCAGGGTCAAGGCCGCGACTCCGGCGACCGGAAAGAATGCCAACGCGATACCGCCGATTACATAAAGCAGGCTCAGGAGAATCTTCAGGAAGAAGTTCCCGACCCGTTTGCGAGTGAAGCGCGAAAACAAACAGGGCGATACCCACGAAAATCAAGACCCAACCCAGCAGAACAGTGGTGATCGTCGCAGTTGCCAACGGGTAAGCAATGAGGAACACCCCAAGGGCTGCGGTCAAAACACCCATGAAAATGCTCCACGCAGAACGCTTCTTCAGTTCCCCAGCTAAGTCTTGTGCAGGCATTAGATCCTCCTCAGTTTCGTATTCTTTTAAAAAAGAGGAGAGGCCGGGTTTCGACCTCCCCTCCACAGAGCATCAACCAGCCGGGCTAGAGAGCCTCGCGCTACGACGCTTTGCTTTTTGCAGCTGATGCTTTTGCTTCGAGCACCCGGACCTTGGCCTGGGCCTGACGTTCCGCAGCCTCACGTCCGTCTTTGGCCTTTTGCAGCTGCGCTTGAATCTTGGAGTCGAGTTGGTTGATCTTCTGCTGGAGTTTCGCCTTGCGGTCCGCGTGGGCCTTCGCGTGTTCTGCCTTCATTTGCGCGAGGTCGGCCTTCATAGCGGCGACATTCTCTTCGTGGATGGTGTGTTTTACATCCGAAAGAGCGCGCCGGAAAACCGAACCCCCGATCGCTTCCATGCGCGTGTCGACTGGCGTGGTCCAGTCCTCTTCGATTTCGGCGACTAGGGCGACTTTGTTGGGCAGCAGGAATTTGGTGACGTCTTCAATGAAGTCATCGCCGATGCGGGCATTGTGCAAGTCAGCGGCCCCGCCGGTAGCCAACCCGGCTGCAGCCCCGATCGCTACTCCCGCCGGCCCACCCAGCAATCCAATGAGGCTTCCGAATGAGGTGCCGACTATCGAGCCGATCGGCCCGGTGTCATCCTCTTGCTTTACGGTTGCGGTGCCATCTGCGTGCTTCGCCAGCACGGCGTAGGCGTAAACTGTGATGCTGCTTTCGCCGTCCAGTTGGAGAAGAGCCTTTCTTCCTTCGTACGCTTTATTTTCGTTGTCAAAGATCACTACCAGCATGCGATCCATAGTCATCTCCTGTTTTTAGGTTTGAATTACTGTCCGCGCCGAACCTCATTTTGGAGCTCACGAATCCGCGGCTTTTCGGAAACAATCCACTGCCGCACGTACTGCGGACAATGGCGAAGCTTGATTCCCTTGGTTTCACAAACTGCGAGGAAGTGCACCGCATCGAGATCCACGAGTCGCACCTGGTCGAGGTCCAACACGAGCCCGCGTGTTCTCCCGCCAATCTGTGTTTTCAAGTCCTGTACATCTTCTGATTCAATTCGCCCGCTCAGCCTGAGAACCGTGTCCGACCCATCCGACACGCTCTCGACCCTTAGAACCATTTGCAGATCTCACTGGCAAGGAGTGCAACTGCTGGGCCACTCGTAAGCTGATGACATCAAGCGGCTTCGCTGGCATATTCCGTGGTTAATTTCGGCAATTGGCGAGATAGAGCAACGACAGGAGCGCAACGCATGCGCGAGGGAGCGTTAGGGCGTCCCTTTACCACCAGGGAAGGTTAAGAGAATGTGGTCGAGTCGCCAGCCGACCAACTCTAGTTAGATTTGAAGTGGTGCTTGTTGATTCGCAGGATTCTGATCCTGGATTCCAGCGTTGAACGCGGAAGGCCGAGCTTTGCCGCTGCGCCCAGCGGACCGGAGACGCGTCCCTGACACTCTCTTAGCGCACACTCGATGATTTCCTTTTCCTGTTTTTCGTTTGGTCTGCCTAATCCTCGCGTGGCAACTGCTGCCTTGGGAGACTCGCGCTGCAGCCACGCCTCATCCACTTCCAGCGTATCTCCGTCGCACAGGATCACAGCTCTCTCCACCACGTTTTGCAGTTCGCGAATGTTTCCCGGCCAGTCGTACGCTTGGAATAAGTCCATCGTCTTTTTCCTGACGCTCCCGATCCGCTTCCCGACCTTGCTGGCATATCGCTCAGTCAGATACTCGAGCAGCAGCGGGATATCATCAACACGTTCGCGTAGCGCCGGTACATGGATGGGAAAGACGTTGAGCCTGTAGAACAGGTCTTGCCGGAATGTCCCCGCCTCGACCGCCGCGCGCAAGTCTCGGTTCGTGGCAGCGACGACTCTTACATTCACTGTAATCGGTTGGCTGCCTCCCACGCGCTCGAAGGTTCGCTCCTGCAGCACTCGCAGCAGCGTGATTTGTATCTCGAGCGAGAGTTCACCGACCTCATCCAGAAAAAGCGTTCCGCCGTCTGCCAACTCGAAGCGGCCCAACCGCCGATGGGTCGCCCCTGTGAAAGCGCCCTTCTCGTAGCCAAACAGCTCGGCGGCAACCAGCGACAGTGGAATCGCGGCGCAATTCAAGGATACAAATGCGCGTGCCGCTCGTGGAGATCGCTTGTGAATGGCACGGGCGACCAGTTCTTTGCCTGTCCCAGTCTCGCCCGTGATCAGTACCGTCGAATCAGTCGGCGCCACCTTGGCTACCAACACCAACACCCGGCGCAACTTCTCCGACGACCCGACGATCTCCTCGAACATCGAGGTCTGGTCGATCTCCTGCTTCAGCGCAAGGTTCTCTTTGTAAAGCTGATCCTTTAAAGCTTTGATTTCGTCGTAGCTCTTCCGCAGGGCGTCGTCCGCGCGCTTTCGGTCGTCAATGTCAATGCTCGAGCCAAACCACTTCACTATGTTTCCGGCCTGGTCGCGCAGGGGCACCTTCCGATGGAGTTGCCAGCAGAACTCTCCATCCGCCCGCCGCACCCGCGCTTCACTCCCAAAAGGCTCGCCGGTATCTAGAGACCACCGCCACTTGCTTACGATTTGCTCAACATCGTCAGGATGAATGAAGTTGGTCCAGCGCCAGCCGCAAAGTTCTTCCAAAGGAGCACCGAGATAATCCAGCATCCTCTGGTTGAAGAAATCGATGTCGCCGTTGGGAAGAGCGCTGTGCAGCAGGGCGGGCGTTGTGTCGATCACGAGCCGAAGCCGATCTTCGGCCCCCTTGAGTTCATCGATGTCGTGCCCAGTTCCATACCACTGCACGATCCTGCCTCGAAAATCCCGCAAGGGCACATTCCGAATCAAAAACCAGCGATACTCGCCGTCCACTCGTCGAACGCGTGCCTCGTTCTCGAACGGCTCACCAGCCGCCAGCCCCGCACGCCACGTGGTCATCACTCGTCTGACATCCTCGGGATGGAGCGCGGTGCGCCAGCCTTGGCCTTTCACCTCTTCCATCTTTAGACCGGTAAATTCCAGCCACTGCTGATTGATGAAATCGAAAGCGCCGTCCGGCGTAGCACGGAGGATCAGGCAAGGAATCGTATTGATGACCAACCGTAGACGGTCTTCGATCGATATCGCCGGCGGGACAATCTCATTGTCGGGAAGCGCGCCCATAAGTGACCCGCCCGGGCAGTCATCCACTGGGGGCGGTTCGGCAATTGTACTCGTGGCGACGCGCGACCTGAACCCTCCGCATCAAGTGGAACTGCACAATAAGCTAAATCACATCTGCATTTGGGCTTAGAAAGCGTGCCATCGCCAGATGATAGTCAGAATTTTATCTGAAGCTTCGATTTTCTATTTCCGGGTTGCCAAAAGCGCCTCCCAATCAAGTGAACTTGGGTTGGCTGCCCGTCTTCGACACAACGCTGTCGTGGACCTATTCCGTCCACGAACGAGTAACCGTCAAACCGTCAGTCGGGTTCTACAACATCTTCAGCTTTGCCAACTTCGATCTCCCGACGAGCATTATGTCCGGCCTCCTTACCGGCACTGCCGGCGGATGGCATCGCATTTCCCAATGGCATGGCCGTGACGCCTGACAATTTGACACTGATTGTCGCCGAATCTTACGGGAAGAGGCTTACGGCCTTCGACATCGGGCCGACGGCGGCCTATCGAACCGGCGTGTGTGGGCCGACCTTGGTGATGGCGTGCCTGACGGCATCTGCATTGATGCCGACCATGCCGTCTGGTACGCCGACGTTCCCAATAAGCGATGCGTGCGTGCTCGCGAAGGCGGTGAGGTGCTGCAGACAGTCTCGCTTGATCGTGGCTGCTTCGCTTGCATGCTCGGGGCGTTGAGGGGAGTACGTTGTTCCTGGGGGCAACCGAGTGGCGTGGCACCGAGCGTATGGCTGACGGAGCCCAAACAGGCCAGATACTGACCCTTAGGGCGCCAGTGCGAGGCGTCGGTTAGCCCTAGGAAGCGGAGGGCTTTGCCGAACCTTGTGCTGCGCTTGCCCGCGCGAACCAAGAAGGACCACCCGCCACATTGCAAGCCGTCTCGCGAGCAGCCCGCTATCGGCTTTTGGCCGCCGATCTGCAAACTCCGAGCGCATCACGGGCAACCTTCCATAATCGGGTAACGGAAGGGTTGCCGACGGCTCGGCTGGAGCAGCTACGAGAAAACATCCGCCAGGCCGCGGAGCTAATCCGCCGTCCGGGATAGGCGCGCAATCAGGTCGTGGGGATTGTGCCACTGTCGATAATGTAGTCAGCGCCGGTGATAAACGCGCCTCGGTCTGAGGCGAGGAAGGCTACCAGCTCCGCCACTTCCTCGGGTCGGCCTGGCCGGCCGATGGGAATGCCCCCAAGCATCTCGACAATCCGTTGCCGTGCAGCGTCCTCGCTGATGCCGCTACCTCTTGCAATGTCGGCGATCATTCCGTACGCGCCCGAGGTCTCGATGAAACCGGGCGAAATCATCGTGACTCGCACTACCTTCGGAGCAACACCCTTGGCAGCCCCTTGCTGTAAGTAGTAAGGGCTCCCTTGGCTGCCGCGTAGGCAAGAGTCGAATTGGATAACGGCAGACGATGAGCGACAGAAGAGATATGAATGACGGCTCCTGACTTGCGTTCGAGTACGCGGAAGGAAGGCGCGGTCCAGGCGAACGGCGGTGAGCAGGTTGAGCTCCAGGATTCTTTGCCAGTCCTCGTCGGAGAGCACCTCGAATCCGGAGTCGACTCATGGAATTCCACTTTCGCGCAAACTACTTCGATCGATTGTACTTTGGACTGGTGCCGCAGGGGGAGTCGAACTCCCAAGATGCCAACTAGGCGTGAGGATGCTGCGTTTTAGTACCGCTGGAAATGGAATTGGCGAGAGCTACCAATCCGTTTGTCGAGGAAGGCGCTTATGTCTTCGCTACCGGCCGACGCTAGGAGCAGCCTGGACGCGGCCGTGAACCAAATCGGCAAAAACATCACCAGCGTGGAGGGCCGATGCCAGCAGCGTCGCGGCGTTGTTCGCCTCTATGAAACGGTCAAATCAACAAAGGGGAGTATTGGAATCGCTTTCGGCAGTGCCGGCGAGCCGGACGCGAGACATCGAGAAAATCTTCACTGAGGTTCGGTTAGAACTCTGAGGCTCGGTCAGTTCTACGTGCTAGAGCAAGCATCGCCCTCGTCTGTCGCAGGTGTGCATTTTTCATTTTCTGGTTTCTGATGGTCAGCGATCTTGTATCGCCCCCCATATGGTTTCACTGGTTGAGGCACACTGCAGACCGGGCACGAGGTAGTGTTGCGCACGCTGACACTCCACTTTCCCACGAACATGCCACCGCCTTTGCATTTGGAAAGCATATATCGACTCTTTAAGCGCGCGAGTGGGTGTGGCTGATTCAGCGATCCCGCATAAGAGCTCTCGTACTCGGTTCACACCATGGTGAGAGAATGTTGATAGCTCACAAAGTGCCCAGCCGTTGAGCAATCTTGCTTAAGCGGGCCGTCACGCTTCCTCAGAGGCTACCAATACTTCAATATGAGATCGGCGAGCAGAATGAGGCACAGACTAGGCAGCAACCAGGAATACAGGTCTCCGCTGACGTCGGCTATCTTCGTTCGCTTGCTCGATCGCACGCTGCCCTTCTCCCAGGTTACGATCAGTTTGATACGAAGCGCGCTCCTGGACAATGGCTCGGAAGTGGGGTTACTGAGGTGTACCGAAAGCTAAAGCTGAAAAAGGCTCGACAACCAGGTATAACCACCGCCAAGGATTCTGCCGTGTTCCGCGGATAATGATAGCAACGGGTTTTGGCGAAAAGTGGCGAGCCACGGAGCCGTAGCCACAGAAGACCGCTTTGCGAACGAACCTCAAGCATCTAGCTAAAGGCCGTTGGTGTGCCGTGTAAGGCGTTAGTCCACCGCGGGTTGAAATTCCCGCCCGGGAACTGGATCGCTCCACCCGGAAGCAATCGGAGCGGTAGCGGAGGTGACAAAGCTACCGAAGCCTCTGATGGAGAGGGTCGCTTCAGGCGACTCGGCGAGTCATGCAGGCCGAACGCGCAGTAACACCCAGCAGGCCCCGAAACAGCTACATCAGCGACCCGCGTCAATCAAGGGGTTGAGCCCTGGGTTTTGCAACGCCCTTTAGCTAGGGGCGGGGCGTTGAGAGGCCGATTAGATGACTGTGGTGCATGTCGTACCAACGCCGAGAATCTATTAACCTTACACCGCTAGCGGCCTTGAACATTTCTAGGTTTGGGGGACACGGCCAATCTCAGATCACCTGGGAATTCATGTGAACCTCACAAGATCGTAACTCTCGAACGTAACGTTTGATGGCCTACCAAGAAGACTGTATGGTAAGAGCGGATTAAGACGAGCAAACTCGACTAAGGGCCGCAATGTCATCCCTGTGCCATGTCGCCGGCTGGAAGACAAGATTCAATTCGTGTGCGCGCTCGCAGTGACCGCCCAGGATAACGACGCGCGGTTGTTTCTGTCCGACCTGAGGGTCCTCTTACGCCAACACACGACGAGTCTTCGTGCCGCTATTGCCGCCAAGCTGTCAGGGGCAACCGATTTCATTGAGCGGCGCTCGCCGCCCCAGTCACTGGAGATGCCATGATTCCACGCAGCCTTCGCGTGCTAGTGGTGGATGACAATGAAAGCGTTCGCCGCAGTCTTTGCCAGCTCCTCCAATCCCAAGCTGATATCGAGGTTGCTTGCGAGGCTGTGGACGGAGCTGATGCCGTCATCAAGGCAAGAGAGCACTTGCCGGACGTTGTCTTGCTCGATGTGACTATGCCCACGATGAATGGCCTCGAAGCGGCTCAGGTTTTCAAGCAGGAATTTCCTGCCATGCACATTGTTATCGTCAGCCAACACGACTCTCGGGGGTTTCGATGGGCCGCATTGGCGGCTGGCGTAAGCGGATACGTGGTGAAGAGTAATGCAGCGAGCGACTTGATTCCAGAGTTGCGAAGAATCCAACATACACGGATGTCCGCGTAGGCCCGCTTCAATCGCATTCTGAGGGCCTTTCCGTTTTCATCAGTCTTGCTGCTGCCGAGCAGCACTGGATTGTCACACAGAACGCACCGTGGAAGGTCCAATGCACCCCGCAAAAACTGCGCACCGGCTTGATTGAGGCGTCCGATTTGCAACTCTAAGGCCACGTGGATATCGCCCGTCTTGTTCATTTGCGACCTGTTCACAAAGGTCAAGCCAAAGTCCTTTGGTTTCCGCCCCGCACGCTCTGCCTCCAAACTCGCAACAGGTCTGGGTGGGACCTCGAGAGGGTTATATGGGTCAGGCGACGGACTGACCCCAAACCAAGTTGCGATTCGGGCTCAAACAAGGCCCGTAGCAAGCAACTGCGAGAAATCGCTTTCACGCTGTGATCAAGGATGGGCTGGCAACTGGTAGCCGAGCTAATACAACCGTTCCCATCTCGGTAGAATTGATTTCCAAGCTGCCGCCAAGGTGTCGGAGTCGCTCGCGCATTCCCCTGATTCCGACTCCCGCCGTGCCCTCTGAGTCCATGACCTGCCGCTTCTCTGGCGCTATGCCTCTGCCTCTGTCCTCCACTTCCAGGTTGACTTGGCTGTCGGAACGAGTAATACGAACTCTGGCAACCGGGCTTTGCGAATGACGGTGAATGTTCGTGAGACACTCCTGAACGATCCGGAAAATGGCGGTCTCCGAATCCTACGGGAGACGCCCCAAATCCTCTGGCAGCTCCAAATCGACTTTGATCTTGGTGCGTTCTGTAAACCCATCCAGGTACGACCGCAGAGCCGAGGCGAGCCCAACATCGTCGAGCAACGTAGATACACGACGATGGACAAGACCGCGATCGCTAAGACGCAAACACTGTCGCCGACTGGCCGCGCTTGGCGAGGGTCGCCCGTATCGCAAGCAACAGATCTTCCTCTTTCTCCATCTCCGCTACGTTATGGCGAAGGTCGTCCATCCGCTGTCTGCCAACGCCGGACATCACAATCTGGCCCGCTTCCAGGTCTCGGCCTTTTTTGTCTAATTGGTTTGTTGCAGAAGGGCGAGCTCCTCTTTTGCGAGCCGCCGAAGCTCGTACATGCTCTGCTGTTGAGGGCACTGGTTTTCGTTAGGCCATCAAACCTAGCCAGTCGGGCATCGATCTGAGAAATCGCTTCTTGGTAGGGCTCCAAATAGACCGGATCGTCCGTAATCAGATATCCACGCTGGCCTGTTTCCACGTCGACCACAAGGCGAAGAACGGCACTCAACTCTTCTTCACCTCGTGGTTTTCTCTGAACCTGATCGTTGAGTCGATCATAGCCCAAGGCGGCTCGGTAGGTGTACGCAACCACCCCGAGGGCGAGGCCCAACCCAATAGTGAGGATGATTATCAGGCGTTGCTGCCAGGGTGGCTAGCATCCGGCCGCCTCGGGCTTTTGAAAAGCTGCCAGAACGGTAACGACCGCGACGGCATAAGCGGCCGAACTATGACTTACCAGTTCCAGATGCAAAAAGTCCCTGTCCATGATCCCAACTTTGTTCGGAAAACATGCGGGAGAGGACCCAACGAGTGAAACAATCATGTGATAACCCCAAAGTAAAGCAGAGTTTTGCGGAACCCTGTCGAATCGATAGATTTGTGAGGCCTTCGAGCACCCTGATCACGGGTCGGGGGGGCAGTCGGGATTGGATTCCAGCCTCGAAAACATCGCCAGTCGCAGACAGAACTTGTTGAATCCAAAGAACAATATGCCTCGCGTGTTGCTTGGAAAACTTGCCGGTAATGGGCCTTCGAAGTTCGGTTTTCTCTTACGGTGTCTCCCGGATGTCCTCTTACAGCTCAAAGGCGTAAAGGTTCAGATAACCCTTGTGTGGCCCTCGGCCTAGACTTTGCGCCGCGGCCCAGCAACCCGCCAAGGATTCCGGAGGCTGCAGATGTCTCACACCATTCTGATCGCGGATGACAGTATTTTCATTCGGAAGGCCTTGTGTACGCTTTTCGAGCGGGAAGAGGATTTCGAGGTTTGCGGAGAAGCGGAAAACGGAAAAGAGGCAATTGCGAGAGCGAAAAAACTGCACCCCGACTTGATTCTGCTGGACCTCTCGATGCCAGTGATGAACGGCCTAGATGCAGCACGTGTTCTGAAACGGATGATGCCAAAAGTGCCAGTCATCTTGTTCAGTGAGTACAGTGGGACCTCCACCGAGAAAGAGGCCCGTTCGGCAGGCGCATGGGCTCTCGTCTCAAAGTTTGCGCACATTTCTATCTTGCTCGGCAAAGCGCGCAGCGCACTAGAACCCCAAGAATTACGAAGGTCTCAGTCTCTGTCCACCAGCTGTCGCTCGTGAGGAGTTTTGGTCGCTGCATTCTCAACAGAACTGGAGGTTATGCAATGATACGCGATTTTCAGCTTGCCAGAGGCGATATCTGCGGAGATTCAACGGGCTTGCGGGTCCGAATAGAAGACGTTGACATCTACGATTATGTCCATTTCTCGGTCGTTGAAAGAAGCGATTCGGGAGAAGATGAGGCGGAGTCGGGACAAATGTCCCATGTGGCTTTCGTTCATCGCTTTTCTAAGCTGCCCATGATTCGGCATTTAGTGCCACCACCACAGGACACCGCTTGAATTGCCGACTGCACCACGTTGTTGGCAGCACGTGGCAGCACGTTTTGGCAATTGACTCCGACTAGGTAGCAGCGGTAACGTGATATTTTCAGTGCCAATAACCCCTTCCGCTGCCGCGCCCGCGGCGGGTTCCTTTCACCCTTCAACCAGGAAAGGAGCAAGGACATGTTCACACGCGTAGTGGAAATGACCAGCAAATCCGGGAAGACGCAAGAGCTTGCCAACACCATCAATGACAAAGCGGTGCCGATCCTGAAAAAGCAACGAGGCTTCGTGGACGAGATCGTACTCGTTTCGTCTGGCAAGTCCGATCAGGTTTTGGCTTTGAGCTTTTGGAACGAGCGAGAGGATGCCGATGTATACCAGCGCGACCAGTACCAGAAGATCCACGATACGGTGCGGCATCTCCTCGAGACCGAACCCGAGATTCGTACCTTTGATGTACATACCTCAACCACCCACAAAATTGCCGCAAGCAAGGCGGCCTGAATAAACCTCGCCACAACGGGCGGGTCCCGAAATCTGGACCCGCCTCCCCTTCCGCCAAAGGAGACATCGCGATGAGAGCTAGGATGTGAACACGCTCGCCAGATTTGCGTGATAATCTCCGGTAACGGCTCGACGGCCGTTAAGTCTCTCTGGCCATGTCTTCCAAATTCACAGCGTCTTTTGGGTGCCGTCCTTTTTCGTAGAGATGCCATTCGGTCTTTCCGACTCTGGTCCAACTTGGTGCGCGTTTACGCGCTCTCCGGCGGCCTGAGGATTCAGGGCGTCGAAAGGTCGGATCAGAAAGAGTGGACTCAGCAAATAATCGATTTTCTCCAAAAGGCTGACGATGGGCTCGGACCTCGGAATGAAGCAATCGACTGACTTCGAGGTCGCGCGACGGCAGGCACTCATCGCTGGACAAGAGCGCGACAGGAACCTCCGGTTTGGAATCCTTCAAGCGCACCACGGCAATGCCACCACTCATTTCTGGCAGGTGGTAGTCGAGTAGCACCAAGTCCAGGGAATGCGACGTGAAGCCTTGCACCGCTTCTTTGCCGTTGGTCGCGGTTCGGACCCGATATCCATTTTCTTCAAGCAGCATTTTCTGGACTTCTAGCACGCTCGGGTGTCATCGACACAGGGACTACTGGTTTCCAACTCATGGGAACACTGCAAAACATCTTCGGCCTGAGTGGCAGCGCATTGCGGTGGCGCGGTCCGAGGCGGTGTGAGTCTGGCCTCGAAGGTAGGCTTTCAGTCCTTCTTTCGCGAGCGGCGACCGGCGGCGGGCATGCCCTTCTAAGACCTATCGATTTGCAGCTACAATGACTTGTTTTGTCAACAGTTCGCGGCTTCGACAAGCGTTAAACCGTCGGCAACAGTTCGGAAATCGCTGCGATACTCCCTCTCTTGCACAGCGATGGCCTTGATACTCCAGCAGCTTTAGGATTCCCCTAGGAGGACTTCGAGCAAACAGGCCGCGTCGCGGAACGATGCTACAAAGAGGACGCCTCCGGATTACTCTCTTCCAGAAAGCTGCGGTGAAAATGCCAGAGAACCTCATATTCAATAGCCACAGAAGGAAAAGCACCCATTCTTGCAAAGCGTTCCAGACAGACTGCGAGCACGACACGCGGCAGAGCGAACAGCACGAGATGCGTATGCGTCGCATGGCCGTCGAGGCTGAAAATCCGGTGTTGCCATCAAAGGACTGTCCGATAGCCACCGTGGAATCATCTAGGATGAGTTTCAAATCCGACGCTGGCTGCCAGACCGACAACGAAGATGTACAGGAAAAAACTCATGTCCTTTACGAATTTCGATGTATAGCTGGCTCAGCGTGGGTGCTGAAAAATTGGTGGGAGTGTCGCCCACTAGGCAGCGCGACAGAGGGGCCCTTTGCGTGGCAGTACTGCCGGGAGTCAAGGTCGAATCAAAGTCGAATCATTGTGTGGATTCCGACCGGTGGTTGCTGCAATAGCATCCCTTCCAGGAGACCTCATCGTGAAGAAGAAGAAAAGGATATTTTCGTGGGCAATGAGCGTACTGTTGCTCGCAACCACCAGTTGGGCATGGGCAGAAGATAAACAAAAAGACGAGGATCGTCTAAAGAATGCGGGCACGGTGCTGACCGAGATTCTGAATCTTCCAGACGACATTCCTCAAGATCTCCTCGACAAAGCCGACTGTGTGGTTGTTTTTCCATCGGTTCTCAAGGCCGCGTTTGTGGTCGGTGGGAGTTATGGCCGCGGTGCGATGACGTGCCGGACGGGCGAAAACTTCAACGGCCCCTGGGGCGCGCCCTCAATGATGGCCCTTGAGGGGGGCAGCGTAGGCTTCCAGATCGGCGGGCAAGCGACTGACTTCGTCCTTCTCGTAATGAATGACCGCGGTGCGAATGGAATTCTAAGCAGCAAAGTGAAGCTCGGAGCCGATGCGTCGGTCGCAGCCGGACCAGTCGGTCGCGATGCATCGGCAGAAACCGATGTTTCGATGCGGGCTGAAATATTGAGCTATTCACGCGCACGCGGCTTGTTTGCAGGCATTTCGCTAGAGGGTTCGACCATCCGACCGGACAACGACGCAAACAAGAGAATCTACGGCGAGAAGATTTCTGCGAAGGATGTTGTCATTGCTCACGAGACGCATGTTCCTCCCGCAGCTGAGGGCCTGATCGCGACCCTTAACGAAAAGACGCCGAAGCACAAGTCGTCGTAGCAGTTCTCTGAACGAGTTTTGCCGGGTGCCGACTTGAGGGCATCGACGCTGTTGCCGCTCGCACCTAATGATGTCCCCAGGGCGCGCGATACCATAGTTCGGCAATTCCAGAAGAAGCTGCCTTCATCGTTGATCGGGATGGAGGCGGGAGTCGGATCGCATTTTCTGGGACGAGCCCTGCGCGAACAAGGGCACGAGGTGCGCCTGATTCCCGCGCAGTTTGTGCGACCCTTCGTGAAGTCCAACAAGAACGATTACGTGACGCGGAACCGATCGCCGAGGCCGTGGAACGAGAGCACATGCGTTTCGTTCCTATCAAGACGGAGGATCGGCTCGATCTGCAAGCCCTCCATCGAGTGCGCGACCGACTGGTGGCACGACGGACCGCGTAATCAATCAGATTCGAGCCTTCTTACTGGAGAGGGGAATAAGTTTCCGCAAGGGGCCGGCCAGCCTGCGTCGGCAGATGCCCGAACTCCTAGAGAATGCCGATGAAAAACTGAGCACCGGCATGCGTCGGCTGTTGGATTTTCTCTGGCAGGAGTGGAAAGGCTTACAAGTGCAGATCGAGAGCCTGAACACGGACCTCGAACAGATTGCAGGCAGCGACGCCGCTTGTGTTCGATTACAGCCGATCCCGGGAGTAGGTCCCATGGTGTCAACCGCGGTCGTATCGGCCATCGGAAACGGCGCTGCTTTCAAAAAGGGACGCGAGTTTGCGGCCTGGCTGGGAACTGGTACCGCGCCAAGGGTCAACCGGAGGCAAGGCGAAACTGCTGCATCTGTAAACGAGGAAATCCGTATCTGCGTAAGATGTTGATTCATGGAGCGCGGGCTGCGGTCTTACGCGTCAAACGCGAAGGATCTAGTCTGGGACAGTGGATGAGTGGATTGGAAACCAGAGGCCGCAGGCAACGTGGTGATCGTCGCGACCGCCAAGAAGCTGGCCAGGATCAGTTGGGCAGTTTTAGCCAGCCGGAACGACTATCATCCAAGGCACAAAGCACTTGTCTTTTCCAACTAGACGAAGTGGATTTTGAAGTCCGCTTCGCAGAAGTCTGCAGCGGAAGAGGAGACGAAAACACAGTCAGACGACGCGCCTGAAAACCTGTGACGTAACGAGGTCTTTCACGAGCGTGGCGATTAGCAAGGACAGGCACGCGCAAATCATCATCATGCCCCCGCGAATCATCATCATGCGCACGGAGACCACTCTCCACTCGGAGGCCGGATGCACTTTCGCAGACTCTTCTCGTCGCAACCGATTCTTCTTGCAGTTCGGCGGCCGACCATACACGTTACGCCACTGACGGGGACCGCGCCTTGCAGTTTGTGGTCTTGATGGCTCCGACCGATTCCCATTGCTACCGGACCGTGACCTCACTAGCATTACCGCAGGAAGGATCGCGAAAGGATGAAGGGCAAAGCCACGATCGGCATCGACTTTGGGACAACGAACAGTTCCATCGCCTGTGCCGACCGCTCAGGTGAGGTTCAGCTTGCCACGTTCTCATACTTGGGGGGGCTGACTGATGCGTATCGGTCGCTGCTCTATCTTCAGCGGGCGAAGGAAGGCGGTGTGAATACTCTGAAGTCGTGGACAGGCCCTGAGGCCATTGAGCAATATCTCTCCGCGGACGTCAAGGGTCGATTGATCCAATCACTCAAGTCATTCTTAAGCAGTCGTAACCTTCACAGCACAGAGGTTTTCGGTCGAAGGCACACGCTTGAAGAGCTGATCGCAAGGATTCTCAGGGACCTGCGAGAGATGGCGGAAAATCAGTTTGGGATCAACGTCAGGTCTGCCGTAGTCGGAAGGCCAGTTCATTTTGTGGGAGCCGAGAACCAGGAAGATGACATTTATGCGGAGGGTCGACTTCGATCGGCCTTCGGCGCGGCTGGCTACGAATCCGTAGACTTCGAGATGGAGCCCATAGCAGCCGCACACTATTACGAGTTCACGCTCGATCACGACGAGCTCATCCTCATTGGGGATTTCGGAGGCGGCACGAGCGACTTCTCTTTGATTCACCTTGGCCCCACCGCTCGAAGGGATCGAGCCTCAGGCAGCATCGTCGGTAATGCCGGAGTGGGAATAGCGGGAGATGCCTTCGATGCGAAGATTATCAGGCACCTCGTGTCTCCAGCTCTTGGAGCCGGATCGCAGTTGCGTTCACTCGGTAAGATCCTGACGGTTCCAAACTGGGTTTACATAAAGTTGGAGCGTTGGCACCATCTATCGCTGTTGAGGGGCAGAGACGTGCTGGAGATGCTCAGAGGCGTTCACTCACAATCGCTCGAACCAGAGAAGATCGGTGCCCTGATCCACTTCATCAAAGAAGATCTCGGGTTTCACCTCCACCGCGCCGTGCAAAAAGTTAAGAGCGACTTGTCGAATGCTCCTCTGGCCACATTCCAGTTTTCGGACGGGTTTGTGGATCTAGCGGCCGCGGTGGAACGAACCACCTTCGAGGAGTGGATTTCTGAGGAACTTGGGCAGATCGCTGGGTGCGTCGATTCTCTACTTACCTCTTCGGGTGTTCTGCCCAAGGATGTCGATAGGGTCTTCCTGACGGGTGGCTCTTCATTTGTACCAGCGGTAAGGAGAATCTTCGAAACGCGATTTGGAAAGGAGCGAATTCGGGGAGGAAACGAATTTACCTCGGTAGCTCGCGGCTTGGCGTTGAAAGCGATAGACTTGCGCTAACTGAGGAACAGGGACCATATCGGAAGGCACATTTCTCCTAGTGGCGCAGACGTCGAGAATGCTCTGCTGGATGCCGTTCCAGTGGAGAATGTTTTCGGCCATCCATATTTGTTCCCGGGACGATGCCAAACATGTTCTTCATGCTGAGAGTGACGCCTGACCAGTGATGGGTTTTCACCTTGGGCCATGGATACTAGAGAATCAGCTTCCACTGCCGTTTTCGGCAGCCATAGACGCTTCAGTTCGGAGTAGTTGGCGCGGAGATCGACCCGGATCAACTCGTCGCGATTCAGGTCCATGAATCGGATTCCGCCCTCGCGAAGAATCGACGCGGAGCCGCTCTCGGAGAGCACGAGCTGCGTGTCGCGCTGATGCCGGGTCCTTCGGCCACGATTACCTGTTTGGCTCCCAACCGACGAAAAATTCCGCAGCTGCGGCGACGAGCTGTCACGCCAGCGCGATCTCCGCAGTCAGCGGGTCGCCGAGCTACGAAGAACATCGCAGGCCGGCCTTCTCGAAGAACCTGCTCCATCGTTCTCTGCCATCTGCAGGCGGCTCGGACTTGGGTCTGCGACTCTCACGAAAACGTGTCCCGACGAATCTGCTGCGATCTGTTCACGGTATGTACGGAACCGAAGCGAAACTTCTAGGCGCAGAAAAGAGCAAATGGCTCAAGAAATTCGGCGCATTGTGCGGAACCTTCAATCTGAGCGCAAGGGTCCTTCCGTTTCTCGCGGGACAGCCTTCCTTCCTAACACAGGGCTCAAAGAGTGGCGGACTATCAGTGCGTCGGTAAAAGCTGTGCGACAAGAACTTGGTTAGATGCACTAGCGACTGATCAGAAGGGGGAGTTCCCATCACCTCTGATTTTCCCTGGAACTCGCCTTCGGGGAACCTCGGATTTCTTGGCGGCCCTGCGCGGAGCTGCTTTCGGCCGGCTGACACCCAGAGATTTCTCCAACAATTCCTGCAGCAGCTTCTTTTCCGCGGCGGTCACCGTCTTGGTGAAGTTCTCCGGTCGCTCCGCCACTAATCGCTGCACCTTGGCGATCCACTGCAGGGATTCTGCCGCAGGGTGCTCGCCAATCTCCCCGACCAGCTTGAGGGCCTCATCCAGATCGGGGATCGTACGGTAGCAGAGCAACGCCTCTTTGAGATTTCCGTCCGTCACATGGCACTGCGCAGCGCCGCGTAAATCACCCACACCTTGCAAGCACAGAGCCTCCAGCTTCGGCTGACGCTCGAGCTGCGCACGCAACTCGGCGAGTGCGGCCGCGTACTGCTTGTCCTTGATGAGCAACTGGATCGCGCGTTGTCGCAGACGCCGCGTGCGAGCAACGCGGTCCGGCAGATCCAGAGCTTCGTACAATGGCGGCAACACACGCAGAAGGATAGCCGCATTGTGCCCGTTGCAGAGGGCGGACTCCAATTCCTCAATCCAACTCTTGGCCTTGGGGCTGATCTCCATCATAAGCCAAGGCTCAATCTCGCTTTTATTCCTGGGAAGAACCTGGGCCAACTCTCCCAGCATTTGCAGACGATTGTCTGGCCCCGAGCGATGAACGCGTCCGATCGCGTCCATGATCGTGGCCAGCCCAAAGCGGCGCGCGTTATTTGCAGCCCGGCACGCCTCTGCGAACGAATCCGGTCTGCCCAGTTCAGGAGCCAGGCGAATGCTGCGAAGACCCAAGGTGAAGCAGATTTCGGCCAGCGTGAGATGAGCGGCATCGCGTGCCGCCTGATCTGTCACTGCCACCGGTGAACTGAGCGGTCCAAGCAGGGTGACGGCTTGCTGCGCGCGCGACCAGGCGATCTCCGGCTTCACCTGGAGATATTGCCGGGCATCCGCCTGGCAACGTTGCACGCGCTCCTCAAGATCCAGTTCATCTTCCTCGAGAGCCTTGAGCAGAGCCGCAGGAACACACGACGAAACTCCGCTTTCTACCGGCCCGCCGTTGAGAAACGCGATGCTCTGGCGGACAATCTGGTCACTTGGGTCCAGGTCGAGCCAGATCAACCGTTCCGCCGGACGGCTTACAGCCACACGGAGCTGGTCAATCGCCAGTCGTTTCCGGAGATCCGCAATATCCGAGTCGGCCCGCTGACGCCAATCCTGGCGCAGCACACGCTCGATATGACGACCGGCGTCGAGCACGCACACGGAGTGAAAGTCCAGCCCCTTCACCTCGGAAACGGTAAGCACAGCCTTGCGCACTGCTTCCGGAACGTAGTCCGGAACCCCCTCTTCCAACGTGATGATCGCCAGTCCTTCGCATGTGGAAAGCGCAGTCAACAAGTCGTTCAACTCAGGCCCCACAGTGGCGGTGCAGTAAAGCATCTGGTCGGTGGCGTCGTCTTCGATTTCTGCATAACCAGACCCGCTCGGCCGCTCCTGTTTCTCCACGCAAGCGTACAGGTCCCAAACCCGATTCACCAGCGCGGCGATACGGCGCGGGCTGCGCAGGTTGGCGGAGAGTCTGTAGTCTGCTGGCGTGCCAAGCTGCGCATGCAGGAGATCGCTAAGCCAACCCCATTCGAAGTCCGTGGGACGCACGGTCTGCGCTTCATCGCCCGCGAGCAACAACGGGACAGGCGCGCGTTTTCGCCGGCGGGCGATGCTCGTGAGTTCGACGATCAACCAAGCTTCAAGGGGTGTTAAGTCCTGGCATTCGTCGACCGCAATGCAGTCGTAATCGAGCAGCCCGGAATCAGCCGTGGGGTGCGCGTCTGAGTTGTTACTCCGTAGTCTTTCGACAGCCTGCCAGGCAAGCGCAAGTTCGGGAAAATAGCGCTCCGCCAAAGTGCTCGCATCCAAGCGTTCAAGGCGAGCTGCGGTTTCCAGCACGGCGATAACCGGTGCTTGACCCAGCGACCGCGTGCGCCGCTCCCGATATGCCTTGTCGGGCACGCGCGCGTGATTACAGGCAGCGAAACGACCGACGGCAACGGGAAGGGCATCTCCAGCGAGATGCGCGTGGAGTTCGTCGTACAGAGCCGTCTGGCAATAGGCCCAGGCACCCAAAGTACGAGCAAAGGGTGCCAAGTCGCGTATAAAGCGCTGCCTGGCTTTGCCGCCAGGGACCACTGGTGCGTCCGAACCGAGTATTTGTCGGATCAGATTGGAGAAGGTAACCACAGAGAAGCGTTTGTGCGAGGAGCAGAACCGGTCGAAGTACTCGCGAGCCAGCGCGGCCAGATCCCCTGAATATGTCACGTAGAGCACGTGCTCCGCAGCAGCCGAATCGGCGGCGTGCCAAAGAGCGCTGGTCTTACCCGAACCCGGATGACCCTTGAGAAGTCGCACTGCTTGCCGGCTCGATGCGAAACGCTCCTGCGGTTGCGTCCAAGGTAGGGGTGCGTACTCCTCGCGCCGCAGATCACGGACCGTCACCGGCATGTAGTGCGTACGGAACGACTGCGGCGTCAACCGGGAATGATCGTCATGATGGCGGATGTCGCGCAGGAAAATCGCGCCGTCGGGGATGTCGGAAAACTCGCCAGCTTCCTTCAGCGGTACAGCGTTTTTCGGAGCCCACCATGCATAGAAATGACTGCCGTGATTACCACAGAGCCGCGATCGGCGCCAGCCGCGGTTAATGCCGGCTGTTGCCTTATAGTGCAAGCGGCGGATATCCACCGACAGACGCTGCATCAGAAAAGCAGCTCGCCTCCCGATCGCATCGCGGCCATGCTCAGCGAGCTTTTCAAGAAACTCCTGGTGACAGAAAAGAAGGTTGGGCGGCCTGGAGGTTTCGAAGTCTTCCAGCAATGCCAATTGTTGGTTCGCGGCCACGGAGAGCTTCAGAATACCTGCCCGAGTCCATGCGTACAACGAGGAAGATTGTGCAAAACGTGGACTTGGACCAATCGGCGGCCAGGCACTGCACTGCTGCCAAGAATGAAGAAGAAGATGTTGGGCAGGACGGAGAAGTTCGTGTGTAACCTGATTACCTGATTGACAACAATTTTCCCCTCCTGGGATGACTATCGCGGGAGGGCGCGAGCGAGCGGGGATTTGTTCCGTTAACCGGCCAATCGTTACTTCACCAAAAGAGGAGCGAAGCTTGAAAAGACAAGTCGATTGGCTGGTTAACGGCTCATTAACCGGTCCAATCTTTTCACGCGCGCTTAACCAATTGACGCAGCTTGAGATCTTCCCCGCGCGTGACAAAGATTGGCCGGTTAATGAGTGTAAAGGCTTTCTGTTTACAACAACTATCCACTTCGATCTGCCCAGGGGCGACGCAACCATTACCGAGCACCCGCGATTATCGGTAGTCTTGATCGTGCGAGAAGTGTGTCTGACGGGGCTTCGACTTCCGGGTTGTAGCGAAAAATGCGGGGATTGATTTTGTGGCGTTCGCCGCGCGAGGCATGCACCATGGCAGGCATGAACCTCGGTTCTTCCCCGGCTTGCGCGCCGATGAGTTAGCTTGCCAACACAGAGGGCTACCCTGAGCACGTCGAGGTCACTTTTGTCGACAAATATTGTTGTATTTTTGGTGCATGGCGAACTTGGCGTGCTATTGTCCGGGGCAAAAATATGCTTGGGTTATTAGTCGCGGTTCACCGTTACACGATTTCTTACTCGCCCCGGACGCAGTGGACAAACCTTTTCAGCGTCCGCATTTTCTGACGAGCTAACGATTACAGCTTCTTCGAGAAACGTCCGCCAAGGAGTCGCGACCATGCACGAGCGGTCACGCCTACTGCTCATTGTCGACTGTGATCCGGACTGTCTCGTCAGATGCCCGGCGAATATTCCAGCCGCTGCTTTCCTGCCGATTTGGCTGCGAAAGCAATCCCGCCTGGCAAGACGGCGCAATCACGAACCCTCGCGCGTTCTCGTCTCAACAAAACTCGGGCCAAAGCCATTCTGAGCGGTTTCTGAATCAGAGACCGCTGCCACCGATAACGACGTTCTAGCCGGAAGGAGGGATACACCAACATGACAAAGTTGAGATTTCGGCGGGCCCGTTCCTTTGCCCGGATAGTCGCCCTGGCTATCTGTGCGTACTGGGTCATGGACACGGCGTGGGCGCAGCAAGCAACCCACCCTTCGGTGCTGAAGAATCCAGAAGTAAATTATCCGATCCAGTTTGACATTTCCCCGCCGCTCCGCGAAATGGCACCCGTCGCGCCTCCCACGGCTGCGGAACGGGAATTACCGGTGATGTACCCGACGCTGCAAAAACTAATGGCTCAACGAGGGCAGCCAGCGGTGAAGGACGGGGCACTGCAACCTTCCGTCCTCCCCATGGTCAATGCCGCTGTCAATCTCAACCTGCTTGGAGTCGGCAACGGCTTCCCCGGATACGCCGTTCCTGACGCCCCTTCCGACGTGAACCTGGCGGTGGGCGACACTCAGGTTCTGCAGTGGGTGAACGTATCCTACGCGGTCTTTGACAAGGCGACGGGCAACGTGATCGCCGGGCCCATCTTAGGCAACCAGCTCTGGTCGGGTTTCGGCAGATACTGCCAAAGCGACAACAGCGGCGACATTATCCCCCAGTGGGACAAGCTTGCTCATCGATGGGTGCTGGCCCAGAACACGTTCCAGGGTGCCTACAGTACATGCATCGCCATCTCCCAGACGGCTGACGCGACCGGCAGCTACTA
>Ga0307478_10000162_pt1 | contig 77947 bp, 56 predicted proteins | sample atmos_gasesECM4C_2_FD_203713 | JGI IMG/M metagenome (GOLD analysis project Ga0307478, IMG submission 203713) | Hardwood forest soil microbial communities from Morgan-Monroe State Forest, Indiana, United States - atmos_gasesECM4C_05 | ecosystem: Environmental > Terrestrial > Soil > Temperate...
CCGGCCTCACGGCAGAATGGTTCGGCGCGGTGCGCGCGGTGGTTTTGGGCGGGCTGGGCGCACTTGTGGTGACGGGATTTTGGGCTTGGTGTTTTCCAGAGTTGCGCGGCGCTGCCAAGCGCCCTAGCTAGGCCAGCGGAATAGGCCCCCGCCGTTTGACTTATTTTTTCTTCTTTGCCGGCGCCGCGGCAGGCATGGTTTCCGGCATCGCCATATCCATGGGGGTACTCGCGCCGGCGGCGAGCTCTTTCTTCACGGCCTCGGAAATCTTGTCCGCGTTTTTTACCAGCAGGCTTACCTGCCAGATTTGCGTTTCGCTTAGGTTCCCCTTGAACCCCGGCATGCCCGTCATGCGAATCCCGTTTTCCACTTTCCAATAAGACTCCCACGCATCGTCGTCGGTCACTCCCGTTCCATGAAAGAGCAGGGGCGGCGACGGAAACATGCCCTTAGAGATCGTGCTCTTGGGCTCGTCGGGAAGCCCATGGCACGCCGCGCACTGCTCCTTGTAAACCTTGGCGCCCGAGATGAGATTGGCATCATCCGCCGGGACCTGCGGCTGCGGGTGCGGCAGCTTATCCAGATAGGCATGCAGTCCTACCCGCGCCAGCGTTCTTTCAAAAGGGATGGGCGCCGCCGAAGTGGCTACCGGGGCCTGCCCGGAAGCAAAGTACAGGTAGACGCATCCCGAAACTAGCACTATTCCGAGAATGATCCCCAGGATTAAGCCCTTGAGCATGTCGTTTTTTCTCCTCGCCTAGCGGATTCTTCGTTTCGTTTTCCAAAGCTTGCAAATTTCCCGCCACAGTCTACTTTCTCCTGGCCATTTCTGCACCCCTGAATTTGCCAGAGTCATAATAGCCTCTTCGCCAGGCGCGACCTCTGGACGCCCCGGCCGGCCCCCTCTGGGCCGCAATCCCTTCGTAACCATTCTGCTTCAAGAGCCGTCTTATTTAGGCGTAGGCTATACTTGTCGGCCGAGTCTCTGTGTTAGCCGGAACAGCCCTCAGTAGCAAAGCGAATGTCCTGTCCTAGACAGAATCGCTCGCACAGCCGTAAGTACACGACAGGAGCGAATGAATGGGTCAACTCAATTCCATGGACCTTCCCGAACCGGGCGCGCCCAGAGCCAAGGAGGCTTCCACTGCCCCGCCTTCCAAGACGCGTTGGTGGCCCTGGGTCGTCGTCCTTGCCGTGCTGGCCCTGGGAGGCTGGTATTACCGCACGTCGCGAGCCGCCAGCGAGGCTGCGGCCGCAGGGACACCCGCGGCGGCTGGAACGCCAGGTACGGCGAGCAAGGGTAGGGGTGGGGCTGGATTCGGCAACTTTGTTGTCCCGGTCGTGGTTGCCGCAGCGCAGCGGGGCGATTTGCCCGTTTATTTCAATGGGATAGGCACGGTGACCGCCTTCAACACCGTCACCGTCCGCAGCCGGGTGGACGGACAACTCACCAGCGTGGCCTTTAAGGAAGGCCAATTTGTCCACGAAGGCGATCTTCTTGCGCAGATCGATCCCCGTCCCTTCCAGGTTCAGCTAGAGCAAGCGCAAGGGCAACTCGCCAAAGACCAAGCTCAGCGCAAAGATGCCGAGGTCAATTTCGAGAGGTACAAGCTGCTCTTCCAAGAAGGCGTTATCCCACAGCAGCAGCTCGATACCCAAGGCGCATTGGTCGGCCAGTTTGACGGCGCCATTACCTCAGATCAAAGCCAGATTGACAACGCCAAGCTGCAGCTGACCTATTCGCGGATCACCGCGCCCATCAGCGGACGAATCGGGTTGCGACTCGTGGATGCCGGAAACATCGTGCACGCCACGGACACCAACGGACTCTTGGTCATCACGCAGCTGCAGCCGATCGCCGTGATTTTCAGCTTGCCCCAGGATCAACTGCCGGAAGTAAACGCCAAACTCCATGCGGGCAACCAACTTACCGTGGATGCCTACGACCGCGACGACACCGCCAAAATCGCCAGCGGAAAACTGCTGACCATCGACAATCAGATCGATATCACCACGGGCACTTACAAGCTAAAATGCATATTTGCCAATGCCGACAACGCTCTTTTCCCCAATCAATTTGTCAACGTCCATTTGCTCGTCGACACCAAGCACAATCTCACCATCGTTCCCACCGCGGCCATTCAGCGCGGTCCTCAGGGCACTTACGTCTATGGCGCCACGAAAGATCCGGCTTCCCAGGAGACTAGTGCAAAGATTTATCCCGTCACCATCGCGCAGACTACCGGCGCCAGCGTTGGCTTGAGCGCGGGTTTGAATCCCGGCGACCTGGTGGTGATCGATGGCCAGGATAAATTGCAGGACGGAACCAAGATCAGTCCAAGTCTCTCGGGCGGTCCGAATGCGGGTACCGCGCCTCCGGCGCAAAATGCGCAGCAAAAGGGGAGGGCGGCTGGGGGCCAGGGCCACGCCGGAGGATCTCCGCGATGAGTCCGTCACGGCCGTTTATTTTGCGGCCGGTCGCCACCACGCTCTTGATGGTTGGCGTCCTCCTGGTAGGCTGGGTGGCCTTTCGACAGCTCCCCATTTCGGCATTGCCGCAGGTTGATTATCCCACCATCCAGGTGCAAACCTTTTATCCTGGCGCAAGTCCGGACGTGATGGCCTCTTCGGTCACGGCTCCGCTGGAGCGCCAGTTCGGGCAAATCCCGGGCCTGAACCAAATGACGTCCACGAGTTCGTTCGGCAGTTCGATTATCACACTGCAATTCGGTTTGGACTTGAGCATTGACGTCGCGGAGCAGGGAGTTCAAGCGGCCATCAATGGCGCTTCCAATCTCCTGCCGACAGGGCTTCCCAATCCTCCGATCTACAGCAAAGTCAATCCAGCGGACGCCCCCATCATGACGCTGGCTCTCAGTTCACCCTCTCTTCCGCTTTCCAAAGTCGAGGATCTTGCCGACACGACGCTGGCGCAAAAGATTTCTCAGCTTTCCGGAGTGGGACTCGTCAGCATCAGCGGCGGCCAGCGGCCGGCGGTGCGAATTCAAGCGAACCCCACGGCCCTGGCTTCTTACGGGATGAGTCTGGAAGATCTGCGGACGGCCCTCGGGCAAGCCAATGTCGACCAGGCTAAAGGCACGTTCGACGGCGCGCACCAGGCGTACACCATTGGCGCGAATGATCAGCTCATCTCCAGCGACAGTTATCGCCCGATAATCGTGGCGTACCGCAATGGCGCGCCGGTGCGGCTGACGGACGTCGCGACCGTGATTGACGGCGTGGAAAATGACAAGCAGGCCGCGTGGGCCAACCAAAATCCCGCCGTCATTCTGAATATTCAGCGCCAGCCCGGGGCCAATATCATTGCCGTTGTTGATCGGGTAACAAAACTTTTGCCGCAACTAAAGGGCGCGCTTCCCGCCGCGGTCAAGGTGGACATTCTCACCGACCGCACCACCACCATCCGCGCTTCCGTCGAAGACGTGCAGTTCACGCTGGTGCTTACCGTTGGCCTCGTGGTGATGGTGATTTTTCTTTTTCTTCGCAGCGTACGCGCCACCGTTATTCCCAGTATTGCCGTTCCGCTTTCTCTCATTGGCACGTTCGCGGTGATGTATCTGCTCGGCTACAGCCTCAACAATCTTTCTCTCATGGCGCTAACGATTTCGACGGGCTTCGTCGTCGATGACGCCATCGTCATGATCGAAAACATCAGCCGCTACATCGAAGAAGGCGAATCGCCGCTGGAAGCCGCACTCAAGGGTTCCGAGCAGATCGGATTCACGATCGTTTCGCTGACCATTTCGCTCATTGCCGTGCTTATTCCTCTTCTGTTCATGGGCGATATCGTTGGCCGTCTCTTCCGTGAATTCGCCGTCACGCTGGCGGTCACGATCCTGGTATCCGCGTTTGTTTCCCTCACGCTCACCCCGATGATGTGCGCCAAGCTCTTGCGCCATCAGAAAAAAGAGGAAGAAAGTTGGTTCTATCGCAAATCGGAAGATGCGTTTAACGCGGTCATCGCTTTCTACGGACGCACGTTGCAGTTCGTGCTGCGTTTCCGCACCACCACGCTTCTCGTCACCTTCGCCACTCTCGTGGGCACGATTCTTCTTTATATCTACGTGCCCAAAGGGTTTTTCCCAGTGCAGGATACTGGCGTTATCCTGGGTGTCTCGGAAGGCGCGCAAGACATTTCCTTTATGGCCATGGCCCAGCGGCAGCGGGATTTGGCCGGAGTCATCCTGAAGGATCGGGCGGTAGAAAGCCTCTCTTCGTTCATCGGCATCGACGGCACAAACACCACGCTCAATAGCGGGCGCATCCAAATCAATCTTACGCCGCTCGCGGAGCGCAAAATCAGCGCTACGGATGTTATCCGGCGCCTGCAGCCGGAACTCGCGAAGGTCGATGGCGTCTCGCTGTTTCTTCAGCCGGTGCAGGACCTGACCGTCGAAGACCGCGTGAGCCGCACGCAATTTCAGTACAGCCTGGAAGATGTGGATCCCAAGGAACTCGCCCATTGGACGTCGCTGTTCATCGATGATTTGAAAAAACTGCCCGAGCTGCGCGACGTTGCCAGCGATCAATTAAACCAGGGGCTCGTAGCGGCGCTCACCATCGACCGCGACTCCGCTTCGCGGCTGGGCATTCTTCCGGCGGATATTGACAACACGCTGTATGACGCTTTTGGCCAGCGGCTGGTCTCCACTATTTTCACGCAACTGAATCAGTATCATGTGGTGCTCGAAGTGGATCCGCAATTTCAGCAGGATCCCGAGTCGCTGAAATACATTTATGTAAAATCCTCGAACGGCACGCAGGTCCCGCTCAGCGCGTTCACGCGATTCGAGCCGGCGGCGGCCGCGCTGGCGCTGAACCATCAGGGCCAGTTTCCGGTGGTCACGCTGTCGTTTAACTTGGCGCCAAATGCTTCGCTGGGCGACGCGGTCAACGCCATTAATGGCGTCAAACAGGATTTAAAAATGCCACCCAGCATTCAAGCCACGTTTCAGGGCACTGCCGCGGCCTTCCTCAATTCCCTGGCGAACGAGCCGATTCTGATCCTCGCGGCGGTGGTCACGGTTTACATCGTCCTTGGCGTTTTGTATGAAAGTTACATTCATCCGATCACGATTATTTCCACGCTACCGTCCGCCGGCGTCGGTGCTATCCTGGCGCTTTTGATCTGCCGCACGGATTTCAGCGTGATCGCGCTGATCGGCATGATCCTGCTGATCGGTATCGTCAAGAAAAACGCCATCATGATGATTGACTTCGCGTTGGAAGCCGAGCGCCAGGAAGGAAAGGCGCCGCTCGAGGCCATCTACGAAGCTTGCCTGCTGCGTTTTCGCCCGATCATGATGACCACCATGGCGGCGCTGCTCGGCGGTTTGCCGCTAGCGTTGGGCACCGGCGTTGGTTCCGAATTGCGGCGTCCCTTGGGAATCACTATCGTTGGCGGCCTGATCCTCAGCCAGTTGCTGACGCTATACACCACGCCGGTGGTTTACCTGGCGTTTGACTGGCTGGCGCGACGCTTCTCGTTCCGCATCGGCAATCCCATTGAGGAGCCCGCGCACGGAACCGCGCCTGGAGATTAACTGGTGAATTTCTCTTCCAACTTTTCGGCGCCCTTCATCCGACGGCCAGTGGCCACGTCGCTCATCACTATTGCTATCCTTCTTTCGGGAGTCGTGGCCTTTCGGTTCTTGCCGGTGGCGCCTCTCCCGCAAGTCGATTTTCCAACGATTTCCGTTGGCGCCAGCCTGCCGGGCGCAAGCCCGGAAACCATGGCCTCCGCCGTAGCCACGCCCCTGGAGCGGCAGTTCGGCCGCATCGCCGGCGTTACCCAGATGACTTCTTCCAGTGGACTGGGATCAACCAGCATCACTATGCAGTTCGATCTCAACCGGGATATCAACGCGGCCGCTCGCGATGTACAGGCCTCCATCAACGCCGCTCGTAGCCAGCTTCCCGCCGATCTTCCCAGCCAACCTACCTATCGCAAGGTAAATCCCGCGGATGCACCCATCATGCTGCTGGTCTTGACCTCGGATAACATTCCGGCCGCAGAAATTTATGACGCCGCTGATTCCATCCTGGCCCAGAAGCTGGCACAGGTCGAAGGCGTCGGCCAGGTCTTTACGTGGGGAAGCGCCCGGCCCGCCGTGCGTGTCGAAGCGAACCCGAATCAGCTCAACAGCTATGGAATCAGCTTGGAAACAGTTCGCAAATCGCTGCAGGCGGCCAACGCCAACCTGGCCAAAGGCGCCTTCTTTGATCCCCAGCAAACGTGGGCCGTCTCCGACACGGACCAGCTTTTCAAGGCCTACGAGTATCAGCCGCTGATCGTCGCCGGGCACGTGGGCGCTCCGGTACGTTTGCGTGACATCGCGGAGGTCGTCGATTCCGTCGAGGACTCGCGAAATTTGGGACTGGCAGGCGGAAAGCGCGCCGTGCTGCTCGCCGTCTTTCGCCAGCCCGGCGCCAACATGATCGAGACGGTAGACCGCATTACCGCTCTTCTTCCGGTGCTCAGCGCTTCCATTTCTCCTTCTCTCCATCTGAGCGTGGCCGTTGACCGCACCACTACCATTCGCGCTTCGGTTCATGACGTGGAAGTGGCGCTCATCATTTCCATTATCCTGGTGATTTTCGTGGTCTTCGCGTTTCTCCGGAATGTCTGGGCCACCATCATCCCCAGCGTGGCCGTCCCGCTTTCGCTTATTGGAACTTTCGGCGTGATGTATCTCTGCCACTACAGCTTGGACAATCTCTCTCTCATGGCCTTGACGATCTGCACGGGCTTCGTGGTGGACGATGCCATCGTGGTCATCGAAAACATTACTCGCCACATCGAAGGAGGAATGAAACCCTTCGCTGCCACCATGAAGGGCGCCAGTGAAATCGGATTCACGGTTCTATCGATGAGCACTTCGCTGGTGGCGGTATTTATTCCGATTTTGATGATGGGCGGCATCGTGGGGCGGCTTTTCCGGGAGTTTGCCGTGGTTCTCAGCGTGGCTATCGGTGTGTCTCTCTTTGTTTCGCTTACGACCACACCCATGATGTGCGCGCGCTTTCTCCGCCATGAAGCGGGCAGGCACAACAGGATCTATCGTTTTTCCGAGAACGCTTTTAACTCCCTGCTGCGCATCTATGATTTCTCTCTGCGCTGGGTGCTTCGCCACCAGTTCCTGATCTTGCTGGTTACCATCGGCACGGTATGCTTGAATGGCTATCTTTTCTATAAGACCCCCAAAGGATTCTTCCCGCAGCAGGACACTGGCCGCATCAACGGCAGCATCATTGGCGATCAGGATCTTTCTTTTGCGGCCATGTCGCAGAAAATGCGCGCCTTTACCGACATCGTGGCGCAAGACCCCGCCGTTGAAAACGTAATTTCTTTCACCGGCGGCGGCAGCGGCGGCAGCACGGCGCGCATGTTCTCGCAGCTCAAACCGCTGAGCGAGAGGAAGCTGAGCGCCGACCAGGTCATCGCGAGGATTCGCTCCAAAACGGGGGGCATTCCAGGAGCGGCTCTGTACTTGCAAGCCGTTCAGGACCTCAGCGTCGGCGGGCGGGGGAGCGCGGCGCAATATCAATACACGCTGCAAGCTGACCGTCTGGACGACCTCACCCACTGGGCGCCCATTCTGCAGCAACGCCTGGCTAAAATTCCTGAATTGCGCGACGTCAATTCCGATCAGCAGATGCACGGACTGGAAAGCGCCATCGCGATCGATCGCGACACCGCCGGCCGGCTGGGCGTAAATGTCTTGGATATTGACAACACTTTGAGCGACGCTTTCGGGCAGCGCCAGGTTTCCAACATCTATAAGGGCATCAACCAGTACCATGTGGTTTTGGAAGCCGCTCCGGAATTCCAGCCCGGCCCGGAGGCGCTGAAGACGATCTACGTTCCTGCCAGTTCCGGAAAACTGGTCCCCTTAAGTGCCTTCGCTCATTTCGAGCACTCCAACACAGCGCTGTCCGTCAACCACCAAGGAATCTTTCCGGCCATCACCCTTTCGTTCAATCTTGCTCCCGGAGCTTCTCTCGGCCCTGCGGTGGATCACATCGAGCAAGCCCGTCTGGAGCTGAAAGTTCCTTCCACCGTGCACGCTACGTTTCAAGGAACGGCGCAAGCGTTTCAGGATTCGCTTTCCAACCAACTGGTGCTGATTATCACGGCGCTCGCCGCCGTCTACATTGTTCTTGGAATTCTTTACGAGAGCTTCATTCATCCCATCACGATTCTTTCGACAATTCCTTCGGCAGGGATAGGAGCACTGCTCGCCATTCAATTCATTAAGTCCGATCTGAACATCATTGCGCTCATCGGCATCATTCTGTTGATCGGCATCGTCAAGAAAAACGCAATTCTCATGATTGATTTTGCAGTTCAAGTGGAAAGGGAAGAAGGGTCTTCACCGGTCGAAGCGATTTACAAGGCTTGCTTGCTGCGCTTCCGGCCGATTTTGATGACTACTATGGCCGCGCTTCTGGGCGCGATGCCGCTCGCGCTCGGCAACGGTGTTGGTTCCGAGTTGCGCCGCCCGCTGGGCATTACCATCGTCGGGGGCCTCATCCTCAGCCAGATGCTCACGCTATTCACCACGCCGGTCGTTTACATTTATATGGACCGGCTGCAATCGTGGCTCCGCCGCGTTTTTTCCCACGCTCCCGCGCCCGCTCCGGCTGCGGCGCATTCGGATTAATGCTGGCCGGTGATTGCCGAAGCTGCTTGGCTCTTGCGTCCCTGACAATCGGCCGTGCTCAGTCTAATCAATAGCTTGCCAGGGGGTTTCTCGTCATGCTTCCGCTTGAGCCGGGGGATGCGGAGGTTATCGCCAAGATTTGGAAAAGTACTCCGACCCTAAGCCCGCCGCTCGCGGACGCCTCGCTTGTTCACCTGGCCAATCGCGAATCCATCGATACGATTTTCACTCTCGACCGCCGGGATTTCTCCGTCTATCGCTTGGCTCGCAATCGACGCTTTCGCCTCCTCCCCGAACTCCTGACCCTCGCTAAGCGCTGCCGATCAGCCAGCCGGTCAGGAAAACCAAGACGCCGCCCACAATCACTTGAAAGGCGGCTTGCAGGAACGGTGTATCCATGTAGCGATGGCGGATGAAGCTGATCACTCCGAGTTCGACCGCCACCACGATAATTGCCACCAGCATGGCGACGCGGAAATTGGCGATCAAGAAGGGCAGCGTGTGGCCGATTCCGCCGGCGGTGGTCATCAACCCGGTGACACCGCCGCGCAGCCACGGTGAACCGCGGCCGGTCAGGGACCCGTCATCCGAAAGCCCCTCGGAGAAGGCCATCGAAATGCCCGCGCCGATGGAAGCGGCGAGTCCCACCAGGAACGCTTCCCAGCTTTTTTGCGAAGCGAACGCCGCGGCAAAAATGGGCGCAAGCGTCGAGACCGAGCCATCCATCAATCCAGCCAGACCCGGCTGCACCACTTGCAGCAAAAACAATTTGCGGTGGGATTCGTCCTCGGTGGCTTTCGCGCTTGCCGTTAAATGTTTTTCTTCCAGTTCGCCCGCAGTGCGCTCGTGTTTTCTCTCTTCATCCGCAAGCTTGTTCAGCAATTCGCGCGTGGACACATCCGTTGTCCTGCTTGCGGCTCGCGCGTAGAAGCGGCTCGCTTCCAGTTCCATCAATTCCGCTTGCTTACGCGCGACTTTCACGCCCAGCGGCCGGACCAACCATACTGGTTTCCTGGTCAGGAATCCCTTCACGTTTTCCCGGCGAATCAACGGAATGTGATCTCCGAAACGTTGACGGAACATCGCAAACAAACGGTCGCGGTGGCCCACTTCTTCCAGGCGCATCCCCTCGAACATTTCCGCCGTCGAGGGGTACTCTTCCCGCAGCGCATCCGCAAACTCGCCGTAAATCCGGCCGTCTTCTTCTTCGGCGGCGATGGCGATCGCCAGGATTTCCTTTTCCGACAAGTCTTTGAATTTTTTCAGCATCGACCTCAACCTCGAGTTCAAGTGAGCAGAAAGAATCGCACAAACCGAGGCGCGAAGTCATCCCGTGCCAGTCATTCATGACGGCTAACTTTGATTGTCGGCTTCTGTGGACCGCTTCGCCCATGGCGCCAAAAGTAGAAGAACGGAACGCCAGCCAGAATCACTGCCAGACCCAGCGAAGAGCGCACTGGCCGGACCATCCACAAGTTGACGGTCAGAGCGACGGCAGCAGCCAGGAAAATGAACGTCGTCCAAGGATGGCCCCAGGCGCGGTACGGCCGGGACAGGTTGGGCTCTTTCTTGCGTAAGCGAAAAAGGGCCAGCGCGGCCAACGCGAAAAAAATCCACACGCCAAACACAAAGAGCGAATAGAGCTCTTCGTAGGTCCCGCTGAGCGCGAGCAATGCAGCGACCGAACCGAGGAAGATCAACGCGCCACTGGGCGTTCGAAAAGAAGGATGGAGCCTCTTAGCGAATTGGAAAAAGACGCCGTCGCGCGCCATGGCATACGGAATGCGAGCGCCGGTTAAGACCACGACATGCAGCGCTCCGAGCGCGGAGAGGGCCATCGCGACCGTCAGCCACATCGCCCCTCGCGAGCCGGCGAACGACTGCACCACATCCGAGGCGACGTGCTGCGATTGCAGCAGCGTTGCGAACGGCAAGATTCGGAAGTAAACGACATTCGCAAGCAGGTACAGGCCGCCCACCGTGAGCAATCCCAAAATGATGGCTCGCGGGATGTTTTTCTGAGGGTGAACAATTTCCTCACCCACGTCGCCGAGGTCGTTGAAGCCGTTGTAAGCCCACATGGCGGGAACCAGCGCGGTCAGCAAGCCGCCGATCGTTCCTACGCCCAAGTGCGTGACTTGGGGCACGGCTTCGATGCCATGTTGCTTTCCGAATACCACGCCAGCAATAACAATCACCGCGATGGTGCCCATTTTCATGGATGTCAGCGCCACCTGGATAGCGCCGCCCATTCGCACGCTCAAATAATTGATAGCGGTGACGGCTACCACCACCAGGGCCGCGAGCGGCTGCGCGGCGGTAAAGCTGAAACCGTAGCTTCCGCAATGGAAGGTGAACATGGGGACGGCCACAACCGGGAAAAGGAATCCAACGAATCGCAAAAATCCGGCTGCCAAGGTGGCCATCGCCACAGGCCGTTCAAGAAACGAGCTCATCCAGCCGAACAAAAATCCCCAGAGCGGGCCGAGACCGCGGTCCAGGTAGACGTACGGGCCGCCGGCTTGGGGAAATGCCGCGCCCAATTCGGCATAGCAGAACGCGCCGCATAAGACGATGAGCCCGCCGATCATCCAAGCGGCAAAAACCAGCGTGGTGGTGCCAACGGCGCGGGCCATGTCGCTGGTGACGAGAAAAATGCCCGTGCCGATGGTGTCGCCAATCACGATGGCGGCGGCCGACCACAAGCCGAGGCCACGAATCAATTCTGAATGTTGGCGTTGCTCGGTCAGGTTGGGACTCGCGGGGCTCAAGAAGGTTGAGAGAGCCTACTATCCAGGGTTCAAGCGGTCAATCAACTTTGCCAGTTGGCGGACAGGCGCTGGGCTAGTGGTGCGCTCTGTGGCTTTGACGCGCATTTACGCGCTATCATCGAAGCAGGAATGGTCATGCAGAAATCCATGCTGAGTGATTTCGCCTGGGACCAGTGCTACAGAGTCTCCGCGATCGAAGACGTGCTCACGCCTGGGCTGCTCCTCTATCCAGAACTCGTAGCCTCAAACATCGAGCGCACCTTGGTCTTGTTGGGCGGCGACACGAATCGCTGGCGCGTGCACATTAAGACCGCGAAGCTGGAGTTTACGCTTCGCATGTTGGCCGGGCGGGGCATCACAAATTTCAAATGCGCGACGACTCTTGAACTGCTGGTGGCCTGTGGCAGCGGCGCAAGCGACGTGCTCTTCGCGCATCCGGCGGTGGGCGCGAATGCGCGGCGGGTCAGGGAAATCGCCGGGCAGTTCCCGCGAGTGCGCATTTCCGCCTTGGCGGAGAACGAACAACAAATAGCGCAGTGGCGGGGCAGCCGGGTCGGAGTCTTTCTCGATATGAATCCCGGCATGGATCGCACCGGCATCGAGCAGAACCACAGCGACAGGGTCGTTGCACTGGCGCATGCGATTAACCGCGCGGGACTGGAGTTCCGCGGCCTGCATTACTACGACGGTCATTACGGCAGCCTGGAGCCACGCGAGCGGACTGCGGCGGCGCATACCGGCTATCAACGCTTGCTGAAAGTCGTGCATGATATCGAGCGCGGCGGCCTGGTTGTGCCAGAAGTGATCACTGCCGGAACGCCGACGTTTCCGTGCGCGCTTTTGTTTGAAGGTTTTCGGACCGGGAGCTTCCTCCATCGCGTTTCGCCCGGAACGGTGGTCTATTGCGATGCCACCAGTTTGGCGCAGCTTCCCAGCGAGTACGGCTACCGGCCGGCCGTTCTGGTCTTGACGCGCGTGGTGAGCCAGCCGCGCGCGGGGATTGTCACTTGCGATGCCGGACACAAAGCCGTTTCCGCTGACGCCGGCGTTCCCACGTGCGTGGTCGTCGGGCATTCCGAACTGACGCCGCTCTCGCCCAGTGAAGAGCATCTTCCCATGGCGGTGCAGGGTGAGGGCGCTGGCCCGCAAGTGGGAGAGGCTCTTTATCTTCTCCCGCGGCATGTGTGCCCCACGGTGAACAATTTCGATTGCGCGCTGTTAGTGCGGAATGGCGAGGTCAAGTCCGTCGAAAAAGTCTCGGCGCGCGGGCGCGAAGCTCCGTTGTTGCAAACGACAAACCATTCGCTTCGTGTCACGGGTTGAGAATCGGCTGAAAACTAAACAGAAATTCTAGAATTGATTCCTTTCTGGCTAGACCCTCGAAATAAGTTCCTTCATTCGGTTGCGTGTCGCAGCCTAAGTTTTTCTTCGATCCGTTACTGGTTTCTTTGCCGCGCGCGGCGGCCGCTGGCTCTTTTTCTTCGTGCTGTACGCGATGCAGTCGATTTCGATCAACATGCCAGGGGAGTGCCCCAGATCGCTGCCAACCGTGGTGCGCACGGGATAAGGTTCGGCAAAGCGCTGTGCATAGACCGAGTTGTAGCGCGCAAAGTGGCTGGTGTTGCTGAGGTGCACAGTGACTTTGACCACGTCGCGAAGCGAAGCGCCGTCAGCCTCGAGAATTGCGGAAATGTTCTCGATAGTCCGCTCGGTCTGCTGTTCGATCGTATCGCCCACCAAATTTCCAGTGACCGGATCGATGGGACCCGTCCCGGTAACAAAGATGAAATCTCCAGCCCGCCAACCCTGGGAGTACGCTCCCCGCGGAGGCGCACCGCGCTTGCTCTGAATCACGTATTTGGCCATGTTTTGTTCTCCTCACGGTCTCAACGGAAATGTAGGATGCGCTCTGCGCGGTTTTAGCCACACTCAGTATTGGCTTGGCGCTTCCGTTCGGGCATTGCAAGGACCGACAGACTACGGCCCCTTCTTCTGGTTGACATCTTACCCAAACATTTTGCATACTCAGGTGACATGTCTACCCAAGAAGCAAAAGAGCGGCTGGAACTGCTGCAAGGCACGCTGGACCTGCTTATTCTGCGCACCTTGATCTTCGGCTCCCAGCATGGCCAAGGAATTGCCCGCGCCATCCAACTGACCTCGCAAGAAGAGCTGTTGGTGGAGCACGGCGCGCTCTATCCCGCGCTCCAGCGCCTCGAAGAGCGGGGGTGGATCTCCGCCAAATGGGGAACTTCCGCAAATAACCGCAAAGCCCGGTTCTACGCGCTTACCAGATTGGGCCGCAAACAGCTGATCAAAGAAACCACCAAATGGAAACGGTTAGCGGCGGCCATCGCACGGATTCTCGGACCGCAAGCAAAGGAGGGCTAGATCCATGTTCCGGCGAAAGCGAAAGACGAGCGACTTCAGCGCGGAAATTGCATCCCATTTACAGCTTGAGATCGCACGCTTGCAGGACCAGGGCTTGAGTGCCGAGGAAGCGCGAGCCGCCGCGCGCCGGACCTTCGGCAACGTGCTGCAAGCCGAGGAGCGCTTTTACGAATCCGGCCGCTGGCTCTCGGGGGATCGCCTTTGGCAGGACGTTCGCTTCGGCCTGCGGATGCTGGCCAGAAGTCCGGGCTTCACCGTTGTCGCGGTGCTTACTTTGGCGCTCGCCATTGGCGCGAACACGGCGATTTTCAGCGTGGTTGACGCGGTTTTACTGCGGCCCTTGCCTTTTGAGGATCCGGGGAGACTGGTGTGGGCTACCGAGCATTTTGCGTTTGGCCCCTCCACCGTGGTCAGCGCGGATTTCCCCGCGTGGAAGGATCGCAACCACGTCTTCGAGCAAATCTGCGCGTTCGGCGGGACCACTGGTGCAAGCCTGACGGGTGCTGGCGAGCCGGCGCGTGTAACGGTCACGAAGGTCACCACCGACCTTTTCGCGATGTTAGGAGCTCAGCCGGTGGCCGGGCGAGCTTTTCTAGCGGATGAGGCGAAGCAAGGCCAGGACCACGTGGCTCTTCTGAATGAGACTTTGTGGCGCAACCGTTTCGGCGCCGATCCAGGAATTATCGGGGCGACGATTCGTTTGGATGGCACCGGCTACACCGTGGTCGGGGTAATGCCGGCCAGCGTGCATCCGCAAGCGGATGTGTGGACGCTGCTCCCGCTCGATGCGGATATTTTCTCGGCGCACTCTCCCCGGTGGATGATGATGGGAGTCATTGGACGCCTGAAACCTGGGATGGCAATCAGCCAAGCGCAAGCGGACTTACAACTCCTCACTCAGGAGATGGACAAGGAATACCCGCCGGAGGCCGCACCATTCCGGGCACACGAAACAGTGGAAGTGATTCCGCTGCACGAGATGCTGGTCCAGAACGTGCGTTCGCTCCTCCTGATCCTGTTAGGAACGGTCGGGTTCATCTTATTGATCGCTTGCGCGAACGTTGCCAATTTGCTGCTCTCGCGTAGTGTTGTTCGCGGCAAGGAGATAGCCGTTCGGGCCGCGCTTGGCGCGGGGCGTCTCCGGCTGGTCCGGCAGTTACTCACGGAGGGTTTGCTGCTGGCCGCGATCGGCGGCGTGCTCGGGTCCATCACGGGCTTTTGGGCAACGAAAATTCTGGGGCAACTGATTCCTCCGACCCTTGCCGTAGGCGTTCGCCTGGACCCGCGAATCTTTGGTTTTTCCGCCGCCATTATCGCTCTGGCATTATTTTTGTTTGGTCTTGTCCCTGCCTTGCTTGCTTCGCGCACGCAAGTGAATGAAACCCTTAAAGAGGGCGGACTGCGTTTGGGCGCCAGCGCTGGAGCGCGCCGGCTGCGCGGCCTGATGTCCATCGGCGAAATTGCTTTATCGCTGATTCTATTGGTTGGTGCCGGTCTCCTGGCTAGGAGTTTCCTGCGCCTCACCGAAGTCGATTTCGGTTTTGATCCGAATGGCCTTCTGATGGCCACTGTTGAGAGGCCTTTAACTGCAGCTTTCGACGACCAACAACACGCGGCGTTCTTCCAGGCTTCGCTCGAACGCATCCGCAACCTACCCGGAGTAAAAGAGGCGGCAATGACGCAACGCTATCCGCTGGGTCCACCTCACAATGCCACGATGATGCTGCGTGTTCAGGGCGCTGAAAACTTCCGGCCGCCGCAGCCTATCTCGGTCACGGCCATTAGCCAGGATTATTTCCACGTCATGAGGATTCGCTTGCTCCAGGGTCGCGTCTTCGGCGACAGGGATGTGGCGAGTGCTCCGGGAGCAGTGATCATCAACGATTCCCTGGCCCGAATGGTGTTTGGGACTCGTGAGCCTATCGGACAACACATCAGCTTTACGCCCCCGCCCGCCCCGTGGAGCGAAGTTGTCGGAGTGGTTGGCGATATGAGAGACAACGCGATAGAGGAAGGGCCGGCTCCCGAAATCTTCGTTCCTTATCTCCAGCAAGGGTCTTTCAGCATGACGTTTGCGTTGCGAACCGAATCCAACCCGCTGATGGTTTTGGGCACGGTCCGAGGGGCCGTCCTAAGCATTGACAAGAATCAGCCTCTGTCCGACGCCACAACGATGGATGAGGTCATTGGGAAGTCCGTGGCGCCTCGGCGCTTCCGAATGTTTTTACTGGGGCTTTTTGCGTTGCTCGCGGTGGTGCTGGCCGTGATCGGGATCTATGGCGTGATTGCCTATTCCTCCAGCCAGCGGACTCATGAGTTCGGCGTTCGGACCGCCCTGGGGGCCGACCCCCGCGACATTCTTAGCCTCGTTTTCCGCCAAGGATTCAAGCTAGCGCTGCTTGGTGTCGGCTGCGGCGTTATCGGCGCCTTTCTACTAACGCGTTTCCTGTCGAGCCTGCTCTATGAGGTCAGTCCACACGACCCCTTGACGTTCGCGGGAGTAGCCGTTTTCCTCATGCTTGTCGCCCTTGCGGCGAGCTATATTCCAGCGAGGCGAGCCATGAAGGTTGATCCCATGGTGGCCTTGCGATATGAGTAGCTAATCGCGCTTCAGAATCACGACGAAGACAAAGAGCGGTGGGATGAACGACTTGTAAGGACCCACGCGCATTTCACTCACGCAATTCTTCGGCGGCGATCTATTCCGTTCCTTATTCTTGTGCCTGGCCGCAAACCTCCCACGAGAGAACCAAGTAGGTTTTGCACCTGTGGATAACTTTTCGTGCTTTGGTCCCGAATTGGTAGCAAACCTGGCTCCCCGCCTCAATTGGGACCATTTCTCTCTACTTCTTCTCTATCACCCATTTACCGCTCTTTTTTAACAATTCCGTTCTTTCCTTTTCTAGTACTTCCGTACTAACATTTTCTTGGAGCGTCCCATTTCCTCTCAGGTACGTTTCCACTATAGGTTTAGTGGTTGCTATCGGATTACACTGTTTTCGGATAGTCCCGTTGCATTTGTCCGGAAAGATGAATTCCCCATGGCGACCCAGCAAGACTTGATGACCAAAAAAATCTCAACAGGAAGTTTTCCCAAGCAGCCGAATTCTAATACGGAGCGCCGCGGCAGCCGCCGTTGCCGGATCACTCAGCTGATGCGCATCCGCCCTTCCGACCCGAACAAAGACCACTTTGAAGACATGCGCGGCTCGGTCAGTGTTTCCCGCTCGGGTGTCTTCTTTCAGTCTAGTGAACCCGGTTATGAAGTTGGCATGCGTTTGTTTGTGACCATGCCGTACTCGCGCGACCCGGCTGCCTTGGCCCGCGAATATCTTGCGGAAGTCGTTCGAAGAGATGCTCTCCCGACGGGCATGTTCGGCATCGGGATCAAGATCCTCATGGAAATGGGAATCCAACACTCCTATAACTTTGGCGCCGACAGCCCGCGTTAGTTCCCACGGGACTCTAGGCCAGTCCGCCAAGCCTTTAAAAGCAAGAACGGGCGTCCCACTAGATCGGGACGCCCGTTCTTGTGTTTGGGGGTGGAGAGATCGGTTTAAGACGCTTGCGAGAACATCCGCATGGCACGGTGCCTCAAAATTCCTAGTTGCCGGTTGATCGGATGCCTGCGGCCAAGGAAGCTCAGCACCGGAGGCCGGCGCGCGGTAAGTTTGTTCATCGCAATCGTCAGCCGGATATCGCGGCGCGCAAATTTTAAGCCGGTTTGCAGGGCGTCAACGGCGTCATCGCGCCGTCCAGCCGTGGCATACACTTCGGCAAGATTCAAATAGAGCTGCGCCTGATTGCGCTTCATTCGAACGGCGGAGTCGCACAGCCTTTCCGCTTCGCCCCATTTTCCTTCCGAGCGAGCCAGCACGACGCCCAGATAGGACATGTAATAAGGATTGTTTTTATCCAGGTCGACGGCACGCCGCATATGCGGCAGAGCTTTTATCGCGTAATTGTCGCGCAAGAGCGTCAATCCGGTCTTGAATTCACGGAACGCTTCCGTGTCCATCATCGGCTCACCTCATCCACCGCCGCGCGGGCCCGATTCGAAAGCGGGTGCGAGGCGATTGCAGGAGAATAAGATTTCCGGGAGTGTGGGAAGAACCCGCGCGGCGCGTTGGAGCTTCGCGCCAACTTCCATTGTGGATCAGTCAGAAGAATTATCCCGCTGAGCCAGATGAGCGGAACGGCGAATAACACGGTTGCGAGTAGGCTTTCCATCCCAGTCAATGTTGAAGCTACTCGCAGTCTTATTCGGAATCTACTGACCCAGAGGACAGTCTTGGTTCAGCGGCACCGGAGATGGGTTAGGAAAGCTTGGTACAGGTGCGTTCTCGCCCGGCTAGCTGCCCTTTTTCTCCGCTTTTTTCCAATCGGCGCGCCAGTGCTCCCAATCCTTGACGGTGGCTTTGAACATCGCTTTCGAGGCTTTGTGCAGCCACTTGCCACGGCGGGAAGCGAGGTCGCGCTGCACTTTGCGGATGGCTTTGGGGCTGCCGAAATGCATGTTTGCCGTCTCCCAGCCCATGTTATAGAGGAGCCGCGCTTCGTCCCTCTCCCGGGGCAAGGAAGCCAGCTCAATGCGGCAACAATCCGGCGCCAAGCGCCGGACCAGCCAGTGCCCGCGAAACTGTACGCAGGGATCTTTCACGCGAGTGGCGTGCTCGACCAGTTTTGCGCCATAGATTTCCTCCGACGAAAGGCCTCGACACCAGGCCCAGGCAGAGGTGCGGATGCCCTTGGCTTCGCGCGCGATGAAAGCGCCTTGCCACGAAGAGAGCGCCAGAATTCGGGGATGCCCCAGGCTGCCTAGTCCGGCGATGCGGCGTTTCAGCTGGTATGCGCGGCAAGGCTCCGGAAGGGACTCTTCGATCAGTTTTCGCGCTTCCTGGGGCGGCTTCGAAGTAAGGGGAGGACATTGCTGCATCTTCTGCCAGAAACGCACGGGGTCGCGCAACTTTCCCAGCGCTAGTAACCGTAGCCATTGATGATGTTCAGAAAGGACAAACGCTTTGCCACCCGCCGCTAGCGCATCGCGGTAGCCCTCCTCGATGGCTTCGGCGGCTTCGCGTCGCGTCAGCCCCAGGTTCTCCCCAACGATCGCCAGGTAGGCGCTGGTCGTGAGCCGAACAAGATCCAGGGCGTAGGAAGCCGGCCAAGCTTCGTCGAGGTCGTTGACACCCCAAATCAGGCGGCCTTCCTGGTCGCGCCAAGTGCCGAAGTTTTCAACATGCAAGTCGCCAACAGCGAGAACGGTGGTCGCCTTGGCCAGATCGGGACAGACTTCCGGCCACAGTTGCAGCCAGCGGTAGAAGGTCGCGCGAAAGAAAGGGAAGACGGCTTCCGCCATGTGCAAATGTTTCAGGGCCATGTCCTGGCGGATGACGGGAAGCCGCTTGGCGAGCCATTGCTCGAAATCGGCGGTGGCTTTGAAGATATTCATGAGGAGCGATTCGGACTTGCCGCCGGGTTAAACGTGGGCGTGTTCGATGCGCGCCGGGCCGCCGCGGAGGCGGGCTTCGTAAATCGGGAATTTGGCGGCAAGCTCCGCTACTTGTTTGCGCACGCGCTGTTCGACTTCCGCATTGCCGATGTTGGAGAGAATTTCGGCAATCCAGTTGCCGATTTGCTCCATCTCCGGTTCGCGCATGCCGCGCGTAGTGACCGACGGGCTGCCCAAGCGAATTCCGCCGCCCTTCATCGGGGGGAGAGGGTCGAAGGGGATGGAATTTTTGTTTACGGTGATGCCGGCGCGGTCCAGGGCTTTTTCGGCATCGGTTCCGGTGATGCCGCGCGGATGCACTTCGATGAGGAACAGGTGGTTGTCCGTGCCACCGGTGACGATGCGGAAACCGTGCTTGGCCACGGCGGCGGCCATCGCTTTCGTGTTGGCCACGACTTGCTTCTGATATTCCTTGAAAGACGGCTCCATGGCTTCCTTCAAGCACACTGCCTTTGCGGCAATCGTGTGCACCAACGGGCCGCCTTGGGTGCCGGGGAACGTCAGCTTGTCCAACTCTTTGGCAAACGCGGCTTTCGACAGCACCAAACCGCCGCGCGGGCCGCGCAATGTCTTATGGGTTGTGGTGGAAACGATGTCGGCATGCGGCACGGGGCTGGGATGAATGCCAGCGGCGACGAGGCCGGCGATATGCGCCATGTCCACAAAAAAGAGGGCGCCGGCGGACTTGGCGGCTTTGGCGATGCGCTCGAAATCGATGATGCGCGAATAGGCACTGGCGCCCGCGACGATCATTTTTGGTTTGTGCTCGGCGGCCAGGCGTTCAATTTCCTCGTAATCGATGCGTTCGTCTTCTTTTCTCACGCCGTAGGCGACAAACTTGTACATACGACCGGAGAAATTCAGCGGATGTCCGTGGGTCAGGTGTCCGCCATGTGAAAGATTCATTCCCAAAACCACGTCGTCTTTCTGCAGGGTGGACATATAGACGGCGACGTTTGCAGAAGTGCCGGAATGCGCTTGCACGTTGGCGTGTTCCGCGCCGAAGAGCTCCTTGGCGCGATCGATGGCCAGCTGCTCGACCTTGTCGGCGTATTCGCAGCCGCCGTAGTAACGCTTTCCCGGATAACCTTCGGCATATTTGTTGGTGAAAATCGAGCCCATGGCTTCGAGGACGGCTTCGGAAACGAGGTTTTCCGAGGGGATGAGTTCCAGACCGGTGGCTTGGCGCCTGGCTTCGTCGCGGAGGAGGCTAGCGATTTGCGGATCGACGCCGTCGAGCGGGCGATTCATGCGGTCATTGGCGTCCGTGGTCTTACTCATAGCGATTCCTCGTTTGCCCGGTCCATTTGCCAGACCGGTGTGGGCAGCCAGGCGATTTTAGCGGATGGGATGGAGGAAATCCAATTTCGTGACGGAGCGTCCCTACAAGTACGTGCCGCGCTCGATTCTAGGTGATTTTGCCGTGTGAAAATTCGGTGAAGTTCACCCGCCCGGCGAATGGTATATTGGCCGCGAATCCATCCGGATACGAATGAAACGCTATCGCGGTTCAGTGGAACATTTTCATACCGAGGGGGCAGCCAATGTCCACAGATAGAACATACTTCCGGGGAAGAAAATTGTGGCCGCGACGAGCGAGGTTACTTTTTCTATTCGCCTGTAGCGCTCTGGTTGCGTGTGGGGCGCCGGCGATAGCCCTCCAAGCGCAGGACAAGAATCCGTTTGCCGGTGATGCGAAGGCGGCGAAGATTGGCGAGTCGCAATTCCGGGCGAATTGCGCGTTTTGCCACGGGCTGGGCGCGCGAGGCGGAGGTCGCGGGCCTGATCTCACGCGGGCGCAAAAACGCCACGGAAATTCGGACGCCGACCTGTTTCGGACGATCAATGAAGGTGTTCCGGGCACGGCGATGCCCCCGAACGGAGCGACACAGCAAGGCGTGGGCATGACGGAAGAAGAGATCTGGCAGGTGATCAGCTACATTCGCAGCGTCGAAGCAAAGGCTCCCGCGCAAATCGCGGGAAACGCGGCGCACGGCAAGGAACTTTTTTATGGAACTGCAGGGTGCGCGACGTGCCACATGATCGAAGGGAAGGGAGGGCGGCTGGGGCCGGACCTGAGCACCACCGGGTCGGCGCGCTCCACCGACTATCTGGTGGAATCGGTGCGCCATCCCAGCCGGAGACTGGCGCAAGGGATTTCCGAGGCGATGAAAGAATTCTCGCAGGAATACGAGACGGTCACGGTGGTCGCGGCGGATGGAACGAAGTTAGTGGGCGTGGTCCTGAACGAAGACAATTTCACGCTGCAAATGATGGACACGCGGGAGCAGTTGCACTTTTTGGAAAAGGACAAGCTGCGGTCACTGACCAAGAGCCGGGAATCACTGATGCCGGCTTACGATCAGAAAGGGCTGAGCGATAAAGACCTGCAGGATGTGATTGCATACTTGCTGGCGGTGGGTGGCCAATGAAGAGCCAAACGATGTCCCGGATAGTCAAAAGCAGATTCCTCGCTTTGCCCGGAATGACACATCTACTAGTCTCAGCAATGGCTTTCTTCGTCGTGGCAAGTGCTGCCGCTCTTTCGCTTAGCGCGCAGGTGACGCCGCAGCGGTTGTTGGAGTCGGGGAAGGAGCCGCAGAACTGGCTGATGTACTCGGGAGATTACGCGGGGCGGCGATTCAGCGCGCTGGAGCAGATCAACCCTTCGAATGCGGCGAAGCTCGTACCCAAGTGGGCTTATCAGACGATGGCGGGCGGCAAATTCGAAACGACACTGCTGGCCGTAGACGGAATTTTATACGGCACTGGGCAGGACAATCGCGCTTTTGCGCTGGACGCGCGCTCCGGTCGGCCGATTTGGCAATACCAGCGCGCGCTGCCGGCCGACATCCGCCCGTGTTGCGGGCGGGTGAACCGCGGGCTAGCAATTTTGGGGGACCAGGTTTTTCTTGGCACGCTGGACGCGCACGTGATTGCGCTTGACGCAAAAACAGGAAACGTCAAGTGGGATGTTATGACGGTGGATTATCGCGGGGGCTACAGCATCACGCTGGCGCCGCTCGCGATTAAGAATCTCGTGATCATCGGAGTGTCGGGCGGGGAATATGGCATTCGCGGCTTCATCGATGCGTACGATGCCGACAGCGGTGAACGCAAATGGCGCTTTTATACCGTGCCCGGCCCGGGCGAGCCGGGACACGAAAGCTGGGAAGGAGAGTCTTGGAAGATTGGCGGCGCGCCGGCATGGATTACGGGGACCTACGATCCCACCACGAATACTACTTTTTGGACTACCGGGAATCCCTCGCCTTCGAATCGCGGCGAGGGGCGCGCGGGCGACAATCTATACAGCAATAGTTTGCTGGCGCTCGATCCGGACACGGGAAAACTTAAATGGTATTACCAGTATTCGAAGCACGATGAGCACGACTATGACGCGACGCAAGTGCCGGTGATGGTCGATCAGGATGGAAAACATCTGATCCTGCAAGCCAACCGCGACGGATTTTTCTACGTCGTCGATCGGAGCAGTGAAAAACTGGTCTCGGCTACTCCCTTTGCCAAAGTGACGTGGAGCGATTCGAAGGACGCGAGCGGCACGCCGATCGCCCGCCAAGACGCCTCGCCCACGCTGGAAGGGAATCGCGTGTGCCCCGGGGCGGCCGGCGCGACGAACTGGATGTCGCCGACTTACGATCCGCAAACGCAGCTTTTTTACGTTACAGCGCGGGAGCAATGCGACGTGTTTAGCACGGCGCCGCAAACTTACCAAGCGGGACATGCTTATTACGGAAGCGCTTATTTTCCAAATGACGATGCGGAGCCGTTTACCGGAGCGTTGCGGGCCATCGATCCGAACACAGGGAAAATAAAATGGGAATGGAAGCATCCATCGCCAACATGGTCAGGAGTGTTGTCGACAGCAGGCGGGCTGGTCTTCACAGGGGATGCCGAGGGAAACTTCATCGCGTTGGAGGCCGCTTCGGGCAAAGCACTGTGGCACTTTCAGTGCGGTGCCTCGGTGTATTCGTCGCCGATGACTTTCGCGTTGGATGGGAAACAGTATGTAGCTGTCGCGGCGGGCTCGGCGCTTTTTACATTCGCGTTGCCGTGAGTGGGGAAGAAACTTTTCTCCGGGAAGCTCTGATCCATTTAGTCGCAAAGATATTGCCTAGTTGGGCTCGATACCATATGGCTTCGACCAGGTTCCGGTACTGCGGTACTGAAAGCTGTGGGCTTGACCTGACGCCGTTTTCAGAATATGGTTCTCAAGCACTTATTGCACTTGGCCCAGTCTTCTCAGTTCGAAATGTAGAGAGTCTGACTGACCTTCTTTTGAGGTGCCCGGTCGAGCACACGCGAGATCCGTGTGCCCGTCCCCGCTGGCCCCAGTCAATCCTGCTCGAGCGCATGGCGAAAAGAGTGTGGCCCCCTGGAGGGATTGGATGCGCTCGTCATTCTGCCGCGGGATACTGCCCACGTTCCTGACGATCATTTCAAGCGGCTTGATTACGCCGGCCCTGCGAGGACAATCCGCGGGTCCGAACGTCAACATGGTTTCCGGCACGGGTTGGACGAATGGAGATCCATTTCTTCAGCGGCAGAATGAGCCTTCGATCGCGGTGTCGACGCGGAACACGCTGCACTTGCTTGCGGGCGCCAACGACTACCGGGGAGTGGACCTGCCGGGGTTGCTGGGGAGCACGGAGCGCGGAGACGCGTGGCTCGGCTTGTTCAAGTCTTTCGATGGCGGGCAAACCTGGCAAAGCACGTTGTTGCCAGGTTACCCGCTAGATCAAACGAAAGAACCGAACGGCCTGCCTTCACCGATCCACGGATTCCAGGCAGCGGCGGACCCTACCGTGCGGCCGGGGAGCAGCGGACTCTTTTATTACAGCGGCATTGCGTTTAACAGAGGGACGGGCGGGACGGGCGTGGTGTTCGTATCGCGATTTATCGACAACAATAACAAAGAGAACGGCGATCCGACTCACACCAACGGGACTCTAACGACCCTCGCTCCGACCGACCCCATGCAATACCTTGGAACCGTTGTGGTGGACAGTGGAACCGCCGGGCAGTTCCTGGACAAGCCGTGGATCGCCACGGATATTCCACGCGGCAGCGCCACTTGCCAGGTTCCTTTCACGAAGTCGGATGGGACGCAGGGGACGCAGACGATTCCCGCGGGCATGGTGTACTTGACCTACAGTTCGTTCACGGGCAGCACTAGCTCCAAGATCATGTTTACTTCATCGGCGGATTGCGGGGCGACGTGGGGCCATTCCGTCAAACTGAGCGAAAGCAATTCCGTCAATCAAGGGACAATCGTCGTAGTGGATCCCAGCAGCGCGAGCCATGGCGCGGCGACCATTTACGTGGCGTGGCGACGTTTTATCACCAGCTCGCAGCCCGATGCGATGATGATCGCGAAGTCCACAGACGGCGGTATAACGTTTTCAAAGGCCGTGGCGGCGGTGAATTTTCCTTCGACCTGCGTTGTGAATACGTCGGTGGCGGGCTGCCCGTTTGACCAAGCGGAGTCGGCTGCGGAGTTCCGCACCAACGCGTTTCCCGGTCTGACCGTAGATGACGCCGGGCGCGTGTATATGGCGTGGTCCGAGAGGCAAGCAAACGGCGATGCGCGCATAACGATGCAAGTTTCCGCAGACGGCTCGAACTGGGGAGCTTCTGCTTTGGTAGACAACGGCGGAGTGGCCGACGATTACGGCAATGCTTTGCTGACGAATGCGGGGACCTCGCTGTCTCGCGGGCATCAATTGATGCCCGCGATTTCTTTCATCGCTGGAAAGTTAACGCTGACCTACTACGATGAACGCGAAGACCACACGCTGGGATTCTACACCCCGAAGACGGACTTGACGGGGTACACGGAAATCCGGGAATTGCTGGGCGAGCTGGCAGGGAATGCCGCTTCCAATCTGGTGTTCAATTCCGTTGTAAGTGATGCCGCGCCGCCACTGATTTCCTATCGCCATACCATCGATATTGAGGGTGCGCAAGCTTCCACGATTTCCGGCGGTAGTTTGACGGTACCGTCTTTCACAGCGTTCCGAATTTCGAAGTACGCGGTGGGCTTGAATCCGAACGACTCGCTGAATCCCGGGCAGGTCGAGCAACTGCAGGTCAGCCCGCCGAATCTGCCGATGTTTGCTTTGGGCACTGAGCCATTCGACGGGGACTACATTGATATCGCGCCGGCGCCGGCGTTTGTTTTTCAAGGCGGGGCGTGGAAATTCAACACTGGCACGGCGAATTTGCCGGTGTTTCACGCCAGCTGGACGGACAATCGCGATGTGCGGCCACCAGCGAATGGGGATTGGACGAAATTCGTACCGCCGTTCTCGCGTTCGAACCCCACGGGAGGCCAGCCCAGCCTGCTCGATCCCACGCAGACCGTTCCAGTGTGCGTCCTGAATGTAAACGACGGGTTCACGGCTACGCGCAATCAGAATATTTATACCTCCATCATTGCGCCTGGACTTGTTGTGGGTTCGCTTGGAAATTCCAAGACGCTGGGTTTTTCGCCGAGCAATCCCGGGCAATTGCTGCAGCGCGCCTTCACGGTGACGCTACGCAACACCTCGTCCATCCAGCGCAACTTCCGAATCCTTGTTGGGAATCAGCCGGCGCTGGCCAACGGCCAGTTGGATCCCGGGGGCCAAGCTTCCTTGCTTCAATTCAGCTTGCAGACTTCCTTGGACGTCAGTATCGCTTCGAATGCGAGCGTGGCGCGCGCGATATTTGTGCAAGCGGCGAACCCCACGGCCAGTGTGACGATTAATATTCAGGAAATCAGCGCGCCGGGTGGTTCCGTGGTCGCTGGCGGGCTCACGGGATCCGTTACGCTCAATCCGGACCCGAATGCTCCGGCGATCCAGGACCCCGACAGCTTTGGGTTCGCCAATCCCACGATCAGCACGACGGAAATTCACAATCCGATTATGGGGACTCCGACGATCATCACACCGCCAGTTGGGAACTCTTCGATTCTGGCTCCGGCGATTACCAACCCGGCGATCACCAACCCGGCGATTACCAACCCCGCGATTACCAATCCAGCGATAACCAATCCGGCGCTGCTGAGCGCGTTGAACCCGGCGATCACGAATCCCGCGATTACCAACCCCGCGATTACGAATCCAGCGATTACCAACCCGGCGATCACGAATCCGGCGATCACCAACACGTCGATTACGGATGCGAGCTTTCCACTCACCAATACGGGCAACACCACGACTTCGTATGCGGTGAAACTCTTCCAGCGCGCACCGCTGGCCAGTGGCGTGAACTTGCAACTCCTACTGGTGAAGCAATACCTCACGCCTATCGCGAACGGCTGCAATCTGGCACAGAGCACCGAGAACATCGTGGTGGCCGACGTGCCCAACCCGGTATTTACGCCGGTCGTGAACCTGGGAGATCCGAACTTGCCTGATCCAGCGATCACCAACGCAACGATCGCGCTGGCCCCCGGCGAGACTGGCCAAGTGGTCATTCGCGCGAACGTGGGCAATGCTGCGGACATGCAAAATCTGGTGCTCAACAATCTGGTTCCTGTCGCCGTGGCCCATCCCGCGAATACGGGAGTCACCTTCTCTCCGGCGACTCTAACGATTCTTTCCTTGACACTCCCGGGCGGCGTGACGGGGGCCACCTACAATGCCCAAGTCAACATTTTTGGCGGGGTGGCTCCCCGCGTGGCTTCGATCACCAATGGTGCACTCCCGGCGGGGCTTACTCTGGATCCCGCGACAGGCATCATTTCCGGCACGCCCACGGCAACAGGGAGTTTCTCTTTCACGTTCCAGGTGGCGGACTCTTCAAACACGCCCGCGATGGTCAGCCAAAACTTGACGATCCTCATTGTGTCGCCGCTGGCGATCACAGCTACATCTTTGCCCAGCGGACTGGCAGGCCAGCCTTACATCCAGCTACTGCAAACGACTGGGGGAAGCGGCGCGATTTACACCTGGTCGGCGACAGGCCTGCCTAGCTTCCTGGCGATTGATCCGTCTTCGGGAACAATGTCGGTGCCGCCGGGGCAGACGGCCGTTCCCGGTACATACAGCTTGGTGGTTTCCGTTTCAGACCCGGGGCCGCCGCCGCAAAATGTCACACAAAGCTTCTCGCTCACCTTTACCGAAAATACTTCAGTGACAGTCACCGCTCGACCGAGCTCCGCCTTATTCGGCGCGCCAGTGGCGGTTACGGTGACCGTAAAGCCCGCGTTCAGCGGAACACCGACGGGGACCGTATCGGTTAGCGATGCAACGGGAGCAAGCTGCGCGGCCACGCTGGCTGGCGGGACGGGCCATTGCACGCTCACGCCACAAAACGCGGGCGCGGACGCCCTGACCGCCACCTACAGCGGCGATACGAGCTATAACTCCAGTGCCGGAAGCACGCCCTTCGAGGTGAGCCAGACCGGCACGACCACTACTTTGACTGTTGCTTTGACCGCTGTGGTGGGGCAGCCCGTCACGATCAACTTCACCGTGCAAGCCAGCGGAAGCCCCGGCACGCCCACGGGAAACGTTTCGGTCACGGACGGAGCGGGAGACAGCTGTGTTCCTGCCAATGTAAGTCTATCTTCGGGTGCGGGAACGTGCGTGCTTACGGTTACCGGCCTTGGCAACGTCACGCTGGCCGCGAAATATGCCGGTACAGCAAACTATGTGGGGAACACTGGGACGGCAGCACTGCAAGTTGCGCAAGCAACAACTTCTACCGTCGTCAGCACTTCCCAGACCAACGTGGTCAGCGGTCAGAGCCTTACGGCTAATTTCTCGGTCGCGGCGAATGCTCCCAGTACCGGAAATCCCTTACCCACGGGAAGTGTTACAGTGACCAATCTAACGGGAGGAAGCTGCACGGGGGCCCTCAATGTGGGCAGTTGTTCATTGCTAGTGGGCAGTTCGGGCGCCAGCTCTCTTACGGGTGTCTATTCCGGCGACACGAATTACGCCGGAAGTGCCTCACCGGCGAGCAGTTCGCTTAGCGTGGGCAAGGCCAGCACGACAACCTCAGTGACTGCCACACCGAATCCATCGGCGGTGGGGCAAGCAGTGACTGTCAGCGTTGCCATCAAACCGGCTTTTGCTGGAACTCCGACGGGGACCGTATCGATCGCCGACGCGACAGGAGCGAGTTGCTTGGCTACGATCTCGCCGGCGACGGGAAAGTGGAGTTGTGCGCTTATGGCAAAGTTCGCCGCAGGCAGCGACACAATTACGGCGACCTATAGCGGTGACAGCAATTTCGGCGGAAGCTTCGGAGCCGTGAGCCAGACAGTGAATAAAGCGAATACCGTTTTGACTCTCGCGACCTTGCCAAATTCCGCTTTTGGACAGCCGGTGATCGTCACTGTGGCAGTCGCTAGCGCTTTCGGCGGAGTTCCTACCGGCGCTGTGGCGGTATCAGACAGCACCGGGGCAAGCTGTAGCGCAACCCTGTCTCTTTCTTCTGGTACGGGACAGTGTTCGCTTGTGCCCGCCACGACAGGAGCGGACACCATTGCCGCGAATTACGCTGGCGACAGCAATTTCAACGGCAGCAGCAACCAAGCGGGTGAGCAGGTGAACAAAGCGAACACCACAGTGAAGGTCGTTTCATCACCGAACCCCTCGCTCCTAAACCAGGTGCTTACAGTAACCTTCGCGGTGACACCGAATGCGCCTGGCGCCGGCACGCCAACTGGCAGGGTGACGGTGAGCGACAGCACGGGAGCGAATTGTTCGGCGCCGCTGGCGACCGGAAACTGTACTCTTACGCCAAAGTCTGCCGGCAATGACACCATTACGGCGACCTACGCCGGTGACAGCAATTTCAACGGCGTTTCCGGGACTGTGGCAGAAGAGCCAGTCCAGTATAAGTTCACCGGCTTTTTATCGCCTCTAGGGCCGGCGGGCACTTACTCCGGAGCGCTTAATGCCGGCAAGGTTGTGCCCGTGAAGTGGTCACTTACGGATTTCAGCGGCAACTTTATTTCCAGCGCCAGCTCTTTGAGCACGATGCTGGCCTACTTCAATGGTCCGCCACCAGCCAGTGGCGTATGCCCGATTGCAACTTCCAGCGGTTCCGTTTTGTTGTACTCGCCGACCGCTGGTGCGGCGGGTGGCAGCACATTCCGCTACAGCAGCGGACAATTCGTATTCAACTGGGATACAACCTCGGCTGATCCATTCGGGCGGGGTTGCTTCACGCTTTCGATACAGCTAAATGACGGCAGCGCAGCAAAGCAGGCGAGTCTGCAACTGCAGTAGGCATCGCGAAGCGCGAACCGAGGATTCACGCTATAATCGGAGGGTTATGCTCTCCGTCAACAACGTCACTATGCGTTTCGGCCCGCGGGTGCTGTTTGAGAATGTGACCTGCACCTTCATGGCCGGGCGCCGCTATGCGGTCACCGGGCCAAACGGAGCCGGCAAATCCACCTTTATGAGGATTTTGACTGGGGAGCTGGACTCTACCAGTGGCTCGGTCACGCGCCCGAAGAAGATGGGCGTTCTTCGCCAGGACCAGTTTGCCTTTGACCAATACCGCGTCATCGACACGGTCATCATGGGCAATGCCGGACTTTGGAAGGCTCTAGAAGAGCGCGACGCGCTGTACGCCAAGCCGCACGAGCAATTGACGGATGCCGATGGCATGCGGTTGGGAGAACTCGAAGGCGTGGTCGGCGAAGAGGGCGGGTATACGGCGGAAGCGGATGCCGCGGTGCTGCTCGACGGCCTGGGCATCGAGGCTTCGTTGCAAGAGCGCAAAATGGGCGAATTGCAGGGCGGGCAGAAGGTCCGAGTGCTGCTGGCGCAGGCGCTTTTTGGAAATCCCACGGCGCTGCTGCTCGACGAACCGACCAACAACCTGGACCTCGATTCCGTTCACTGGCTCCAAAGATATTTGTGCGATTACGAAGGCGTGCTGATCGTGATCTCGCACGACCGGCACTTTCTGAACAGCGTTTGCACCTACACCGCGGACATCGACTACGAAACCATCATCATGTACGTTGGCGGCTACGACGACATGGTGGTGGCCAAAACGCAGATTCGCGGACGCATCGAAGCGGACAACGCCAATCGCGAGAAGAAGATCGCGCAGTTGCAGGAATTTATCGCGCGGTTCTCAGCTGGCACGCGTTCCGCGCAAGCGACCTCGCGCAAGAAGGAAGTCGAGCGCTTGCAAACGACGGAGCTGGCCAGAAGCAACATTCAGCGGCCGTACATTAAGTTTGACATGAAACGGAATTCGGGGAAGCATCCGCTGGAGATTCGCAGCGTCGAGAAGTCCTACGCCGATTTGAGGGTGATTCCGCGATTTTCCGCGAGCGTGGTGCGCGGCGAAAAGATCGCGCTGATGGGCCGCAACGGCGTCGGCAAGACCACCATGCTGAAGTCGCTGGTTCGCAACGCGCCGGGATTCATCGAAGACAAGGACTTGCAGTTTCCCATTGACGGCGGGGAAGTGCGCTGGGGGCATGAAGTGGCCGTGGGCTATTTCGCGCAGGACCACGGCGAATCCATCACCAAAGGCATGACCGCGATCGATTGGCTTTGGCAATTCGATCCCGCTGCTTCGCAGCAAGAACTGCGCGGTTTGATGGGGCAGATGCTCTTCAGCGGAGAAGATGCGCTGAAGCCGACGCGAGCGCTCTCCGGCGGCGAGTCCGCGCGGCTGATTTTTTGCCGGTTGATGCTGCAGAAGCCGAATTTCCTGGTGCTTGACGAGCCCACCAACCACCTCGATTTGGAATCCATCAATGCGCTGAACATCGCGTTGCAGCGGTATGACGGCACGGTGCTGCTGGTTACGCACGACCATGACGTCATCGACGAAGTGGCCACGCGTATCTGGCATTTTCACAGCGGAAAGATCGAGGACTTCAAGGGCACCTACGAGGAATTCGTGGCCGCCGAGGAAGCGAAAGCGGCGCAGGCTCCGATCGTTCCGGCCCGCGCCGGCAATCGTCGTGCTTCCGTTCCCTCATAACGCACGGCCGGCGGCGGCGCCGGAAGCCCAGGCCCACTGAAAATTGAAGCCGCCGAGTTGGCCGGTGACGTCGACGACTTCGCCGACAAAAAATAATCCTTTCACATTTAGACACTCCATCGTTTTGCTGGACAGTTCGTCGGTATCCACGCCGCCGGCGGTCACTTCTGCTTTGTCGTAGCCTTCGGTGCCGGCCGGCTTGATCACCCATTCGTGAATTTGCTTTTCCCATTTTGCGAGGGCGTCGTTGTTCCACGCGGCCGGAGGATTGTTTTCCAGCCAGCGTTCAGCGAATCGTTTGGGCAGGCTTCCTTGAAACGCATTCTGCGCAGCGGTGAGGTTGCGAAACTTGGCAGTGCGAATCGCTGGCGCGATTTCGCGGCCGGGAGCCAGATCGATTCGGATGGGCTGACCTTTCTCCCAATAGGAAGAGATCTGCAAGATCGCCGGGCCGCTCAAGCCGCGGTGGGTGATCAGCATTTTTTCGTGGAAGGCATGATGGTTGGCGCTCGCGACCACTTCCGTGGAAACGCCCGCCAAGTCGCAGTAGCGGCTGCGATCCTTTCCGGATAGAACGAAAGGTACTAGGGCGGGCTTGGTTTCAACTATCTTCAAGCCGAATTGGCGCGCTAGTTGGTAACCGAAAGGTGTCGCGCCCATTTTGGGGATCGAAAGTCCGCCAGTCGCGACGACCAGGATTGGCGCTCGAAATTCGCCGGATGTGGTGCGAACCACGAACTCGGTAGTGCGCCGCACTTCGAGGATTCGGCTTTGCAGAAAAACTTGCACTCCGGTGGCCTGGCATTCCAATTCCAGCAAGTCGATGATGTCCTGTGCGGAGCGGTCGCAGAAAAGTTGCCCGAGCGTTTTTTCGTGGTAGGGAATGCGGTGCTTTTCCACCAGCGCGATGAAATCCGCAGGCGTGTAGCGGGCCAGCGCGGACTTCGCGAAGTGTTCGTTCGCCGAAATAAAATTTTCCGGCTGGCAATGAATATTGGTGAAATTGCAGCGGCCCCCGCCGGAGATCAGGATCTTCTCGCCGATGCGCTCGGCGTGCTCAAGCACGGCGACGCGGCGCCCGCGTTTGCCGGCCTCGATGGCGCCGAGGAGCCCAGCGGCGCCGGCGCCAAGAACCAAAACGTCAAATTTGTGCATCAAGAACGAATCTCACTTTAGCCTGAACCAGCCGCCGGCCGAGTTTCCGCCGCCGTGACTTTCAAGGTTAAACTAGGTACGGGAGAACACCGAGCAAATTGCCTCCGATCATCAGTGCCCAGGGATTGTCGAAGAGATACGGCGTCGCGCCGCTTTTTCAGAATATTTCGTTCACTGTTTCCGAGCGGGATCGCATCGGTGTGATTGGGCCGAACGGGTCGGGTAAGTCGACGTTGCTGGAGATGCTCGTCGGGAGCGTCAAGCCAGACAGCGGAGACGTGGCGATTCGCAAGGGGAAGCGGCTCAGTTACATCGCGCAGATTTCCGAGTTTGCTGCCGGCGTGACCATTCGCTCGGTCATAGAAAGCGCGCTGCAAAGGTCCGCAGTTCCGGAAGCCGAGCGGGCTTCACGTTCCGCGGAAACGCTGGGCCGCGCGGGTTTTTCCGTTCTCGACGCGCAAGCCGCGATGCTTTCCGGGGGTTGGCGCAAGCGGCTCGCGATTGCCGAAGCTTTGGTTCAGGCGCCGGACATTTTGCTGCTGGACGAGCCCACCAATCATTTAGACCTCGCCGGGATTCAATGGCTCGAATCCGTGCTTCGGAATGCGGCCTTTGCGTGCGTGGTGGTCAGCCATGACCGCTATTTCCTGGAGAACGTCGTCAATGAAATGGTGGAACTCAACCGCGCTTACCAGGATGGCGCTTTGCGGGTAAGCGGAAACTACAGCGCCTTCCTCGAAGCCAAAGAAGAGTACTTGCACGCCCAGAAAAAGCGGCAGGAATCGCTGGAAAATCGCGTGCACACGGAACTCGAATGGCTGCGCCGTGGACCAAAAGCGCGCGCGACAAAAGCCAAAGCGCGCATTGATAAAGCGCACGAGATGATGGGCGAACTGGCGGAGATGAATGCCCGCAGCCGGACGGCTAGCGCCGGAATCGATTTCTCCGCGACCAACCGGAAGAGCAAACAGCTCATCACTCTCGATGGCGTTTCCTTCGCCGTTGGCAGCCGCACGCTCTTTAAGAATATTCAATTCAGCGTCACGTCGGGGATGCGCGTAGGGCTGGTAGGCCCGAACGGCAGCGGCAAGACGACCCTGCTTCGGCTGATGCGCGGCGATCTCCAACCGGAATCGGGGAAGATTCGCCGCGCCGAGGGCTTGCGCATGGTCTATTTCGACCAGAACCGCCAACTGGATCCCGACATCACGCTGCGCCGGGCGCTTGCGCCGGATAGCGACGCGGTAATTTACCAAGAGCGCGTGATTCATGTCGCTTCGTGGGCGGAACGGTTTCTGTTTTCGAGTGAAAACTTGAATCAGCGAGTAGGCCGGCTTTCCGGCGGGGAACGCGCGCGCGTGTTGATCGCGCAACTGATGCTGCAGCCTGCGGACGTTTTGCTGCTGGACGAACCGACCAACGATCTCGATATTCCCACGCTTGAAATCTTGGAAGAAAGCTTGCTCGAGTATTCTGGGGCGCTGGTGCTGGTCACGCACGACCGCTTCATGCTGGACCGCGTTTCGAATGTGGTCGTGGGGCTGGATGGTTTTGGCGCGGCGGAGCGTTTTGCGGATTACACGCAATGGGATATTTGGCAACGCGAGCAAGTGGCGGCTGGGGCGTCCAAACCAGCAGATGGAAATCGCCGGCCCATCGCGGCTGGGAACGGAGTCCCCCGTCCCGCCACCAAAAAGAAACTTTCCTACACCGAAGCGCGGGAATTCGCGAGCATCGAAGATCGCATCCATGAAGCGGAGCAGACCCTCCAAGCCAAGCGCGCCGCCCTGGAAGATCCTGCCATCACCGGCGATCGAATGAGCCTTCAGAACGCCTGCACGGCACTGGACGAAGCGCAGAAATCGGTGGACGCGCTTTACGCGCGCTGGGCGGAACTCGAACAGAAGCAGGTCTGACTATTTTGCGAGGAGGCTCTTCCAGCGCACCCAAGCCTCGGCGCGGGCTTTCTTGTCGGCGTCTTTTGCATCGGGAGCTTCACCGGCGCGCATGAAACCGTGTCCTGCGCCGTCATAGGTCACGATGTCAAAAATCTTGCCGGCGGCTTTCATCTGCGCGGTGGCATCGGGGATCATGGCGCCAATGCGCGCGTCGTTTCCCGCAAAGTAACCGTAGACGGGAGCCTTGATACGCGCCATCGCATCTTTATCCGGCGGCGGGCCGTAGAAAACGAAAGCAGCCGCCAAATCGGCGCGATTGGTGGCAAAGCGGAAACTCTGACCGCCGCCCCAGCAAAAACCGCCGACGAAGAGTTTGCCGTTCGACGCGGGAATCTTAAGCGCGTAGTCTGCGGCTGCGTTCAAATCGGCCGTCACCTGGTCGGGATTCAGTTGGCTTACAGCTTCCATCGTTTTGCCCTCGGCAAAAGCGCTGCTGCGGCCGCCGTTAGGTGCCATGCCGGAGAGAAGATCGGGCGCAACCGCGATGTAGCCAGCGGCGGCAACCTGGTCGGCGAGATCCTGCACCCAGTCCGTCATGCCAAAGATTTCGTGGATGATTAGCACGACCGGAGTTTTGCTTTTTGATTCGGGATACACGACAAATGTTTCGACGGAGCGGCCATCGTGCTTAACAGTAACCCACTCCCGGTGGCGCGGAGATTTTTCGAGCGTCGCACGCGCCCAGTCTTGCGCCGAAGCGAGTGGCGCGGCACAAATCATCAGCAAGAAAATCAGAGTCGTGCGTTTCATGACGTGGTTTCTCCCTTGAGAGAACAACACTCGGTAGATACGAACTTTAAGGCGGCCGTGCAGAACGAGTGGCATTGTAATGCTGCTTGACACGGCCTGCAAGATGCTTGCCCGCCCGCGGTAGCGCCTGTTGCCATCGGTCCAAGCGGGATGTAGCCTACATTGAGGAATATGAAACGCGTGGTCATCCTAGGTCGCGGGGCGTCAGGCAAATCTAGGCTGGCTAAGCGCTTAGGCGAGATCACGGGGCTCCCGGTGATAGAGCTTGACAAGGTTTTCTGGGGACCAGGACTTGTCCGAACACCTCGCGATCAGTGGGTGGCCCTACAAGAAAGGCTTGTTGCGGCAGAAGGATGGATCATGGACGGCGATCTCGGGCCGTATGACGCAGTTGAGGTCCGGCTAGGTGCCGCGGATACGATCATTTTGCTGGACTTCTCATTCGCCCGCTGTGCTTGGCGAACAATACGACGATCGCGGGAGCGCGGCGACTTTTGGCGGTGGCTTGTGGCCTATCGCTGGCAAAGCCGTCCGATTCTCATGGAAACCATCGCGAACCACGCGGTTCATGCGGACTTCCGCGTATTTCGCAACCCTCCGGCCCTCAGGCAGTTCGTCGCGAAACTGGCTCGTGAATCCACTCATTACCCATCCTAGGGGGAGAGTTCCGAAGGACCAGCCTCTCTCACTCGAGTCCTTTACCATCTCCAATGCATTCGTTGACACGCTTCGAGGCGTCCGATACGCTTTTAAGTTTACTCAGCCCGAATTATGGCAACTGAGAAGAACGGACAAACCGCCGCATGCCCGAAGAGAAGCTTCCTACCCGCGCACAGGATTTTTCCGAGTGGTACAACCAGCTCGTCCTAAAGGCGCAGCTTGCCGATTATGCGCCGGTGCGCGGCTGCATGATCGTCCGCCCCTACGGCTGGGCTCTATGGGAAAACATCCAGCAGGCGCTGGACCGCCGGTTTAAAGCCACTGGCCATCAAAACGTGGCGTTTCCTCTGCTCATCCCGCGGAGTTTCATCGACAAGGAAAAGCATCACGTCGAGGGGTTTTCGCCTGAGCTTGCCGTTGTCACCATTGGCGGCGGGGAAGAGCTTGCCGAACCGCTCGTTCTTCGTCCCACTTCGGAGACCATCATCGGCCACATGTGGTCCAAGTGGATCCAGTCCTATCGCGACCTGCCGGTATTGATGAACCAGTGGAACAGCGTGGTGCGCTGGGAGTTGCGCACAAAACTTTTCTTGAGAACGCTCGAATTCTATTGGCAGGAAGGCCACACCGCGCACGCCACTCGCGAAGAAGCCGAAGCGGAAACACTTCAGATGTTGGATGCTTACGCGGACTTCGCCATAAACGACGCGGCCATTCCAGTGATTCCCGGCAAGAAATCCGAAGCCGAGAAATTTGCCGGCGCCGACGTGACCTATTCCATCGAAGCGATGATGGGCGACGGCAAAGCGCTGCAATCGGGCACCTCGCACTTTTTGGGACAGAATTTCGCCCAAGCCTTCGACGTCAAATACCTCGACCAGAACGGCCAACTGCAGCACTGTTGGACCACGTCGTGGGGGCTGTCCACGCGCATGATCGGCGCGATCATCATGGTCCATGGCGACGATCAGGGGCTGGTCCTGCCGCCGAAGCTGGCCCCCTACCAGGTTGTTATCGTCCCCATCTTCAAGACGGAGGAAGAAAAGGCGCCCGTGCTCGACACCGCGCGTAAATTGAAGGCCCAGCTGGTCAAGGCCAATCTCCGCGTCACGCTGGATGAACGCGAAGGCCAAAGTCCTGGATGGAAATTCAACGATTGGGAAATGCGCGGTGTGCCTCTGCGGGTGGAGCTCGGTCCCAAGGACGTGGCGAAGCAAGCAGCCGTGCTCGCGCGGCGCGACCGTCCCGGCCGGGAAGGGAAGATCAGCGCTTCGCTTGCCGATCTACCATCTACGATCGAGCGGTTGTTGGCGGAAATCCAGCAATCCCTTCACGACAAGGCTTTGGCTTTCCGCAAGAGCCACACGCACGAAGCGAAAACCTACGAGGACCTGAAGAAAGCCGTCGAGAATGGTTTTGCTTTCTCCTTTTGGTGTGGAAGCCCGGATTGCGAAGCCAAGATCAAGGAAGAAACCCGCGCCACCATGCGCTGCATCCCTCTAAAGCAGGAGACTGGGAGCGGGAATTGCGTTTACTGCGCCCAGCCTGCCACCGCGCGGGCGATCTTTGCCCGGGCCTACTAGGCCCGTTTCTCTCCGGGAACATACTCCGCGCCAATTTCTCGACACCCGTTCGCGCGAATGCTAGCTTTAAGAGAGCGATCGTCGAGAGCCGTTCCTTACCGCGTACATTCTGCGCGCGGCTGGCCGTGGGGGAGAAGAATCTAGTGCCTTTTGAAGGTAGCCGAGTTTGCCGGGCGCTGGCGGATCGCCGCTCCCAACGCGGAGCGGGTAAGCTCAAGTCCGTCGTTTACCTTGTGATTTTTCTGTATCTTATCTATTCCGCCTTCAAGATCGTGCCTCCCTATGTAACGGATTTTCAGCTGTCCGACAAAATGCAGGAGCAAGCACGCTTTGCAGTCGTGAACCGCTACACGGAAGAGCAGATTCGCGACAATATTTTCAAGATCGTCGAGGAATTGGAAGTTCCAGCCAAGCGCGAGACCATCAGAGTGTTCTCAAGTAATGCCGTCGTGAAGATCTCGATGGAATACACCGTTCCCGTGGACTTGTTCTTCTACCACTTGGATTTACATTTTACTCCGTCGAGCGAGAATAAGGCCCTTATCTGAGGCTCCGTTGCCGAGGCCGCTGGATTCCGTATCTTCGCCGGCAACCCGGCTTGGCAGGACACCGTCTTTCCCAGAGCACGGTGTTGCGAGACAATAAAAGTTCAGCCCTCGGGAGCTAACGCTTGCGCATCCGTGTTCAAAAGGGATTCTTTACTTCCAAGATCGGCCTGACGTTCCTCGGCATCCTTTTCGGCTTGTTCCTGATTGCCGGGGGAGTTTTCGCTTACTACTACACGAAGTACTCGCGCATGATCGATGCGCGGCTCTCCGGCAACGTGCTGCAGAATACCACGCAGATCTTTTCCGCCCCGGAGCATATCTCGGCTGGTCAAGCCTGGGGACCGGAGGATCTGGCCGCGTATCTCACCCGCGTGGGATACCGCCCGGTACAGGATGCCGGCGCCATCGGCCAATTCACGGTGCAAGACAACACCGTCGATATCCGGCCTTCAAGACTTTCCTATTTCGGCGGCAACAATACCCTGGCGGTCCAATTCCGCGGCAAGAGCATTCGCTCCATCAAACCTCTGGCCGGCGGCAGCGAACTGGATACCGCGGAGATTGAACCGGAACTCATCACCAATCTTTTCGACAGCGCGCGCGAGAAGCGGCGCCCCGTGCGCTATGAAGACTTGCCGGTATTGCTGGTGGACGCCATTCTTTCCGCCGAGGACAAGCGCTTCTTCGAGCACGGCGGCTTCGACTTCATTCGCATCGTGGGAGCGGCGTGGGCAGACCTGCGGCATACTAGCTCGCACTACCAAGGCGCGAGCACTATCACTATGCAGGTGGCCCGCACGTTCTTTCTCTCCACCGATCGCAACTGGCGGCGCAAGCTGTCCGAAGCCATGATTTCCATCGAACTGGAGCAGCGCTTCAACAAGCAGCAAATCTTCGAGCTCTATGCCAATGAAGTTTACCTTGGCAACCGGGGGAGCTTTGGGATTCGCGGCTTCTCGGAGGCCAGCGTTGCCTACTTCGGCAAGGATTTGCGGCAACTCAGCCTGCCGGAATGCGCTTACCTTGCAGGTATCATTCGCGCGCCGAATTACTATTCCTCGGCCGACCGTCACCCGGAGCGCGGCGTACAGTCGCGTGATCGCGTGCTGACGCAGATGCTCGACAACAAGTACATCACTGAGGAGGACCTTCAGGAAGCCAAGCGCGCGCCACTGAAGATTATCCACACGTCCATCTCGGGAAGCGAAGCGCCCTATTTCATTGACATGGTGAAAGATCACCTGCTCGATAAATACCCTGAGAACGAACTGCTAAGCGAGAATTTCAGGGTTTACACGACGCTGGACCCCGCTTTGCAGCGTGCCGCCGCCGCCGCCATCGATGCCGGCATGAAGAATGTGGACTTGCTCCTGGCCAAGAAGTACGACAAGTGGAAGAAAGAGCTGGCCAAGAAGGGAAGCAGCGAGCCGGTTCCGCAGGCGCAGGTCGCCCTGGTCGCACTGGACCCGCGGACCGGCGAGATCAAAGCGGTGATCGGCGGACGCGATTACGGGCAGAGCCAGCTCAACCATGCCTTGGCGCATCGTCAGCCTGGTTCGGTGTTCAAACCATTTGTTTACGCCGCGGCGTTTGACAATGCCGTTGATGGCGTGCAGCCGGTCATCACCCCCGCCACAACCATCGACGACGAGCCCACGACCTTCGAATTTGATGGCAAGGAATACACGCCGAATAACTATGGAGAGAAATTCATGGGCCGCGTCACCGTGCGCGACGCCCTGACGAATTCTCTCAACGTTGCCACCGTCAAAGTCGCCGAACTCATCGGCTACGGCCGAGTCGTACAAGTCGCGCGGAAAATGGGCCTGGGCGCAAACATTTTGCCCACGCCGGCAGTCGCTCTCGGCGCGTACGAGATGACCCCCATCGACGTCGCCGCGGGGTACACAACCTTTGCCACCATGGGCACGCGCGCGGAGCCCCAGTTTGTGCGCATCGTCGTCAATGCCGACGGCACTCCGCTTGAAAAGTTCACGCCGCAAACCCGGCCAGCTTTGGATCCACGTGTCGCATTTCTGGTGGATAGCGTGTTGAAAGACGTCCTGAACCGGGGTACTGGCGCTGGCGTTCGCGCGCGCGGATTCACATTGCCCGCTGCCGGAAAGACCGGGACTTCTCGTGACGGATGGTTCGCAGGGTTCACCTCGAATCTTCTTTGCGTGATCTGGGTCGGTTTCGATGACAACCGCGACATCGGACTTACCGGCGGCGCAGTAGCGGCGCCCATCTGGGCGGACTTCATGACCCGGGCTACGTCTCTCGCGCAATATCGCGACGTGAAGGATTTTACGATACCGGATGGCGTGCAATCCGTGCTCATCGATCCTGACACTCTCGAGCTTGCCACGCCCAACTGCCCCACCACCCGGGAAGAAGTTTACGTGGCAGGCTCGGCCCCGACGGTTTTTTGCGAAGTTCACGGAGGCCAGCACCTTCTCAGTTCCACAGGCTCTATTCTTTCTCGCGTCTTTGGCGGTGGCGACCCCAAAGCGCCTCAGGTGGATGCCAATGGGCAGCCTATCCCGCCGCATGATCCCAATCGCCCGGCCAGCGCCACCGGCCAGGGTCCTGCCCCAGGTGATCCTTCGGCGGAGTCCGGCGAAAAGAAAAAGAATCCTTTGCAGAAGATTTTTGGTATCTTTGGGGGTAAGAAGAAGGAACCCGACAAGGCTAAGCCGCCGCAACAGTAGTAGCAACAGCCTCCGTCGGAGAAGGGAGATTCGCCATGACCCGGTTTAGAATGGCGTTTCTTGCGGTTGTTGTCCTCCTCACCTTTTCGATATCTACTTCCGGACAGACTCTGTTGGAGACCCCCGCTGTTCCCGTATTGCCGCGGGCGGTGGGGTTACAAGGGCAAACTCCTCCTCAATCGCCTGTGGAATCCTCCGTTATTGTCGTGAAGCCAGGACTGACCGAAGAGCAGCTCGCCGATCTTTATATGGCGCGCAAGGAGTTCCGAGAGGCGGCGCTTTCCTATAAACGGCTTGCTGATCAGAATCCCCGGAATCCGGTGTATCTGAATAAGCTAGGGATTGCGCTGCACCAGCAAGCGGCTTTGGGAGCAGCCCTCAAATATTATGAGCGGGCGTCGAAGGTCGATCCCACCTATGCCGACGCGCAAAACAACATCGGCACGATTTGGTATCAGCGCAAAAAGTACGGGCGAGCCATCAAGGCCTATCAAAAAGCGATTAACATTCGCAGTGACATGGCGGTCCTGTACAGCAACCTTGCCTATGCCTACTTTGGCGACAAGAAATACCAGGAGGCTATCTCGTCATTCCGGCAGGCTCTGGCGCTGGACCCGCAGCTGTTCGAGCACAGCAGCTCGAGAAGCGGATCGATCCTCCAGGATCGTTCGGTGGGCGACCGCGGGCGGTTCTATTTCTTGCTCGCGAAGTCGTTCGCGGAAGCGGGCAACCTGGAGCGCTGCGTGATTTATCTGCGCAAAGCCAAGGACGAAGGCTACAAGGAACTGTCGGAAGTGAAAACCGATCCTTCTTTTGCGTCGGTCTTGAAGGACCCCGCGATACAAGAGGTTCTGGCTCCCAAGCCTCTTGACGCCACGCAACCCTAAGCTTGTTTCGATCGGCCGATTCTAGTTTCTGTCCGCACCTACGGCGGGAAACGGGCCGTTGTGTCTGATACAATGCCATTGACATGGAGCGCTCTTTCTTCAGTGCGCGAATTCTTGTTTTACTCTTCTTCTTCCTGATTTTTGGAACTACTTCTGTTACTGCGCAGCAATCTCCTGGGCCTCCGCGCGCCGCTCCGGCCGCTGGCTACCAGCAGGGGATTTATCTGGTTTTTCCTTTCGAAAATGTGGGCGCTTCTCCGAGAGTGGAGTGGCTCGGTGAAGGTTTGGAGGAGTTGACCATCCAGCGCTTATCGGCCGCGGGTGAGCAGGTGTATTCCCACGAGGGACGCGCTGTCGAACTGGAACGCTCCGGCTTGCCGCGCTTTTCGAAACTCAGCCGCGCGACCATGCTTCATGTTGCCGAAGACCTCGACGCGGATTTTGTGGTCTTTGGCAGATTCACCGCGAAGGGCACATCGCTCACCATCGAGTCGCAAGTCTTGAAAGTGAGTCCCGCGAAGTTGCTGCCGGCGTTGCGGGAAACCGGCACGCTCGATTCGCTTATGGACCTGCACACCCGCCTGGTTTGGCGGATGCTTTCCGCCAGCGATCGCCACTATGCGCAGAGTCTATCGGAGTTCACCAAACGCCAGCGACCGCTGCGGCTCGATGCGTTTGAACATTACATTCGTGGATTGCTGGCTACGGAAGATGAAGCGCGTTTGCGCGAACTGCGCGAAGCGGCGCGCCTCGAATCGGATTGGCCGGAGCCGGACTTCACGCTGGGCGAAATCTATTTCGCGCGGCGCGACTGTGATTCCGCGCTACCTTGGTACGCGCGAGTGCCAAGAACTCACGACCGCTATGGCGAAGCGGTTTTCGCGACCGGAGTTTGCCGGCTGCTCCTGGGCCAGCCGGGCCTTGCGGAGGAATCCTTCACTTCCTTGCAAGAAGCCATGAAAAATAACGCGGTTTCTGGAGCGGACCTGCCGGAGATTCTGAACGATCTGGCAATTGCGCTGGCACGGCAGGGCAAGACCGCGGCGGCGCAAGCCGGTTTTAGCCGCGCGTCCGAACTGGATCCCGGCGAGGACGATTATCCCTTCAATCTTGGCCTGCTCGCGCTGCAAACGAACGAGGCCGCCGCAGCCGCGAGCTACTTCCGCGAAGCCGCGGAGCGCGAACCGGACAATGCCGAGGACCGGGCGATGCTGATACTGGCATTGGAAAAAGCCGATAAAAAGACAGAAGCCGACCAGGAGCGCGTGTCAGCAAATGAAACCTTTGGTCCTAACGGGCTTCCCGAGATTCATCTCGATGCCAAAAACGAAACGGTGGCGCGCCTGAACCGCATCAAGACCGAGCTTGATGTGACGGCGCTTCGCGCGGAAGTTGCATTGGCCGAGTCTCCTCTGAGCGGGTCGGCTTCCGACTCTTCTGACCTTACATCCGTTTCGCGTTTGCGGCGCGGCCGCCAGGGTCTCTCCGCGGGGCACATCGACGACGCCGAAAAAGAGTTTCGAGCGGTGCTCGCCGCCGATCCGGGCAACGCCGCGGCTCACAACGGACTCGCGGAAGTTGACCGTCGCCAGGGCAAGTTGGATGATGCGGTAAAGGAATTGCAAACCTCGCTGGTGGCGCGCGATTCCGCTGTGGTGCGAACCATGCTGGCAAAGATTTACCTCGAACAAAAGAAACCGGACCTGGCACGAGCGGAAGCCCAGAAAGCCCTGAAGCTGGCGCCAAACTATACTGAAGCTAAACAACTCCTCGAACATCTTCAGAATTCCAAGGCGAGTGAAAAGAATCCCGGAGGAGGTGCGCCGTGAGCGATTGGTTCCATCCCCAGGAGCGCTCCTTTTATGCCCGGCGATTCGAATTTATTGCGGCCTTCTTCCTTCTCTGCGGCTTGTGTGGGGGAGCGATTTTCTCTAGGCTGCCCGCGATGGCGGCGGAAGAGCACTCTTCCAGCCCTCTCGTGCTTGAGCTGAAGCTGGAAGGTGTGGTCGATCCCATCTTGGCCACGTACATAGACGAAGGTCTCACTGACGCGGCCAACCGCCACGCGGCTCTTGTGTTAATCAGCATGGACACCCCCGGCGGCCTCAGTACTTCGATGGAAGACATCATCCAGCACATCCTGGCGTCCAAAGTCCCGGTTGCAGTGTACGTTTCGCCAACCGGTGGACGAGGTGCCTCTGCCGGCTTCTACATTTTGCTCTCCGCGGACATCGCCGCGATGGCCCCGGGAACTCATACGGGCTCGGCTACGCCAGTCATGGCCATTGGCGGTTTTTTGCCCATGCAAATTGATGATGCGTTTCGCAAGAAAATCAATGCGGACGCGACGGCCTTTCTGAGAAGTTTCACCGAGAGACGCGGACGCAACCCGGCGTTGGCGGAAAAGGCCATTACCGACGGCAGCGCTTACACGGAGAAGGAAGCCCTGGAAGGGAAAATGATCGATTTGATCGCGAGTTCGCCGGACGAACTCGTGCGTCAGCTGGACGGCCGTACGATCGCGCGCTTCGATGGCGCCCCGGTGAAGCTCTCGCTAAAAAATGCGGCACTCAGGCTTTTCGAACTATCGGCCCGGCAAAAATTTCTGGCCCGCATTGTCGAGCCCGATGTCTTCTTCGTGATGCTGATTCTCGGCGTTCTTGGCGTCTACACTGAGTTCACCCATCCCGGCGTGATCGTTCCGGGAGTCGTCGGCGGCATCTGCCTGATTCTCGCTCTCTATGCCATGAACTTTTTGCCCATCAATCTTGCAGGCGTGTTTTTAATCCTGCTGGCACTGGCCTTTTTCATACTGGAAGCGAAAGCTCCCAGTCATGGAGTTCTGGCTCTTGGCGGGGTGGTGTCGATGTTCCTCGGCGCCATCTTCCTGGTCCGTTCGCCGCTTACTCCCGGAGGAGTGAGCGTGGGCGTGGCGCTGGCCGGCACCGTGCCGTTCGCGGTTCTGGCCGTGGTTCTGATGCGCTTGGTGTTACGGTCACGGCAATGGAAAACGACGACGGGAAAAGAAGAGATGATTGGCACGCAAGGCGTCGCAATGGCGCCGCTAGCACCCGGCACGGAAGGCTTGGTCCGTGTGCACGGCGAACTGTGGCGCGCGGAGTCATCGCGTCCCGTCGAAGAGGGCGAGACGGTCCGGATTTTGCGCGTCGAAGGACTTAAGCTTTACGTTGAGCCGGCCGAAGCGGCTGTTTCAGCGACGAAATAGGAATTCTCGCGTTCAGGAGGAAATATGGAAATTGGCGTCGTGGGGTTAGCATTGATCGTCGGCCTGGTGCTCATCTGGTTCTGGAATTCGATTTACATTATTAAGGAATGGGAACGCGGCGTGGTCCTCCGGCTCGGACGCTTGATACCGGTGGCCAAGACGGCAGGCATTAATCTGGTCCTTTGGCCGATTGAAACCCTTTACCGCATTAATTTGCGGATCGAAACGCTCGACGTTCCGCCGCAAGACATCATCACTCGTGACAACGTCTCGGTGAAAGTGAATGCCGTTTGCTACTTCCGCGTGGTCGACGCCAACATGGCTCTTTCGCAAGTGCAGAACTATACCTACGCGACTTCGCAGCTTGCGCAAACCACCATTCGCAGCGTCGTCGGACAATTCGAGCTCGATGAAATCCTGTCCCAGCGCGACAAGGTCAACGCCAAGCTGCAGCTCATTCTGGACACCGACACCGAACCTTGGGGCATAAAGGTTTCCAAAGTCGAGGTCAAGCAGGTCGATATCCCTGAGCAAATGCAGCGCGCCATCGCCAAGCAAGCCGAAGCCGAACGCGAACGCCGCGCAAAAATCATTCATGCCGCGGGCGAGTTCGAAGCTTCGCAGAAACTCGCGGACGCGGCGAAAGTTCTCGAGACTCAGCCATCCGCCATCCAGCTCCGCTACCTGCAAACTTTGACCGAGATAGGTGTCGAGAAGAACACAACGATTGTGTTTCCCCTGCCTATCGATATTATTAATCAGTGGACTAAGAATTTAGGAGGGCCGCTAAGGTAATAAGAATGGCTTCTGGTGGAAAACGGGGAAGCGCCGGGGAACGTGTGCTTGAAAGCCGGCATGTCATCGGCTTGTTCATGCTGATGCTGCTGTTTTCCGGCGTTTTTTTCACGCTCGGTTACGTCATGGGACGCAACCAGATTGATAGCCCGGTACGGGCCGCGACCGACTTCTTCATGAAGCCGGACAATTCTGTCTTGCCCAAGCCTGACGGGAGCACCAAACGGGCGAACAATCCCGCTCCCGCCGCCTCCCCGGCAAACTCGGATGCGCCTGCGAATTCCGAATGGGAGTTTTATCACGCCGGTGACAGTAAAAAGCCCGAAGATCATTTGAAGCCCGTGCCAAGCGCGCCTTCGTCGCTGGCGCGAAAAAACGCTCCGGTGCTTGTGAAAACCACGGCGCCGCCTAGAACCGCCGCCGGTTCATCGAAGTCATTGAACGCTACGGCCGTTCCCGGCGGCGCTTACACTTTGCAAGTGGCGGCTATGAGGAAAGAAGCTGATGCCCTGGAGCTCACCACCCGTTTGCAAAAGAAAAAATTTCCCGCGTTCGTTCTTTCTCCGCAAGGAGACAAGTATTACCGCGTGCAAGTCGGCCCCTACTCTGACGCCAAGGCCGCCGACGCAGCCCGGAAAGGTCTCGAGGGCGCCGGTTTTAAAGCCATCGTGAAGCACTGATGCCTGGGGGCAGTTGGCTCTCCGATTTTCGTCCGCGGGCTGGCGCGGAAATTCCTGCCGGCCTCCGCCTCACACTCGGCGCCGTGTCTGGCGCGGCGCTATCGCTCTCCTACATTGGCGCCCATCCTAGTATCTACTCCTGGGTTTGCGTTGGGATTCTTCTCGTTTCCCTGTTTGGCGCGCGCCCGCGCGTGGCTTTTGCCTGCGGATTTCTCCACGCGCTTCTCTTCGTCCTGACCTCAGTGCCGTGGATTGCAACAGTTCTCACTGTTCACGGAGACCTCTCGGTAGCAGCCGGATGGGGCGTCCTGCTCCTGATCGCCATGGCTTGGGGAATTCTCATGGGCTCCTTTGCCTGGGCCGTCCACCGGTTGTCCCGTCAAAGCATGGCCCTGGCATGTACCGGCACGCCGTTTATCTGGGTGACTTTCGAATTTGTTCGCGCTCATTTGCCGGAGATTAGTTTTCCTTGGAATCTGCTCGGCTATCCCGCGGCCGACAATCTCGGCTTGGTCCAAATCACCACGATTACCGGAATCTACGGGCTTTCTTTTCTTGTCGCCGCTTTCAATGCCCTGCTGGCATGGGCGAACGCAGCAAACTCATGGACGCCTCGCCGTAGGATCACTCTCCCAGCCGCTGCAGCGATCGTTCTCTTGATGGCTTCCTTTGCTGCTCCGCGCTTAGTGCCGCAAACAGAAGCACATCATTTCGCACGCGCGGTGCAGCTCAATTTCCCGGAAGTCGAATCCTACCCCGCGAATTGGTTTCAAGCGCATTCCGCGGATCTCGAGGAGATCACCCGAATTAGCCTCGCCGCCTCCGTCGAAAAGCCGGACCTGCTGGTGTGGCCGGAGGCTCCCGCTCCTTTCTCGTTTCAGGATTCGCAATTCGCAAAACTAGCCTCCGCCCTGGCCATCCGTTTCGGCCATCCGTTCCTCCTAGGATCCATCGAGTGGAAACCACCCGTGGACCGGTTCGACGTAGCGCCCCCAGGCACTCTTCTGCCTTACAACAGCGCCCTGCTTTTTGACTCGCAAGGCCAGCGCATCTTCGTCTACGACAAAGTCCATCTCGTTCCCTTCGGCGAGTACGAGCCGTTTCCTTTGATCCATCGCGTCGTTACCAGCATGTCCGGCGACGTGGGCGGCTTCCACAAAGGAAACAAATACCTCGTGGGCCAGCTTCCGGGCGGGAAAACCTTTGGCGTCTTTATTTGCTATGAGGCGATCTATCCCGGCGAAGTGCGCCGCTTTGCCTCTGGCGGTGCGCAACTCCTCATCAACATTTCGAATGACGGATGGTTCGGCCGTTCCGCGGCGGCGGAACAACATTTGCGTATGGTCCACGTTCGCGCCGTCGAAAACCGCCGCTGGATTGTGCGTTCCACGAATAACGGCTTCACCGTTTCCATCGATCCTTACGGCCGTGTCTACCAGCCCCTTCCTCCCGATGTCCGTGCCGCCGCCGCCCTTCCTTACGACTTTCGAACCGATCAGACCGTTTACACCCGCTTTGGCGACTGGTTCGCCTGGCTCTGCGTTCTCGTTTCCGTTATTCTAGTGGCCACAACTTTTTCGAAAGGCAAAGTTACGCCCGTTCCCGAACGGGCGGTTTCCCAGAAAAAAGCATGATCCTCGAAGACCTCCAGCATCGCTACGAAGGACTCAAGCAGCGCATTACGCTCGTGCGGAGCTATCTTTGACGCCCCTCAGTATCGCGAGCGTCTGAAAGCCCTCGAAGCGCGCGTCGCCGACCCCAATTTCTGGAACAATCAGGAAGCCGCACAAAGTGTTCTCCGAGACCGCAAGCGCGCCGAAGAGCAAATTGCTGCCGACGAAAAACTGATTTCCATCTCCAGCGATATTGAGACCTACATCCATCTGGCCCAGGAAGAAACCAACGTCGAGCAAAAGAACGACCTGCTGAAAGACCTGGACAAGGAACTCAACGCCGCAGACGGTTACATCTCCGAACTCGAGACCAAGACGCTTCTCTCTGGCGAGACCGACCATCTCAACGCCATCATGACCATCAAGCCCGGCGCTGGTGGCACCGAATCGCAGGATTGGGCTTCCATCCTCCTCCGCATGTACCTGCGCTGGGCGGAGCGTCGAGGAATGAGCGCCGAGGTCCTTGATGAAACGCCGGGAGAAGAAGCCGGCCTAAAGTCGGCCACGATTCAATTCTCCGGCGAAAATGCCTACGGCCTTCTCGCCGGAGAAACCGGCGTCCACCGCCTCGTTCGAATCTCTCCGTTCGACCAAGCCGCACGCCGCCATACTTCCTTTGCCTCCGTCTTTGTGATTCCAGAAATTGACGACCGCATCGAGATCAGCATCCGGCCCGAAGACTTGCGCGTGGACACGTTCCGTTCCGGCGGCAAAGGCGGCCAAAATGTCAACAAAGTGGAAACCGCCGTCCGTATCACGCACATTCCCACCAACATCGTGGTCGCATGCCAGGCGCAGCGCAGCCAAGGCAAGAATCGCGAAATGGCTATGAAGATGCTCCGCTCACGCTTGTACGATGAAGAAGTCAAAAAACGCCAGGCGCACACCGACAAGCTCGACGAAAGCAAACTCGACATTTCCTTCGGCAGCCAAATCCGCTCCTACGTCATGCAGCCCTACCGCTTGATCAAGGACCACCGCACCAAGTTTGAAGTCGGCGACGTGGATCGCGTCATGGACGGCGACCTCGACCCCTTCATCCGCTCTTATCTCATGGCCAAAAAAACGAAAGGGAAGCTCGAAATCCAGCCGGACGAAGACACCGACGCTGCCTAGTCGTCGCCGTTCAATGCGCCAGCTTGCCGTTCGACCCCGGATTTCGGCCGTTCAATGCACAGATAAGCTGCTTGGAATCAATGCGTTGATTCTTCTCCGTGCGAATGGTACTTTTGTGAGGTTAACTAGAGTGCTGAAAAAATCGAGTGTCCCCAGCGGTGGGTTCCCTCCGCAAGTCACGAAGGAGAATTAGTTTGAGCGAAGCCTTACGCAACTTTCTATTTACCTCGGAGTCCGTCACTGAAGGCCATCCGGACAAAATTGCCGACCAGATTTCTGACGCTGTCCTGGACGAGGTCATGAAGCATGACCCCAAGGGCCGTGTCGCCTGCGAAACGCTGGTCACCACCGGCGTAGCCGTTGTCGCCGGCGAAATCACCACCAGCGCGCATGTCGACTACGATGAGCTTGTCCGCAGCACCATTCGCGGCGTTGGCTACGATCGCGCTAAGTACGGCTACGACGCGGACACCTGCGCCGTCATGTGCACCGTCAAGCGCCAGTCGCCGGACATCGCCATGGGCGTGGATACCGGTGGAGCAGGCGACCAGGGCCTCATGTTTGGTTTCGCCTGCGACGAAACTGATGAATTGATGCCCATGCCTATACAGCTCGCCCACCGGCTCACGCAACGCCTCGCCGAGATTCGCAAAGCCAACAAAGTTGATTTTCTCCGGCCTGATGGAAAGTCCCAGGTCACCGTCGAGTATCGCAACGGCCGCCCGGTGCGCGTCGATTGCGTGGTCATCTCCACTCAGCACAGTGAAAAAATTTCAAACGTGGATCTCCGCGACGCTGTCACCGAGCACGTGATTAAGCCCATCGTTCCTGCTTCGATGCTCGACAACAAAACCAAGTACCACATCAATCCGACCGGCCGCTTTGTCATTGGCGGGCCCATGGGCGACGCGGGTTTGACCGGCCGCAAGATCATTGTCGACACCTACGGCGGTTACAGCCGCCACGGCGGCGGCGCGTTCTCCGGCAAGGACCCCTCGAAAGTGGATCGCTCCGCTTGCTACATGGCTCGCTACGTCGCGAAAAACGTTGTCGCTGCGGGTCTCGCGCGAAAGACCGAAGTCCAGTTGGCCTACGCCATCGGCGTGGCCGAGCCCGTTTCCGTTATGGCCGAGACCTTCGGCACCGCCGCCATACCGGAGGAAAAAATCACCGCGCTTATCCGCGAATATTTCGCACTAACTCCTAGAGCTATCATTGAGACGCTCGACCTTCGCCGTCCGATTTACAAAGCCACCGCCGCTTACGGCCACTTCGGCCGCAGCGGTGCCGGATTCACTTGGGAGCGCACCGACCGCGCCGACGCTCTCCGCAAGGCTGCTGGCCTCGCGGCCGCGGCGACTGCCGAAGTGGGAGCGCGCTAGCGCCGCAAAATGGATGCGTGTTGGCCCGGCTTACTGGGTCGTCTACGGGAACGCTCTTTTTCTCTCCGCTTCAGGAACGAAATCCAAATCGAGGAGCAAGACTTTGGCAACCGCTGAAATGAAAAAAGGGGATGTAAAGGACATGGGCCTCGCCGATGCCGGCAAGCGCAAGATCGAATGGGCGGGACAGCAGATGCCCGTGCTCGAATCGATCCGCAAGCGCTTCGTCAAGGAGCAGCCGCTCAAGGGCCTGCGTGTTTCTGCTTGTCTGCACGCCACCAGCGAAACTGCGAACCTGATGATCACGCTACGCGATGGCGGCGCCGACGCTGTTCTGTGCGCTTCCAATCCGCTTTCCACCCAGGACGAAGTCGCGGCCTCATTGAATCGCGACTACAACATCCCTACTTTCGCCATCAAAGGCGAGGATAACGGCACGTACTATTCGCATTTGAGCGCGGCCCTCGAGCACAAGCCGCATTTCACCATGGACGACGGCGCGGATCTCGTCACCACGCTCTTGACCAAGCGCAGCGACCTCGTTCCGAATGTCATCGCCGGAACCGAGGAAACCACTACCGGCGTGATTCGCCTTCGCGCCATGGCTAAAGATGGCACTCTCAAGTACCCGATCATCGCCGTCAACGATGCGATGACCAAGCACTTCTTCGACAATCGCTACGGCACCGGCCAGTCCACCATTGACGGCGTCATTCGCGCCACCAACGTGCTTCTCGCCGGCCTCAAAGTGGTCGTGGCCGGTTACGGCTGGTGCGGCCGCGGTGTGGCCATGCGTGCCAAGGGCCTCGGCGCCGATGTGATCGTCACCGAAATCGATCCAGTGAAGGGCATCGAAGCCGCCATGGACGGCTTCCGCGTCATGCCGATGGCGGAAGCCGTGAAAGAAGGTGACGTCTACATCACCGTGACGGGCAACAAGAGCGTTATCCGTAGCGAGCATTTTGAAAAAATGAAAGGTGGAGCGATTGTCTGCAACTCCGGCCACTTCAACGTGGAAATCGACATTCCCGCGCTGGAGAAGTTGTCCAGCGGCAAGCGCGAAGTGCGCCCCATGGTCGAGGAATTTAAGCTGAAGGACGGCCGTAAGATTTATCTTCTCGCTGAGGGCCGTCTCGTCAATCTTTCCACCGCCGAAGGCCATCCCGCTTCGGTCATGGACATGAGCTTCGCCAACCAGGTCCTCTCCGCCGAATACCTTCGCGCGAATTACAAAACTCTGAAGCCGCAGGTTTATGTCGTCCCGGATCACCTGGACAAAGAAATCGCGCGCCTCAAACTCGATTCCATGGGCCACCGCCTCGACAAATTGACCGCCGAGCAGGAGCATTACCTCGCCTCCTGGAACGAAGGCACCTAATTTGGAGTGCGGCGGCTAGCCGCCGCTTTTCCGATAGCCGCACCTGCCGCCGTATCGAGCAGCAACGGTATAAGCACCCAAGTCCATTTTCTGATATTTTTTTCATTCGGACCAAGTAGCGTGATCCTTGTTGGATACCAAGGTCGTGGAGCTGCGGTTGTGTGAAAGCGAGTCCATCCTGGATAACCTCGGTGATGGTCAAAGTCACGCCCCCTCTGCCCCTGTGCCGGGAAAAGTGGCGGGTCGAGGACACCACCGTCCACGCCATGTAGGATATGTCTAGCATGACAACCCCAACGTTCTCGATTGGCCCAGAGTAGCGAAGACCATCGCGCATGGTATCTTTGTAGGGGTGCAGCATGCCTGCCGAAGGTGGGCTGCACCACTTCCATTTACTATTGGTTTTTTTCAAGTTTGATTGACGCCCATGTGGGATCTCTCTACCAACGCCCTTGATACCGCCCGCCTCCGCGGCGCTGCTTACGGCGACGTCCGCGTCATGCATCTGCGCCAGCGCGACCTAACTACAAAAAACGGCCAGGTCGGAACACTCTCGCAGATCGAATCGATCGGCCTCGGCATTCGCGTATTGGCCAACGGCGGCTGGGGTTTCGCCTCCACCGATCGTTTGACGCGCGAAGGTGTAGCCGCTTGTGCCGCGCAAGCCGTTTCCATTGCCAAAGCCTCCGCGCTCACCAAACGCGAAGAAGTTGTCCTTGCTCCCGAACAGTCCTACGTCGACAGCTGGCAGAGCCCTTTCCGCAAGGACCCCTTCGAGATTCCGCTCGAAACCCAGCTGGCGTTGCTCCTCGCCGCCGATGCCGAAATGCGCCGCGTCAAAGGCGTCACCCTTACCGAAACCGACATGCAATTCCGCAAAATCGATTCCTGGTTTGCCTCCAGCACCGGCTCGCGCATTCATCAGCGCAAAGTGATTTCCGGCTGCGGCATTGCCGTCACCTCGTTTCAGCGCGAAGAAATCCAAAAGCGTTCCTATCCCAATAGTTTTGGCGGCCAACACGCTCTCCAAGGTTACGAACTCGTCGAATCCCTTGATCTCGTGAAAAACGCCCCCATCATCGCCGAAGAAGCCGCCGCCCTGCATTCTGCCTCCCAATGCCCTGAAAAAATCGGCACGTTAATTCTTGGCGCCAGCCAACTGGGACTGCAAATTCATGAATCCATCGGCCATCCCATTGAACTCGACCGCGTCCTCGGCCAGGAAGCGAACTTTGCCGGCACGAGTTTTCTCACTCTCGACCAATTGAATAAGCTGAAGTACGGTTCGAGCATCGTAAACGTGGTTGCCGACGCGCGCCTCGACCACGGCCAGGGACTTGGCACTTTTGCCTATGATGACGAAGGCGTTCCCGCGCAGTGCACCGACATCATCAAAAACGGCCAATTTCGCGGCTATCTTTCCAATCGCGAAACCGCCCACCTTATTGGTCTCAACCGCTCGTCCGGAACGATGCGCACCGAAAGCTGGAACCGCCTCCCCATCATTCGCATGACCAACGTCAGCCTGTTGCCTGGCACTTGGGACTACGACGATCTCATCGCTGACACTCACGATGGAATCCTCATGGAAACCAATCGCTCCTGGTCCATCGACGACCGCCGCTACCAGTTTCAGTTTTCCACCGAAATCGGTTGGGAAATCAAAGGCGGGAAAAAAGTCCGCATGCTCAAGAATCCCAGCTACAGTGGCATCACTACGGAGTTCTGGAATTCCTGCGACGCCATCTGTAAGTTTGATCACTGGACGCTGTGGGGCACCCCCAATTGTGGAAAGGGCCAGCCCATGCAGACCATGGGCACCGGCCACGGTGCATCACCGTCGCGTTTCCGCAACGTACGCATTGGGACGGCCTTTTCAAACCAATGAAATCAGCCGCCAAAGCGAAAAAACTTTCGAATGCAGCGGGCGCGCGAGCCCCGGAACTGCTCCCCGAGCGCGAGCTTCGCCGCATCATGGATACCGTTCTCCGGCTGGCGAAATCCACCGGAGCCCAAGAGACCGAAGTCCACGTCGACGAAGTTGCCGACGCCCTCACGCGTTTCGCCAACAACGCCATCCATCAAAATGTTGCCGAACAGGGCCTGACCGTTTCGATTCGCACCGTCGCCGATGGCCGCACTGCCCGCGCCACCACCAATCGCATTGACGAAGATTCGCTCCGCGCCGCCATCGACGCTTCTCTCTCCCTCGCGCACAGCCAGCCGAAGGATGCGCGCCTCCTGCCCATGCCCGCAAAGCAGCACTATCGCAACGTAAACCGTTTCAGCAAGTCCTCAGCCGTTCTCTCCGCCGACGAGCGGGCCCGCGCTGTCCGTCGCGCCTGCGATTTGGCCTTCAAGCATGGCCAGGTCGCCGCTGGAATCTATTCGAACGGCCAGAGCCAGTCCGCGCTGGGAAATTCTCGCGGTCTCTTTGCAGCCTATCGCGAAACGCACTCCCAGTTTTCCATCACCGTCCAGGAAGGTACCGCCGCAAGCTGGGCCAAAGCCAACTCCGCCGATGTCCGCGCTTACGATCCCCAGAAACTGGCCGCGCGCGCCTGCGAGAAAGCTCATCTTGCCGTCAACGCCGGCGAGCTTGCCCCCGGCCGTTACACCGTAATCCTTGAACCTTCCGCGGTCCTCGATCTCGTCGGCTTCCTTTTCTACGATTTCGCCGCCACCGCCTTGCAAGACAAGCGTTCCTGCCTCAACGACCGCATGGGCAAACAACTCTTCGGACCAAACATCACCATTACCGACGACGCCTACCACCCCCTGCAACAAGGCGCCCCGTTCGATGGCGAAGGTTTGCCGCGTCAGAGAGTTCTTCTCCTGGATCGCGGTATTCCCCGAAACCTTGTTTATTCCCGCTCCGCCGCCAAAGCCGCCGGCAAGCAGCCCACCGGCCACGGTTTCGCCCTCCCCAACGAATACGGCGAAGCTCCCATGAACCTCGTCTTCGCCGGCGGCGATTCCTCTGTCGAAAAAATGGTCGCCTCCACCGAACGCGGCCTGCTCGTCACCCGCCTGTGGTACATCCGCGAAGTCGATCCCTACGAAAAAATCATGACCGGCATGACCCGCGACGGCCTCTTTCTCGTTGAGAACGGACGGGTTACGAGCGCCGTCCGCAACTTTCGCTTCAATCAGTCTCTCATCGAAATGCTTGGCAACGTGGCATTGCTGGGCCCCGCCGTCCGCGCCACCGGTGAAGAAGCCTTCGAGATGGTCGTCCCCGCCATGAAAGTCAACAACTTCCACTTCTCCGAAGTCACCAAGTTCTAGACCGCCCTTTCTTGATTGTCTTCAGCTCGTGTAAGGCCTTCGGCCGTGACCAGCCCGAGTTTTTGTACCACCGTGAATGGATCGGGTGGCTCCAGGGGGTTACAGGCCGTCGGCTGATCAGCTAGTGCCCGATTAACGCTTGCCGGAAACCTACCGACCAGCCAGTAGGGTCGCTCGCCGCGGCTGGCTGACAGCTGGTTTGGCACCACTGTCCTCGGGGGCTCCTTCCCGGGCTTATGCCCGAACTCCAAGCACAAGAATGGACCTCGCTTTCCCAGCACAAGCCTCCCTTATCAAGAATTCAATTCAGTGAATTAAAATTCTGCGTTGTACAATCACCCCCCACCCGTTCGATAAACTGGTATGTACTTCCGTGACGGTCGAGGCCAGAACGGTCATCACGACGCTCCAGCCCTGCCTCCTCAGGGCCGCCATCCCAATTGGGGCCACCCGGACCACGATGCCTGCGGCACCGGCTTTATCGCCCGCCTCGGCGGCGCTCCCAGCTATGACATCGTCCAGCACGCTTTGACGGCCCTGGAGCGCCTCACCCACCGCGGTGGCGTCGATGCCGATGGCGCCAGCGGCGACGGCGCCGGCCTGCTCACTTCGCTCCCTCAAGCTTTTTTCCGCTCCCGTGCCGAAGAGCAGGGAATTGCTCTCCCCGAAATGTTCGCCGTCGGCTTCGCCTTTATCCCGTCCTCCGTCCTCGACGAAGCCCGCGCCGCCATCGAATCCGCTGCCGACACTGAGCGCCTCCGCGTCGTCGGTTGGCGCCTTGTTCCGACCAACACCAATTCTTTAGGCCGCCGCGCGCTCGAGACGATGCCAGAAATTTGGCAATTCTTCGTCGAGCCATTCCACCCCGCGCGCGCCGCGGCGCGTTTCGAGTGGCGCCTGTCTCTCCTCAGAAAACGCGCCGAATCACTCCTGCCTCCGCGCTGCTATATCTGCTCGCTTTCTTCGCAGACCATCGTCTACAAAGGCCTCCTCACGCCTTGGCAGTTCCCCCAATTCTACGAAGACTTGCACGATCCTTCCTTCGCCATCACCTTCGCCGTTTTTCACCAGCGTTATTCAACGAACACCCAGCCTTCCTGGCATCTCGCGCAGCCCTTCCGCTACGTCGCCCACAACGGCGAGATCAACACCATCGTTTCCAATCGACGCTGGCTCCGCGCTAAAGCCTCTGAGTTCCGTTCGCGCCTCACCGTCGGCTCGTGGTTCCCGCTTCTCGAGGAAAACGTCAGCGATTCCGCCAGTTTCGACAACGCTTTCGAGCTCCGCCTTCTTCAAGGTTTGTCCTCCGAAGAAGCCATGCTTTCCATGGTTCCTCCCGCCTTCGAAAAGGATCCCCACTTTTCGCGCGACGTGCGCAGTGCGCTGACCACCCTTTCCCAGCAAAGCGAACCATGGGACGGCCCGGCCGCACTGGTTTTTTCCGACGGCCAATTCGTCGGTGCGAAACTAGATCGCAACGGCCTTCGCCCTTTGCGCTATACCCTCACCCATGATGGCCTCTTGATTGCCGGTTCCGAAACCGGCCTCGTCGATCTCGACGAATCCCGTATCGCAGAACGCCAGCGCCTCGGCCCCGGAGAAATGATTCTCGCCAATCCGGCCACCGGCCTCTTTTTGCGCTGGCGCGATATCCTTAAGCGTCTCGCCATTCAGCAAGCGCGCAACGCCATTCCGCAAAGAATGCTTAGCGCCCCGGTTGTCTCCGCCCGGGATCCCGTCAAAGGCGCAAAGCGCGTTGCCGGCGCCGCCGGCTGGACCGAAGATCAATTCAAAATTCTTTTTTCCGCTCTGGTCCACGGCAAAGAAGCCGACTGGAGCATGGGCGACGACGCCCCTCCGGCATTTCTCTCCGCGCTCCCCAGAACTCTCTGGGATTACTGCAAGCAGCGCTTCGCGCAAGTCACCAACCCGCCCATCGATCCCTTGCGTGAAACTCATGTCATGTCTCTCGACGTCCACTTGAAGGACGGCATCACGCTGCCGAGTCCCGTGATTTCCGCCGGCCAACTCGCGCAACTCGCCGCGATTTTTGGTCCCGAGCAACGCATCGACATCACGTTTTCCTCTGCAACCGGAGTCCCGGGGGCGCGCTGCAGTTTTGCTCAGCTTTCTACTACCCCTCTGAGCAGCAGCGGGCGCCCGGGCCTCCTCCTCCTTTCCGATCGCGCCATCAACTCCGACCGCGCTCCGCTGCCCGCACTCCTCGCCACCGCCGCGATCTGGAAAGCCATGGTTCGCGAAGGCCTCTCGGATGTGCCGCTGATCGTCGAATCGGCGCAAGTCTTTGACACGCACCACGTGGCCCTGCTGGTGGCCGTGGGTGCCAGCGCCGTCGTGCCCTATCTTGCCGACGAATTTGCCGAATCCCTCGAGCCGGGCGGCACAGAAAAAGCCCGCGCCGCCATCAACGCCGGTTTGCGCAAAGTCCTCGCTCGCATGGGCGTCTCCACCCTGGCCAGCTATCGCAACAGCCATCTCTTTGAAATCGTTGGCCTCTCCGAACATCTTTGCGCCGAAGTTTTTGAAGACGCCGCCGATTATCCCGGCCAGAAATCTCTCGACGATCTACTCTCCGATTATCTGCGCCTGCACAAAGCGGCCTTCTCCGCCGAATCCGATGAGCTTCCCGATTCCGGCTTGTACCGTTTCCGCAAAGGCGCCGAGCTTCACGCCAGTTCGCCCGAAGTTGTCCGCCGCCTTCACGCCCACGTCCGAGCACCCAGCCCGAAAACTTATTCGGCCTTCGAAGAGTTGGCCGAGCACCAAGGCCCCGTCTTTTTGCGCGATTTGCTCGAAACCGTTCCGGATGCCGCCGTTCCTTTGGACGAAGTCGAGGCGCTCGAGTCTATCGTCAAGCGCTTCAGTACCCAGGCGATGTCGCTAGGTTCCCTCAGCCCGGAGGCGCACCGCACTCTCGCGCTCGCCATGAACCAGCTCGGTGGCCGCAGCAACACCGGCGAAGGCGGCGAAGATCCCCAAACTTATCGTTTCGAGCCCGCTGCGGCCAACAAAATCAAGCAAGTCGCCTCCGGCCGCTTCGGCGTCACTGCCGATTACCTGGTCCACGCCGAAGAGCTCGAAATCAAAATGGCGCAAGGGTCCAAGCCCGGTGAAGGCGGCCAGCTCCCCGCCAAGAAAGTCAGCGAATACATCGCGCGCATCCGTCACGCCACCCCCGGCACGCCGCTTATTTCGCCCCCGCCCCACCACGACATTTACAGCATCGAAGACCTCGCCCAATTGATCCATGACTTGCGCGCCGTCAATCCTCGCGCCCGCGTCGGCGTAAAACTCGTTTCCGGCGCTGGAGTCGGCATCATTGCCGCGGGCGTCGCCAAAGCCGGCGCCGACGTCATCACCATCAGCGGCCACAATGGCGGCACCGGCTCTTCGCCTTTGACCTCCATCAAAAACACTGGCCTCCCCTGGGAAATTGGTTTGCGCGAAGCACATGACACACTGGTTCGCGCTGGCCTCCGTTCGCGACTCTCTCTCCGCGTGGACGGGGGCCTGAAATTCGCCCGCGACATTATCTTAGCTGCCATCCTCGGTGCCGACGAATTCGGTTTTGGCACCGCTTCTCTCCTCGCCATCGGCTGCGTCATGGCCCGCCAGTGCCATCTCAATTCTTGCCCCGTCGGCATCGCCACTCAGGACGAAAAGCTCCGCACCAGGTTTCAGGGCAAACCTGAAATGGTCATCGCTTATTTCACTTCATTGGCCGAGGAAGTGCGCCACCGCCTTGCGCAACTCGGCGTCCGCTCTCTCAGCGATCTCACCGGCTGGTACGACCGCCTCAGCGCCCGGTCCGGAATGGATCCGCTCCTCATCGTGCCCATCTCTGCCTCGGGTCGCGTGGCTCCGCAGCAAGAGCCGGCCCTCCACGTGGGTGCGCTGGAAGAATCTCTTCATTTCCATACTGCGCTCCGCCTCCAAAATGAGCCTCAGCCGATTCAGAACTCCGATCGCAGCGTTGGCACCGGCCTCAGCGGCGAACTGATGCGCCGCCGCAAGAACTGCCTCCCGGGCGACGATGAAATCCGCCAGAATTTTCATGGCTCAGCCGGGCAGAGCTTCGGTGCTTTTCTTGCCGAGGGCGTAACCCTCAAGCTCAAGGGCGAAGCCAACGACTACGTCGGAAAAGGACTCTCCGGCGGTACCATCGCCATCTCCGCCGGTCTTGCTGCATCCCGGCGTGGCGACGTTCTCGCCGGCAACACCGTCCTCTATGGCGCCACTTCCGGCCAGCTTTTTGTCGCCGGACGCGCCGGTGAACGCTTCGCCGTCCGCAACAGCGGCGCCCTCGCCGTCGTCGAAGGCCTCGGCCAGCACGGTTGCGAATACATGACCGGCGGCGTCGCCCTCATCCTCGGGCCTCTCGGCCTGAATTTCGGTTCCGGCATGACCGGCGGCCTCGCTTACGTCTTGCGCGCCGAAGCCGAGGACGTCCTTCACCGCGATTTCGTCACGCTCGCCGAACTCGATTCCGGCGAAGAGAATTGGCTGCGCCGTGTTTTGGACGAACACGTTCATTTCACGGACAGTCCCCGCGCCGCCCGCTTTCTTTCGCGCCGCGGAGTCTTGCCGCTCGTTCGCGTGCAGCCCGTTCATTTTCAGGGCACCATCGAGGCTACCTGGGCCCCCATTCTCGCCCAGCTCGAACGTCGCCACGCAATTTTGCCGCCGTCCGTTGCAGCGCCGCTTTCGCAAGCCGCGGTTCATGCGTGAAGCGCTCTTTGCTTCACGCCCCAGGCTGTGCTTCACGCCTGCGGCTCGGTGTCGCGGCGGGGCTTGTTTACCCGGAGTGTGCTACCGAAGGGCGCCGCCCGCGTTTTAGGCCCAAGGGAGGCCCGGAAAGGGCCAAGAGAGGGAGGATATTAACTTCGCCGCCGGCAAGAATCCGTTATAATCCCTTGCCGAGCGTTATTTAACTATGGACTTCGACCAGCTTGCTACTTTTGTTTTCGTCGCCAAACTGAAGAGCTTTTCTCGCGCGGGCCAGAAAGTCTTCCGCTCGCAATCCGCCGTGAGTGCCCAGATTCGACAGCTTGAGCAAGCTTACAAAGCCCGGCTCCTTGACCGCTCCGCCAAATCCGTCGAGCTCACTCCCGCCGGTGAAGTTCTTTTCGAGTACGCCGAAAAGCTCCTCCGCCTCCGCGACGAATCCATCCAAGTCGTCGCCGACCGCGGCAACGTTGTTCAAGGCCCCATCGTCTTCGGCGCCAATGAAGCCACCTGCCTCTACCTGCTCCCTGATATTTTTGCCGAATTTCAGCGCCGCTATCCGCTGGTGCACATCAGTATCTACCGCAATTTCAGCCACAAGATTCTCCAGCGCATCGAAGACGGCTCCGCCGACGTCGGCATCGTCACCCTCCCCATCAAGTCGCCCAACTTGAAGATGCACCACATTTACAAGGACCGCCTGCGCTTCATGGTCAGCGCGAAAAACCCTTTGGCTCATCGCTCCAAGGTCACCCTCGCCGAAGTTGCCGAGCAGCCGCTCATTTTCCCCCGCACCGGCTTTACTCGTCAGGTGCTCGACAAACTCTTCCGCCCGTATCGCGCCCGCATTCATGTCACCATGGAACTCCCCAGCATCGGCATGATCAAGCGCTTCGTCGCCGCCGACGCCGGCCTTTCCATCATCAGCGAGAGTTTTGCCAAGGACTACGTCAAAGCCGGTGATGTCAAGCTCCTCACCGTCGAAGGCGTCGACCTCTGGCGCGAGCTCGGCCTCGTCTATCGCCGCGACCGCAGCCTCCCCCGCGCTGCCCAAGCCCTCATCGGCATGATCCGCGAATACCGCAAAGCCGCCGACTCCGTCGAAGCCGCCGCCAGCTAGCTCCGTCGTCTTTATTCCATTGTCGCCGCGGCAGGCGGATCCATTTTGCCCGCATGCTCGTCGGCTTCGCGCGTCTGGATCCCGGCCGTCATCTTGTATGAGCTTTGGTACGGCGTGGCAAAGAGTGCGCGACTAAGGGAAAACGCTGAAGACCTGGCAACTTTTCTCGCGGGTCCCGTGCAGGTCCTGGGTTTTGAAGAGGCAGGCGCAAGGGCGGCAGTGGACGTACGCGCTTCACTAGAGCGGATCGGCAAGCCCATCGGGGCCTATGACTTGTTGATCGCGGGACGGGCTCTAAGCCGCAAACTCACGCTGAGCACGGCCAATACCAAGGAGTTCTAAAAACTAAGAACCATCAAAAAGCTCCGCTAGTGCGCGCTAAAGTCCAAGCTCGCAATCGCCCGCGCGATCACATTTTCCTGAATCTGAATCAGGTCGCTATCGGCATAGGTCATGGCCAGCACCGTGAACATGTCCTTTCCACGCGCCACCACCACCAGTTTTCCCGACCAGTCGTGGTCGTCGGCTTTCCCGCGGTACTTGTATTCCACCGCCGGCATTCCCCCGACCACCGACTTGCGCTCGGAAAGCCGTTGATAGTTGGCGTAGACATCATGCAGCCGTTTCTCCACCGTGGCCGCCGCCGTGTCCAGAGGTTCCTTCGTTTTCTCCTCGCCAACTACCAATAAGGTGGATTCGTTGAACGTGCCCATGGCCACAATCGCGTTCGGCAGCGCCCCACGCGCTTCTTCAATCAAGCTCCAGCTCGGCGCTTTGTACATCCGGAATCCGTATGTGTAATTCGTATAAAGATTGCCCTGGATCTCTTCCCGGTTCGCGGGAACTTCCGGCTCTTTCGGCGGAGCCGGTGCTGCCGTGCTCGGCGCCAATCCCGCCGTCGTTGCCGCAGGAGTTCCTTTAATGGCCGGCGCGGTGACGTTGCCCGTCATGGTACTCGTGGGCACTGCTGGTTTCACCGCCGCGTTCGTTATTTTCGCCGCCGTTTTTTCGGTTTTCTCTGCGCGGCTCGCATCTAGGCTTTTGGCGCTGGCATTTGCTGCCGTAGCCGATGCTTCTGATGAGGACGCCACCGCCGGTTCTGCCAGTGGCTGCGATTCGCCAGATGGTTTTGCGGGATGCAGGTCCTTCTTTGCCGCGGACCCGGGTTCCGCTTTCTCCGCCGGCGTCGAGGGAATAATGGACTCAATCTTGTCTTTTTCGACCAGCACATATCCAAAGTCGGTCTTGACCTTGAACATGTTGTCTTCGTACGCAACGATCACGCCGTAGAGCTTTTTGCCGCCCTTCAAGCGGATCTCATCCGCCCGCGTGGAAAGAGCGCTCGCGAACCAGGGCAGCACAAGTATCGCCAGCAAAAGGGAGCCGCGCTTTTTGGGGACAGCCATAAATAAAGTATCCCGCCCCGCAGTGCCGGCCTGCAACCTTCAAGCGCCGGGTGGTGTCCGTCGTGCTACCTCCGCGAGCAGCGCCCGCGTCTTGGTCACCAGCCGCTCGAATTCATTCATCGTCGCGCTGAGTTTTGCGCGCAGCGGTTCCGGAAGCTGCGCGTGGGTTTGCTGCAATGCCAGCGCTTCTGCAATCATGCGAATCTGCCCGCGGCTCCGCGGATTCAAGCGCTCCCAGAGCCTCCGCTTGCTGCTGCGGTTTCGCCCCAGCCACTCCTCGCCGGTCCCCGCCGGACGCCCCGTCTGCGGTTCCGCCAGCGGCGCCGGATTTTGTTTTTTTGTACGAATCATGAAATTCATATTAGTCACCGGTCGCAGGTCATTTCTTCAAGGCCTCCAGCTTTTCCCCCTTGATCTGGCCATCTTGTTCGACGCGCCCGGCAACGCGCACCGTTCGAGTCTCAAACACCAGTCCGCCATAGCGGTCGTACACATCGGGGAAAAGCACCACTTCGTACACGCCGCGCTGGTCTTCCAGCGTGACGAACATCATGTTGCGGTAATTTTTTGTTCCGACATGCCGGTAGGTCACCACCCACCCGCACAGCGTCACGCGCTTCCCACGCAGCCCCGGCAGTTCGTCGCTCCAGGCTTCGCCGTTGCGCGGCAAAAAATCCAGCGGATGCCCGCTCACGCATACTTCCAGAATTTCGCGTTCGTAGCGCAACTTCTGTTCCAGCGTGTATTCCGGCATTGGCATTTCCGCTAGCGCCACGCCCATAGCATCCGTCGTGTTTATCTCTGCGAATAATGTTTTCGTCTTTTCCGGCAAAACGATTCCGTGTTTTGAGCACACTTGAGGAGCGCTTGAGTTTTTCCCAGCCGCTTGGAGAAAATTCCAGCCCCACAGCAGTTCTGGGCGCGTCCTTGTATGCGCGCCGTTTATTTCATCACCCATTTCATCAAAGGCGCCGCACTTGATCAGCGATTCGATTTCATCGCGTTCCACTGGCACTCGCCGCAGAAAATCTTCGAGCGATGGAAACGCTCCGCCTTCTCCCCGCGCCCGCAGAATGGCCGTGATCGTTTCGACGCGCAGTCCTTTTACTTGCATCAAGCCCACGCGCAGCGCGCGTTTTCCATCTTCGCCGTCCTCCGCGGTGTACTCCATCCGCGAATGATTCACCGACGGCAGCCGCACCGCGATGCCCCAGCGCTTCGCCTCCTCCACGTACGCTGACACGTGATAAAAACCCGCGCCCGCGCTGCACATCGCCGCGAGAAATTCCGCCGGGTGGTGCGCCTTCAAATACGCCATGCGGTACGAAATGTCCGCATACGTCGCTGCGTGTGCTTTGCAAAAGCCGAAGCCCGCGAATTTTTCCACCATCATCCAGGTTTCCTCGCGCTGCTCGCTGGTCAGCCCCAGCATTCCCGCGGCTTTCAGGAATTTTCCGCGCAGCCGGTCACGGTCGCTCCGCCCGGAGAATTTTGCGGACGCCCGGCGCACCAGGTCGGCTTCGGCCAGCGACATGCTCCCGAGCGTTTGTGAAATTTGCATTACCTGTTCCTGGAAAATACAAACGCCGAGCGAGTCGCCGAGAATCTTCCCAACCGCCGGATGCGCGTATTCGGTTTTCTCCTCTCCGCGCAGCCGCTTCAAAAATAATTCCTTCGATCCATATTCCGCCGCGCCCGGACGGATCAGCGCCAATGCTTGAGCTACTTCTTCGAGCGTCCGCGCCTTCATCGTGCGCAAGAGGCCGCGCATGGCCGGCGACTCGATCTGGAAAACTCCCATCGTTCGTCCCGCTGCGATGATCTCGAGTGTGGCCGGATCGTTTTCCGGTATCGCGTCAAAATCGATCTCGCGCGCCTTCGGTCTTGGTGTCACTCCATCCGGCGCAACATTGTTGTTTTGCTTTACTTCCTTTACCTCCGGAGCTTTCTTTCTCTCGATGTTGTCTAGCGCGAGTGACATCGTCGTGAACCCTCGCTGGCCGAGGAGATCCATTTTGATTAGTCCGAGGGTTTCGATGGCATTCATGTCATATTGCGTGACGACAATTCCTTTCGTCGCGCGCTCCAATGGCGTCAGCCGCGTCAGCGGCTGAGCGGAAATCACCGTGCCGCAAGGATGAATCCCGAGATGCCGCGGCGCGTCGTCGAGCCGCAACGCCACTTGCAGGATCGTTTTCCAGGGCTCGTCATCAATCGGCAAGTCGCGGCATTGCGGCAGATCGCGAATGGCCCGCAAAATTTCACGTACCGGACGATGCGGCAGCCGCTTCGTGAAGCGGTCCACTTCACCCGGCGGCACGCCAAATACTTTTGCCACTTCGCGCACCGCGAGACGCGCGTGCATGGTGATAAAACTTGCAATCATTGCCACGTGCTCCGCGCCCCAGCGCTCGTAAACGTAATCGAGCAATTCGTCGCGGCGCGCGCCGCAAATATCAATGTCAATGTCCGGGCAATCGCCGCGCTGCTCGTTCAAAAACCGTTCGAAATAGAGCCCCCAGCGCAACGGGCACACGCGTGAAATTCCCAGGCAGTACGTCACCATGGAACTCGCGGCTGACCCGCGCGCCACCGCGGGAATCCCGCGGCGCCGCGCTTCCTCGACGATGTCCCAGACCAGCAAAAAATAGGGCGCCAGGTGTTGCTTTTCGATGACCTCGAGTTCGCGCGTCAGCCGCGAGAGCACTTCCGGGCGCAGCGGCTTGTAGTGTTTTCGCGCGCCATCGAAGCTCAGCTTCCACAAATGCGAAAACGCGGATTCGCCGTCGGGCACGGGAAATTCCGGAAAGATCAGTGTGCCTAGTTCGAGTTTCAGGTTGCAGCGGTCGGCGATTTCCAGTGTTGCGTGTAGCAATTCCGGATGGTCGGGGAAAAGTGTTTGCATTTCTGCCGCTGGCTTGAACCAGGCCTCGGCGGCGGTGATTTCCGGCGGCGTGACAGTGGTCAGCAAACCGCCCGTTCGAATGGCGTTCACCGCGCGGTGATGCAGGTGCTCCTCGGGCCGCAGAAAGTACACATTATTGGTTGCCACCAGCGGCACGGCGAGTTCGCGGCCAAGGCGTTCCGCCTCGCGCAATACGCGCCCATCTGCTGGCGAGAGGCGCTGCACTTCGAAGTATAGGCGGTCACCGAAGATTTCTTTGAGTTGTGAAAAATAATTGGTGACGGGTGACTCTCGACTTGTTGCCGAGAGACAATCACTACTTGCTTCAGTTGTCCTTGTAGGGGCGCAGCATGCTGCGCCCCTACGGGCACTGAGTTCGCGCAATCTTGCCGGCAATGGGCACAACGCGATTACGCCGTGGTTGTGCTCCGCCAATTCCTGCAATGTCACGGGACGGCCAGCGGTTTCGGCGGAGTTCATGTTTTGTGACAATCTTGTTGTTCCTAGATGGCGCAGCGTCACGAGCTGGCAGAGATTGCCGTAGCCTTCCATGTCCGCGGCCAACAGCACGAGCTGCATGCTCGGGAAGTTTTGCGTTTCGTTTTTCGAATTTCGAAACGCACTTGTTCTGAGAGCCGCCGCAGGTTCACTCGAAGGACAAAATTCGACATCCAGCACCACGCCGACGATGGGCTTTATTCCCGCGTCCTGCGCCAATTTGTAAAACGGAACTGCGGCATACAAACCATTCGTGTCCGTCAGCGCCACGGCGGGCATTTTCTGCTCGACCGCAGCCGCGACGATTTCTTCCGGCGACGCGACGCCGCGCAGAAACGAATAGTGGCTGTGACAATGCAAGTGTACAAACACGGAGGCCCCAGCCCGGAAAGGGGAACAGACATGCATGCCGTTCGGCGGGCATGCTTTTTAATTTCGAATCAGGTAGGGAGGGGAAATAAGAACTAAGCAAAAGCCTCGGGTCTAAAGGCCCGAGCTACAACATTGACAGTTAGTGCATGTAGGGGCACAGCATGCTGCGCCCTACAAAGAAACGGCTTTTTCTTCTCTACCGCGATAAGCAGGGCGTGGAGAGGACCAAGCCGTTGGGTTTGGTGGCGTAGTGTTCGCGGAGTTCGAGGCCTTTGCCGTAGAAGACGGCGTTCCAGCCGTAGCGGCCGCGGACGGAATCGAGGCCGCGATTTAAATACCAGCGGCGATTGGCGTTGGTGTCAAAGAGTTCCTGCTGGCGTTTGTCGGTTTCGAGGTTATGCACGCTGACGCCGGCGAGGCGGACGGCCACGCGGCGCGTGAATAATTTGGTGAACAGGTCTTTTGCGGCGGCGAGCAGTTCGCACTCGTCGTTGGTTGGTTTGGTGAGGCGCACCGTCTGGTGCGCGGAGAAATGATCGACATAGCGGATGCGCAGACCGATGGTGCGCGCTTGCTTGCCGTATTCGCGCAGGGTTGCGCCGATGCGCTCGCTGAGATATTCGATGAGGCCGCCGAGAAATTCCGTGTCGATGGTGCCGCCTTCGATGGTGGTTTCGCGGGAGACAGATTTTGGCGTGGAGGGGAGCAGCACTTCGCGGCCGTCGCGGCCGCGAGCGCGCTCCCAAATTTGCTGGCCGATGATTTCGCCGAAAGCCGCTTGCAAAGCGGCTTTCGGCACCTGGCGCAGCTGGCCGATGGTGGCGATGCCGCGCTCGGCCAGCGCGCCGGCATGCACGTGGCCGATGCCGTGGAGTTTTTCCACGGGCAGCGGCGTCAGGAAAATTTCTTCTTCGCCGGGAGCGATCATGCGAAAGCCGCGCGGGCGCTCCAGCCGCGAAGCGATGGAGGCGACGACTTTCGTGCTTGCCGCGCCGACCGAGACGCCCAAGCCGGTGCGGGTGCGGACCTCTGATTGTAAGCGGCGGAGGGCGGCTTGGTAATCGGGGTAGAGGCGCTCGGTGCCGGCGAAGTCGAGGTAGAAGTCGTCGAGCGCGGCGGTTTCGACGGCGGGCGTGTAGGTTTCCAGGATGCGGCGCACGCGCTCGGCAAAATCGGCGTAGTGCTCGTATTGCCCGGGGACGACAGTGGCTTGCGGGCAGACGCGCAGGGCTTCGCGGAAGCCCATGGCCGTTTTCACGCCGAGGGATTTGGCTTCGTAGCTGGCGGAAGCTACACAGCCGCGCCCTACCAGAACGGGCTTGCCGCGCAGGTGGGGATTGAGGACTTGCTCGACGGAGGCGAAAAAGGCGTCGACATCTACGTGAACGATGTTGGGAATAATTTTGCGGATTTGGGGGGTGCGATTTTTGCACACTCCCAGCCAGGCCCAGGCGGACCAGGGATTTTTCTCGGCCGCTGGTTTCGTTTGCGGCGCGTCCGGCTTCGTCAACGCGTCTAAAGACCCGCTACTACAACTGCCGCTCGTCCCACCTGCGCCTGTCTCCTGAGGCTCATGATGAGGACCGGATGACGCCGCGCGATCGTTTTCTTCGGCTTCTTCGGCGGTTGCGTGGATTACGTTGATGGCTTCAATGGGCGGGGCAGTGAATACGTTTTCGACACAGATGTCCATGGCGACTCCTGTTAACGGTGACCGCAAGAGCGGTCAACGCAGAGAAGCGGATACATATACTGTTTCCGGGCCTGCCCGGCTTGCAGCAGGCGAGCTGCAGGCGAAGAAGCCGACGCGGTCGGCTTCCGGAGTCGAGGGATCGTCTTTCGAGTCGACCCCTCACCCCGCTTACGGCTCGGAACTTTCAACGGGGGGCGGCCGACTCGTGAGAGCCTAGTCGGCAATGGAGGCGGCGCGCCACCCGTTTCCCGTTTCCTCTACCGCCCCGCACTATAGGAGAACAAAAAGCGAAAGTCAAGGAGTATCCTAGAGTATCCTAGACCTCGTTTTTTCGTCTTCTTGCGGGTCTGTTTCCAACTCACCGGAAAAAAGTAGTCACGGTTGGTGCCGTCGAATTTGCCGGTGCGCAGGCAACAACGCTTGAAAGCGGCGGCTGGAGCCACACGGGCACAGGTCGTTGCGGCCGAGTTTCTCCACGAGTTCTTTCTCTCCATGGACTACTCGCGCTCCGCGCTTCACTTTGGTTTCGGACGGATAGCCTTTGCGGCGCTTACTGCTGCGCTCGAAAGCAGTGGTGTTCCTTGAAGTGTTCGTTGCGCATGACCGCTTCCCGTGGAATCTGAAAATTCAACACAACAGAAAGCCGCACCCTCCATTCGGAGGGCGCGACACTCTGCTTACTCTTGCTTCTTTGGCTCAACCGAAGCGGCGGGGATGATTTCCGCGTCATCCCCTACGATCTTCCGGAACTGCTTGGCGGTGACGAAGCCGATGGTGCGACCCGCCTTTTTGGTCAAGAGAATCCAGGCGATCTGCTCCATATCGCGCTTACTGGGAATGCGCCGGTCATCGTAAGAATTGCACTGGCTTACGGGAAATCGTACCAGGCGATCGTCCGCGAAATACCGGCAGAAAATCTCTTTTTCCGACACGCGAAACCCTTTCACGATATGGGCCCAGCGACAGGTGGTGCACAAGGTTTCGGCGCCTTGCGGAGTGCCGTCCTTGACTTTGATGGTGACCATACTTTTCTCTTTTCTAAGAAGCGCTCCAGCGCTTCGGGCTGTGCTCCTGGTGCCCAAACACATCGTGAAGACACACCAAGAGCGGTGACTTGCACGAGTTATAAAACTCGCGCGATAGTGCGTCACGCATTTGGTTGCGCAACGCCGGAATAACTCGAATATTGTCGCGGGAAGAGAAGTGGGCTAGCTGAAGAGCGCAGACGACGCCCATTCGCTGCCGCGACTAGGTCGCTCCGGCAACGCCGCAAAACGGCCTAAATGTTTCAACCGTTGCATGGACGTGGTCCTCCTTAAGGGCCGGGGGCAAGATGCCATAAAAAGCGTGCAAGTGAAAATAGAAACAATTAATCGCAGCGAGGAAAAGTATAAGCGGCAAATTCGTGCTTAAACGGCAGGAACTCGCTTGCAACAGGCTGTAATATCGCCTGCAATATGATATCATCCGCGATATGAGAGTGGTTTTGGATACGGACGTCATCGTGGCCGGGATGCGTAGTCCCGGCGGCGCGTCCGCTGCCATTCTCCGCCAAGCGCGGCAAGGCCGTGTCACGCTCCTGATGAGCGTTCCGCTGGCCATGGAATACGAAGCCGTTTGTTCGGAGGCAGAACATCGGCTGGCGGCCGGGCTGAGCGAGCGCGAAGTGGAGATATTCCTGGATGGCGTCATCGCGCTGGCAGAGCCAGTGAAAGCACATTTTCTGTGGCGGCCACAGTTGCGCGATCCTGGCGATGAAATGGTCCTGGAAGCGGCAGTCAACGGACAGGCTGAACTTCTGGTCACATTTAACGTCCGGGATTTCGGAGATGTGCCGTCGCGCTTTGGGATTGCACTGATGATTCCCCGTGATGCGCTGGAAAGGATACGACGATGAGCGAGACGAAGACGTACCCGCTGCGGTTGCCGCGTTCGCTAAAAAAGGCGGTGGAACAGCAGAGTAAAGAAGATGGCACGAGCATCAACCAGTTCGTGGCCACGGCGGTGGCGGAAAAGCTCTCCGCCATGCAAACGGCGGAGTTCTTCGCGAGCCGCAAAGCCCGCGCTGACTTCAAGGCCTTTGACAAGCTGATGGGGCGGCGCGGCGGCAAGCGGCCACGCGCTGGCGATGAGCTGCCACCCCGCTAGAGGTTGCGCCAGTCCATCGCATTCGCTCAAGCCCTGGTCATTTCAAAAAACTCTGCCTAGCTGGAAAAACCATTTGCGATGGCCGGAGTCGCCGACGCTGCCGCCGATGAAGAAGGGGCCCAGCGCTGTTTCGGCGAGAAAGCCTACGGCAACATCGTCGGGGAGCTCGGTGCCGGTGGTTACGCCGTACATTTTTCCGATTTCGTAGGAGCCGACGGCGTAAACCTTTTTGCCGAGAAACGGCGGAAGGGTGAGCAGGTCGTGCATGTATCCAGCGCGAAATAAATAATACTGATCGCCCTGAAATTCGTTTTGGCCGTAGGCGCTGAGGCGCACCGGGCCGCCGAGGAAGAATTGCGGCATGCCCGTGCTGGTGGCGCCGAAAGTGGTGCCGCCTTCGCTCTCGAAGAAAAGCGAAGCCGGCTCGGTGATGGGCTGAAAATATCCCAGTTTCAAATCCAGGGAAGGGAATCCGCCCTTGGCGCTGGGACTCTGGTCGAACCAGCGAAAATTTGTTTCGGCGGTGAAACCGCGGCGCGGAATGACGGGGTCGTCGGTGTGGTCCAGCAAATAGCGGAGACGCGTCTGGCCGACGCGGCCTTCGACGGAAGGAATTTCCGGCGAGCCGAGACGCAGCTTGGTATTCAGCGAGCCAATCTGGTAGCCAACGCGCAGTTCGCCGGAGCGTCCGAAGCTGTATCCGATGTCGCCGCCGATAGCAGTGCGATAGATGCGGTAGTCCGCGAGCGGATCGTTCTTGGCATAAATTGGAAAGGCGATGTCGCTGGCGTCGGCGTGGGGCGCGAAAAACCAGCGGCTTTCGGCGCGAAACGGGCGGAACAATTCCGTCTGGATGCCATAGGTATTGCCGAGCAGGAGGTCGGTGCGCCATTCGGAGCGGAAACCGGCTACGTCCATGAAGGTAAAGCGCGTCCCAGCGGTGAAATCGACATTGCCGCTCTGCGAGCCGTCGACTTCAAAGGCCGTCTGGAACATGGGTGGGGCGTTATTTTTCTCGACCACCTGAATGAGCAGGCCGGTTTGGCCGTTTTTCTCGATGAGGCGGTAGCCTGCTGAATCGTAACGACCCACTCCGGTGAGCCGCGTAAGGACTTCGTCCAGCTTTGCGGGATCGACGGGCTTGCCCTGGAAGCGTTTTACGTAGCGAGAGACGTCGGTGGCTTCGTGCGCGTTTGTGCCTTGGACTTCGATGAACTGCGGCGTGGGAACATCGCTGCGCTTGCGCGCTTCGCGGATTTGCTGATGCGCTTGCCAAGCCGCATCATCGAGAGCAAAGGCTTCGAGCAAGCGCGCGCGCGAATTCGCGGCTGCGTAGCCGCGCTCTATAATTTGCACGCTTTTCGCGTAATCGCGCGTGCGGAATTCAGCCAGCGGCACGGAAATGACGGCGTCGGCTCGCTCGAGGCCGTGCAACTCGTTTTCTTCCAGCATCGCGCTTACGGAATGATCCAGGACGTTGAAGACGGACTGAATGTCCTTGGCTTCGACGGGCCCGCCCTCGAGGTGCACGGCAATGATGATTTCGGCGCCCATTTGACGGACGACGTCGGTGGGAAGGTTGTCGAGTAGACCGCCATCGACGAAAACGGCTTTTCCATCATGTACTGGCGAGAATGCGCCAGGAATCGACATCGTCGCGCGCAACGCCACGGCTAGCGAGCCGTCTTTGAAAACATAGGGCTTGCCGCTGACCAGGTCGGTGGCCACGCAGCGGAAGGGAACGGGCAAGGCATCGAAGGAAGGGAGTTCGTCGTAGGGCAGCGTCATACGGTCGATCAGCAGGCCGATTTGGTGACCGGCGTTCAGACCGGCGGGCAACGACAAGCCGTCGCGCAAACCGAACACCAGGGAATTTGGATAGGCACGTTGATCTTCTTTCCTGCGGAAGGAAAGGTCTTCATAGGGAGTGCGGTCACCGAGAATTTTCCGCCAGTCCATGCCCTCGATGAGAGTTTTCAATTCGTCGGGGCTCATACCGGTGGCGTAAAAGCCGCCGACCAGTCCGCCCATGCTGGTTCCGGCAACGTAATCCACCGGAATGTGATGCTCCTCGAACCACTTCAGGACGCCGATGTGCGCGAGGCCCATGGCGCCCCCGCCTTCGAGCGCCACTCCGATTTTGGGGCGCGGCTTTGCCGGCAAGGAATTCTGCTGTGCGAGCAATGGCAGCGGGAGCAGCAGCGAGAGTGTGATTAAAGCAATTCGGAGCATCGGGGACTCCTCAACGGTTGATGAAAATCGCGCGATTCAGGAATGAATTATGAGTTTGGCTTAGCCTGGCGAATCCAGCAAGCGCGAAAGGAGCTTCAGGAACCTTTGTTTTCCTGGAGGATATTGCCGCCATCGACCACCAGGACTTGTCCAGTGATGTAGGAAGCTTCGGGCGAGGCGAGAAAGCAAACGGCGGCGGCTACTTCTTCGGGCGCGCCGGGGCGACCGAGCGGCGTGTGGAGCGCGGCGATTTTTTCCGAGTCTTCGGCGGAGGCGGTGGAAATCCAGCCGGGAGCGACCCCGTTGATGGTGATGCCATCGGTGGCCGTTTCAAGGGCCACGGCGCGCATCATGCCGTCCATCGCCGATTTTGCCGCGCCATACGCCGCCGAGCCCCAGTTGCTAACCAGCGGCCCGGTCACTGATGTGACGTTCACGATGCGGCCGTACTTTTGCTGGGTCATTCGAGGAAGGACCGCGCGGGTCATGAGGAAGGCGGTGTGCAGCGTAATCGCAATCTGGTTTTGCCATTCCGCGAACGAGGTTTCGCTGAGCGGTTTACGATCGGTTGGCCGGCCGGTTTGCGCCATGCCCGCGTTGTTCACCAGAATGTCGATGCGGCCCGCGCGGGAGAGCACGGAATCGACAAATCGTTGCACGTCGGTTTCGACGGTGAGATCAGCGATGAAGGAAAGAACTTTTTCGCCGTCGGCGTCGAGTTCCCGCGCGCGAGTGTGGATGCGCTCCGTAGTGGCAGTGATGACCACGTGCACGCCGGAAGCGTACAGCCGGCGCGCCACGGCAAAACCGATTCCTTCGGCGCTTCCCGCGCCAGTGATCACCGCTGTTTGCTTGTTCCAGGGCAGAGGCATAGAAATGGTCGCAGGAGGAATCTTACATTGTTCAGAGATGATTGCGATTGGCCAGGGAGAACGGTTGCCGAGTTAGCCCACAGCGCTTGCGGAGTTGTAGTGGTTGACGCTTCGGTGGACTACGGTTTGGCTACAGGACGAAGAAGTCGCCGGAGCCGCCTCCCATGCGACGAGCATTTTGCAGGAGGGAATGATGACGCAGCCGGCTCCTCCAATGCCGCAAAACGAATTCGCTCATGTGACGAAATCGCACGCTAGCCCGTGGAAGCGCATCTTTCGAATCATCCGCTGGTCGACCTATACGTTTGCCCTTGTCTCACTGGTTCTGCTGCTGCATAAAGCACCACCGCCGCTGGTGGAAACCAGCCCGCAGGCCGCCGCACGAGCGGAAGAAAAATTTGAACGAGTGGAGAAGGCCGTTGCGAGCGGACAAACTGCGACGCTGCGCATGGACGAAACGGAGTTGAATTCCTACCTAGCTTCGCACCTGGCGCTGGCGGGCGACGGATCGGCGAAACCGGGCGCCGTAGGAGGCGCGCAAGGTGCACCCGGCAACGCGGCGCCGAAGCCGCAAGAAGTCGAGCAGACCCGCTCGAATGTGCGGGACGTGAAGGTGCAGCTGGTCGACGACCGGGTAAAAGCTTACGTCGTTTTTCATGTACATGGAAAAGATATGACGCTGCAGTTGGAGGGCCGGCTTGGCGCGCAAAACGGCTATTTGCACTTTGAGCCGCTGAGCGGACAGATCGGGTCGCTGCCGATACCGCAGTCCACGCTGGAATCAGCCATGCAGCGGCTCATGGAGTCGCCCGAGAATCGCGAGAAGCTGAAATTGCCATCGGAGATTTCGGATTTGCGGATTCAAAACGGTGAAATTGTGGCCAGCTATAAATAATCCATCCGGGCCTCGCGATGTTCCTCGCCTATAGATACATGTTTGGACGCGTTGGGAAGCCGCGCGAGAGGTTGCTTGAAATGTGTAGAGTCGACGGGGCCGGGCTATAATCGGCTATTGCGAACCAACCGAGGCCGGAGATGACCGAGGAGAAAGAAGACAACGAGCTGGGGATGAGCCGCGAAATCACGCGGCGGGATTTTTTGAACGGCGTGGCCATCGGCGTTGGAGGAACGCTGGTGGGAGGAAAAATTGCCACGGACACGCTGCTGGCGGCGGCTGCTCTTGATGCATTTGCGCCGGAAAAAGCGCCGGACTATTACCCTCCCGCACGGATGGGGATACGAGGAAATCACGACGGAACGTTCACGTTCGCGCATCGTTTGCGCGATGGTGAAAGCGTGGGTTCGTTTGGAGAACCCATAAATACGGGTGAGAACTACGACTTGGTCGTGGTTGGCGGAGGCATCAGCGGGCTGGCAGCTGCTTATTTTTTCCGCAAAAGTGCTGGTAGGAAAGCGCGCATTCTGATTCTCGACAATCACGACGATTTTGGAGGCCACGCCAAGCGCAACGAATTTCGCGGCAGCGGCAGGACGCTGCTGAGTTTTGGCGGCACGCTTTCCATTGAGCGGCCTTCCCAATACAGCGACGTCGCCAAGAGCCTGCTGCACGATCTGGGCATCGACACGCAGCGCTTCTACAAGGCTTACGACCAGAAGTTGTATGCCAAGCTAGGGACCGCTGCTTTTTTTGATCGAGAGACGTTTGGCGAAGACAAACTCGTGCCGGGGATGAACGTCACGCCTTGGCCGGAATTCCTGGCCAAGGCACCGCTCTCAAACCTGGTGAGAAAGGATATCGCGCGGGTCTACACGGCCAAGGTTGACTATCTGGCCGACCTGTCCAAAGAGGAGAAGCTGGCGAAATTAGCGAAGACGAGCTACGCGGATTACCTCACCAAATATTGCAAAGTGACGCCGGATGCGCTGCCGTTTTTCCAGACCTTCCCGCACGATTTGTTCTGCGTTGGAATCGAAGCGGTTTCCGCGCTGGCGTGTTTTTATGCAGGCGACGACTACGGTTCGGTCACCTATCCCGGTTTTGACGGCCTGGGGATTGGCGAGGCGGAAAAGGAAGAGCCGTACATCTTTCATTTTCCCGACGGAAACGCGTCGATTGCCAGACTGTTGGTGCGATCACTGATCCCGGAGTCAATTTCGGGATCGACGATGGAAGATGTGGTCACCGCCAAGACGGACTACAGCAAGCTGGATGACCCCGGTGGCGCAATACGCGTGCGGCTGAATAGCACGGTCATTCACGCGCTGCACGAGGGTCCGGCGGATGCAGCGAAGGACGTGCAAGTCACCTACATGCGAGGGGGAAAACTCTATAGCGTGTACGGGAAGAAGTGCGTCTTGGCCTGCTATAACGGCATGATTCCCTACATTTGTCCTGAGCTGCCGGAGAAGCAGAAAGAATCGTTAGCGTATATGGTGAAGGCGCCGCTGGTATATACACACGTACAGCTGCGCAACTGGACTTCGTTCGCGAATCTCGGCATTCATCAGATCGTGGCGCCGGGCGCTTATAACAACTATGTGGCGCTGGATTTCCCGGTGAGCCTCGGGCAATACCAGTTTCCCAGCAAACCGGAAGAACCTATGGTGCTGTTCCTGTTGCGGACGCCTTGCAAACCGGGCCTGCCATCGCGCGATCAACATCGCGCGGGCCGCGCCGAGCTACTGCAAACACGATTTTCGGAATTCGAAAGGAATATCCGCGACCAGCTGGCGCGCATGCTTGGCGGTGGAGGATTTGATCCCGCGCGAGACATACAGGGAATTACCGTTAATCGTTGGGCGCACGGGTATGCGTACGAGCCACGGCCCGATAACGCGCTCTTTGACCCCTCTTGGAAAGAGGGGGAAGAACCGTGGGTGCTTGGGCGAAAGAGGTTCGGAAGGATTGCCATCGCTAATTCCGATGCGGCGGCGACAGCAGAGACAGATGCGGCCATCGACCAGGCTTGGCGCGCCGTCGGGGAACTCCTGAACAGCTAGCAGTTCGTCCCCCAAGCACTGCCATGCGCGGCATAGTCGCAGTCGGTGCGGCGCGAAATGAGCATGCGGCCATTCCGGGAGAAATGTGTTACTGTGATGAAGTAGACTCCCGAAGTAGAATTGCCTGGATTCGATGAGGGGGAGTGTTTTTGGGATTCTCCCAGCAGTGCTTTCAGGCAATTTCAGGCTAACGTCTCGTAGTGTCTGGGAAGCGGCACTTCACCAGGATCCTGCGCTCGTGGTGCTTCGAAGAGTACAGGGAGAATCAAGATGAAGAGTTTATTTGTGGGCAACATGAGCTTCCAGACCACGGAAGGCGAATTGCGCGAGCTGTTTGCCCCGTTTGGCCAGGTCACCCGCGTTCACATGGCCATGGACCGGGAGACGGGGCGCGCGCGTGGTTTTGCTTTTGTTGAAATGCCCAATGACGCGGAAGCTGCCGCAGCCATGACTGCCCTCGACGGAAAAGAAGTGGGCGGGCGCAATTTGAAAGTAAACGAAGCGCGCCCGAAGGGCGAAGGCGGCGGGCCACGCGGTCCGAGGAATTTTGGCGGCCCGGGGGGCGGCGGCGGACGCGGCAAGGGCGGTGGTGGCGGACGCGACCGTTTCTCGAACGAAGATTACCGCGAGTCTGCGCGACAGCCGCGCGAACCGCGCTGGTAGTTTTCCTTTTCCATGGATGGGCTGTACGGCAAGGACCGGGGGGCCCTTGCCGCACTCTGCTGTGAGGAGAGGCTTATGACCACGACATTCCAGAAGCGCCAGAAGGAAATGAAACGCATCGAGAAGCGCAAGATGAAGGAAGAAAAGCGCGCGCAGCGAAAGCAGGATAAGCCGCCCGCATCCGAAGTGACCTACGATCCGGCTTCCGATCCGACGATCGATTGGAATCACAGCAACGAGATCAGCACACAGGAATAGCTCCGGCTGAGTCCCCAGACCGGCTACATCCGCGAATTTCCTTCGCTAATTCGCGGGGCGCGGGGACAGCCTTGTCTGGGCAGCATTCCCCGAATGATTTAGCAATTCACCCGCGCTTCTGTATAATTTTCTTCCAGCGGTCGAGGTTCTACTGTCGCAGAGCTTTTCGGCGCTCTTGGCGAAAAGGGAAGTTATGACACCAGGTCGACGAAAATTTTGCGCGCTCCTGCTATTTGCAGCGATTGCGGCTTTCTTAGTCATTGCTCCGGCAGCCGCACATGCGGTCCTCCTCGAATCGACGCCAGCCCTGAAGAGCGCGGTGCCTGGGCCGGACGTTCCGATCAAGCTCCGCTTCAACGTGCGCATCGATACGCTTCGTTCTCGCTTGACGCTGATCCATCCGGACAGTTCCGCGCAAGCGCTCGAGATCAGCAAGCAGTCTCCCGCGGACACGCTTTTGGCCGAGGCCAAAGGCTTGGCCGCTGGAGCCTACCGGCTGCGCTGGCAAGTGCTAGCCTCCGATGGGCATATCACACGAGGTGAAATTCCTTTCACTGTCGGGCCGGCCTGATCGCAATTCATGGCTCGTCTACTTCAAGTCTTCGGCTTTCTCTCGGTGCTGTTCCGCGGCGCAACACTGACGTTTCAATCGCTCGCGATTGGCGGGATCGTTTTTCTTATTTTGGTCATTCGCCATGCGAATGACGACACGACGGAAATGCGGCGAGCATGCCTGCGCTGGATTCGGCGCTCGGCCATAGCGCTGGCTCTCATGCAGATTTCTTATGTCTTGGCGAACTCGATGATTCTGCGGCAGTCCGCGGACATGCCTCTTAGCGAAGTCATGGGCGCAAATTTTGTTCTCGCCGGTATCATGGGAACCGTTGCGGCCTTCACTCTCGTTGCTCTCACTTCTTCCGCGCGTGCAACAGGCTATCGCCATCTGCTC
>Ga0307478_10000163_pt1 | contig 77764 bp, 65 predicted proteins | sample atmos_gasesECM4C_2_FD_203713 | JGI IMG/M metagenome (GOLD analysis project Ga0307478, IMG submission 203713) | Hardwood forest soil microbial communities from Morgan-Monroe State Forest, Indiana, United States - atmos_gasesECM4C_05 | ecosystem: Environmental > Terrestrial > Soil > Temperate...
TTGCTGTCGAGGGGCGGAACGCGATCGAGCAAAGCATATTGCGTAGTTGTATCCGCGGTCGTGGGCAGACTTTTCAGCCTTCGCCGTGCCAACTCCGCGTAATAAAAGTTGCGGTAACGGTCGGAAAGCTTTTGATAAAACGCACGCGCCATGATGGGTTGATTGTCTTCTTCAGCCAGACGGGCGCGCCAATACAAAGCCGCCGGCGTTTCTGCGCCGGACGGATAGAGGGCGATCTGCTCTTCGAATGCCTTCTTGGCGTCGTCGTTGCGGCCTGACCGAAGGGTGAGCCAGGATGCTTTCCAGTGGACGTAGGAAGCGCGCGGTCCGGTCGGAAAACGTTGTTGAGCTTCGCGGAATGCGTCGAGCGCCTGATCATATTCGTGATGCACCAGATGTAGGTTTGCAGCGGAGAGCAGTGCCTGCTCGAGCCATGGACTGGTGGGCGCGGCGTGCCGTAGCTCATCGACCGAGCGGTAGAAGGTGTCGTTGTCGCTGGAGGCGAAGGCAATCTGACCGACCAGATAGAGGCGCTGTGCGTTGACTTCGCCGGTAGAATTGCCTAACACGGCGAGAACAAGTTTAGCGTCACGGTTTTTTCCGCTGCGATGGAGCGCATCCGCCAGAGCGAGTTGCAGGGCAGGCAGATCGCTGCCATTAGAGCCGGCCTGATTGACCAGGCTGCGATATTCGTCGGCGGCTTCAGCATAGCGGTGATGACTCAGCAAGGCGTCAGCCCGGGTCTTGTGCTGCGTGAGGGTTGGCTGAGGCGCGGAAGGCAGTTTTTTCAGCTCGGAGTATGCCGCGTCCGCTTCGGTGGCGGTGGGCATCGTGAAATAAATATTCGAGAAAATTTCGGCGGCCTTCGCGTTCTGGCCTGCCGCTGCGTAAGCGCGCCCCAGTGTAAATTCCAAATCGGATCGCACCGGAGCACGAATTTGTTCCAATAACGTGACGGCTTCCGCGGCTTGGCCTTCGAGCAGGAGCGCGTCGGCATAGCTTACGCGCGCGTCACGCACCAACAGGGAATCTGGATGCGCTTTTGCGAAGTCGGCCAGGGTTGCGATGGCTTCGGCATTGTGTCCGGTCTGCAGGTACGAAATACCGAGATAGTAGTCGGTATAGTCGCCCAGGTCGCCAGCGTGAACCTTGGCGCGGTTCAAAGGATCGATTGCCTTCGCATAATCTCGATCAAGCACATGCGCGTAGCCCAGCACCAGCCATGCGAGCGCTCCGGCATCTTCTTTCGAATGCGCTCGCGCGTATGCCTGCACTCCCGCATAGGCTGGCAGCGAGCGATCCTGCAAAAGCTGTTGCGCCATGGGACGCAGGCTTGCCGACGCCACAAAAGCTTGCCGCATGCGCCGTACTCGCGGAGAAACGGTATGTGCCTTACGGGCTTTGGTCGAGCGAGGCTTGGTGGTGTTTGCAGCCGGCTTCTTGGGGGAAGTCGGTTTGGTGCTGGTTGTGTGTTTGGCAGTGCCGGGATTTGCCGGGCTTGCTGACCGTTGGTCGGGGCTAGCGGGAGACGCGGCTTGATCTTGAGCGGAGCGGGACGAGGAACCGGACGCGGCTTCTGCCGATGGCAGCGTAGCGCCAAAAACTCCGCAGAGAATTGCAGCTGCGAGTACCCACCACCTGGAAACTGATCGAACCACTTTGTACTTTTCGCGTTTTATGGCAGACGCTACTGCAGAAAACTCGCCGTGTTTAGTGGCGGAAATTTTAGTGGCGGAAATTTGCGCCCATCACGGCAACGTCATCTTCGGCCAGACTGCGCAACAGTTCGTGCTGGAAGTAATCCGCGCTGGCGGCCACGGTGCTCCCGTAGCGCTTCTGAAACGTGCCGCGACTCTTATCGATGTCTTCCTTCAAACGATCGTATAAGTCTTTGTTGCGCCGCCCTTCGGCAACCTTGGCCTGATTGTAGAGCTTGATTTCATCGACCAGCAGCCGCGCGAACCGTTGCGCCTTGCGATGTACGTCGGCATCTTCCGCTGAGAGTCCAGCCCATGGATCGGTGGCCGTAGCGGGGGCAGCGGCGGCGGCCGCATGCACCGGAGCTTCTACCTCTACTACCTCGGCTGGTTGTGGCTGAGGTTCGGGACTTGCTGGCACGTGCTTGGGTGCGTGCGAGGCGAATGGATCCGAAAAAGACGATACCGTCTGAACCGATGAAGGAGGAGCAGGGCGTTCGACGATAGGCGCTGCTTCTCGATCCGGCTTGGCTGCTGCCTGCTTGCGCAGCGAAGTTACTTCCAGCCACGCGCTGGTTGCGATGACCAGCAACTCCAAGGCAGCGGCGTCTAGCTTGTCGCTGTCGCCGCCGTCGGCATAGATGACCGCTGCTACTTTATCCTTGAGCGTGAGCGGCAAAATCAAAACTTGTTCGTTGGCTGGACTGCCGAACTGCTCAACAAATTGCGCGTTCATCTCAGCAGCGTTGCCCGGCGTTACCACCCGGTTTTGATAGGCGTGCGCGGCGGGACCGGAGTTCAAGTCGAGAGTGAAATTGGTAGTGCTTTCGTCGTCGCCGAATCCGCGGGACTGCCAGCCTGAAGCGACTCCTGCCTTCACGACAAACAGCGCGATGCGCGAGCAATGTTCGCTGCCCGCCTGCAGCAGAGCGCGCAGAATTTCTTTTTGAGTTGAGCCCGCATGAATGTTTGAAACCGCTTGAACCAGAGCGCTCGAATTCTCCCGAGGAGCCGCAGCGTCGCTTCGTTGAATCGACAACGCTTGAACCGGCAATGCTTCAAGCACGCGCTGCGCAATCTGCGCCTGCAGCTGCGGAACCTGCTGCTGTAAGGCTTCCGCAACGGCACGTTCAATCATCGGACGAATTTCATCCGGTTGCCCGTGGTTACGTTCTTCGCTCTGTTCCGCCATGACTTGGAAGAGTGTCGATTCCTTTGCAAGATTGCTCTAAACTTACCGGAGCGAATCCTCGTCAGCTACCGCCCGTACAAACAACGCCCCTAACTGCTGATTATACGGCACTTGTGGGAGTGCCCCAGAGTACTTCAGGACGTGTTCGACCGCGTTACCATCCTCAGTCTCGACTCTATCTCAAATCATGCTGCGAGCGAAATGGAAAGCGGTTGGGCAAACTTGATGGTTACCAAGTAGAATAACAGCTTGCACTTCAGTGCCGCGGTTGTTCCGCAAAATACTGCATCGCCGAGAGAATGGAAGCCATCCAAAACAAACTAGAGGGGCCTGTCAGTGATGAGCTGACACTGGTTCGGGCAGCCAAGCAAGGCGACGACTCCGCGTTTGAAGAGTTGGTTCGCCGATATGACCGCAACGTTTTCCGGATCGCGCAACACATCACGCAGAACCGCGAAGATGCGGAAGATGTGGTGCAGGAAGCATTCCTGAAGGCGTACGGCAACCTGGCGAAATTCCAGGAACAGTCGAAGTTTTATACCTGGCTGGTACGAATCGCTGTCAACGAAGCGTTGATGAAGTTGCGCCGCAGGAAGCCTGAGCGCACGGTCTCGCTGGACGAAGACATTAAGACGGAAGACGATTCGCTGCCGCGAGAGATCGCGGATTGGAGCCCGAATCCGGAGCAGCAGTATAACCAGGCGGAGCTGCGAGAGATTTTGAGTAAAACGATCCAGGGACTTCCCCCGGGGTTCCGGACCGTGTTTGTACTGAGGGATGTGGAAGGGCTTTCCACCGAGGAAACGGCGGCGGCGCTGGAGTTGAGCGTGCCGGCGGTGAAGTCGAGGTTGCTGCGGGCTCGCCTGCAGCTGCGCGAACGGTTGGGACGCTTCTTTCAGAAACGTGAGAGTGGAGATGGCGACCAGTGAAATGTTCTGAGTTTTTGAATGAGCTGACCAGCTATTTGGACGGCGTCCTCGACGAAACTACGAAAGTCGAGTTGGAAAACCATCTTTCCTGGTGCCACAACTGCTATGTGGTCTGCGACACCACCAAGAAAACCATCGAGATCTATCGCGACGCCCAGCTCTACGAACTGCCCGACGACCTCCGTTCCCGTTTACGCGCGGCGATTATGACCAAATGCCAGCAGCATAAGAAACGCGGCCCCGAGAGCGTGTGAATTCCTTTTAAAATTGGCGACAACTTCGCTACACTCCATCGCATATAATAGGCGGCAGGCCCTGGGGTGTTGCATGTCGCGTTTCCTGAGCACGGCCCTTCTCGTTTTCTTCCTTCCCGTATTCGCTGCAGTGTTGGTGTGCGGCCAGTCTAGCGATTCGGGATTGCGGCGGTCTTTGTCTTCGCCCTCGAGTTCATCATCTGCGCTGGCGGCAGATCCGAATGTCCCGCCTCCTCCGCCTCCGATTCCTACGAACGCGCCGCACATCACACGGCAGACTCGCCTGGAAGTGATCCGCGATTTCGAAATGCAGGTGGTCTACGCGCGCACGGCCTTTCCGATGGGAATGAAGGGGCTTCAACTGCGAGAAGGTATCGTTACACCAAGCGGCGAAGAACTTCGGCAGGACCTCGCTTTGTTCGGTCCGGCGGTAAAGCCCGGAGATCCAGCGCAGATTTCATTTGTGCAGATAAAAGAAGACCACATTCATTTCGAAGTTAATGGCGGACCAGTGCGCCGGAAAAAGTGGTATCAACGTATCCAGGTCTCGGGTGCGCAGGGAACGCCCGTGACAGGTTCGAACGAGTCACAACCCAATCCGCATGGATCCTGCGTCGATCTATATTTTGGCAAGTATGTTCCAGAGATGACGACACCACAATTGCGCGCGTTGCTTTATCCAGTGCTTGACTTCAACGCCCGAAACAAAGAGCAGGCCTACCTCGACACCGTGCCTCCCAAAGCGAAAGAGGCGATCCTCGCGCACCACGTTCTAGTGGGGATGAATCAGGAGATGGTTTTGCACGCAAAGGGAAAGCCTCCGAAGAAAGTGCGGGAGCGCGATGGCGAAACAGACTACGAGGAGTGGATTTATGGCGAACCTCCAGAGGACGTCGATTTCGTACGCATCGTAGGAGATGACGTGGTGCGCGTCGAGACAATGAAGGTGGGCGGAGTGAAGATCGTTCGTACCGAAAAAGAAATCGTGCTCGATCAGCCGGACAAAGACAAAGAGGCAAAAAAGGAAGCGCCACAGGAACGTCCAGCGAACGCGCCGAGTTTGCGGCGTCCCGGCGAAGATTCCCAAGACGTTCCTCGCCCAGCAACTGGAGCTTCACCGATGCCGCCTCAGCCCCCTCCGAGTCTTCCCCAGCCTCCGAGTGGCGGGCCGGGAGAGATGGTCTCAAGTCTGTAACGGCCCGGTATCGGCGGATTCTTTCGACGCGGGTTTGGGTTAACTACTTGCTAACCGCTACAGGTTCCCGCACTCCAATCTCGGGTACGGTTCTTCCAACTACCGCGGCGATCTGCCGTACTTGCTTCATCAGTTCGTCGAACTGATCGGGGAAGAGCGACTGCGGACCGTCTGACATGGCCTCGTCTGGCTTGTTGTGCACTTCCACCATTAATCCGTCGGCGCCGACGGCGACTGCAGCGCGGGACAGTGGGGTAACTTTATTGCGCTTACCGGTGCCGTGGCTGGGATCGACGAAAATCGGAAGGTGGCTGAGGCGCTGAACGGCGGGGATGAGGCTAAGGTCGAGGGTGTTGCGCGTGTGGTCGGCGAAGGTGCGGACGCCGCGTTCGCAGAGGGCGACGTTGTAGTTCCCCTCGCTCAGAATGTATTCGGCGGCCATGAGAAATTCTTCCAGCGTGGCCGACATGCCGCGCTTCAGCAGAACCGGTTTCCGGGCGCGTCCGGCGCGCTTTAGTAGCGAGAAGTTCTGCATGTTGCGGGCGCCGATCTGGATCATGTCGGCATATTCCTCGACTAGGTCAAGAGATTCGTTATCAATCGCTTCCGTAATAATCTTCATCCCATACTGGTGGCGAATCTCGGCCATGATGCGGAGGCCTTCTTCACCGAGTCCTTGAAAGGAATACGGCGAAGTGCGGGGCTTATATGCGCCGCCGCGGAAGAACTGGGCTCCGGCGCGATGAACGCGCTCAGCGACGGCAAATGCCTGTTCGCGGCTTTCGATGGCGCAGGGTCCGGCGACAATGGCGAGGCCGGGTCCACCAATTGTGGCCGCCGTTCCGGCGAAACGGATGACCGTGCTTTCGTCCTTGACGTCGCGGCTCACCAGCTTATAGGGCTTCGAGACCTTGATGACTTCCTGCACACCGGGCATTTCTTCCAGCGTGCCTTGCTCGACTTCGCCCTTGTTTCCGGTGATGCCGATGGCGGTGCGCTGCGCACCCGGCATGGCATGCGGACGATAACCGAGCGCCTCGATTTTCTGGCAGACGGAGCGTATCTGCTCGTCGGTGGCCTGCGCCTTCATGACTACTAACATGGCTGTACCTCGCGGCTAATAAGTGTAAGTGTATCGTCCGGAGGCGTTGGGGGCAAAGTCAACTTAGGCTGCCATGGCCGTGAAACTAAGGACGGGTTCTTGCTGGCGCGCTAGGTTTTGCGCCTTTGAATCTCGAAACACCAGCTGGCATCCAAGCATGAGGTTTTCAAAATAATCGCTTCGAGGTTCTCATGAAAGCAGCAGTGGTTCCATCCGTGAATGGCAAGTGGGAAGTGAAACAGTGGGAAACGCCCAAGGCTGGGCCGAATCAAGTGGTGATGAAGATTCATGCCAGCGGACTTTGCTATACCGACGTGCATCTTACGCACGGCCTGTTTGGCTTACCTTTTCCGCGGGTGCTGGGTCACGAGCCGGTAGGCGAGATTGTGGAGGTCGGCCCCGGCGTCACCTCCCGCAAAGTTGGCCAGCGTGTGGGCGTAGGTTGGGTGCAAAAGGGAGATGGAACCTGCGAGTGGTGCCTGCGCGGTAAGAAAGAGCTGTGCATCAATCCCACTTCAACGGGCATTACTCTGCAGGGCAGCCACGCCGAGTACATGCTGGCGTATGCCGATGCTACCATGCCGATTCCAGACGCCCTGAGCTACGAACAGGCAGCGCCGATTTTCTGTGCGGGCTATACCGTGTGGAGCGGTTTGCGACTGGCCGATCCCAAGCCGCACGAGCGCATCGCGGTGGTAGGCATTGGCGGGCTCGGACATCTTGCGCTTCAGTATTCCAAGGCGTCTGGGTTCGAGACCATCGCCGTGACGAAGTCCAAAGACAAAGAGAAAATGATTCGCGATATGGGAGCCGATGAAGTAATCGAGGACGGTGAAAAGCTGCTTGCCGCTGGCGGAGCCGATGTTCTGCTGGCTACCTCCAATTCGTGGTCGTCGACGGCAGACGCCGCCCTGGGCATGCGTCCCAACGGTCGAATCATACTGATGGGAGTGGGGAACGAGCCGCTGAACTATACGCCGGAGTTGATGTTCAAGAAAGTGCGCCTGATTGGATCGTCGCAAAACGGCCCGGAGTATCTCTATGAGGCGCTCGACATCGCAGCCAAGGGCAAGGTGAAGGTGGTGGAAGAAATCTACAAGCTCGACGACATCGCGAAAGCGTATGACCGGGTAGCTGAGGGCAAAGTGCGTTTTCGAGCTGTGATTACGATGAATTGAGTTCTGGTCGTTGAGTTCAATTCGGAAACGTCGGACTCCGCTTGCTGCACTTTCGGACGTGGTGCGGTAGGTTGCCGCGCTTGTTGCTTCTACCATCGATGAGTAGAGGTGCATAGTGCGCAAGCTTATCTGGACCATTGTATTTGCGGTTCTGGCTCTTAGCCTAACCCTGGCTCAGGATGCGACTAAGGTCGAACCGGGGCACTATAAACTGGCGTTCGAGAACGACAAAGTGCAGGTGGTTTACATCCAGTACGGACCGCACGAAAAATCGCGAATGCACTCGCACCCGCAGGGTGTAGTGGTCAACATCAGTGAGGCTCATCTTCGGTTTACCCACGAAAACGGAAAGACGCAGGACGTGTATTCCGAGCCAGGAGAAGCAAGATGGTTTCCACCGTTCCGGCACACGGTGGAAAATCTTGGGGAAACTGCGTACAGCGGGGTTTATATCGCGGTGAAAGGCAGCGTCGCTGTGAATCACAAGCGCGCAAGCGGATGAACAAACCGCAAGAATTCTCGCGGCAATTCAGGGCGATGTCGCCGGCAAATAGTCCGAGATCTCGTCTCCTCTAGATGAGGTGTTTCCCTGCCTCGACTAGTGAGCGTAAAGGTCGCAAACGGCTTGCCGTACCGCTGACCTTTATACTTTCTCCATGGCTCGTTCTCGTGCACCGTCCATGGCTCGCGAGCAGGACATTCTCGGTCGTTTGGCTCCGAAACGACCGCCGCGCCTGACTTCGCGCCGAATCGGGATTCATACTTCCACCGCAGGCGGGGTGCACAATGCGGCCGAGCGCGCTTACCGGCTGGGCTGCAACACGCTGCAGATTTTTTCCTCGAGCCCGCGGCAATGGGCTCCTTACGAGTTGGGCGAAGTGCAGTGCGAGGAGATGAGCCGCCTGCGCGGCCGATACGATCTGAAGCCGCTGGTGATTCATACAAACTACTTGGTGAACCTGGCAAGCTCGACCGAACAGTTTCTGCAGAAATCGGTTGAGGCGTTTCGCGGAGAGATCGAACGCGCGCTGGCGCTGTGCGCCGAATATCTGGTTCTGCATCCGGGGTCGTTTCGCGGGGCCGACCGCGAGCAAGGATTGTTACGCACAGCGGCTGCGATCGCTGCGGCGACGCAAGGGCTCGACTTGGCGAAAGGCGGATTGACCATTCTGATTGAAAATACCGCAGGGTCGGAATTCTCGTTGGGCGGAACTTTCGAGCAAGTGGCTGAAATTCTTGACTGCCTCCGCGGCGTTGTGCCGGTCGGCGCATGTATCGATACCTGTCACACACACGTTGCCGGATACGACATCGTCAGCGAAGAAGGCATCTACGAGACGTTGCGGCAACTCGACGCGACCATCGGACTGAATAATGTTCGGGTGGTGCACTGCAACGATGCGAAAGCGGCGCGCGGATCGAAGCTCGACCGTCACCAGCAGATTGGGAAGGGAACGATCGGAAATGAGCCGTTTCGAATCTTGCTGAATGACCTGCGGCTGGCGCATGCGGCTTTCATCGCCGAGACGCCGATTGAAAGGCCGGGTGATGACCGCAGGAATGTGGAGGCGCTGAAGAAGCTGGTGGCGTGAATGTAGGTAGGACTTTCCTGTTGTATTCTTGACTCCCAAACCGTGATTCGAATCCTCATCTGGGCGCTGAGTCAGCCCATGCTTTGGGCGGTTGCCGCTGTCGTCTGTGGCCCATATTTGTTCTTTCGCGGTTTCGGTTTGCTGCAGCGCAGGCGGCTCATCATGGATACTCCACGATCCACGATTCGCGCGGCCGCGTTGGGTCCGGTAGAAGTGAGTGGCAAAGCCGTTGGACCGTATACGCTGGTTGCGCCGCTTAGCCAATGCGATTGCCTTTACTATCGGATGGTGGTGGAGTCGAATCCGCGCGGCGATCTGCAGGAAAAGATGCGCGAGCTGTGCGCGCCGTTTTTTCTGGACGACGGTACCGGCCGGTTGATGATTTATCCCGCGGGATGCGAGCTCCAGATGCCGTCGTCGTCGGATCGATCGGAATACGGCAAGATGGCCGCAGCGATGGTAACGCGCTCGGCGGAGACTCCGGAATTTTCCCAGGAATATTGCATCCGGCCGGGAGATCAGATTTTTGTTCGCGGGACGCTGCGGGAAAATCCCTGGGCGAAGAAAAATCCGGTTGCCGAAAGTTGTGAGTTATCTCGCATTGGGCCCGGGTTTGTCAGCGCAGACGAGGCGGAGTTGTTGCGGCGGGCAGCGTTTCCCGTGCTGGACGCGATACTTCCGGCAAGGGCCGTTGCTTCGGACGGGGAGTTCGATTTGCATCCTCCCGTGATTTTGATGAAGGGCGAGGGACCGTTGGTCATCTCGACCGATAGCGAGCGGGATTTGGTGGCGAAGCTGCAATGGAGGTCGCTGCTCTACATTTGGGGTGGACCTGTTGTCGCGTTGTGGGGGTTGTGGAAGATCGTGAGTTACGTGGCCTAATGCACGTTGGCTTATGCGACGGGCCGGTTAAGCCTGAGGTCCTTCGCTTCGCCTGAAAAGCGGCTCCGCTTAGGATGACAGCGCTTCGAGGAGGATCAGAAAACGTCTTTCCCAGGCGTCCGTTGTAGAATCTAGGATTCGACATTATCATCATGCCCTCGCAAGAAAAGTCGGAAATGACAACCGTGAGCCAGAGCGACCGTCCGGACGAGCGTTACGACGCGCAGCGCGTAGAAACCAAGTGGGCCGAGCGCTGGCGAAGCGATCCGCAGCTCTATGCTGCCGAGCCTGGGTCGGCCAAAAAAAAATACTACGTGCTCGAAATGTTGCCCTATCCATCGGGGGAATTGCATATCGGACACGTTCGGAATTATTCGATTGGCGATGCGCTGGCGCGCTACATGTGGATGAAGGGCTATAACGTGCTCCATCCCATGGGCTGGGATTCGTTCGGCCTTCCGGCGGAGAACGCTGCCATTCAGAACAAGACGCCACCGCGGCAGTGGACGCTGGGTAACATCGTTAAGATGAAGGCACAGATGAATCGCCTCGGCTTCGCCTATGACTGGTCGCGCGAAGTCACGACCTGTTTGCCCGATTACTACCGCTGGAACCAGTGGTTCTTTCTAAAGTTTTACGAGAAGGGGTTGGCGTATCGCAAGAAGAGCAAGGTGAACTGGTGTCCGCTGTGCGCGACCGTGCTGGCCAATGAACAGGTTGTGGATGGCTGCTGCTGGCGGCATGAGGGCACGCTGGTTGAGCAGCGCGAGCTGGAGCAGTGGTTTTTGCGCATCACGAAATATGCGGACGAATTGTTGCGCGATCTTGACAAGCTGGACGGTTGGCCGGAAAAAGTTCTCCTCATGCAGCGCAACTGGATCGGACGCAGCGAGGGCACGCTGGTCGATTTCAAACTCGACTACACGCAACCGCACACGGGATTTGGTCCGGCGGGCGCGACTATCAGCGTTTTCACCACGCGCGTCGATACGATTTACGGCGCGACTTCGGTGCAGCTTGCGCCGGAGCATCCCATTGTTGCGGATCTCGCCGCCAGTAATCCCGAACTGCGTAGGAAGGTCGATCAGCTTATTGCCGAGCAGCGCAAAGCCAAAGAAGTGGGCGACATTGGTGAGATCGAGAAACACGGAGTGCCGACCGGGCGCTATGCCATCAATCCGTTCAACGGCGAGAAGATTCCGGTGTGGGTGGCGAACTACATCCTCATGGACTACGGCACGGGCGCCATTATGAGCGTGCCGGCGCACGACGAGCGCGACTATGAGTTCGCGAAAAAGTACAAGCTGGAAATTCGTCTTGTGGTTTTGCCGATCTCGAACGACCCGGAGGAAACTGTCACCGAGCCGCCGCTTCCGTTTGTGGCGCATGAGGGCATGCTGATTAATTCTGGTCCGTTCAGTGGGCTGGAATGTGCGGATGCCATTAAGAAGATGTCGGCGTACGCCGAGAAAAATGGATTCGGCAAGGCTACGGTCACTTATCGCCTGAAGGATTGGGGAATCTCGCGGCAGCGCTACTGGGGCACGCCGATCCCCATGCTCTATTGCGAGAAGGATGGCATTGTGCCGGTGGCGGAAAAAGATTTGCCGGTACTCTTGCCGGAGAATGTTGAGATCACGCTTGCCGGCGGGTCGCCGCTGGCGAATGTGCCGGAGTTCGTGAATGCGACGTGTCCGAAGTGCGGCGGCCCGGCGCGCCGCGAGACCGACACCATGGACACGTTTGTCGATTCGTCCTGGTATTTCTATCGATACACGGACGCCCATAACGACCATGCTCCGTTTGATTCGAAGATTGCGGAGTATTGGTTCCCGATCGACCAGTACATCGGCGGGATCGAACATGCCATTTTGCACCTTATTTATTCGCGCTTCTGGACAAAGTTCATGCGCGATATCGGCCTTGTCAACCACGACGAGCCGGTCGATCATCAATTTTCGCAGGGCATGGTGATCAAGAACGGCGCCAAGATGTCCAAGAGCAAGGGCAATGTGGTGAGTCCGGACGAAATGGTGGCGCGCTACGGCGCCGATGCCGCCCGCCTCTATAGCTTGTTCGCGGCGCCTCCCGACCGCGACATGGACTGGCAGGATGCGGGGATCGAAGGCATCCAACGATTCTTGGGGCGCGTGTATCGTTTTGTGAAGGACAACGCGAAACCGGGAGACCCCGATTGGTGTAAATCTGTTCCAGCCCAACTGAATGTTCCGGCTCGTCGCGTTCAGCGTAAACTGCATCAGACGATCAGGCGCGTCACCGACGACTTCGAGGGACGTTGGCATTTCAACACATGCATCTCTGCAATCATGGAGTTGCTGAATGATGCGGGCCGGTGGTTGCTAGGTAGTCCGTCTATTCAAAGCTCCGTCACGGGAGAATTGTCCGAAGGGTATGAAATCTCGTTATCCTTGCTTGCGGAAGTTCAGCGAAACCTCGTGCTGTTGCTCGCGCCCTTCGCTCCATATCTCGCGCGCGAATTATGGGAGATGCTCGGAGAGAAGGGAAGTCTGCTGAAAGCTTCGTGGCCAAAATTTGACGCTGAATTGGCGAAGGAAGAAGAGCTTGAAATCCCAGTGCAGGTCAACGGTAAGTTACGCAGCCGCGTAAATGTCCCGGCTTTTGCGGGCGAGGAGTTCGTCCTTGAACGTGCTCTGGCCGACGAGAAAGTAAGGACGGCAATTGCCGGGAAACAGATCGTCAAGAAGATTTACGTCCCGGGCAAGCTGGTCAACTTTGTCGTCAAGTAATCCTCGGGGGAGACGTCGCAAGCAGCGTCTCCAGCCGACTTCCGGCTGGTATTCTAAGCAGTGATGGCTCGCGTTTCTCCCACCCTCGAAGGATTCCGCGCGGCATTGCGCCGCCCGTTGTTCACGTTCGCGGAAATTTCGTGGCGCTGGACGATTGGCGCAACCTCCTGGGCGTTGGTGCTCTATGGATTTATTGAGTATCTCAACACCCTTCCTGTCAGCAAGCGCGATGCGGCTCTTCTAGCGAGCCGGCAGCCTGCGCTGGTAGGGCGGGCGATTGCGCATATCTTTCGTGGCAGCATGAGCCGGGCGGTAATGGCTGCATCGTGCGCAGGGCTGGCGTTGTCGCTGTTCTGGATGGTTGTCGCCTCGATCGGGCGCGCTGCAACCGTGAGGGCTCTGGTCGATTACTTCCGGGAGAAGTTTGCGAGTGAGGTTCCGAGCAGCGGCTCCGAAAGTGACAGGATTGCGGAGACGAACGATAAGAGAGGGTCTTTTCTCTCGCTCATCGGTCTTAATTTTCTGCGGGTTGTTCTGGTTCTGGCTGCGCTGCTGGCACTGCTAGGCGCCGCGATTCTTGTGGGGTTTGCTTCGTCAAAGACGAACCCGCAGGCTGGTTTGGCATTTGTTCTTTTTCTGCCGGCCGCCGCTCTGATCTGTAGCATCTGGTCGATGCTAAGCTGGCAGTTTTCGTTAGCTGGAGTATTTGCGGTCCGGGATGGCGAAGATGCCTTGGGCGCGCTCTTCGCTGCGGTCGATTTTTGCCGGGACCGGACTGGTGCGGTCTTTGCGGTGAGCACATGGACTGGCCTGGCGCATTTTGTTGCCTTCAGCATTGCCAGTACCGCAGTTTCGCTGCCCCTCGCATTCGCGCAAGTCGTGCCGTTACGACTTGTACTCGCGGTCATTATTTTGGTGACGCTCGCTTACTTTGCTGTGGTTGATTGGCTGTATATGGCGCGGCTGGCGGGATATGTTTGCATTCTCGAGATGCCGGAGGCCATCGCTATCTCCGAACCTCTGCAAGCTGATCCGCCCGCGGAGCCGTTCACGGTAAGCACACCTGTTCAGACGACAATCGATCTTAACGAGCCGATTCTGAGCGATCTGCCAAGCCCGGCTGGCGGATAGTACTCGCTTCTTTCCGAAAGATTCTCATGCCCTCTTGTCTGGCTTACGGCGTGATTTCCACGATTTCGCAAAATGCATGAAGTTCGATTCCGCAAAGCGGGAAGGGTGGGTGGCTTCCGACCCCGAAAAACCAGCAAACTCATGATCAGCGGTCGCCACTTCTGGGGATCGATGTGGGGGCGCGATGCATCTCCCGTCAGCAACGACCCTTCGACATGCAACTGACGATATGTACGTCAAACGCATTTGCCGAAATGTTCTTACCGAAGGGGCGCACGTCGTGAACGATGCCTTCCATCTGCACTGGGCATTCGGCGACCCGTGGAGGTTCACTTCGACATAAGGCGCCGGATTCTATCCGCTCCTGGCGGCGGAACTGTGTTTGAGGTTACTCCCTTCACGAGAAATGGATTGCTCTCGCGCTCATCGCCGATCGTGGTCGCCGGCCCGTGACCCGGAAACACAGCCGTTTCGTCGGGCAATTCGAGCACGGTGCTGTGTAGCGAGTTCAGGATTTTTTCCATGGAGCCTCCCGGCAGGTCGACGCGGCCAATAGACCCGGCGAACAGAGTGTCGCCAGCGACTAAAATCTTCTCGGCTGGGAAGTAAAGACAGATGCTGCCCTCAGAGTGTCCGGGCGTGAGCAGAACGTTGGCCGCGTGCGAACCGGCTTTCACGGTGTCGCCGGTGCTGACGCTGTGGTCGATCTCGACTGGGCCAGGAGGGGGCACGCCGACCCAGGCGGCCTGCATGTCGAGCATTTTGAGCAGGGCATAATCGTTCTGGTTGAGCAGGATTGGCGCCCCGGTGGCGGCGCGCAACTTCATCGCGCCCCCCACGTGATCGATGTGAGCGTGAGTGATCACGATCTGTTTAACTTGCAGATTGTGCTTGCGAATCAGCGCGAGGACATTGTTAATATCGTCGCCGGGATCGATCACCATGGCCTCGCGGGTGGTCTCGTCGCCGATGATCGAGCAGTTGCACTGCAGCCACCCGACTGGGAAGATTTCGTGGATCATCCGTCTATTGTAACGAGAAGTCGCGACGATCGAGTCGCAAATTGCATGTACCTAGGAAAAGCGAAAACGCAGATTGAGACTTGCCGGGAGGCTCCGCTGGCGAGACAATACGCGCACGTGCTTGGGGAGGTTCCTGTGGCAGCCAAATACCGTCAACATGGATATCAGGACCGCGACCGCGAGGACCGGCCGCGAAAAGAATCGGGAGAGAAGTCTCAACAGAAGCCAGCTTCAGGGCCTGCGAAGAGAGATTACAGCATGGGTCCAAAACCGGTGAATATGCCGGGGACTCGGGCTGTTTCACGCTGCGCGCAATGCGGCACGGTTTTGCAGGAGATACCGCCAACGGGACTTTGTCCCAAGTGCGGCTTTGAGCTGCACTCGTGCAAACAGTGTATGTACTTCGATCCGGGAAGCCGCTTCGAGTGCATGCAGCCGGTTCCGAAGCGGATTGAGCGCAAGGACGCTCGCAACGATTGCACGTTCTACGAAATCCGCGTCACGCGGGAGAAGGAAACGTCCACACCAGTCAGCCTGCGGCCCAGCGACGCGAGGCAGGCGTTTGAGAATCTGTTCAAGAAACCCTAGGCGAGCACCGTTATTCGGTCAGGCAAAGTTGCTCTGGCGAGCGAAGGGCGGGCGCAAGCAAAAATGCATGGGTCCTTCGCTTCGCTCAGGATGACAGCGTGTATAGAGTTACGGTTTCTGCGTCGGTCTTATAAGAATTTCGCTCACAAACGATTGCGGGGACTGCGTTACCAGCATGGCGACGGCATGCGCTATATCTTCCGGCTGCAGCATTTTGGAGTGATCCTTGCCGGCGTGAGGGCTGAGACCGGTTTCGGTCGAACCGGGGCAGATCACGGAAACACGGATGTTGTGGGATCGCAATTCTTCCGCAATGGTATAGCTCAGGCCGTTTAATCCCCACTTGGACGCGGAGTAGGCGGCACCGTTCGGCACGGGGTTCTTGCCCGCAAGAGATGAAATGTTGATGATGTGGCCGGAGCGGGCGCGAATCATCGTGGGCGCGAAGGCGCGAGTCATGTAGTAAACGGCGCGCAGGTTCGTGTTCAAAATCTGATCCCACACGTCGGGCGGAAGTTGATGCAGCGGGCCCTCGACTCCGCGGATGGCCGCGTTATTGACCAGAATGTCGATGCGCCCGAATAAGGAGTCGACAGTCCTAGCGGCTTCCTCGACCGATTGAAGATTAGAGACGTCACAGGCAACCACTTCGCACTTCCCGCCGCTCAGGGCAATGGTTTTCGCGGTCGACTCAAGGGTCGCGACCGTACGTCCACAGAGTGCGACGGCAGCGCCCAGATTCGATAGCCTTCGCGCGATGGCGGCGCCGATGCCGCGTCCAGCGCCGGTGACCACCGCTGCTTGTCCGTTCAGAGGATGCGTTTTATCAGTAGGTGACATCTTCGTTTCCATTATTGACTAGAATACGGCGTCCATTAGAATACCTGTTCTTTGGGGGATGAGTGCAAGACTCTGCCGGAAACATCTTGCGTGATCGTCTAGCGTTGCCGAAGAGTGCTTTGCCGAGCATGACGCGCCCGAAACCGGGCCATCCACAGCATGATGGATCGGCATCTTAACAATAACGAGGAGGATCAAGGTGAAGTTACTTGCCTTCGGAGAAAGAGGTACTTATAATCCGGCAACCGGGAATGAAAGGGCCAATCGCCTTGGCTCCCACAGTGTTCCCGAGATTTGTGGGGACTTGCCGGGGAGCACCAAGGCATTTCGACGTTGTATCCGCAGTGCAGCAACGGATGCAGCGGGATGCAGCCAAAAGATTCGGCAGCAGTAAGATTTTCCGGAAATAATTGATTCGCGACGATCCGTTCGCAAAAGCCAAGGAGCCATACTGATGAACAAGATTCTGGTGACGGTTGTGCTCGGAGTTGCTACGGTGGCAGCGGCCCAGCCCCCAGCGCAGCCGGCACAAGGCCAAACAACTACGGCGCCCGCGTCCACCGCGCAAGCCCCGGTCATTAAGGACCCCGCCGAATACAACGCTTACGTGGGGGCGATTACCTCCAAAGACCCCGCGGCGCAGATCAGCGGCCTTGAAGCGTTTCTGACGCAGTATCCCAATAGCATCATGAAGCCCCAGGCACTGGAAATCCTGATGGGCGCCTACCAGCAGACTGGCAACCCAAAGGTGATGGACGCCGCCAGCCGTCTGCTCACCGTGAATCCTGACAATATCAAGGCGCTGGTGGTGCTGGCCTTCAGCGAGCGCGCAGCGCAGAAATGGGCCGATGCCGAAAAGCATGCCCAGCACGGATTGGAAGTTCTACCCAATTGGACGAAACCGGATGGGGTTTCGGACGCCGACTTTACCAAGCAGAAGGCGCAGTTTGGCGGGATCCTGAACAGCGTAGCCGGCTTCTCAGCGCTGCAGTTGAAGGATTTTGCCACCGCCCAGAAGTATCTGCGAGCCGCAGTGGAGGCCGACCCTAATAACGTGGAGAACATCTACCCGTTAGCTGTTGCCTCGTTACCGCCGTCGACTCCTCCCGACGAAATCAACGGACTATTTTTCATCGCGCGTGCGTCGAATCTGATCGCGGATCCTACCGCAAAAGCACAGGTTACAAAGTTTGGCCGCAGTAAATACATGCGTTACCACGGCGGCGAAGACGGGTGGACTGATCTGCTGACGCAGACGGCGGCTACTCCGTTGCCCCCTGCAGGCTTCACAATTAAGCCGGCTCCCACTCCGGATGAGCAGGCGCACAATATGGTTACGGCTACCGTGCCCGATAAGATGGACTTTGCAACCTGGGAATTCGTGCTCTCGAATGGCAAGCAGGAAGATCAGGATACGGTATGGAACGCCATCAAAGGCAAAGCGGTGTACATGAACGGCACGGTGATCAAGGCAACGGCCACAGAGATCGATATCGCGGCCAGCGAGGATGACATCGAGGCCAAGAAGGCGGACATCACGCTCAACATGGCGGAGAAGCTGTTGGCGGCGCGAATTCCGAAGGAAGGCAGCAGTCTGGACTTTCAGGGTGAGCCCGCTTCTTATACTCCCAACCCATTCATGATGACGATGGAAAAGGGCATGATTCCGAAGCCGAAGGTTGCGCCGAAGCCTCCCGTACACCATAAACCAACTAACTAGAACGCAGATCGACTTGGTAGTTCGAACCAAATCGTTCAAAAAGGCAGCCTGCGAAGGCTGCCTTTTGAATTCTTGGGCTTTGGTTCCCTGAGCCGGGATACGAAGGTGTTGCGTGGCGCAGGCGCCTAACGAACTGCCTTCTTGTCCAAGGACATAGGACGCGCGCTGCGTGGCGGACGCTTGACGCCATCGCGGAGCTGGCGGACGTCGATCTTGAGCTCGCTGAGCGTCCGGCTGAGAGTGTTGCGGTGCATTCCCAGTTCGCGCGCGGCGCGGCACTGGTTGCCCTTGTTTTCCTGGAGAACGGTGAGGATAAAACGTTTCTTGAATTCCCGCACTCCCTCGGAGTAGAGGATGTTGCTTTTGTACATCTGCAAAATAAGCGCTTCCAGTTGATCTTTCACGATGCGTCTCTTTCTTAATTCAATACCTTAATTGAATGTCTTTGGTCGGATCTCACAGCGTGCTGCAGCGCATCTATTTCTTTCGCGGGCTGGCTGGAGCGTTCAGGTCCTTTGGGGCGCGATGCAAAAAATCCAACCCCTCGTAGAACCTGACGCGAAGCGCCGACGGCGCTACCCAGATGGCTGCTCTTCCCACCACCAGGAAATATGGCGCTAATCGCGAATCTTCCAGCATCTGCGAAGTGGGAGTGAAAGCGGTCAGTCCCATCAGGACCACGGCCACCGTCAGGCACCCCTTCACAAGACCCAGTAAAGCTCCCAGAAAGCGATCAAAACCGCTCAACCCAACTTCCTTCATCAGCTTGCGCGCGACTCTGCCTGCAATACTGAAAAGCATCAGAACCGCAAAAAATATAATGAGGAAACCGAGAACCTGGGACAGTAACTCCGACTTCAGGAACGACGTAAACCATGCCGCGAGGCGCTGATACTGCCAGGCGGCAACGATATACCCAACCACCAGACCCGCCATGCTCAGAACTTCCGCAAAGAATCCGTGTATGGCGGCAAATACTACGCTCAACAGCACACCCACGACGATCAACCAATCCGCCGCGGTCATGCCGCTCTCCTGCCTTTGCTGCGAATAACGCCCACGCGGGAAAGGCCGCGCAGGGTTCGGCGCTTACACATCCAGCTTGTGACCCGTGAGCTGGAGATAGGCGTCGAGATACTTTTCGCTGGTACGGCGCGCCACGTCCTCGGGCAATGCAGGTGCGGGCGGTTGCTTGTTCCAGTGAATCTCTTCCAGATAATCGCGAACGTACTGCTTGTCGTACGACTCCTGTGAGCGGCCCGGCGCGTATTTATCGGCCGGCCAGAAGCGCGAGGAATCCGGAGTAAGCACCTCATCGGCCAACGTGATTCCCTTGGCGGTGCGTCCAAACTCAAACTTGGTGTCAGCGATGATCAGGCCGCGCTGGCGAGCGTGGGCGGCAGCCTTCTTGTAAATCCGCAGACTGAGATCGCGAAGATAGCTGGCGGTTTCAGAGCCCAGGATTTTGCACATCCTCGCAAACGAAATATTTTCGTCGTGGCCGGTGACGGCCTTGGTCGCGGGCGTGAAGATCGGCTCGGGGAAGGCCTGAGACTCAGTGAGTCCGGCGGGCAGGTCGATACCGCAGACTTTGCCTGTAGCCTGATATTCCTTCCAGGCCGAGCCTGAAATGTAGCCGCGTACGACGCACTCAACGGGGAACATCTCAGCCCGCGCGACGAGCATGGAGCGGCCGCGCAACTGATCCGCATATTTCTGCAGATTTTGCGGGTAGAGGCTCACGTCCGCGGTAATCAGGTGATTAGGAACGACATCGGAAAGGCAGTTGAACCAGAACAGCGAAATCTGAGTTAAGACGCGGCCTTTCTGCGGGATGCCAGTGGCCAGCACATAGTCGAACGCGGAAATGCGGTCGGTGGCTACGAACAGCAGGCGGTCGGAATCGAGCTGGTACACATCGCGAACCTTGCCGCTGGCGTGAAGTTGGAGGTCGGGGAAATCGGTTTGAAGTAGGACGGGATCAAGAAGATTAGAAGTCATGATTGAAATTCTACAGGTAAGGAGCGAGGCGTATTTTAGCCCCTCAGGAATTTTTGTCAACGGCAGAGATTACAGAGTGGAACTGCGGCCGTATCCTGTTGAGAAGGAATGCATTGGCCACCGAGAGCATCGTGGGAATGAGGAGCAGCAGGCATTTTCAAGCGGGGGCGTTGTGGAAAAGCTGAGGATGAGAGTGGATAAAGTGGCGATTGTCCTCACCAGACTTTGGTCTCCACGGATTCCGCAGTTCCATGAGAAAATGTCGGGCAGCCCAAAGCCGTCCGCGCGGATGAAGGACACGGACTTGATTCAAGTTCTTCCCGGAGGAAACCAGAGATGAAAAGACTGTTATCGCTGTGCTTCGCATTGCTGTTGTCTAGCTGCGGTGTTCAGGTCATGGCACAAACTGCCGAAATGGAGAAGGGACGCCTACCCTACCCGCTGGATCAACAACTGAAACGACAGCCGGGCAAGAAACCACCAACCATGCTTTATCACGGCGGCCCGATCATGCCAGGCGCCAATCTCTACATCGTCTACTATGGGAGCTTCACCGCTACCCAGCACAACATTCTCGATACCTTCCTCGAAAACATCGGTGGATCGCCCGCTTTCAACGTGAACACCGAGTACACCGACTCAACGGGTCAGAATGTACTGAACGTATTGAACTACAGCCCGGCGACCGATTCCTACAACGACGCCTATTCGATGGGAACATCGTTGAGCGGGAGCTTCGTGACCACGCTGCTGCACAACGCGGTGGCGGGCGGCCATCTGCCCTCGGACATAACCGGCATCTACATTTTGACCGTCTCTCCGGACGTGAAACTGCCCAAAGGTGTTTGGTGCGCGTATCACACACACGCGACCACTATCGTGACAGGTGAGGACATCAAGTACGCGCTGGCGGCTGATCCGCCGTCGTCGATTTTGAGCTCGTGCTCGGGAAACCTGGCGACGTTCCACGATACGACCAGTCCCAACGGGGACATTGGAATGGACGAGGTGGTGGATTCGCTGATTCACGAACTCTCCGAGACCGTCACCGATCCGGACCTCAACGCGTGGTATACGTCGGGTGGCAGCGAGGTTGGCGACCTGTGCAACTTTATTTACGGGACAACATTTATCGCGCCCAATGGTTCACACGCCAATCACACCTTTGGCTCGCGGAACTATCTGGCGCAAGAGATCTGGTCGATGGAAAAACCGGTGGGCTGCGTGCTGAGCCACTGACGCCACTTTTCAAAGGCGAGGGTATGACCAGGAAAGGCGGTCGCGAAGACCGCCCTTTTAATTTCCGAATCGAGCGTGAAGACCCTATCTTGGCTAGGCCGCTCCGAACCGTACTGAAACCAGCTTCGAGACCCCGGGTTCCTGCATGGTTACGCCGTAGAGCACGGGCGCGATGCTCATGGTCTTCTTGCTGTGCGTGATCAGAACGAACTGGGTCTGGATGCTCATTTCCTTCACCAACTCGGTGAAGCGGCCGATATTGGATTCGTCGAGCGGCGCGTCCACTTCATCCAGGATGCAGAACGGGCTGGGCGTGTATTGGAAAATGCCTACCAGCAGGGCGAGCGCGGTGAGCGCCTTTTCGCCTCCGGAGAGGAGTAACACGCTCTGCAGACGTTTGCCGGGAGGTGAAGCGACTACGTCGATGCCGCTCTCGGCGGAGTTTTCTTCGTCGGTGAGCTTCATGAAAGCGTGTCCGCCGCCGAACAGTTTCTTGAACGTAGCCTGGAAATTTTCGTTGATCTTGTCGAAGGCCTCACGGAATTTCTGGCGCGAGACTTCGTCAATCTCGCGGATGGTCGCGGTTGTGTTCTCAATGGAAGAGATAAGATCCTTGCGCTGGGCGTCGAGGAATGTGTGGCGCTCCGCAGTCTCGCGGTACTCTTCGAGCGCCATCATGTTCACCGGTCCCATGGCTTCGAGTTTGATGCGCATCTCGCGATAGGACTGGTCGCAGGTGGCGAGTTCATCGCCCGTCACCAGCGCGATTGTATTGTCGGCAAGCAAAGCGGAGCGCTCGATTCCCAGTTCGTTCAGGCAAGTCTCCGCCATATACATCGCATCGGCTGCGAGCTTGGCGGCAGCGGCTTGAAGTTCACCACGGCGGTCGCGCGCCTGGTCGAGCAGTTGGCGGGCACCGCGAAGAAGTTCGTCGATCTCGGATAGGCGGGCGCGCAGCTGGTCTTTCTCGAATTGCAGCAAACTTTCGCGAGCCTGGCTGGCGTTACGCTCGGCCGTAAAATCAGCGGCCTGACGCTCGAGTTGAACATTCTCGGCCTCGCGCTGTAGCTTCTCGGCAGCGGCACCTTCAATTTGCGAGGCGAGAGCATTCATGCGCTCGCTCATTTCGCTGAATAACGATTCGATACGCGCGAGCACGGCGGCGGCAGAGCGGTGGCGCTCTTCGAGGGCCGCAACGCGAGCCACGCACTGCGAACTGGCCTGAGTCGTATCCTCGCGACGTTGACGTAACCCAGCCAGTGATTCCTGGGCGGCTGCGAGCTTTTGTTCGAGTTGGGCGCGAGTTTCTTCCAGTGCTGCAATTTCACCTTGGCGCGCGGTAATTATCGATTCCTGCTCGCCGCGCTCGGCGGCAAGGCGGTGTGACTCAGCCTGCGCAATGGTCATGCGTTCGGTGACGCGTGACATTTCCGAATCGAGCTGCTGCAGCATATGCCGGGAGGTCATCGACTGATGCTCAGCCTCGCGCTTTTCTCCATCGAGACGTTCGAGAAGGGAAGTAAGGTCTTTGATTTCCCGGCCGAGCGTGAGCACTCGCATCTCTTCTTCACGTAGAGCGCGTTCCAGCTCTTCGAGTTGGCGGAGAACGTCGCGGAGTTCGCGCTTCATGGAGAGCGGGCCTTCGGCGCGCTGTTTGCCGCCTGTAACCGTTACGTTGTGAAAACATTCTCCCGATTGCGAGAGAAAGAAAGCGTCGGGATTTTCCAGCGCGAGGCCGCGCGCGGTGTCGGAGCCGGGAACGATGTAGCCATCGCGAAGCTTGGGAAGAATCACTTCCAGCGATTTGCCGAAGCCGTTCAGAACACGAATCGTATTCTTCAATGGAACGATGGAAGCTGTGGGTGGCGCGCAGTGCGCCGCCTCGTCCAGGATGAAGGAAAACTTGGCCTGCGAGTCTTCGGGATGAACCAGGAAAGTTGCCCGGCCGTCAACATCGCTGCGCAGCAGGCGAAGACCTTCGTCGGCGGCGTCCCAGGATTTGACGACGATGTAGTTGAGTTCGTCGCGCAGAAAGTCCTCGACCACGCGCTCGAAGCGGGGCTCGACCTCGAGAAAATCGGCGAGGACGCCGACCGGCGCGAGACCGCTTTGCATCACTCCCGATTGAAAGAGACGGCGAACGGATTCGGTGGAGTATCCGTGCTCAGCGATCACGGCTTCGAGTGAGCCTCTCCGGCCAAGAGCCGTGGCGAATTCGGCGCGAAGAAGATCGAGATGAGTCTTGGCCTTGGTCTCGTCGTTGCGTTTGGACTCGATGAGGCGGCGAAGCTGGCTGATCTCTTCGGCGATTCCAGCGACGCGCTGGGTAACGGTTTCGAATTCGAGGGCGAGTTGTCCACGCTGGCCGCCGAACGTTTCCACTTGGAGATTGGCGTTGGCGATTTCGGCCTGCAAACGCTGAGCTTCGCGATCCGCTCCGGCGAGGCGCTCTTCGGCTTGAGCCAATTGATTGCGCAAGCGCGAGGCCGACGAAACTGTGTCGAAGATCGCGACGCGGGATTCTTCCTGCTGATGTTCGAGTTCAGCGAGCGCAGCGGTGGCCGCGGCGACTTCCTGCTGCGACAGAGCAAGTTCATGCTGTGCCGCAACAAGATCGGCGGTGGCGGATTCGAGCACCTGACGGTTGGAATCGCGCTCGGCCTCAAGCGAAGTCAGCCGATGACGGGCCTGAGCGAATTCGGCTTCGGCTGAGGCGATGCGGACCACAAGTTCGGCGCAGCGTTCGCCGTTGTGCTGGCGGCGCGCGCGCGCGCGATCGATTTCCAAGTCGATCTGGCTCAAGCGGTCGCGATTCTCGCGCAATTCCGTTTCGATGGCGTAGCCGCGCTCGGTGCCTTCGTTGTGCTCCGATTCCAGTTGCTGGACGGCCTCGGTGCGGTGCTGCATGTCCTCCGCAAGCGCGTTGATTTGCGCGTCGAGTTCGGTGCTCTCCTGCTCGATAGCGGCAAACTTGCTGGCCAGCACGATGCGGAGTTGGGCGCGCATCTCGTCGCGAAGCTTGGCGTAGCGCTCGGCCTTCGACGCCTGACGCTTGAGCGAATTCATCTGGCGCGTGACTTCGTCGAAAATATCGTTGACGCGCGAGAGGTTTAGTTTTGCATCTTCCAGGCGGGCTTCAGCGAGGCGCTTCTTGGTTTTAAATTTTGTGATGCCCGCGGCTTCTTCAAGAATCGCGCGGCGATCAGTGGGACGGCTGCTGAGAATCTGGCCGATGCGTCCTTGCTCGATAAGGGCGTAGGTCTCCGGGCCGAGACCGGTGCCCATGAAGAGCTCCTGAATGTCGCGCAGGCGGCAGAGTTTGCCATTGAGAAGATATTCGCTGTCACCGGAACGGAACAGGCGCCGCGTGACCACGATTTCTCCCGCACGAAATTGCTGCTGATTAAATTTGCGGCGGCGAATTTTGAGCACGACAACCGGTGCGCCGCTTACCGCGGCTGAGGAAGCGACGGGACCGACTGCGTGAATGGGCAGAGCGAACGCGGGTTCGTCGTCCGGAAATGCGATGGAGATCACATTTACTTTGGAGCGGGGAATCTCAACTTCTTCGGTCAGGCCGGGCTGAGCTTCTTCTACAGCACGCTCAGTTTCTTCGGCGGCGCGAGCGCGGATGGCGGTTTCGTCCCAGTTCCTATCTGGCATGTCGGCAGCTTCGCGCAAGACCGCGGCGGCGCTTGGCGGTTCATCATTTGGCGAATCACCGCTGGGCAGATCGTCTTGAATGTCGATCTCTGTGGGCGCGGCGGCATCGGCGCCCGGATATTGCTCGGGATCGATCAAGGTGAGCGAGACCTCGGCCATGCCGGTGGGCTTGCGGTCGCGCGTGCCGGCGAAGATCACATCCTCCATGCGAGAGCCGCGCAGGGTTTTGGCGGACTGCTCGCCGAGCACCCAGGAGATGGCGTCGGCAATATTGGATTTGCCGCAACCATTGGGGCCGATGATCGCAGCAATGCCATCGCCGTGAAACTTGAGATCGGTGCGGTCGCAAAACGATTTGAAGCCGAGAATCTGAAGGCGCTTCAGTTTAAGCAACGTTGACTCCTTGGGAGAAACAGTGGTCAGTAGTCATTGATCGATGACCAGTGGCCGGTTCTGCTGTTTGCCGAGCTATTTACTACGCTGGTACCTCGTCGCCGCAGACGATGCAGGCTCCGATTGGTGCTTGATTGCCCGGCTGGGGGCTGGCACAAGTTAGAGCTACTGTAACGGTGAAAACGGGGTGGGGTCAAGCAATATAACACTATATATTGTATGACCTTACGACCGAGCGCGCTGGGTTGCACACACATTGCAGCAACTGCCTGGTTTACGGGCTAGGGAAGGACGAGGTGGGAGAACCGCGAGAGCAAGATAAGGCTAACGCAATCGTGGAGATGAAGCAACGAAGAATCGACCCAAGTCAATATTGTCCAGGCGTGTTAACCGTATGAGAATTTCGAGCATGGGTCCGTATTCTAGTCTCAGCAGACAAGCAAATGTCCCGACTGGTGGATGCGGTTGATTCGTCCGCAGTTCGCGCTTGTTCTAGCTCGCGCCAAGCGGCGCGTAATCGTCCAGTCAGGAGGAGTGACTCTGATTAAGGGGTAATTTCAAAGACGGTACCGTACTGGCTGGCACCTCCTTTAGAAGTTGTGCCGTAGAGGTCGCCGGCGGCATCGAGAATCAAGTTCGAAAAGGGAATGGCCCCATAGGCACCTGCTCCGAAGCTGTGCAGCGCGGTTTCGGTCCAGCTGCCGCCGGATTGTGGCGAGAGCTCGAAGATCGTTCCGCAGCCGTTGCCGTACGGGCAAGATCCGGCACCGCCGTTGGTGGTGGTGCCATGGAGATTTCCAGCGGCGTCGAAGACCAGGCCGGCGTTTGGAGCGCAACCGTCGGTATGGCAATCGAAATTGTGGATAATGGTTTCGGTCCAGCTTCCGCCGGCGGGGGACAGTTCGAAAACCGTGCCGTCGCCGGTGTCGTTGATACCGCCCCGGACTGTGGTGCCGAAGAGGTTTCCGGCAGAATCGAAGATCAGGCTGGAGCACGGGCAGGCACCGTCGGTGCCGGCTTGGTTTTGATCGAAGCTGTGGAGTACTGTCTCGGTCCACGTGCCGCCAGCTGAGGGCGACAGCTCGTATGCCATCCCGTAAAGGTAAGTGCCGGCATAGTTCGCAGTGCCGTAAAGATTGCCTTGGGCATCGAGAATGAGACTCCCTGCGGGATTCCCTGTGGCAAAGTAATAGAGTACCGCGAAAGTCCAGTCGCCGCCCGCAGTGGGGGACAATTCGTAGACTGTCCCGCCGCCGTCGGGGACGCCGCTTAGGTTGTGGTGCCGTAGAGATTGCCAGCGGAGTCGAAGACTAGGCCGCCGCTGGGATCCTGCCCCTGTTCGCCCTTATTGAAGAAGTTATGCAGAACTTTCTCCTTCCAACTGCCATTGGGCTGGGGCATTAGTTCGAAAACCATGCCGCAACCGATCACGTAGGTTTCTTCCTTGCACAAGCCAGTGCCGCCGGACGCGGTGCCATAAAGATTGCCCGCAGAGTCGAAGATGAGGTTACCGCCGGGGGCATAACCGTCCTTGCCGTTGTCGTTGAAGCTGTGCAGTATCTTCTCGATCCAACCGCCGCCCACTTTGGGCGACAATTCGAAGACGGTGCCGTAGTTGTGAGTACCTCCGCAGCAAGTGGTGCCGTAGAGATTGCCAGCGGCATCGGAAACCAGGCCAGCATAGGGATTGGCGCCGTTCTTGTTGTTGAAGCTGCCCAAGACTTTTAATTGCTGGGCTGAGGCGGACACGCCGGTCATGCACGAGATCACAGTGCAGATCGCAAAGATCGCGCTCAGGGCGATGAAGTGTTTGAGGCGTTGCATGAATGATCTCCTTAATGAAAGCGAGTGGGATGGAGAATTCGGAGGCCTAATTCATGACCTGGGTTCCATGACGACAGCCCGGGGAGGACAACCGTGGCGGAAATATATCACAGGTGTTGGCGGCAGCGATGAAAGTGGCAATGATTTTTTTGAAAGTTCGGTGGTAGTGCAGTTTCTTGCACTTCGCACCGTGATCTGGCTCAAGTCCGCGCGCCGATATACCAGGGCGCACTCACTGTGAAAATGCGTTCATTGCCGCGGGCGAGTAGCACCCATTCCAGAAGCCGGCCGCGCTGATTGTGCAGGAAGTATTCGTACCATTTGTCTTCCACAAGCTCCGGTATCACGACGACTATGCTGCGATCGGGATGTTTCTTCGACAGATCGAGAATGAACTGAACGATGGGAATGATGACGAAGCGATAGGGGGAAGGCAGAAGATGGAGCTGAGGTGGTTCTTTGCCTTCGGCGCGGAACGGCTTCTCAACGTATTGGTCCCAGTCATCCTGCAGCAATTCGGAGTGCTCGCTGGGATCCACGTGGAGGGCGATCACCTCCGGCGAAAGGCGCGCGGCAAATTCAATTCCCTGGCGGGTGATGTTGCTCCAGCGATCGATGGCTATGACCACGATGGGGTGCTGGCTTAAACCGGCGGCGTCGACCGGAATTTTACAACTGGTGAGCAGCTTCACGGAGTGATAGTGGCGGCGCACAAGGGAGAAGAGAACAATCGTCAGGGGAATGAAAAGCAGCGTGATCCAAGCGCCTTCGACAAATTTTGCAACCAGCACGATGGCTGTTGTCGTGCCGGTAACGAGCGCGCCCAGTCCATTGACCAGTGCGCTCTTTAGCCAATGCTGACCGCGCTTCCTTCGCCAGTGCATAACCATGCCGGCTTGCGAAAGCGTGAAGGCCATAAAAGCGCCGACGGCGTAGAGCGGGATCAGTCGGTCGGTGACGCCACCGAAAAGGATGAGAACGCCGCCACAGAGTATTGCCAGTACGACAATGCCGTAGGTGTAGACGAGCCGCCGTCCACGATAGCCGAAGACATGAGGCAGGTAATTGTTCTGCGCGATGGCGCGGCACAGACGGGGAAAGTCGGCGAAGGCAGTATTAGCGGACAACGAGAGAACAACAAGGATTGCACCGATGATCAGATAGTAAAAAAATCCTTTGCCGAATACCGCGGCGCTGAGCATGGAAAGAACGCTCTGATAGCCGGGCTTGCCGGGATCGGTTGCGGCAATTCCGTAAACCTTGACGAGATAGGAGATTCCGGCCAACAGCACCGCCAGCAGAAAAATAATCACGGTGAGAGTGCGCTGGGCGTTTTTGACCGTAGGCTCCCGGAAAGCCTTGACGCCGTTGCTGACAGCTTCCACGCCAGTCAGCGCCGTGCAACCGCTGGCGAAAACTTTCAGCAAAAGCCAATAGGTGACGGCCTCCGTCATGGGTGGAGGAAGCGGAGGTGGAATAACCGGAATGGGGTGCCCTCCGCTGAGGAGCACGCGGAGAACGCCGACAACGATGGTGATGAGAAGTGTGCCGACAAAAAGGTAGGTGGGAACCGCGAAAGCCGTGCCAGCTTCGCGCACGCCGCGCAGATTCAGAATCGTGATGACGATCAGAATTCCCACGCAAAGCGAAACCGTATGCGGAAACAAAGATGGAACTGCAGAGACTAAAGCGCCAACTCCCGCAGAAATGCCCACGGCGGCAGTGAGAATGTAATCGGCGAGGAGCGCGGATGCTGCTAGTAGGCTGGCGCGGGTTCCTAGGTTGAAGCGCGCCACGGTATAAGAACCACCGCCAGAGGGATAGGCGGCGATGGTCTGGCGATAAGAGAAGTACACAATCACGAGCAGCGTAATTATCGCTGCGCTGATGGGCACTATATAACGCACGCCGAGAAGGCCGAGAGGGATGAGAAGGCTTAGAGCCGCTTCCGGACCGTAAGCGGCCGAACTCAGGCCATCCAGACCAAAGATCGGAATGCCCTGCGTGGGACCGATCTCCTCGGCGCGTTCGTCGCTGGTTCGAATCGGCTTGCCGACAACGAGATCAAGTATGTTCATGAGGGACGCGGCCTAGAGAACTGTTCGCACGGGCGGACAGCCGAGGCGGCTGTCCCTACATGGGTTGCCGATCTTCTTCTTGGTCTTACTTTCCTCCCAGCTTCTCGAAGAACAGGCAAATCGTTTCGATGCCGTGGTGAAAATTAGGGATGTGGAATTTTTCATTGGGGGCGTGAAGATTGTCGTCGGGGAGACCGAAGCCCATCATTACGCTGGGAATTTTCAGGGCCTGCTGGAAATCGTTGACGATGGGAATCGAACCGCCGCTGCGAATGAAGACGGTTTCTTTTTTGAACGTATCGCGCAGTGCTACGGTCGCAGCCTTAATGTAGGGATTGTCGGTGCCGACCACCGACGCCGAGCCTTTGCTCCACACTTTGATTTTCGTTTCGATGCCCTTGGGAGTTAGCTTTTTTACCAAAGCGGTGTAGCGCTTAAGGATGTCATCAGGATCCTGGTTGGGCACAAGGCGCATGGAGACTTTGGCTGCGGCCTTGGCTGGGATTACCGTCTTGGCGCCGACGGCGACAAACCCTCCGGGCATACCGTGGACTTCAAGAGTGGGCCGCGCCCATGTGCGGTACAGAACCGAATAGCCGGGCTCGCCAGTGAGAACTTTTGAGCCGACTTCGGTTTTGCGGTAGTGCTCTTCGTTGAAGGGCAGGCGCTTCCAGGCTTTGAGTTCGTCTTTGCTGGGCGCCTTCACACCTTTGTAGAAGCCGGGGATCAGGATTTTTCCTTTCGCATCTTTGAGCTTGCTGATGATCTCGACGAGAGCGAAGAAGGGGTTGGGCGCGGCTCCGCCATAGATACCCGAGTGCAGGTCGACTTTGGCGCCTGTGGCTTCGATTTCGGTGTAGACCAGGCCGCGCAGGCCGACGCACAGCGTGGGAAGGTTGGGAGCGAAAAGTTCGGTGTCGCAGACCAGAGCGAAATCAGCCTTCAACTTTGATTTCTGTTTGTACACGTATTCGGTGATCGACCCGCCGCCGACTTCTTCTTCGCCTTCAAAAATCACCTTTACGTTGATGGGAAGTTTGCCGTTGCCGGACTTCAGCAGGGATTCGAGAGCTTTTACTTCCATCCAGAGCTGGCCCTTATCGTCGACTGCGCCGCGAGCATAGATGTTGTTGTTGCGCTCCGTAGGCTCGAAGGGCGGAGTGTGCCATTCGTCGAGCGGGTCGGGCGGCTGCACATCGTAGTGCGCATAGCAGAGCGCGGTGGGCTTGCCCTGGGCGTGCAGCCAGTCAGCGTAGATGAGGGAATGGCCCTTGGTGGGGATGACCTCGACGTTTTCCATGCCGATGCGGCGGAGTTCGTTGGCCACAAAGTCGGCAGCTTTCTGGACATCGGATTTGTGTTCGTCAAGCGTGCTGACACTGGGGATGCGGAGGAGATCTTTCAGTTCGCCGAGAAATCGCTGCTGATTATTGCGGGCAAAATCGACTGCGGGGGAAGCCATGGGATATTCCTTTCTGATGCGGGGAGGCAACAGTGTGGACTGCTGCGTTTGCGGAAACTATTCAGTATAACTCAGGCGTATCCGAGGTGGGTGCGGCGTCTCCAGTAGGACAAGGCGAGAAGGATCGCGGCCGCGAACGAGAAAGATTGTGGACGGGCCGCGGCAAGAGTCGTGCCCATGAAGTCGAGGCCGGGAAGCTGATGTCCCGGTCCCACATACCACCAAATAGTGTATAGAGGCGCAAAAGTTCCTCCTGCTTATGGCGAGAACCGCCGTGGCGAGAATCCTGTGAGGTCATAGTTGCATTGGTTTCCGGTAATTACTTCGGCCATGACTTGCGCAGTGATAGGGGCGAGGAGAATGCCGTCGCGAAAATGGCCGGTAGCAACGTAATAGCCTGGAGTTTCGGTCGCGCCGAGAATGGGCAAGGTGTCAGGCGTTCCGGGACGCAGGCCAGCCCAAGCGTCGTGAATTTGTGCGTCGAGTAGTTTCGGGACTAAGGCGATGGCGGCTTGATGCAGACGCTGAATGGTGGATGCATCGGTGCGCTTGTCGAACCCGGCCTCTTCGATGGTCGCACCCACGAGCAGGCGGCCATCGCTGCGCGGAATGAGATAGACCCGAGGGGAGCGGATGACATGTTTCAGCAGCATACGCGACGGCATTACAAGGCAAAGAATCTGACCTTTGACTGGGCGGGTGGGGAATGCGACCGGACCGACCTGGCCGGACCACGCCCCGGCACAATTTACGACGCTGGATGCGAGAAAGGATGTCTTGTTTGTGGTCACTCCTGTGACATGCCCATCTGACAAGTTAACTGCGGTTACGGAATCGCCTGAGGAAAAATCCACTCCACGATTCTTCGCGGTCTTGATGGCCGCTGCCGTAAGCGCCTTCGGGTCGACGCTGCGTTCCTTCACGAAAAATGCTGGATCTTTTACCTCGGAAAGCGCCGGTTCGAGCTCGGCTAATTGTGCGGGAGTCAAGGCTGAAAACGCCGAAGGGGTCGCGTGTTCAGCGGGAGGAAACAGAATCGTGCCCTGATCGCGCAGATCGACTTTCGTGCCCGATTCAATCTCCAACTCGTGGGCAAACTCGGGATACATGCGCGCGCTGGCGGTCGCGACTGGCTGCAAGGCCGGGGGAGTCTCCAAAGCGCAATCGACGAGCATCCCACCTGCAGCGTGGGAGGCTTCGCGGCCCGGCTCGCCGCGTTCGATGACCAGAACCCTCGCACCTTTCTTGCGCAGCTCAATCGAGAGCGAAAGGCCGATAATGCCGCCGCCGATTACGATCACATCCCAATTCTTCATTTTCTGATTGTAAAAGAGCGATTCCTCTTTAACCGTGCCGGGGCGAAGATTTCGAGGAGCGATGCCGGATGATCTGAGGTACCGCCTTGTTACTTTCGTGACCGGGGACGCATACCTCTTGTTATACGATCTGCGGCTTCAGCCACCTATAATTCGGGCAGTTTGCAGAATTATTGGCGAGAGCTATGACGAGGTTGAGCCAGGAAAAAGCGAGTAGTCCCGCGGCACCATCGGTCTGGATCTATGGTCCAGCGCTCGATCTGGTGGTGGGCTGCGGTGCGTGGTCGGCCCCACTATTGCTGATTTCATATTTCGCGATTGCATCGAGCACTCGCACCTGGTCCGTAGTGTTTTATGCGCTGGCACTTTTTTTCAACTATCCGCATTTCATGGCTACGATTTACCGGGCCTACCATCGAGTGGAAGACTTCCGGAAGTATCGAATTTTCACCGTTTATACGACTGGCCTGCTTCTGCTGACCGGATTGCTTTCACATTTCTGGCTGGGTGTTCTTCCATTCATCTTCACTCTTTATCTCACCTGGAGTCCATGGCATTACAGCGGTCAGAACTACGGACTGTTCATGATGTTTGCACGGCGCGCTGGCGCAAGTCTCGCGCAGGCCGAGCGGCGCGCGCTCTATGGCGCGTTCATTGTTTCCTATCTGATTCTCTTTCTCGGGTTCCACACCGGACCTTCGTCCGATCCCATGTTTATTTCATTGGGAATTCCCGCAACTGTGGGCCGTTGGGGACAGATCGTCCTGGGAATTCTTTTTCTCGCGCTTTCTGGCTATGGGTTGAGGGCGCTCTTGCGAGCGGCGGAATGGCGAAAGTTGATTCCGTGTCTCACGCTATTCTCGTCGCAGTTTTTATGGTTCCTGCTGCCCACGGCGATGGCGGTCATCAAAGGGTGGGAAATTCCTCAAAGCCGCTACAGTTCCGGCGTGTTGGCCGTGATGCACTCGGCGCAATATCTCTGGATCACGAGTTATTACGCGCGACGTGAAGCCGGCGAAGAGCGAGGTCGAAGCTGGCGTCCGTTGGCTTATTTTGCGGTGCTGATCGCGGGAGGAATTGCTCTTTTTATTCCCGGCCCGTGGCTGGCGAGCCGCGTCTTCCATCACGATTTCACCGCGAGCTTTCTTATCTTTACCGCGCTGGTGAACTTGCATCACTTCATTCTAGACGGCGCAATCTGGAAGCTGCGCGATGGCCGAATCGCCGAGTTGTTGCTGAATTCGAAAGTGCGCCTGGCAAATGCCGCGTCTGGCGCGGGAGGACGGCTGACCGAGGTATGGGCATGGTTTTCGGGAAGTGCGCCGGGCGCTCGCCGAGTGCGGATGAGTGCGGCGCTACTACTTTTGGCTTGGGGGACGATCGACCAGGCGCGGCACTACTTGGCGTTGCGATCGGAGAATGCTAGCGACCTACAGCGGGCAGCGGTGCTCGACTCGTTTGATAGTTCATTGCAGACACGACTGGGCCATCGCGAGATGGAGGATGGTCATCCGCTGCAAGCGGAGGCGGCGTGGAGAAAGGCGATGCAATCGAACCCGGCCGATCCCGCGCCGCGGCAGGAGTTGTTGCGCTTTCTGGTTCAGCAGAACCGATTTAATGAGGCTTACGACCTGACGGAATCGTCTTTGCACTATTCGCCTCGGGACGCAAATCTTCTCGTGGACCGCGGGCTCTTGGCGCTACGCGAAGGTCACGCCGATCAAGCTGTCGAGAGCTGGAAGCGCGCCATTGCAGTCGATCCCGCGCAACTGCTCGCTCAACTTTATTTGGCGAACGAACTCGATCATGAAGGCGAGGCGCAAACTGCGGCTACGCAATACAAAATGGTTCTGAACATCATCGCGCAACAGCCGTTGGCGAAGCGGCCGGAAGCGGAGAAGACAATCGCGATTGTGCTGCGCATGGCGGATTGTCAGGAGCGCGCATCCGAATCTGAGGAGGCCATGCAGTCCTATCAGTTGGCTGCGAAGATTGCCGCTGAGACGAAGCAGAGCAAATTGGAGAGCATCGCCGAAGTGAATGAAGCCGTGCTAAAGGCTGATGCGGGTCGGGTGGGAGATGCACTGAGCCTGTATCAGCACGCGCTCCAGTTGGATGACGCGATCGGCGACCGAACCTCCAGCGCCGAAGACTGGTTTGCCTATGGGCGTTTCCTCGATCACGCGCAGTTCCCAGCCCGTCTGGTTTATGCGTGTCTGGTGAAGGCCGAAAGACTCGAGGATTTTATTCCGGATGCGTCGCAGCGAAAGTTGCTGGCTGATGCCGCCGGGCAAGCTGAAAAACGCATAGGAACCGAGGCGGGCGCGATCCGGCGCAATCTCGATCCAGGGTTGCAGGAAGCCCTGGCACTGCGTCGATAAATCTGCATGAATAGGTTTTAACCTCGTCCGCATCCCGCGAGCTAATTGACACTTCATGCCCTGTGCTACAACAATTGTAAGGAACCCAACAATCAAATCGTGGTCAGGCTCTGGGAGGGTCTATGCCGGATGAAGGCGAACACGTACAAGTTGAGCATGAGTCAAACACGGGCAAGTGGATTTTAGTTTTCGTGGCGATTGCCTTTGTCGCGGCGGCCGTTTATGGCTATGTGAACACGCAGCAGAAGGTTGAGAAGCTTACGGCCGACTTGGGCAGTAGTCAGGCGCAGGTCGCGGAGTTGCAGAAGCGCATGCAGTCCGCGGAAGCGCAGGAGGAGACTCTGGGTCAAAAGCTTGGCATGACCAAGAAGGAGTTGTCACAGCGCGCCGCCGAGCTGCAAGCGCAACAGAGAGCCGCCGAATCGCGTCTAGAGAGTGAAGAGAAGGCGTCGAAAGAACAAATCGGCCAAGTGAGTGGGGAAGTGGCTGGGGTGAGGACTGACGTTGGCGGGGTGAAGACTGACGTGGCTTCCACCAAGGCCGATCTGGAAGCGACCAAGGCGAAGCTGCAGAGTGCCGTAGGCGACCTCGGGGTGCAGAGCGGATTAATTGCCAACACGCGCGGCGACCTGGAGGTTCTTAAGCATAAGGGTGATCGAAACTATTACGAATTCACGTTGCTGCGTGGAGCCAAGCCGCAACCGGTCGCGACTGTGAGCCTACAGCTTAAGAAAGCCGATAGCAAACACGGCAAGTTTACGGTGAACGTGACCGCCGACGACAAGACGATCGAGAAGAGAGACCGGACCGTCGCGGAACCCATTCAGTTCTATGCGGGGCGTGATCACCTGCTGTTTGAGTTGGTGGTTTGGACGGTGGACAAGAATAAAGCGACAGGATATTTGAGTACGCCGAAGGGCGCGCCCACTCCGGTGACGGCCAATTGAACGGAGTGCTTTTCCCGGCGGGCGCGCACGTTGCACTGCAAATCGCGCTGCGCACGGGTGTGATCTACCTGGTGGTGCTGGTCGGCGTGCGCCTCAGCGGCAAGCGCGAGGTCGGGCAGATGACTCCGTTTGACCTCACGCTGCTGCTTCTGCTTTCGAATTCCGTACAGAACGCAATGACCGGGCCGGATACGTCGCTGATTGGCGGAGTGATTGCCGCCACGACGTTGTTAGCCCTGAACTACCTGATAGGAACTCTGTCGGGTGTCAATCGCAAATTCCGGCGCTTGGTTGAAGGAGAGCCGAGCCTGCTCATTCACGACGGAAAGCCGATCGAGACCCACATGGCGAGAGAGCGCGTCAGCATGGACGAACTCGAGCGTGCGGTCCGCGAACACGGCATCGCGAAGTGCAGCGATGTGGCTCTGGCCGTGCTGGAAGTCGACGGCTCGATCAGTTGCTTGAAATATGATGAGATCAAGCCGGACGCGAATACTCACCTAGTGAGGCGAAGGTTCATTCAGAAAAAGTAGTAACCCGCGGCAGTGTTCGTCCTCACGTTCTTGCTCAGGTCTCACCGCATTCGATCCACCGGCACAAACTTCACACAGACCGGCTGAGAGATATCCAACACCTTGCCCGTAGGCGTCAGACGGCCAGTCTGCAGGTCGATGCGGAAGACGACAATGTTGTCGGACTTTTCATTTTCCGCAAGGATTAACTTGCCGATTGGGTCGATCGCAAAATTTCTCGGACTCGCACCCTTGGTTGGGACGTATTCGATCGGTGTGAGGGTTCCTTGTTTTTGATCGATGGCAAAGACGGCGATGCTATCGTGGCCGCGGTTCGAGGCATAAAGAAACTTGCCGGAAGGATGGACTTCAATTTCCGCCGCATCATTCTGGCCGGTGAATCCCTTGGGCAACGATGAAATTATTTGGAGGGGATGCAAAACGCCTTTTGCGCCGTCGTAGCTGAACGCCGAAACCGTCGACCCCATTTCGTCGAGAACATAGCCAAATTTTCCGTTGGGATGAAAGGCGAAATGGCGCGGACCGGCTCCGGCTGCAGCTTGGGCAAACGGCGGATCGTTCAGCGTAAGCGAGCCCTTCGCGCTGTCAAATTTGTAGACCAGAGTTTCGTCGAGGCCGAGATCGTCGACGATGGCGAAGCGGTTGTCGGCCGGTAAGTCGATGGAGTGCGCGTGGGGGCCTTCCTGGCGCTTCGGATTGGCGCCATGGCCGCTGTGCTGGATGAAAGCTGAGGCCTCGCCAAGGCGGCCATCCGCCAGCACAGGAAATACGGCGATGCTTCCTCCTGTGTAGTTCGCTACAAGAACATACTTGCCGCTCTTATCGACCGTGATGTAGCAGGGATCGGCGCCGCCTGAAGCGACTTGATTCAGCTGCGTCAATTTGCCGGTCCCGTGATCGATGGAGAAGGCGGTGACGGCTCCACTCTTCTGGCCTTTGTAGTCTCCCGTCTCATTAACCGCATAGAGAAAGCGATGGTTGGGATGAATGGCAAGGAATGATGGATTTGTGGTTTCCGCGACCAGGCCGACGGATGTCAGCGTCGAACCGTCGGGGTCGTAACGATAGGCGTAGATGCCCTTACTGGTGCTGCCTTCGGCGGTATAAGTGCCGACATAGACGAAATACTTGTCGTCGTGTTTGGGGGGCGTCGCTACGGTGCAAAGGGTATTGAGCAGGAATGCGAGCAGGAACGCGGTCTTTGGGAAAATATGTCTAGTTCGATTCATCGCTATATAAAATCGCACGTGAGGGCTAATGACGCAAGTGTTGGGCGGCGCATCGTGCGGGGAGTCTATGGAAGAGAACTAGTGGCAGAGTGCTTACGTTCGCGATACTGCGCTACGGCCTCTCGAAAACGAAGCCTAGCTGTCTGAAAGTCGCTTTCCCAGCACTCGTTAGCTTTCGTCCTTTCGTCAATTTTCTCTTTGGCCTTACAGACAAGACCTAGGCGAATCTCCTCTGTGAGGACAACCGCCGTGCCTCCTCCTTCGGATGGGTCATAGTTGCGCTTTATGTGATTGCACTCGGCACACGCGGGAACCAAGTTATCAACCTTCCATCCCAGCTCAGGATGGCTGCATCTAGGCAGTAGATGATCGATCGTGGCTGTTTTTGCAGCTTCCCACGTACCTAGCAGAGGCTTCCCGCAGTATGCGCAGCCGCCGCCGTATCGAATAAACGCCTGTAGCGCGTTGGCGTTCCACCCTTCCCCGAAATAGAGGGACTTCTTCCTTAAAGTCGTCGTAATTTCTTGCAGTTCCTTTTCGCACGACATAGCAGCATCCTTTCAAATCACTATGGAAGGATCATTGCACGGGAACCTAGGCGGCACCACTACCAAATATTGGCAATTACTTGGTCAGTACCACAGGCAACGGCTGGTCGTAGGGCTGGATGGCGACGCTCACGGAGCGGCGCTGGTTGAAGGTATCGAGCATCACGGGAAAGCTGACGATCACGGTGCGCTTGATTTCCTCGCCGGGCTGCAGCTTGTCCTCGGGCGAGAGCGCCGGCTGAGCGTTTGCTGCCAGCGTGGGAAAAGCCTGATAGTAGCGATCAAAATCGACGGCGGAAACCGCATCGCTGTTTAACTCTCCGCTAGATGTTGCAAGTTTGCCTTGAATGCCGTGCACCCACAGTGATTTCTTACCAGAGTTGCGCAGGCTGAACGTGAGAGCAACCAGCGAGGCATTCTGGCCTGGGATTTCCACCGCGGCTACGTTGTCGAGTGATCCTGCGCCTTGCGGCTTGGCGCGCTGGAGAAAGGAATAGATCCCGACGATGAGGAGCACTCCCGCCATGGTTAGCAGCAGAACTTTGACCGGAGGCAGATTGCGCTTGGCGGTGCCGAATTCATCGCCGATACGAATGGTCGGACCGCGTTGTGGCGATGGCGACGCGGGGAAGGGAGCCTTCGGTGTTTGGGGAGGAACTGGGGTTTCGTTAGGCATAAGTTTTCCTTCGTTGGAACCGATCCTACGCGGCTGGCCGATTGCGGCGCTAGACTTTAAGTCGGGTCTAGGCGTTCTGGTCCGGCAAGTCCTGAGTCGCGAACTCGGCTATGATTTCCAGATCGCGGTCACCGCTGTTCCAGACCTGCTCTCGCGCGGTGCGCGGCATAATGATGCAGCCCTTGGAGGCAGTGCCGGGTGCGGTGACCGAGTCGCCGTGCATGAGAAAGCCACTGCGGCCGAAGGTGTTGGTGCCGGTGTCCGCCGTCAGCGTCAGCACATACGGACCGTGTTCCGCGGTATTCACCGGCGGTCCGCTGATGGTCCAGTTACCCTGCGGAATTGGGCCGACGTCCTCGACGGCTTGCATCGAGGGATTGTTCTTGCCCTCGTCAGCCCCGGAGTATCCGGTGGCGACAAGATTGCCATCCTGCAAAAGATTGCCCGTTTTTTGCGCGTATGTCCACATATCGAACCTCAGCGGTCTAGCGCACTAGATAGCGCGACGCTACACAGAATCATGATTCATGGCCCGTGCTCGGGATAATATCTGGCCCGCAGCGCATCGGCAACCTTGTATTCAATTCCACCCATGCTTCATGGCTTTGACGAATTGTTCTTCCGGCAGAGTGTTGAGGACGTTGTCTTTGGTGAGCCACGCGCGGCGGGCTTGAAGAATGCCATAGCGAATTTTATCGAGATGCGAGGTGTGGTGCGAGTCAGTGTTGATGACGATCTTCACCCCGCGTTGTTTGGCCTGGCGCAGGTGCACGTCGTTGAGATCGAGACGGTCGGGATAGGAATTCAGCTCCATCGCAACTTTCTGTTTTGCCGCCGAGGTGAGCACTGCGTCCATGTCGAACTGATAGGCGTCGCGGCGAAGCTGGAGACGGCCGGTGGGATGGCCAATGATTGAAGTGTTGGGATTGGCGACGGCTTTGAGCAGGCGCTCTGTCATCTTCGCCGGTTCCTGATTGAAAACGGAGTGGACGCTGGCGATCACGACATCCATCTGAGCAAGCACGTCGTCGGAAAGATCGAGGTCGCCATCGGCGAGGATATCCACTTCAATTCCCGCGAAAATGGTGATGCCGTCGATGTTTTTGTTTGCCTCGCGGATTTTCTGAATGTGAGCTAGCGCGCGCGTGTCGTCGAGTCCATTGGCGAAGGCAAGATTTTTCGAGTGGTCGGTGATCGCCATGTATTTGTAGCCGCGGGCCTTGGCGGCCTCGGCCATCTCTTCGATGGTATTGCGGCCGTCGGTTTCGACGGTGTGCATGTGCACGTCGCCCTGAAGGTCTTCGAGAGTGATCAAAGCGGGGAGAGTATGTTTTTCGGCGGCATCAATCTCACCCAAATTTTCGCGCAGCTCGGGAGGGATGTAGTCGAGGTTCAGCTTGGCGTAAATCTCTTCTTCGGTTCTGCCGGCGACCGGCTTTTCGGTTTTGAGATCGGCGAGGCTGTATTCGTTGAGAGTGTATCCCAGTTTCAGGGCGCGCTGACGCAGGGCTACGTTGTGGGCTTTCGATCCGGTGAAGTATTGCATTGCTGCGCCGAACGACTCAGGAGGCAGTAACCGGACGTCGACTTGCATATCGCTGCGCAGGCGGAAGCTGATCTTATTGTCGCCTTGCGCGATGATGCTCATCAGCGGGGGGTATTGCGCGATATAGTGGACGGCCTTTTCCCGCTCGGCTTCACTGCAGCATGACGCTCCAGTCACTAGAATGTCGAGATCGCCGACGGTTTCGCGGCCGCGGCGCAGGGAGCCGGCGGGGGTGATGCGGTCGATGCCGGGAAACTTTGCAAGATAGTCGGTGAGTTTTTTGGCTTCGGTCTCGGCGGCATCGATGAGGAATCGACCCGAGATACGGCGGTAATCTTCAATCGCCTTCAGCAATTTTTGTTCGTGCTTCTCGCCCATGCGCGGGAGTTCGCGAATTTTCCCTTCGCGAGCGAGCTTTTCCACGCCATCAACATCGCAGATTTTGTGAGCGCTCCAGATCAGCGCGATCGTCTTCGGTCCCAGGCCCTGGATTTTTAATAACTGAAGCATCGAAGGGTGATATTTCTGCAGAAGCTCAGCTTGAACCTTGAGGCGGCCTTCCCCCAAGAGTTCCTGCAGATTGACGAGCATGCCTTTACCGATGCCAGGAATGGCGAGCACCTTCTTGGGTTCGCCAATGAGGTCCTTGATCTGATCGGTCAGATTCTCGATGGCCTGGGCGGCGTTGCGGTAGGAGCGGATGCGGAAAGAGTCCTGGCCGTCAATTTCGAGCAGGTCGGCAGTTTCGTATAGAACTGTGGCGATGGATTTGTTGTCCATTTGTGCAGTTAAGATTAAACAAATCAGTGGGAGAGAGCCAGAGCCATGGCTTGGATCTGCGGGAGCAGAAATGCGGAGACGAGGAGGATTCCGAGCAGTGCATTAATGATGATATCGCGGCCTCCATAGTAGCGAGGACTCCACCCGTGACTGAGTATAGCCGTGCCAAGCTCAACAGCAACGCTTTATCACGCGCTCTTGCTAACGTTGGCGGCCTGCGGTCCCTTGGCACCTTCGGTGATTTCGAACTCGACCGCGTCGCCTTCCTGCAGGCTCTTATAGCCTTCGGAACTGATCGCGCTGTAGTGTACGAAAACATCGGGGCCGTCGGCGCGGCCGATAAACCCGTAGCCCTTTGCGTTGTTAAACCACTTCACCGTGCCTTTCAGTCTTTCCACGTACCCCCTCTTTCCGCACGCCCTTCGTGTGGGGGGTGGGCCCAGGGACGTGCCCGCATAGGATGCATTTTGGAGCGATTAGGATGAGGTGTCAAGGCGAAACAACGGAGAAAAAAGTCTTATTTTCTTCGGCGGAGGATGCGATCGAGGGATGCTCGACTGGACATCCGATTGGGCTCCGCTCAGGGCAAGGCGAGGGGCTGTCTCCGTTTGGGTTACCTTAAATTTTACTTAAGTCTCCTCGGCCAACTCGGTGATCGAGCCACAAAACTGACGAGATGGTTTTTGCATCGCGAATCTTGTCGGTCATCACCATTCGAATCGCGGCTGGCAGGGGAACCATGCGTTTGTGGATGATTTCGTCAGGCTCAGGCTTTGCCTGGCCGGCGCGTAATCCCGTGGCCAGAAATACCGACATCGCTTCGGCTACGAATCCGGGGCTGGCGTAGAAGTGCAGAATGCGGCGCCAGTGTGCGGCGGTGTATCCAGTTTCTTCGAGGAGTTCGCGGCGGGCCGCGGGAAGCGGTTTCTCGCCGGGATCGATACGGCCGGCAGGAAGTTCCCATAAATAATCCTGGGCAGCGTGGCGATATTGGCGCTCAAGCAATACATGAGGGGTAGGGCCGGAATCGTCGACAGCCAAAATGACTACCGATCCGGAGTGATGGATGATATCGCGACGGACGCTGACGCCTCCGGGCTCCTGAACCTGGTCAGTGGTGACCCAGAAAGCCGGGCCACGGTAAACGGTGCGGGAAGAAATCAATCGAGCCTTGGGATGGGAATGGTTCGTGGATTTGGGAGCTTGAGACTTTGTTTTCGACTTCGATCGCGAAGATTTCGGCATAAGAACAATATAAAACACGCCCTCCGGCTTTCGGAGCCGGATCTCGAAATACATAATGCCAACGACGTGACGAAGGCATTCGCGTTGGGTTCTGCTATTCTGCCGGGCATGCTTGGAAAGAAGTCAGCTAAGCTGCGGATTACGTTAATAGGTGCAGGAAATCTGGCGGGTGCATTGGCGTCTTCGTTGCATCAGGCAGGATTCGTAATCGAGCAGATCGTGTCCCGTGCGACCGGAGCGTCTTTGCAACGCGCGAAGCGGCTGGCGGTTGAGGTCAATGCGTCTGCGACACTTCTGGGGCGCGACCGGAGCAATATCAAAATTGATGCAGATGTTGTTTGGTTCTGCGTGCCCGATGGAGCAATTGCCGTTGCAGCGCAGTCTCTCGCGACGGCGATCGACTGGACGGGTAAAGTGGCGCTGCATTCGAGCGGCGCACTCACGAGCGACGAACTGAGCGCGCTGCGACGACGAGGGGCGGCGGTGGGATCGGCGCATCCGCTGATGACATTTGTGCGCGGTTCGAAACCTGCGCTCGCGGGAGTTCCGTTTGCCATCGAAGGTGATCGGAAAGCTGTGCAAGCTGCGCGGGCCATCGTAAAAAATCTTAGAGGTAAATCGTACTCCATTCGCGCCAAGGATAAGGCGGCGTACCACGCGTGGGGTACTTTCGCGTCGCCTCTATTCACGGCGCTGCTGGCGACCAGCGAACAGTTGGCGCTCAGTGCTGGAGTGAAGCGGAACGCAGCGAGGCGGAGAATGCTGCCGATACTGAAGCAAACCCTCGCCAACTACGAGGCGCTCGGTGCCACGGGGGCATTCAGCGGGCCAATTGTCCGCGCAGATGCCGGTACAGTTAAGCAACATCTCACGGCCCTAGGTGACGTACCGTTGGCGCAGCAAGTCTACGTCGCGCTGGCGCGAGCGGCGCTGGCCTATTTGCCCACCAAAAACCGGAAGATGCTTGAAAAACTTTTGGAGTCAGGGCAACGGAGTAGCGGCCGAGTCTAGCGTTTGACGCGTCCGCAAAGCGAGGACGAGCAAACCCAGCACAACAAAAGGAAACGCCGCTGCGGTGCGCAAAGGCAAGAGGAAAACCGTTTTCGAAGAAAATACTTCCGGCCTGAGCAACGGGCGTAACGCGATCAGGGCCAGCGACGACAGCCACGGCCACAGCAACACTGCTGTTCCGACGGCCAATAGCGTGCGGAAGATCGGACTCGAATAGTGCGACTGCCAACGGGAAGCGAGCATGAAAATTCCTGGCAAGAGAATCACATGATCAAAAACTGACTGTCCGGGCAGCAAGGCTATCGTCGTAATTGCAAGCAAGAGGCTCAGTGCCATCCAGAATTGATCCGAACCGGTAGCGGCGCCTCGCAAATACCAGCCCAATACCACGGCCACGATTAACGCTACGACAATCAGCGCAATTCCGCCGTGTGGTCCTAGAGTCGGCCCCAACAATTCGCTGATCAATGGAGGCGTGGAATAGCGGTCGTAGCCTCGGACTACTCCTAGCCAAGATGGGATCCAGTGCGGCCAGACGGCGAGGGACGCGGCGATGAGCAAGAACATTGTCGCGAAGAACGACAGCGAAAAGCGACTCCGCTGGCGCCAGTCTGACATGCTCCAGAAGAAAAGATACATGATCGCGAGCAGCGTCATCTGCGGCTTGATCGTGGTTATCGCCATCAGAAACCCCGCGAGCACTAGATGATCGCGCGCGATTGCTAGCAGTGACGCGGCGAGAAGAAATCCCACTAGCAGACCCAATTGACCCGCATAAAGGCCTTCGAGTTCGGGATAGCTACAGATCGTGAGGAGAACAATAATGGCAAGCCATGTCCAACTTACTCGCCACGATAAGGCTTGCGTCCAACAAAAGACTGCCGCAGCAATCAGGGTTGCGAGCAGCGCCGTCCATACGATTCGGAATGTCGCGAATGGCAATTCGCTCGCCGGCCAAAACAGAAGGTCGCAGTAGGCTGGATAAGCGAAGGTTCGGTAGTCGGTGGGAGGGTCGGTCGGAATGCGCGCGTCGAGCGGGCGTCCAAACAAGCCGATTTGGATTTCACGAGTTATCGCCGGGCTGTAGAGATCGCGACGCTCTTGCCGCCATTCGCGCGAGGTTAGCCAGATTGGGTATATGTCAGCTCCGAAAGCATATGGGCCGGCTAAACGCTTGGCGGCAAGGACCGTCTTCACCCGCGGCATGAACAACCCGAACTGGTAGTAAACCATTGAGGCCGCGCCCACGAACCCGAAGCACAGAGCAAGAGCGGCCGTTCGAGACGGGCGATTTCGAAAGAAGCGTGGGAGCATTCGCCAGAGAGAGTCAGCGAATTAAAGCATGGCGTTTGAATTCGCGCAAACGCCGCGATGGACGATGAACGCTGGATTTCGATTGCTCTGCCTGACGGCCTAGCGTGATGTAAACAGGTGTCCGAGTTTTTCTTTCTTGGTTTTCAGATACTCTTCGGCGTGGGGGCTCGGCGGGACTTCACACGGCACACGTTCAACCACCTGGACCCCGGCACGCTCCAGGGCCTCGACCTTTTCAGGGTTATTCGAAAGCAGGCGCACCTTGCTTACGCCGAGAGATTTCAGAATTTCCGCGGGAAGAGCGAACTCTCGGTAATCGGCCTTAAAGCCGAGGCGTTCGTTGGCCTCAACCGTATCCAGGCCGGCATCCTGTAGTTCGTAGGCTTGCAATTTTGCCATCAGGCCAATGCCGCGGCCTTCCTGCTGTTCGTAGATCAGGATTCCCGCGCCCGCCTCGCGAATCATGGAAAGAGCCATTTCAAGCTGCTGGCCGCAGTCGCATCGCAGAGAATGGAAAACGTCGCCGGTCAGGCATTGGGAGTGGATACGCACCAGCGGGGTGGCGGACTGAATATCGCCCATCACCAGAGCGACTGCTTCGTCGACGCGCGGACCGGTGTCATCGCCATTGTGATTCGCTTCAGATTCACTGCGAAACCCGTAAATACGGAAATTTCCCCAACGGGTAGGGAAGTCTGCCGACGCTAACTGCTGAATTCTTTTTTCGCTCACAACTCGATTATATCGGGCCAGACATGTTAGAACCTGCCCAAACTCGCGGAGAAGGCCGCTAGTCCTGAGAAAGCAGGACTTTTCTAAGAATGAGGAGAAATAAAAAAAGGCCGCCAAAATGACGGCCTCAAAGCGATGCGAACTGAAACTAGATCACACTTTTTACGATTTTCGTTTCAAGGGTTACGCTGTTATTACTCGCCTGACCGACTGCGAAAAGCATCGCGACCGATTGCGAGGAGAGGACGATGGGCGTCGAAGCGACCAAAGTGGTTGTGCCCTGGTTAATCTCAACGGTGTAATTGCCCGAGGGAAGCGTAACGTTCAGCAGCGCGCCAGGATTTACCGAGTAGGTATACAACTTTGATGTGGCGGTATTTTCCAGGATGAGTTGCACCGCCGGGGAATCTGCGGCCTGGGCGAAGAGCACGCGTCCCATGTTGGCCGGCACCGCAGAGAAAACGTTGGTGAAGGTCAACAGGGTTGGCGTGCCGGTTTGACTCAGCGCGATCACCGCCGAAATGGTTTTATCAGCGGGGAGCGTCACCGTACTGTCGACGATGGGCGTGTTGGTACAGGGCGCTAACGTGTTTGCCGGGCTTACTTTCACGTCATAACTTCCTGGAGCGAAGCTGAGCGGACCTGCGATCGCGCCGAGAGCTAGGCCGTGTTGTGAGCAAACTTCGTCATTGATCAGCACATCGACTGGAAAAGTTGGATCGGTGGTGGTTGAGTAATCCAGTCCTGGAATGCCCTGGACAAGATACATATAAGAGTTTTCGGATGCGAACATGGCGGTGCTCATTGCGGCGCAGAGGAGGGCCAGTCCGAAGGTGAAGCGAATGTGCTTTGTCATAATTTTCTCCAAGAGTGTGGGGAGGTGGCTATTGGCCAAATAGCCAGCATTCATGGTGATGAGCGTCGCTCATTAACTATTCGCTAAGTTTCGCGAGAGCCTTCTGCTCTCGGTTGTGTGAACCCTGGAGTTTTTCAGAAGTTCTGAGGGGGCCGCAAAAATTCATCGCAGTGAAATCTTGCAATGGAATTGAGTGGAGTGAATTGCTACGGCGCTAACCTCTTGCCTTGAAGTGAAAGATGGCGTCCTGCTTGGAGGGAATTGCGTTACCGTTGTGCGTCGCGGGATGAAAGTGCCAACTGTCGAGCGCAGCGAGAAATTTTTCATCGAGCTTCGGGCCCATGCTGTGTATCACCGTTTTGCGGACAATTTCTCCACGCTCGTCAATCGTAATCTCGACCACTACGTTGCCTTCGGAGTCCGGCAGTTCCCACGGGTAAACCACTGGATCGGCCGTAGTGATTGGAAGGGCCGGACGAATCTCATCGCCATAAACCGGGCCGCCGGGCAGCGTTCCATAGGATAATCCAGCCAGGGCGCCGTGACCTTGTTTGGAGAGCATTGCTGTCTTCGAATTGTCCTCTGCCGAGTTTTGAGAAAGCGCAGCGCTCGGTAATGCCAGCTTAGCCAGCGCGGAATCTTGTTTCCATGTCAGCTTTTCATGACCAAGATGCTGACGACGATATCTCTGGGTGGCGCGGTCGGGCGAACTCGTCTCGCTGTCATCCGGTGATTGCGTCGGAAAATACAGCCGCGCGAGAACTCTGCCGTTGTGTCCGAGTGCGATGGAGGTGGGCGTCAACAACTGGGGTTCGGGCGAGTGCAGCAGCCAACCGAATAGCACGGCGTGCAGCGCCAGCGAGCCGGTTACCACCCAGCTCTGTCGCGGCGTCGCCGGATGTAGTTGCGCAAACATCGAGAGAAACTCCTACAGCCCAAAATCTTAGGTTAGACGTGCAATGGGGGGATTCGTCAAGATTTTTTCGCCGGTTGCGTAGTGTCTAGTGAGCGGCCCATTTCGTTTCCGAACACGATACTGTGACGACCGAGATCTCTCGCTCAGATCCGGGTTCTCGTTGGAAAATGTATGTACGGCCCCGATCGAAATGTGTAGACCAGTACCGCGAAAGCGTGGTGTGGATGAAAGAACGCTGGTAAAATGAATTGGCAAACCAGCAAACCATCCGGTCCGTGGGGCTATAGCTCAGCTGGGAGAGCGCGTCGTTCGCAACGACGAGGCCGTCGGTTCGATCCCGACTAGCTCCACCAATTAAATCAGCGCGACCGATTTCAAGTACCCAGATTTGACGTGTGAGCAGATCCACTCAAGCCTGGTTTTGGCTTGAGTGGATCTGCCATCCGATCCTGAGAGACGCCGAGTCTAACTGCGTATCAACTGCTCCGTTTCGTGCTGCTGGCGCGCCTCAATGACGGCGAAGAAACGTACGTTCACCTGGGCGCGGTCCGATTCCAGACGCGCAACCGTCTCGGCAAAGGGTTCTTGTAGCACGTCCGATTTTTTCTTGAGCCGTTGTAGTCCCTGGACGGCATTGTCGATTCCTTGATTCACCATCAACAGCGCTTCAAATAAATGTGCTTTTTGCATTTTTTTTTCTCCTTGGAGTGAATAGCCATCAAGGAGGCAGCAGTTCCAGAAATGGAACTCGCATGGACAAAACTGGGGTGTGCGGATTGAAGAAGGAAAGCGAAACCGCTACCTTTTGTAGGAGCCATGTTGCCTCGATCTCAGGCGATTTTGGTTAGGGGCGCATCAGTGCTTCTAACACTGGTGCGTCCCGCTTGCGGTTGATGACTGCACGATTGTTTCCTGATGAGCCGGTTGTTGGATTAGATAAGGCAGAGAAAAATCACGAAGGGTCGTGCGCGGATTGAAGCAGATACCCTCTTTAGTTACTTACGCAACATATATTGTGCAAAGCAATTCACTGTCTGCTAACATTGGTCGGCAAATGGGGCGGATGTTCCACAGATTGTGTGGTTTGCCCGCTGCGGCTATGGCATTCCAACTGCATCAATGTTCCGGGTTGGAGTGTCTTCCAAGAGCCCAGGAATCCGCAGGTAGGAGTAGTGCGTGATCGATCCCGGTAGGGGAAGTATCCGGCCGATGGTACGGCGCCGGAGAACGCGCCGCCACCGCCGCAATCGAATAATTCGCCGCTCTCTTGTGGTTGCGGCAGTGTTGCTTACGGTCAGCGTCTCCACGCTGGCACTGCATTATTTGAGTCCGTCGTTATTTTTTGCCAGGCACGCCGCGCCGCCCTCGTTCGAGCAGGTTGAACTTAGCCGCGATCGAGTGGTGAAGTTGAATGAAATCCTTTTGCAATCGGAGCCTTCGCGCCCGGTGTATCCCTATTCGGTTGTGCCCGGCGGGGTTGAGGATGCCAGGGAGTTGAAGTGGGTGGCGGAGCACGACCCGGTTGTGGCCGCGCATTATGCAGGGTTTGATTACGATCACGCGCGCGTGGTGCGCCTCACGCTTGCGAAAACCGTGTACGTCTCCTACCGCATTGGCAATCACATCTATTGGACTCGTCGACGGGTAAAGCTGCACAAAGGCGAAAAGTTGATCACCGACGGCCGAATGACCGCACGCGGCCGTTGCGCCAACCGCGTGGAGGAAGCTCCGCAAGTGGCGTCGTTGCCGTCGGAGCCGCCGCTGATGAGCTTTGACGAACCGATGCCAGTGTTTCAGGGCACAGCGGCGCAAGGTCCTCCAGTCACGTTCCAGTCGGCGCTGCTGAACCGGCCCGGAACTCCCGGCCTTGGGCCTGCACCACTGAGCTTATACAGTCCGTTTAGCGGCGGAAGCTGGGTGCCCATCGCGCCTCCGCCTTTGCCGACCAACGTTTGCGCCCCTGAGAAGAAGAAGGGAACCGTAACCAGTGGCGGGGGAACCGGCAAGAAGAAGGTAAGCCCTTGCGAAACTGGTGGTGGAGCTTTGCCCGAACCTGGAACCTGGATGATGGTCGCTTCCGGCCTCATCGGCATCTACGGATTAGCCCGCCGCAGATTAGCTGTGGTTTAGTTCGTGGCGGTTTAGCGGCACCGATTCCGTTCTGGGTCAAGACCCAAAGTCGTAATACTTCCGCGTAGTTCTTCTGCGGCTATCGCTGCTAGAATCTCCGTAGTTCCACGCCAATTCCTGCAAAGGCATTTATGCAGATCTCCCCTAGAACCGTTGCTGGCTACCTGCTATCGACAGCCGTGTGCTTCTCTCTGCCCGTCGCGGGCAACGCGCAAGCCGCGTCTTCTGTGCGGCGGGTGCAGGTGCTGCACAATAAGGGGCAGGTCGAAATCGAGATTGAAGCCAGCGACCGGATGGTTCCGCAAACGCAGGTGTTAGCCAATCCTGATCGTCTTGTGGTCGACTTCCCGAACGCGGTTCCCGGCGCGCAACTGCGCAATCAGGCAATCAATCGCGCACAGGTGAAGAGCCTGCGGGTGGGCCTGTTTTCGGCGAAGCCTCCGGTGACGCGCATTGTGCTCGATTTGAACGGTCCGCAGCGTTACCAGGTTTTTCCTGACGGACGAACCGTAATTGTGAAGATAGGAAGTCCTGGTTCAGAAGCTGCGGAATTGAATCCAGCTTCAATTGGGCCGAAAAATTCTGCTGGACATTCTCCTCGACTTGGTTTGCTCAACGCGACCTATCCGGCGCAGCAAGTACGCATTCCCGCGCCCGAGCCGCCTCCCGCGAAGCCGCCGCTCGAAGTTTCGTTTCACGATGGACTGTTGTCGATCAGCTCGAACAAAGCAAATCTTTCGGAAATTCTTGCGGCCGTGCACCAGCGCACCGGCGCTGACATCGCCATTCCCGCAGGCGCGGAGCAAGAGCAGGTGATGGGAGATATGGGTCCAGCCCCGGCTCCGGAAGTACTGGCTCACTTGCTGAACGGATCGAAATTCAATTTTCTGATCATCAGCTCGACAACCCGTCCCGGCGCGCTCGATCGCGTAATCCTCAGCCCGCGCTCCGAAGCGCTGGCGCCGCTGCCGTTGCCTCCGTCTCTTGCGCCGCAGCCAACACAAGCGCGCGTTGAGCCCGAGCAAGAGCAGGACGCCGATATTCCTCCCGCCTCCTCGGCACCCGTGCCCCCAGCCCCAACCCAACCTCCGCCAATGCCTCCTGACGCGAAAGCTGCGGCAGACGCGCCAGAATAGCGCTCGGCTCCCGGATTCAATTCGTGTGATTTAGATTACGGCGGCGTGATTAGGCGGACGGGCACGGGAGAGGTTCCGTTGACCGGAGGCGAACTCACCGTCGTAGTCTGACCGTTTCCGCATCCGGAGACGTTCATGACGATGGCGTTTATGTTTCCGCTGTTGTCAATGCCTTGAATGAAGACTTGTAGAAATCCAACAATCGTGACCGGGGGTTGGTTCGTCGTCCAGGCTGCCGTGCCCGTGAAGTCGGCGATCGGCAAGGTCACGATGGAATTGCTAGTCGTGATGAAGTCGTTGGCGTTTACCACGCCCGCTTGGACCAGCGGATTGCCGTCTCCCGCCTGTATCTGAAATGGGAAAACAGGCGTTGTCGTGGTCCCTGGGTTGATGGTGTCCCTCCCGGTGGCATTATTAACTAGGCATTCTAGGGCGGTGGTTGTGTCCCCGTTAACGGCGTTTGGCCTCACCGGACCCACCGTCAGGTCAACCTGAGTTGCGCCTGTGGTTGTGCTCGGAGTTCCGCAGGTGTAGGCGGTAGTCTGATCGCATCCTGCGATTGCCTGCTCGTAAGTGCCGCTTAGACCGCAGGTAGTAGGGACAGCTATAGGAGCTCCCTGAACTAATGCGGGGACGTATTCCAGAACCCCCGCGGGAAGGCCAGTGTTCCACTTGGGCGGATTATCCACGATATGTGGCGGGGCAGGTGTGGCCCTGCAGTTCAACCTGTTCGGCACGCAGTCAGCGTTCAAGGTAAGGGGCTCGCCGATCACACCTCCGTCGGACTGGTAGACCCCTGGATTGCTGATCGATCCATCAGTCGTGGAAACGAAGGTGTTGGGGGCGATTCCGTTCGCCGGGTCGCGATTTAGAACGATCAAAGGCTTTACGCATCGGGGTTGGACCGGTGCAATCGTACCGGCGGAAGAGTAGGTAGCGGAGCCGGAAGGATCGTACGCCTCCGCGGCGGCAGTGGCGCTTACGCTGCTTCCAGTGCGACCCCAAATGCGAGAAAAATAAGTCGGCAGGTTAGTCTGCTGTACGTGCACGATTGCGATGGGGTTTACGCCGAACGCAGCAGTTAAGCCGGAGCAGTCCTGGTTGGTGGCCCCACCACCTTGAGTTGTGTAAGAGACGGTGATTCCGGCCGTGGGCACGATCACGCCACCTACCTTATTTTGCTGCACTACCGCGATGGCGGCGGCGCTGGCCGGGAAGCTGGGTCCGCCGCAAACGGCTTGCCAATGCGAGAAGTGGTTTGTGGGATCGCCAGTCACGCCTGATAACGAAATCACTCTCGCTGCCGCGAGCGCGCCCGCATCGGCGGCACGCTGGACTTCGTTGCTGGCCTCGTAAAGGGTGCCGAGATCGACCGCGAGGCCGGCCATGGCGATGATGCTGAAGATGGCCAACGCCACCAACGCCATGGTTACGCCACGCTCCCGCGAGCGGCGTACTCCACTTTGTTGCGGTCGTTCGATCAGCGGGCGCAGCATGCCAAGATCCTCAATTCTCGTTAAATGCCGTAGCAGTGGTCGAAATGGTTGCCGGCCCGGAACCCGTTCCGCCCAGCAAACTGGCAACTTTGAAATATCGCCACTGATACGGATATTGAATGGTGACGCAGGTATCGATAACGTCGGTTGCGGTGGTGCCCAGCATTTGCTGCGCTACGACGCAGCCCCGGTTGATGGTGAGCACGAGGCTGGCTCCAGAGCATCCGGTGTTCGCGGTGGATTGCCAAATGAGACCGCCAGCAGACGTTGGGGTGACGTTGTGCAAGCCGCAGTCGTTGAGGTTTTCCGCCTTCAGATCATTGCTGACGACTTGGTAGGCATCGCTGACGGAGGCCGGAATGCCTGTGGGGTTAGCGAGATCGTTTGCGGGATCGGCGGCGGCAACGCGGGCGCCGTCGCGGGTGGCATCGGTTAACTTCTGTTTGAGCGAGAGCGCGCCGCTGAAGTCGAAAATCCCTACGACGAACAACATTAGCAAAGGCAACGAAAGTGCGAATTCCACGATCTGGGAGGCGCGGTCGTCTTCAAATCCCCGCCACAGCGCTGCGAATCTAAGACGAGTTTGCAAGGTGCGGATCACTGTGTCTCCAGCCGTTCTTCCGCCTGCGCCGGCAGGGTCATATTTTGTAGGTCGAGTGACGTGCAGGGCTGCGGCCAACAGGGCAAAGTGAAATGCATAGGATACTTGTAGCCGAAGCTAACCGACGTGCCGCAGGTGCCGGCTCCGCCCGACACGGTGGTATAGGACAATTGCACGTTGGGCTGCACGCAAACATTGCTGGCGCCAACAGGAGGGTCGCATGTGACCGCGCTGCCCCCGCAAGCGGAGGTCGCGCTGCCGCAAGAGCATAGAGTGGGAACGGGTGATGGCGCGACCACTTGCTTTGGGTCGAGGTGAGCCGCAAGCAGAGAGTTGTTCACGGCAGTCACGGCATTGTTGTCGATTTGTGCTGGTGTCAGCGCTGCGCAGGTGGTGCAGGCTGGGGCCACAGCGGCGCGAGCGCCTTCCATTGCCGCGTGAGTGCCGGTGCCATAAATGCGGAAGGCTTGGCCGAACCAGAAGATCCCGATGATCGCCATGAAGAGCATGGGCAGCACCATAGCCGCTTCCGCAATCTCGGTGCCGCGCGTCTCGCGAAATAAACGGCGCAGCGTGTTCAACGGTGATCTCAGCATGTTAATGCGCTCTAAACAATTTCCAGTTGACGATCCCATAAAGCACCGTTGTCAAGGCCAACGCTACTCCATAAGGGACTTTCAACGACTGCGGATTATCGAGCGAAACCTCATAGTCGGGCATGCGAAACGTCGCCATTGACGCCAGCAGCCTGCCGATGTTGCGAAACGTTTGCCCGAGTCTTCTCTTATAAATTACCAGCCCCAGCGCCATAACTCCGGCGATGAAGATGGAGACCATCAGCAAATCTAATAGCGCCCCCGGCCCCACGAATGCGCCCAATGCTCCGGCCAGCTTCCAGTCGCCCGCGCCCAGGCTGCGCACTAGAACAAAGGGTAGCAGCACAAGCAATCCCAAGCCAGCGCCCAGGAGGGCCATCTTGAGTCCAAGCCAGCCTCCCGCCACGGTATTGACCGTCAGGCCGATAAAGAATCCCGGCACGGTCAGCCAGTTCGGGATGCGACGGCTACGCCAATCGGTCCACCCTGCAAGCATCGCTAAAAGAACTGCCAACCCCAGGGCGACCGCCTTCAAGCGGACCCCTGGTCAAACATTCTACCTTTGCATCGTATTTTACTCCGAAATTGTTGCAAAGGCTGTATTTCTCCGGCCATCATTGTGCCAAGTGGCGATGCGCCTAAAGTGCCTAGAACGGCATCAGAGCGCCACTGCGGCGGATTTTCCCACACGTAGGAATGGAAGTCAATGAAGTCGGGCGGGAAAACGAACCGGACGTACTGCCTGGTCCCGCTCTGGCTGGTGCGGCGACGGGCCCAGGGAGTCACTAACGCCAAAAACCCCGCCCAAGCTGAGCCGGGGCGGGGTCTCCCTGATCCTACCGGTTGAATGCTCCCGAGCCGTTGTGCTCGGCCACGGTGCGCTTGGCGGTGTCGGCTAAGGCTTTGGCTTGCGGCAGAAGATCCAATCCCTTCAGAACTTCAGGATCCGATTCAGCACGCACCTTCATTCCCTCATCCTGACCGAAAGCGTCAACGAAGATTTCCGCTTTGATGTTGGACCTGAGCCAGTCGTTATTGTCGATCAGGTCGGCTTGGGTGTAGGGAACCGATGCTTCATCGAGCGACTTGCGAAAGTCCTGCAGGGTAGCATCGTCCACTTCGAAGCTTTTCGTGGGATGGTGCGTAACCACGTAGCGCTTGGCAAAGTTGAAAAATGCGTAGTGCTGCAGCAGCGTGTCCTGGAAGTGATTGCCCTTCAGCGGAGGGACCACCACGTCAGGCGTGATACCGCCGCCGCCGTAGACGGTGCGTCCGCTGTCGGTGAGCTTCACCTCGCGGTTGGCGTTGCTGCCGGATTCGGCATCGCGGTTGTAATAATAATCGTAGAGCGAAATGTTGCTGTAGTCGCGCTGAATTAACCGGCCACTCGGCGTGTAGTAGTGAGCCGTAGTGAGGGCGAGTCCGGTATTCTCCGACAACGGATAAACGGTTTGAACCAGGCCCTTGCCGAATGTAACTTCGCCGACGATCAAGCCGCGATCATGGTCCTGAATCGCTCCGGAAACAATTTCCGCCGCCGAAGCAGTCAAGCGATTTACCAGGACGACGAGAGGATAATCCTTGCCGCCGTTGCCGTGCTGCGCGACGTAACGCTTTTCTGCCGATGCGCGCCCGTGGTGCGATACGATGACTTGGCCCTTCTTCAGGAACTTGTCAGCCACGCCCACGCCTTCGCTCAACAGGCCGCCGGGATTGCCTCGCAGATCGAGGATCAAGCCCTTGAGATCGCCGAACTCGTCCAGTGCCTTTGAGACTTCCTCTTCCGTGGTTTCGTTGAAGCCGGTAACGTGCAGGTAACCAACACCCGGCCGGATCAGGAAGTGAACGTCCACGCTGTAGCGCGGAATCTCGTCGCGAATCAGGGTGAACTCCATCGGCTTCTCCACGCCTTCGCGCGAGATGCTGATGTGTACGGTCGTCCCCTTCGGGCCTTTGAGCATGTCGGCAACGTCGCCGGTGCTCAGGTTCTCAGTGGACTTGCCATCGACCGCAATGATCACGTCGCCGGGGTGAATGCCGGCCTTATAGGCTGGCGTGCCAGTGAACGGGAAAATTACGATTACCTTATTGTTGCGCGGTCCCACGGTCATGCCGACGCCGTAGTATTTGCCGCGCTGGTCCTCACGCATCAGTGCGTAGGATTTGGGGTCGAAGAAATTCGAATGCGGATCAAGCGCGTGCAGCATCCCGGGGATGGCGCCGTTGTAGATCGCTTTATCCGGATTGACGGGCTCTGCGTAGTTGTTCTCGACGACCGAATAAACATCAGTAAACTGCTTCAAGCTGTCTTTGACGTCGGAGTCGCTGCCAAGCGATGACTGCTGCCCGGTATGCTGGGCAAACAGAATCCCCAGAAAGCCGCAAGCAAGCAGAAAAAAAACTACCAGGAAGAGTGAGCGGCGAGAACTACGTGCCATTGAAAGTTCCTTCGATTAGGGTGTCGGACCACCCGGCTACAGCGCTGAATAGGAGTAGTATAACATCCCTTTGGACTCCCCCGGACCGGGAAGGTTACCAACGGTAACCTGCACTGCCTGTTTCAGTTATGAGATGCAGTGGGGCTTCGCGCAGTTTCTTGCGGCAGGGGGCCAAAATGCGCTATTGACGGGGAGAACGGACCGCTATATTGTTTCCCGTCACCGACGCGGGCCCCGTCGGTTGGATCTGATTGCTCGGGAGCTTACGCCGTGTTACTTCGTCTTCTGGTCTGCTGCGTTTTTTGTGCTTTAACGCTTCTCTTCGTTGTTTCCAGCTATCAACCCTTCACCGTGCAGGCGGGCTTTCAACCGCCTGATCCCGCGGAACTGAAGATGACCAGCGAACCGCTTGCCCCGGGCGCTCCGGCAATTATTCTTTACCGCCAGGTCGATCGCGATGACAACGGCCGCACGTCGCACGAGGACAATTATGTTCGGATCAAGATCCTCACCGAAGAGGGCAGGAAGTACGCCAACGTCGAACTGCCATTTCTCAAAGAAACGGCAAACATTGTCAATATCCACGCGCGAACCATCAAGCCGGATGGCGCCATCGTGAATTTCGAAGGCAAGGTTTTCGAGGCGACGGTGGCTAAGGAGCGCGGCTCACGCTATTTTGCTAAGACGTTTACGCTGCCCGATGTCGAAATCGGCTCACTGATCGAGTATTTCTACACTGTCGATCTAAGCGAGAGATACATTTTTGACTCCCATTGGATTTTGAGCGAAGAGCTCTTTACCAAGAATGCTCGATTCTCGCTGAAACCCTACAGCGGTCAGTCCTCATCACCGATTATGCTGCGCTTGAGTTGGCAAGGGTTGCCGGGCACCGCTGCGCCAAAGCAGGGGCCGGACAAGATTATTCGTATGGACACGGCCAACATCCCGGCCTTCCGTGAAGAAGAGTTCATGCCCCCGGAAAATGAACTCAAGTCGCGGGTGGATTTCATTTATGAGCAGGCTTCGCCGGGGCAAGACCCCGACAACTTCTGGAAAAACTTCAGCAAGAGGAACAACGGGCTGATAGAGAGTTTCGTCGGCAAGCACAAAAGCATGGAAGAGGCCGTAACTCAGATCGTCTCTCCCAACGACCCACCTGAAGTGAAGCTGCATAAGATCTACGACCGCGTACAGAAGATTCGGAATACAACCTACGAGGTGCAGAAAACCCAGCAGGAGGTAAAGCGCGATAACGAGAAGCTTGCCCAGAATGTGGAAGAGGTCTGGAAGCGCGGCTATGGCGAGGGACCCCAATTGACGTGGCTATTTCTCGGGTTGGCGCGCGCAGCCGGTTTCGAGGCCTATGTTTGCTTCGTTCCAGATCGCTACCAATATTTCTTTAATCCGAAAACAATGGAGTCCAGAAAACTCGATGCGACTGTCGTGCTCGTAAAGCTGAATGGCAAAGAGCTTTATTTCGATCCCGGGGCGGAGTTTACGCCGTATGGAATGCTGACCTGGAGCGAAACGGGAGTCACGGGCCTTCGCCTCGGCAAGGATGGCGGTTCGTGGATCAAGACCACTTTGCCCGAATCGTCGGATTCACGAATCGACCGGAAGGCGAAATTCAAGTTGACGGATTCGGGCGATTTGGAAGGGAAACTTACGGTTACTTGCACTGGACTTGAGGCGTTGTATCAGCGCGTGGAGGAGAGGCACGCCGACGACGCAGCCCGCAAGAAGTTCCTCGAAGATCAGATCAAGAACCAGGCTCCCGTCGCGCTCGAAGTGGAACTGACCAACAAACCGGATTGGGATGGATCGGAAACGCCTTTGGTAGCGGAGTATGACGTAAAAATTCCGGGGTGGGCTTCGGGCGCAGGAAAGCGGGCGATGATGCCCACGGCAATATTCACGGAGGGCGAGAAGCATATGTTCGAGCACGCCGAGCGAGTGCAACCGATCTACTTTGAGTATCCATATGAGAAGGATGAGGACGTAACCATTGAACTGCCCGCGGGCTGGAAAGTCGACAGCGTTCCACCGGCTCAGAGCAAAGATGGCCATGTGGTCGCTTACAGCACGAGAGCGGAAAACGGCGCAGATAGCCTGCATCTGACGCGGAAATTGACCGTGAATATTCTGCTGATGGAAGCCAAGTACTATCCTGCATTGCGCAACTTTTTTGAGGCCGTGAGGACTGGAGATGAGCAGCAGATTGTATTGCTACCGGGAACTTCGAACGCGAGTAATTAGCAAGCTGTATTGGCTTGCGCTTTTTTCCGCCGTCGTTCTGGGTTGCACCCAAAAAGCGCCTGCTTCGGGCGATGCTCCGCAGTGGATGCACTCGCTGGTCGGCGCTACCTTGCCCACCTACGACGAGAAGACCGACGCAGTGTTGCTCTATTCTGAGACGAACGTCGCCGTTCTTTCTGCGGATAGAATCAGACGGCAAGTGCGCGAGGCTTACAAGATTCTGCGGCCCAATGGACGAGAGCACGGCACGGTTTTTGTCTATTTCAATCCGCAAAGAAAAGTTAAGAATTTGCGCGGCTGGTGCATTCCCGCTCAGGGAAAAGATTACGAAGTAAAAGACAAAGATGCGATAGAAATCTCGCCCAATGTCGACGGTGGCGAACTAGTCTCCGATTCGAAGCTCAAGGTTTTGAAGATTCCGGCTCCCGATGTCGGCAATATCGTCGGATACGAATATGAAACAGAGGAGCAGCCCCTCTTCCTGCAAGACACGTGGTATTTCCAGGGATCCGACCCCGCTCGCGAGAGCCGTTACTCACTGCAGTTGCCGCAAAGCTGGGAATTCAAAGCAACCTGGTTGAACCATACCGAGATTCAGCCGGTTTCAGTGGGCGGCAGTTCGTGGCAGTGGACCGTGAGCGACGTAAAAGGCCTGCAAAGCGAGCCTCTGATGCCGGCACCCGTGGGAATCGACGGGCAGATGATTCTTTCGTTTTTTTCTTCGGGAACTTCTGTTCGTAATGCCACAGCGGACTGGAACGCGATGGGTAAGTGGTACCTCGATCTGGTGGGCGAACGAGTGCAGGCGTCTCCGGCGATCAAGGAAGAAGTCGCAACCCTCACGGCTTCGAAAACAACTCTGCAGAAGATGCAGGCAATCGCGAATTTCGCACAGCATGACATTCGCTATGTTGCGATCGAGTTGGGAATCGGAGGGCTGCAACCCCACGCTGCAACGGACGTATTTGCCCATCGCTACGGAGATTGCAAAGATAAAGCTACGCTCGTGCGTTCCATGCTGCGCGAGATCGATGTCGATTCCTATCATGTAGTGATCAACGACAGGCGCGGAACGGTAACGGGAGAGATGCCTGCGCACAACGGGTTCAACCACGTAATTACCGCCATCAAATTGCCCGAGGGGTTGAACGATCCATCGCTGATCGCTACTTTGAACCATCCGAAGCTCGGCAAGTTACTCTTCTTCGATCCCACGAACGAGTTCATTCCTTTCGGGCAGCTTCCCGGTTATTTACAGGCGAATTATGGATTGCTGGTCACGCCCACGGGTGGAGAATTGATTGAGCTGCCGCAGCAGCCATCTAACATGAACAGCATCCAGCGCACAGCCACGCTGGCGCTCGATTCCAGTGGAAGTTTGAAAGGCGATGTGAAGGAGGTCCGGCTGGGCGAGCGTGCCTCCTCCGAACGCTGGCGCTTGCGAACGGTGACGCGCGACGCCGACCGCATCAAACCGGTGGAAGAGTTGTTGGGCAGGTCGCTGGCCAGCTTTCACATTACGCAAGCCAGCGTAGTCAACTTGCATCAGACCGACCAATTCTTCGGCTTCAATTATTCCTTTGAATCTCCGAACTACGCGAAGAACGCCGGTAACCTGCTTCTCGTGCGGCCTCGCGTGCTGGGAAACAAGGCGCTCGGTTTTTTAGAAACCAAGGAACCGAGGCGGTTTCCGATCGAATTTGAAGAGCCAACCCGCGACACTGACAACTTCGAAATCACGATTCCTGCAGGCTATGTGGTCGACGACGTTCCTCCCCCGGTGGATGCGGATTATGGCTTCGCCAGCTACCACTCAAAAACCGTGGTCAACGGAAATGTCGTCGATTACACGCGAACGTTTGAGCTGAAGGAGTTAAGCGTGCCGGTGGAGAAAGCCGAAGAGCTGCGCAAGTTCTATCGCATTATCGCCAGCGACGAGCGGAGCACGGTAGTGCTTAAGCCCGCTCCTTAAGGCGAGATTTTGGTCAGCAAGCGTTCCCTCGTACGGAAAGACCGCCGCAGTCCCAGCCGAAGCTTGTCAACAGTTTGTATCGTCATTGCCCGCCTTCCAGCTTCGGCATTATGATGGGGGCCATGAGTTTTTCCGAGACGATCTTCCTGTTTTTCCTGGCGCTCATCGTGTTTGGGCCAAAGAAGCTGCCGGAAATCGCACGTCAAGCTGGGAAACTTCTCGCCGAACTGCGTCGTGCCTCAAACGAGTTTAAATCGCAGATTGAAACGGAAATCGCTCATCTAGAAGTTCAAAAGAATCAGACCGTCCTGCCGCCCGCTCAGCCGCCGCAAGGTGCTCTGGCTAGCCTCAGCCTGAATCCCGCAGCGAATGAGCCAGCGAAGAGCGCACCGGTAAAGCAGGAGGAGGCCACCTTAGCTGGACCCCGGACCGAATCGACTCCTGCTCTTCCCGATTCGTCCGACCTAAATTCTGTGGCGCGATCAAGTTCGTCTACAGCGGTCGAGACGGTTGCCGTGCCTGATCCCGAGACTGCTGCCGCTTCTCAGGATTCTCATGTTTGATTCCGCGACCGGGGGTTCGGAAGACGACCCCAAGCGCGAAGCCATGCCCACCATGGGGTTTCTCGATCACCTCGAGGAACTGCGTCGCCGCCTCGTCTACTCGATTGCCGCCGTGGCTGTGGGATTTTTCGCCTGCTGGTGGAAGGTGGAGAGCATTTATGAAATTATGCAGCGGCCGATCATGGAAGTGCTCAAAGCCAACGGAATGGCGGAGAAGCTCGTCTATCTGAATCCTACCGAGCCGTTCAATCTTTACCTGAAGATCTCCGCATTGGCGGGATTGTTCCTTACCTCACCCTTCGTGCTCTACCAAGTGTGGATGTTTATTTCGCCGGGCCTCTACCGCAACGAGAAGCGCTATGTCGTCCCCTTCATGGTGTCGACCATTGCGCTGTTCATGACCGGCGGATATTTCGGCTACAAGATCGTTTACCCGCGGGCGCTGGAATTTCTGATTCACTTCGGGCGGCAGTTCCAGCCGATGATTACGATCGGCGAATACACGTCGTTGTTTCTGAGCATCATCCTTGGCATGGGGCTGATCTTCGAGATGCCGATTCTCATTTTCTTTCTGGCGTTGATGGGCATCGTCAGCGCGGGCTTCATGTGGAAGAATTTTCGTTACGCCATTCTGATCTGCTTCGTCATTGCGGCGATCGTAACGCCGACTCCCGATATTTTGAATATGTGCATCTTCGCCGCGCCGATGATTGCGCTGTACGCTATCAGCATTGGCATCGCGTGGCTGGTGCATCCCAAGCAACGGCGCTCGCGGAACGAAAAGAAGGCAGCGTAAGCGCTATCATGGTCACCCAATTATGATCGGCAGGGTTATGCTCGGCAAATTTACCGCTGTTCCAATTCTGCTGCTCTGCTGCTGCGCGACGTTTGTGGCCTGCGACCGCGACAAAGAAACGGCTCACGCGGGAACTCAAACTCCTACCGCTCCAGCCGCAGATCCTGTTGCATCAAAGCTTTCACTTCCACCTGACAATGGTCCTGCGCCGGCAATCGATTCCAATCGCGCCATGAAGTACGTGAAAGAAATCGTAGCTTACGGTCCGCGTCCCCTCGGCAGCGCGAATCACAAGAAAGTTGAAGACTACCTCCTCGCCCATCTCAAAGGCGATGTTGTTGAGAATGACATCTTCGCGGCAGACACGCCCGAGGGCAAGTTTCCCGTCCACAACATCGTTGCCAAGTTTCCCGGGAAGAAGGATGGTCTCGTCGTGATTGCCAGCCACTATGACACGAATTATCCCCTGCGCAATACTTCCTACGTGGGCGCGAATGACGGCGGCTCTTCCAGCGCGCTGCTTCTGGAACTTGCAAATCAGCTGCGTGGTAAGGCGCGGGATGGATACAGCATTTGGCTGGTGTGGGACGATGCCGAAGAGGCGATGAAACCAGACACCGAAACTCCGTTCATGGATGACAGCCTGTACGGGATCACGCACCTGGCGGAAAAGTGGCAGGCAGACGGAACCCTCAAGAGGATCAAAGCGTTCATACTGGCGGACATGATCGGAGACGCCGATCTCAATGTCGATCGCGATACCAACTCAACCGCGTGGGTTGAAGATGTGGTGTACGAGGCTGCTACCCGGTTGGGGTATCAATCCCATTTCTTCGCACGGACGTTGCCCGGCGTCAGTGACGATCACATTCCGTTTGTGAAGCGGGGCGTGCCCTCAGCCGACCTGATCGACTTCGATTACGGATACAACGACGTGTTCTGGCACACCACGCAGGATACGGTCGACAAACTAAGCCCCAAGAGTCTCGAGATTGTAGGTAGCACGATTCTCGAGACAGTTGGGATTCTCGACAGGATGGACCCGCTGCCACCAAAATAAAATCGCCAGCGCCGGCGAGCGAGCGCCTCACGTAGCTTTTGCGCTTTTCGCAGTTCATGCCTTTTGCTCTTTTCCAGAATTTCGTTTCTAATTCACCCGATATGCGAAAGCTGAAGGTCTTCTGCTTGTGCGCCATCACTGCTGTCTGTCTGGCCGCAACCCCTCCCCGCGATAACAGCGAGAATGATAATGATAAAGACGCCGTCGACGAGGCTCGCATCATTCAGGTCGCCCTGCAACCTTCGTCGCTCGAAAGCAACCTGCGCCGTCTGACAGATGAGGTCGGCGGCCGAGTCCCCGGCACGCCCGCCATGCAGCGCGCCATCGATTGGGGCGTGCAGATGTTTAAGGATGCGGGCGCCGACAGCGTCCACATCGAGGAATTTACGATTCCTTATTCCTGGTCCGAAGGCGCGACGGAAATGACCGTCAGTTCCGTGGGAACGCCGCTGGATTCCAACTCCAAGCAGGCTCCTGAGGTATATTTCCGCGTTCGCTGCGTTTCCATCGCGTGGGCCCCTGCGCTGGCTCGCGAGCAGCGTGTGCCGGTTGTCGCCGTTGGCAACGGCACCCCGGCCGACTTTAAGAAGGCTGGCGACATCTCCGGCAAAATCGTTCTCGTCCAAACGGTTGTGCTTAAAACCTGGGACGATCTCTTCGCCGAATATAACAACGCGACCCCGGCTGTCGCTGCGGCTGTGCAGGGAAAAGCAAAGGCGGTCGCATTCATCGCCACTCGCGAGCATGACATTCTCTACCGGCATACCAACTCTTTCTCCGGAGAAATTGATCGGATTCCTCAAGTGCTTCTCGCGCGCGAAGATGGCGAGCGCATGGAACGCCTGCTCGCGGCGGGGCATCCAGTGTGGGCGGACTTAAGCATTCCGAACAAAATCAGCGGCCCGATCAAGACCGCGAATGTGGTTGGCGAGATGAAAGGCAGCGAAAAGCTCGACGAGTTCGTCATTCTCGGCGCGCATCTCGATTCCTGGGAACTGGGCACTGGCGCGCTCGATAACGGCTGCAACACCGCGCTCGTGGTCGATGCGATGCGGGCGATCAAAGCATCGGGACTTAGGCCGCGCCGCTCCATCCGCTTCATTCTATTTTCCGGCGAAGAGGAGGGGTTGCTCGGATCGCGCGCCTACTCCGTTGCCCATCGACCCGAACTCGATAAGGCAGCGGGAGTCATCATTTGGGATTCCGGCACCGGCAAGACAACCGGTTTTGCCAGCGGCGGACGCAAAGACGTGCTTGACACCGCCACTCGCCTCACCACGCCGCTACGGCAGTTCGGCGTGACCGAATTAAAAACCGACATGGAGTGGGGCACCGACCATTTCGATTTCATGCTGGAAGGCGTTCCGACGTTTGTGGCCGATCAGCAGGAGGCGAACTACCTGGAGAACTATCACGCAGTCTCCGACACCTACGACAAAGTCGATTTCGTGCAACTCAAAAAACACGTTGCCGAAGCTGCCGAGTTCAGCTTCGCCTTGGCCAACCTTCTGGAGAAGATCGCTCCGCGCCTTACCCGCGCGCAAATTGAACAATCCATGCGCGATACCCACAGCGTGGAGATGTTTAAAGCTTTCGGCGTGTGGGACGCGTGGGAGAGCGGCGCTATCGGGCGACAGAAGTAGAATTGCTGATTGTTGATTTCTGATTGTTGATTAAGGACGCATCGAAACAGCTTCCAAGCAGCAATCAGAAATCAACAATCAGCAATTGACTTTAATTCCCACGGGAATTTCGTTGCTCTATTTCTGGATTCTCTTCAATCTTTTCGCGCTCGGCATGCTGGTGTTGGATCTCGTCGTCTTCCATCGCCGGGGACAGGCCGTGCGCCCGCGCGATGCCCTTGGCGAAAGCGCCATGTGGATCGGCCTCGCCTCCGTCTTCGCTGCGGTGGTTTTTTTCTGGCAGGGCCGCCAGGTCGCGCTGGAGTTCGTTACCGGCTACGTTCTCGAGATGTCGCTTAGCGTCGATAATCTCTTTGTCTTCCTGGTAATCTTCCGCTACTTTGCTGTGCCTGAGCAGCATCAGCACCGCGTCTTGTTTTGGGGAGTGCTGGGTGCGTTGGTGATGCGCGGAGTTTTCATTCTTGCGGGCGTCGGCTTGATCGAGCGATTCCACTGGATTTTTTACGGTTTCGGCGCGTTGTTGATCTATAGTGGAATTCGTCTTGGGTTCGCTGGCGACCGGCAGATCGATCCCTCGAAGAACTCGGCAGTGAAGGCTTTACGCCGGCTGTTGCCGGTGACCGACGACTACGTAGGAGGCAGCTTTCTGGTTCGCGGCTGGAAGGGAAATCCGGCCCTTTACGCCACGCCGCTGTTGGTGGTATTGGCAGTCATCGAAACTACGGATGTGCTCTTCGCCGTCGATTCCATTCCGGCGGTACTTGCCATTACACTCAACGCCTTTATCGTCTACACCTCGAACGTGTTTGCGATTCTCGGCCTGCGCTCCATGTATTTCGCCGTCGCGGGTCTGATGAAAGTTTTTCGCTTTTTACATACCGGACTAGCGCTGATTCTGATTCTCTTTGGATTAAAGATGATCGCAGCCGATTATTTTCCGGTTCCAACGCTAATGACACTCGGCGTGGTGGCGGGAATACTGCTCATCGCAATCGTGGCCTCGATCGCCGTGCCTGCAAAATCGTAGTCGACGAACCACTCAGTAAACGGCCTCATACAAACCGCAAACTCTCCCCTCTAGCCACTGAATGTTTCATAAATTTCTTGTCATCGTGAGCGGGATAGTCGGTTCGATAGTGCGCCCCGCGGCTTTCTTCTCGCGCAAGCGCTGAACGTAGCACCAAAAGCCCAGCCACGTGCAGGTTTGCCGCCTCATAGGCCCTGCGCGTGCGTGGATGCGCGACCCTCGGCGCAAGTTCCTCAAGCTTCTTGATCGCTTCCTGCATTCCACTTCTCGTGCGCACGATACCGGCATCCTTCCACATGATGTCCTTGATCTGGCCGATCAGTTCTTCCAACCCGGCATCTACAGGTCCATTTTGTGAGGCGGATGTCTTCAACGCGGCCGAAGGTTTCCTCGGCACTTTCAATTCTCCACGCATCGCCTTTCCTGCGCGTGCTCCATATACCAAACCCTCAAGCAGGGAGTTGCTGGCCAAGCGGTTCGCGCCGTGAACACCGGTGGCCGCCGCTTCGCCGGCGGCATAGAGCCCATCGAGGCTCGCTTTGCCATTAAGATCGGTACGCACACCGCCCATGGCGTAGTGCGCCGCGGGACGAGTCGGAATCAAATCCTCGGTGATGTCGATGTTGTACTCCAGGCAGGTGGCATAGATTCGCGGAAAACGCTTCTGAATTTTCGCCGCCCCGAGATGCGTGAGATCGAGATATACGAATGGATCTTTGGCGCGGCTCACTTCCATCTCGTGCATGATGGCTCGCGCCACCACGTCGCGCGGGGCCAGTTCACCCTGTGGATGATATTTCGCCATGAAGCGATCCATCTCAATATTTCTCAGGTATGCGCCTTCACCCCGCAACGCCTCCGACAGCAGAAAGCGCGGCGCCTTTTTCAAGTAGAGCGCCGTAGGATGAAACTGAACGAACTCCATATCGCTGACTTCAGCGCCCGCGCGGAAGCCCATGGCCACTCCGTCGCCGGTGGCGACTTCGGGATTGGTCGTGTTGCGATAGAGCTGTCCCATGCCGCCGGTGGCCAGCAAAACGGCGGAGCATGACATTTCTTCCGGCATACCTTTTTCATTGATCAGCGTCACGCCGTCGACGCGGCCGTTCTCGGCCAGCAGCCCCGTCGAAAACTCGAACTCGCGCACGGAAATATTCTTGACCGTCTGCGCCTTGGCATAAAGGGCGCGCTGAATTTCGCGGCCGGTAGAATCGCCCTGCGCATGCAGAATGCGGTTGCGGCTGTGCGCGCCTTCTCGCCCGAAGACCAGCTTGGTTCCACTGCGGTCGAACTGCGTACCCCACGCGATGAGTTCTTCGATCCGCTCCGGACCCTCCTCGACCAGAGTTTTCACCGCTTCCGGGTTGCACAAGCCATCGCCGGCGATCAGCGTGTCCTGCAGGTGAAGGCTTACCTCGTCTTCGTCGCTGAGCGCAGCCGCGATTCCGCCCTGCGCGAACTGCGTGTTCGAATTGGTGACCTCTTTTTTCGCGAGCACGAGAACTCGCGCCGCATCGGCGAGTTCGATGGCGGCGCGTAGGCCTGCCACTCCGGCGCCAATCACCACGAAATCGGTCTCGGCTGGAAGACCCTTCATAGATCGAAAATGGTATCACCTCGGGCTGTGTTCGCGACGAAAGACGGCAGCTAGTAAGCCAAAAAGGGAAGGGCAATTAAATTGCCTCCGCCCGCTTGCGCTATTATGGATTTCCATGGCTCAAGTCACCATTCATGTGCAGCCAAGGCCCTACCAGGCCCGCATTGAGAACGGGCTGCTGGCGCGAGCGGGCAGCTTGTTGGCGGAGCTGCTACCGCAATCGAGCAAGCTGTTTGTGGTCACCGTTCCACCGGTGCGCCGGCGATGGGGAACCAAGCTGCTTCGTTCGCTGACCTCTGCCGGCTTCAAACCACAAATTTTGCAAATGCCCGACGGCGAGCCGGCAAAGAGGCTGGAGACAATTGAGACTCTCGCTGAAAAGCTGTCTCGTCTAGGCGCCGATCGCAAGGCAGTATTGATCGCTTTTGGCGGGGGCGTGGTTGGCGATGTCACGGGCCTGCTGGCGTCGCTTTACATGCGTGGCGTGGAACTGGTCCAGATTCCAACAACGGTACTGGCTCAGGTCGATGCCTCGGTTGGCGGCAAGACTGCCGTTAACCTGGGGGCAGGGAAGAATCTGCTGGGAACGTTCCACCAGCCTCGCGTAGTTTTGATTGATCCGGAAATTCTGCGGACGCTTCCCATTCGCGAGTTTCGTGCCGGACTTTATGAAGCGCTCAAGTGCGGCATCATCGGAGACCTGGAGCTTTTTCGGCGCTTTGAACAAAAGCGCGCGCAGATTTTGCAGCGCGATCCGGTCGAGCTCGAAGGCCTTATCGCGCAGTCGGTGAAGCTGAAAGCCGAGGTTGTTTCCGCTGATGAATATGAAGGTGGTCTGCGCCGCGTTTTAAACCTCGGCCACTCGATCGGTCATGCGTTGGAGGCGGAAACCGGCTACCAGAGCCTGCTTCACGGCGAGGCGGTTGCCTGGGGATTGATTGCCGCCACCAATATTGCCCTTACGGTAGGGCGCACCGACAGCGTTACTGCCGGCCGCATCGCGGACGCGGTTCTCAGCCTGGGACGCTTGCCGGAATTAAAAGTCAACGCGCGCAAGATCCTCGCCCGCCTGCAGGCTGACAAGAAAACACAAAACGGCGCCGTGCATTTCGTTTTGCCCCGCGAGATTGGGAAGGTCGAAATTACCGCTGACGTGCCTGACAACGTGGTCGTGAACGCGGTTGAAGAGCTTCGCCGCTTGTCTCACGGCGGATGGGGGAAGTGAAGAAATACTCATTGTCGATTGTTGATTGCTGATTTTGCGTTTACAGAATTAAAGAGGAATTTGACGTCGTTGAAGTTCAATCAGCAATCAACAATTTTCAATCCATGTCTGAAGCCAGCAAACTCGTAGTTGGCGCGACGCCCGAAGGAGCTAAGGACAGGCTTACGGCGGCCCGCGCGGTTCGCGAGATGTTCACCTCGATCGCACCGCGCTACGACCTGCTGAACCACGTGCTTTCTTTTAACGTCGACCGGCTATGGTGGCGCCGCACGGCCCACGCCTTCGCACAGATTCTGGCGCAGCCCGGCGTTCCTGTGCTTGACCTCTGCTGTGGCACGGGCGATATGACTTTTGCCTTACGTAAAAAAGCGGGCAACGCCGGCTCGCGAATTCTTGGTGCCGATTTTTCTCACGCGATGCTGCAGCGCGCGTGGTCGAAGTCTCGCGATCGGGAGTCAACAAATGGGCGCGGCATGCCAGGCTGGATCGAAGCGGACGCACTCTGCCTGCCATTTCCTAATCAGCATTTTGGATTGGTCACTTCAGCCTTTGGTTTCCGAAATCTTGCCGACTACGACGCGGGCCTGCAAGAGATTGTGCGTGTGCTGAAACCCGGAGGTGAGTGCGGCATTCTCGACTTCAGCGAGCCGGCGGGTGTGATGGGCGCTGTCTATCGCATCTACTTTAAGCGGGTTCTGCCCCGCGTCGGTACCATGATTTCGGGTGTGCGCGGCCCTTACGCTTATCTTCCGAATTCGGTCGAACGATTTCCCGCGCCGGAAGAAATGCTGGCCCGCATGCGCAGCGCCGGTTTCCGCGAAGCCAGTTGGACCCCCTACACCTTCGGCATCGCAGGGTTGTATCGCGGATGGAAATAAATCCTCGATTCATTGAGAATTCATCTGCCGAAGAAATCTACCCGGCGTCCTGCAACAGCTTACTCAGTGCTTTAATGTCTTCCTTGCTGGCATCGCCGATTACAAAATATCGAAGCCCATTCTTCATCCAGGTCTGCATATTGAACGACGCTGCATTCATCGGCCCGGACGGCAGGCTTCGCATCTCGCCGTCACGATCCGGAAAGATGAACACCGAGATCTCGTGCTTGCGCACTTGATAAATCAAATGCGCTCCGCTGATCTGCTCGAGATAGGCAACCCGGCCCCCGAGCAAACTGAATTCCGATCCCGGAAGGTCCGGCAGATTAAAGGTGAATGGAAGTTTCCCCTGAAACCATGGTTTCACCGTATGGCGATCAGTCGATAAGACATCCACCTGTGTAGAACTGGCCAGGGTAGCCACATGCAGATCGGCCAACTCGCTATAGACGCGTTGCTGCTCGCGCCGCTCGCGGCCAAGGTACGAAGTCAATAGAAAGGCTGTGGCCAGCAACCCCAGCGCCGGAATCAGAGCGAATTTCCACTTCAAAGCAATTCCGCGGCGCGATCTCACATCGACACTCTTCGTAATTTTATTCCGCAAGTCTGTGCTCGGCTCGTACCGCTTCCCCGCGATCTGCACCGCGCGCTTCATCTGCACCCGCTCCAGTGCATCGGCGGCGCACTCTGCGCAAGTTCGCAGATGAGGACCCAGCATCGCGGCCTCCGCAGAGGTGAGCTCGCCGTCAACATAAGCGTCTAGCTTGTCGCGCCACTCGTTACAAGCCACGTCCGCCTCCTTGCATCTTCTCTGACAGCGCGACGCGCAACGCTTTACGTGCGCGAGATAGCCGCGACATCACCGTGCCCGCCGGAATCGACAGAGCTTCCGCGATTTCCTTGTACGACATGTCCTCAACATCGCAGAGCAACAGAATTTCCCGGAAGTGTACGGGTAATATTTCCAAAGCCTGCTGCACTATCTCGCGAGTGGCCTGCTCCATCAGCAGGCTCTCCGGCGTACTATTTACCGTCGGTAGAGTCTCGCCATCCTCCTCATCGATCACGACAGTCACCTTCAGCCCCGCGCGCGAATTCAGAAACGAATTGCGCAGGATACGGTAGATCCATGCGCGAAAATTCGTGCCTGCCTGAAACGAGGAGAATCCGCGCAAAGCCTTCGCGTAAGTTTCCTGTACCAGATCATCGGCCTCGCCCTTATCCTGCGTGAGCCAGCGGGCAAAGTTATAAAGCTGATCGAACAAAGGCAATGCGAGATCTGCAAACGACGCCGCACTGGCTCGATCTTCGGACACCCGCATAGATTAAACCAGCTATCTTCCGATTTATTCCCTCGACTTTAAAAAATGTTTGGCGTGGTAAGATTCCGGCTGGTTTCGGCTTGTGCAGCGAGGCCAATTTCCAAACCCTCGCACTACCCAGCGTTGCGGATTAAGAGAGCACAGCAGCGGTCCAAGGGATTAGACGGAGGGTTTAGGAGAGCCTAGCTCTAGTGCTCGGGCTGCGATGCGGCTGGCGTGGTTTTGAAGCTGTCGGCGAATGCATCGGCAATCGTGTAGAGAATTACGTGCTCGTATTCGCCGCCCAGGAATTTTTGCAGGCGGTCTGTGTTCATGATGTATTCGCCGCTCATGTAGGGCAGCGCCTCGGGCGGAATCGCCGAGATGTGCCGGTTCCAAAGAAATGAGAGGACCATCCGCATCGCCCATTTGCCGGGCACGCGGATCAGCTTTGCGCCCGCCATTTCTATGCAGCGGCCGAAGGTGAGGGGCTCTCCGCGTCCCGCGATGTTCAGAATGGTGAGGCGCTGCACCTCGGGATCGCGATGCAGGATGTGCGCAATGAGCCGCGCCATATCGTCAACGTGAATAAACTGAATTTTGTTGTCGAGATACTGTTGACCACGCGGCAGCATGCAAGGCAGGCGCTTGCCCTCGCGGCGCATCTTTTCCGCGCGCGGACCTTTTCCGTTCGGCGTGCCGCGAAATGCTCCCAGTAGGTAGTTCTCCACGCTGGCTCCGGAGAAGATGTGCGGCCGCAAAATGTAGACGCTGCAGCCGCGCAGCGCGGACGAGCGCTGCTGCACCACTTCATCGCACTGTTTCTTATGGATCGCATACGGCAGTGTGTGTGCCGCCATGGGAGATTCTTCGGTCGCCGGCGCGGGCAGGCTGGGACCGTATACCGAAACGCTGCTTGGGAAAACGAATTGCCGGATCGGAGAATCCGCCGTACGGTTCGCCTCGGTGATTGCCTCCATCACTCGAGCCGTGCCAGCGACATTGATTTGCCACATGCGCGCGGCCTCTGTCACTCCTGACCGCAAAGGATCGATAACGAACGCGAGATGGACCACCGATACCGGCCGCGTGTCGCGCAGCATTTCGTAGAGTAAACGCGTGGAGGACTCCTCGCCCAGATCCATGCGTTCGAATTGCAGCGGTAGATCGGTGTGGGGTGGATTCAAATCCACCCCAAGCACAGAAAAATCCCCGAGCAACGGGAGCAACCTGGATCCCAGGTTTCCCGCAATTCCAGTGATCACGACGACAGGTTTTACGCTCGCCATCAGTCCGGCTTAGCTGGAGGAGGAGCCGGTTGCGATGGAGCTTGCGTCGACGGTGGAGCGCTCTGGGGTCCTGGCGGCGCCATCTGCGGTCTCATATGCGGCGGCGGCGCTCCCTGATTCATCCCTGGCCGCCCTGGCATTCCCGCTGGCATTTGACCAAAATACGCTTCGTTAGGTATCGCCTGGAACGAGTTCGTGTACTTGTCGGTCATCTCCTTCAAACGCTCGCTCTTCAACTTGTTATGAATTTCAGTTTGCAATGGCTGATCCAGCGGCAGGACTTCTTTGCTTACTACTTTGTACACATAGTGGCCGCCGTTATCGCTGATTACCGTCGATACCTCGCCTACCTTCAAATCGAACACGGCCGCGTGCGCCGGAGGCAGCCCCGTTCGTCGCACCTTTGGCAGGTTCACCGTAGGTGACTCCACTTTTGTGCCGGAAGCTTCGAACGCTTCCTTCTGCAATTTGGTGAAGTCTTCACCCGCGGCGGCGCGCTCGCGCAGCGTATCCGCCAGCTTGTTCAGCTCCTGCTCGCCTTTTTCCCGCTTAGCCTGTTCCTCGGCTTCCTTGGCTTTCTGCTTTTCTTCGGTTTCTTTTTGGTTGTCCTTGTCTTTATCTTTGTCCTTGTCGTCTTTATCCTTGTCGTCTTTATCCTTGTCCTTTGCATCATCCTTGTCGTCTTTGTCTTCAGTCTCAAGCGTTTTATAGCGAGGGATAAACAGACGGTCTAAGGAGAACTGCTCATAAGCTTCCGGATTTTTCTTATAGTAGCTTTCGACATCCGTCGGCGAGACTTTGTCCGCCTCGTCTTGCAGGGATCGCTGCAGAGCGGTGGTCAAAATTTGCATCTTGGCGAGCTTTAGCGTTTCCTTATATTGTTCGCTATTCTCAAGACCTTTGGCCTTTGCCGCCTCGGACATCGCCATGAACCGGGGAAGCGCCGTTTCCAGTTGACGCTTCAACTGGGGCGTTACGGTCGGCGAAATTCCGCTGGCAATCTTCTCGAACTGCGCACGCGTGATCTCAGTTTTGCAGTCCGCGGGTTTCTTCGCTGCGGCTGCGGCAGTGGCAGTTTTCGCGCCCGTCGCCGTCTTCGCCGCCGGTGGGCAAACGCCTTTTATGGTGAGCACTACCGCGGTCTCCGGTACCTCCGGCGCCGGTGCGGGCGGCTTCGTGGCAGCGCCCGGAGCCTGCATCGGAGCTTGTTGCGCCGGGGCTGGCGGTGCCGACGCCGGGCCAGATTGTGCCTGTCCCCAGGCTAACGTACCCAATAGCACACACAGCAACCAACTCTTACCCATAGAAAATTCCTCCAGGAATTGGTACATCAGGAAGTTGAACTATCCGAACTTAGCATCCTAGCATAGAGGCCATTTGTCGCAGTAGGGGCAGTCTGCACCTGACGATAGAAAATCTGATTCCTCTTGGCGCAATTCCGGATTAACGGCGATAATCCCTTAATGTCCGGATCTCCGGCCCTTTACTCCCCGAACGCGATGCGCGCAGAGAAGCGCGCGGTAGCGGGGAATTCCGTGGTAGCAGCGGTACTGATCACCACGGCGAAAATCGCGGTCGGAGTGACCACGGGAAGCCTCGGAATTCTTTCCGAAGCCGCCCACTCGGCGCTGGACTTAATCGCTGCCCTGCTCACGTATTTTTCCGTGGGAGTTTCCGACAAGCCGGCTGACGCCGACCATCAGTATGGTCACGGGAAAGTCGAAAATTTCTCAGCCTTCGTTGAAACCGGCCTGCTTCTGATCACCACTGCCTGGGTGATCTATGAAGCCGTGCTGCGCCTATTTTTTCGCCGGGTCGAGGTTGAACCTTCGGTTTGGGCGTTCGCCGTGATGCTGATTTCGATGGCGGTGGATTGGTGGCGTTCCCAAGCTTTAGGCCGCATCGCCACGAAGTATCAAAGCCAGGCACTCGAGGCCGACGCGCTGCATTTTTCCACCGACATCTGGTCTTCAGGTGTTGTCGTTCTGGGCCTGGCTCTCATTCTCTTGGGCCGGCTCTATCATCTGGATTGGCTGCTCCGGGCTGATCCGATCACCGCTTTGTTCGTTGCGGGGGTCATCGTGTCGGTAAGTTGGCGGCTGGCGCGCCGCACCGTCGATGCTCTGCTCGATGCCGCTCCCGCCGGCGTCCGCGCTCAGATCACGGACGCTGTAACCCGAGTGGATGGTGTTCTGGAAGTTGGCCGGGTTCGCATTCGCCGCGCTGGGAACCATTATTTCGCCGACCTTTCGGTTGGACTGGCGCGCACAGTGACCTTTCAACGCTCCGAGCAGTTAGTGGCTGCGGTGACGGCCGCGGTCCACAGCATTCTTCCCGAGGCCGATGTAACCGTTCAGCCCTTACCTCGCGCCCAGGGATCGGAAAATATCTTCGATCGCATTCGAGCTGTCGCTACCCGCCACAACCTGAATGTGCACGATATCAGCGTGCAGGATCTCGCCGGCCACCTTCACGTCGAGCAGCATGTCGAACTCGACGAGCGTCTGTCGCTCAAAACCGCGCACGACCAGGTAACCGAGCTCGAAGCCGACATGCGCCACGAGGTGCCTGAGATCGCCGACATTCTCACTCACATCGAGAGCGAGCCCGCCACCATCGAAACCGGGGACGAGTTAGTACGCGACGCCGAGCTCGAACGCAGGCTGAAGAAGGCCGCCAGTCAGTTTCCCGAAATCGTCGACATGCACGACGTTCAGATCAAGAAAGTGCGTGGACGGCTCTATGTTTCCTGCCACTGCACGTTTTTTGACGATCTGCCTCTGGCCCGTGTTCACGACATTCAGACCGACCTCGAAATCCATTTCAAGCAGGATGCGCCCGAACTGTTTCGCGTGTTGATTCACCCAGAACCCAGCACGGATAATCGGAGATAGTCAACAATCAGAAATCAGCAACCCCCGAGGCAAAGCCGCATGACGAACGCCCGCGCCACCTGGATTGAAAAACAGCGCTTTAACGGCATCTCCGATAGTGGTCACGAAATCGCCCTCGACGGCGACAAGGTTACTGGGAACTCGCCCATGGAGCTTGTTCTCATCGCACTCTGCGGATGTACAGGGTACGATGTGGTTTCGATTCTCCAAAAGAAGCGGGAGCCTCTCACCGGCCTCGAAGTCCGAAGTCAAGCCGAGCGCGCCGTCGAACCGCCATCTGTCTATACCGAGATCAAGCTTATCTACCGGGTGAGTGGTAAAGTTTCCCGCAAGGCAGTCGAGGATGCGGTGAGGCTTTCGAAAGAAAAATACTGTTCGGTTTCAGCCATGCTCGAAAAAACCGCGAAAATCACAGCGGAAATCGAATATGTAGACAGCTAGGATATGAACCCTGCCGTGTAAACAATCTCGTTGAAACCCTATCTTCAAAACCATCGAAGCGATTCAAGAGGCGACCATCCCCAGCCCAAATCATGACAGAACGCGCTCGCATCCTCTGCGCGGGTATTTCTTCATTGCTTCCGCAGCGTTTCTTTGGGGAGTTTCAGCTGCCCTAGGCCGCGCCGTTTTCACGGGAAGGCTGTCGCTAGGCTCGGCGGCGTTCCGCCCTATCGATCCACTTATTCTTTCGCAGACTCGAACTACATTTTCGCTGCTGGTTCTGCTCCCCATTCTCGTTGCTGGCCATGGCTGGAAGCGCATCAAGCTGCCCGTGCGCGATCTTGCGTTTTGTTTTCTACTGGGCACGCTGGGCGTGGCTGTATCGAATTATTTTTATTACGTCGCAATCCAACGAACCAACGTTGCGACCGCCATCATCGTGCAGTACACGGCTCCGGTGTGGGTGCGGATCTATGTGGTGGCTCGCGGTCAGCAAAAACTTTCTCTGCAGAAGGCTGTTGCCGTAGCGCTGGCGGTCACTGGAATCACGTTGGTCATCGGCATTTTCGGAGCGAAGCCAAATGCTGGATCAGCCCTTCGCCTCGACTCCTACGGGATAGTCGCGGCTCTCCTGGCCTCGTTCTCGTTCGCCTTTTACAATGTCGCCGCTCACGGCATCTTGGCCTGCTATGATCGCTGGCGTGTGCTGTTATGGACGCTCGCCGCCGCCGCCGCATTCTGGCTCGTCATCAACCCTCCTTGGAAAATCTTTGTCGCACACTACGCCGCCGTGCAGTGGCTGTTTCTATTCGTCTTCTCGATGCTCTCGGTGCTGGGTGCGTTCTCACTTTATTTCCTGGGACTGCAGCATCTTGAGCCGACTCGGGCAATCATCGCCAGTTGCCTTGAGCCGGTCTTCTCGATTTTGTTGGCTGCGCTGCTGCTGGGAGAAGTTCTGCGGCCGATCCAGACTGTGGGAATTATCTTTGTGCTTGCCGCGATTGTGATCGTGCAGCGCGGAGGGCGTAACATTGCTCCGGACTCGGTTATGGTCGAACCGATCGAGTAAAGACTCACTCGATGCGCTTGCCCAAAGTCTCCGGCAATTGGGTCGCGATCAATGCGGCCAACAAATATCCCGCCGCGCACAAGTAAAATGCCCAGCTCAAACCCTTCAACTGACCGACCCGGCCAATGACCAGCGGAGCGATCGAACTCAGTGTCCGCGCGCCATTGTAGGTGAATCCCAGGGCGCGGGCCCGCACCGCCGTTGGAAAGATCTCGCTGCCCATAATCCCTGAGCCGGAGAAGATTCCGGTCCCGAAGAATGCCACGGCAATTCCCAGCATCAGCAGAGCCAACGGCGCCCGCGCCGCGGCATAAAACGGAATCAGAAACGCCGCAGCTAAGCTATAAAACAAGAATGCCCTACGCCGCCCGAGATGATCCGCCACCCAGCCGAAGCTGGCATAACCCGGAAACATCCCAAACAAATTCAGCACCACCAGCAGTGTGGTCGTCCCGATAACGCCAAAGCCCCGGCCGCCCTGCGAAACTGGCAGCGACAGATATGGCGGCAGCCAGGTAAACAGTCCCCACCAAGCGAACAGGCAGCAGAAGTTGAACAGCAACAAAGCGAACGTATGTTTGACATACGGCGGCCGGAAGATTGTGGCAAAAGTGGTAGAGACAGAACTTACCTCCTTCTTGCCACCCTCGATGAGCGGATCGCCGGCCGCGTCCTCTCGAGCCTCCGACATCCGCCGCTGCCACAAGGCAGATTCAGGAACTCCGCGGCGAATCCACAAGGTGAGCAGTGCCGGAAGAATTCCGACTAAAAACACCGCCCGCCATCCAAAATAGCGCGCGACGGGGCCGGCCACCAGTGCTGCTGCGGCAAAGCCCAGCGCCCATGAACTCTGCACGATGGAAATCGCTTTAGCGCGGAACTCTGTAGGCCAGGTTTCGGCGACCAGGGTCGCGCCGGTATTCCACTCGCCACCCATGCCCAGCCCCAGAACGAAGCGGGCCGCGGCCAGCATGGCAATGCTGGTCGAGAGTCCTGACGCGAACGAGCACACGGAATACGTCACGATGCTGGCCATTAGCGCCTGCTTGCGTCCGATGCGGTCGGCGAGAAAGCCAAACAGCACCCCGCCCACGCCGGAGGCCAGAAGCGTCGAGGTGCCCAGCAACCCTGCTGTCGTCTTGCTCATGCCCAGATCGCGCATCAACAGCGCCAGGACCAGCGCGTAGAGCATGGCGTCGAATGCATCGAGCGCCCAGCCAAGCGACGCCGCCAATAGCGTCCGCCGCTGGCCGGGTGTGGCCTGTGAGATCAGTTGAAATGGGCCGATTGCCATGAAGGCGGGATTGTATGGCGCGTTCGAGAATTGTCAATCACTGATTTAGCACTTAAAGTCTTCTCACCCTCGCTGTTTCCTCTCCTGATACTCTCGCCGCGCTTTTACAATGTTTTGACCACTCTGCTCGCGGTTGTGAGTTAGCCTCGTCGTATCACTTTCACGTAACGACGATCTGGAACAGGAGTCCGTATGAAGTTTCGCCGGGTTGCCACGCTTCTAGGTTTCTTGTTGACGGTCCTCACGCCTTGTTTCGCCCACCATCTGGCAGTTGTGGTCAACAAGGACAACAACGTCGATAACGTGACCGCCGCTCACCTGGCCAAGATTGTCCGTGCGGAGGTCAAGAATTGGCCGGACGGAAAGTCGATCATTCTTGTGCTGCACCGAGAGTCTGCCGGCGAAACCAAAACGTTGCAACACCTCAACAAGATGAGTCCCGCGGAATGGAAGGGGCTAATCGCGGCTCACAAAGATTCAATTCAGGTAGCGGACTCCGATGCCGACGTGCTGAAGATTGTCCAATCGACCCCGGGGGCGCTCGGGTTCGTGGACGTCCGCTCGGTAAACAACAGCATCAACGTGGTGAAAGTAGACGGCAAGCTGCCCATGGAAACAGGCTATCTGCCACACTAATCTGGCGGGAGTGTTCTGTTGGCCTCTAGCGGACGACGGTATCATATTTATTTTCTTAAGCTTAATGGTAAAATAGCAAGTGGTTCTTAAAGCAAAGATCTCTCTCGGCCTTAGGCGAGGTCGCCCCCCACGGAAGTGCCATTCACAAGCTTTCCCCGACCAGATAATGTTGTTCTTGAGCAGGCTTCGGGGGAGGGCTGCTCGACTTACGTCCCACGACTCTTTGAGTCTGGGGCGTTTTGTTTTGCGCGGCATTTCATCCGATGCGGCTTCTAACATGAGTGCCGCTTTACTTCGATTTGAGCCGCAGCAGTTGAAAATATCTTCTTGCCTTCTTCACGTCCTTCGCAATCTGCTCGCGCAACGCCTCCACCGACGGAAACTTGATTTCATCGCGCACCCGGTCAAGAAAGCAGATCTCGACTTCGCTCTCCGGCGTTAAATCGATTGGATGGAAATTCAGCAGATGAGTCTCGATGGCAAACGAATCTGCGCCAAACGTTGGTCGGTTGCCCACGTTGGTCACCGAATCAAAGCACTCGGAACCTACCCGCGTCCATGTGATGTAGACGCCATCTTTCGGAACAAGCTCTTCATAGCGGGCCAGATTGATGGTCGGCACGGTGTACTTCGATCCCAGCCCGCG
>Ga0307478_10000164_pt1 | contig 76839 bp, 91 predicted proteins | sample atmos_gasesECM4C_2_FD_203713 | JGI IMG/M metagenome (GOLD analysis project Ga0307478, IMG submission 203713) | Hardwood forest soil microbial communities from Morgan-Monroe State Forest, Indiana, United States - atmos_gasesECM4C_05 | ecosystem: Environmental > Terrestrial > Soil > Temperate...
GCTCTCTTTCCATCAAACAGCCGGAGCGTTCAGTCTTTCGATTGCAGTGCAGCGAGACGGAACCGCGCTGGCGCCACACATTGCTTCCGCCTTCTGAAGCGGGGCGCCCTTCTATAATGCATTGAAATTCAAGGAGGGGATTGAGAGGTACTTCGCGAGTGTTGAATGACTGTCGAACGTGTTGAGACGCGCCGACAGACATTCGCTTCGGGGCAGAACTTTGAACAAAGAGAATTGAAGTGGGTCCGCGATTCCGCGCTTGGAACGCTATCGAAGTTGGTGTTGCATCCCTTCAAGTTCAGCACGGCAGATGTAGCTGAACTCGCGCAAAGGGTACCGGCGCTTCGACCTGGATTGAATTTCCTCTGCCGCTAGTTTGGGCTCTGAATATGCCCTAACTGAATAGTGTACTGAACAACCTGTTCGGCGCTCGCGAGGACCTTGGGTGAGGAACTCAAACGTATACGGCTCAGAAGTGCATAGGTCGGAGTGAGCTTACTCGGGTCTTGAAGATTATATTGGATGGCATCAGCCAGGGCGTGTGCGCTTTCACGGATGAAATTCGGATACAACTGTTCGCGGTAGAAAATTCGCTTAGCCAGAATATCCCGTCGATCCTGGTGTCTTTGCGTGATCCAGATGCTCACACTGGAGGCCAGTGCGCCGGTAATCGAGCCAAAGATGGCCGCCAGCCGAAATGCTGGCTGGGTCCCAAGATCCACCAATCAATCTCATTTTCAGAACTTGCCAGAAACCAGCATCATCTCAAGTACAGCCAGAAGACCGCTAGGCAACCTAACACTGCGATGTATAAACAGACGCAGATCACAACGCCGTTATCGTCATTCTGCTCGGTTGTGGCGGTATCGTCGCTCTGCCTACCTGCGCTTCTTGGGTCCGACTCAAGGTAGCGAATCGCGGCATAGATTTCGTCATCATTCAGTTCTTCGATATTCCGATCTGGCTCGGGGTTTGTCAGCATAAGACGTTCTTGTTAGTGCGTTGGGGCTTTGCATTTGCTACCGATTGGTTCTTGGACAGACTACGAGATCGTGGCCTGAGCGCGCGCTGCATCAACTTCTTGAGTTTTTGTCGCGCACGTGCTGACTGAGCCTTCACGGTACCCCGAGGTACTCTCAAAACCCGCGCAGTCTCACGGATCGATAGACCTTCAATGTCACGCAGCCGAAATGTTCTACTCAGCGTTGGCGACAGCTGAGAATAAAAGTAGGTTAAGCGTGTACTTAGCTCAGAATGTTGACGCTGATCCTCGGGACTAGGCCTGTGATCTGGTAGTTGTTCCAATCGCGAAACTGCCTCAGGTTCTCCCGTAGGCTCGTCGAGAGACACGTAGAGGTGACGTCGCCGCCTCCGCAGTTGTAGTAGGGCGCAATTATGCACAATGGCGGTCACCCAGGTGGACATCTCCGATTGCCCCTTGAACTGATCCAAGTGCGCATAAGCAGCGAGAAGAGCGTCCTGAACGGCGTCCTCGGCGTCCGCTCGGTTCCCCAGCATCCGATAGGCCTTTCTGTAAAAGGATGCGAGGCGCCTTGATAAAATGTGCTCAAACGCCTGAGTTATTCCCTCTCTGCCAGGAATTTCGAGAGGTCCGTCAGCCCCGACGAATACATTGGTGTTTGGCATGCTGTTGTCCTTCCTTTAGGTCGGCCGCCCCAGCAGCGACGGGCTTGCTATCCAAGCCTTGCCGGCGATGATTGGAACCAATCACACAGATCATCAAAATGTCTCCTTCATGATTGCCGGCAACATTAGGTCAAAAGCTACGGTGCGAAAGAAACCACTTGGCCCGAGCTGGCCAGCTCTTCAAGAGCATGGAGGCGACCTTGCCGGATCTCCCAGACCGAGCAACCTAGAAGGAGGGTGCATTCGTGGTGCGAATAGTTCTCCAGAACCGACATCACGAAAACAAACCGCTCGAAATCTCCAAGCCCTAATACTGTTTCCAGGTCGAAATGCCCACGTGAACCGCTTGACTGCTCGCTGTGCGAGAAAACAGTCGCAGACGGAGGAGAGCCAGGGAGGCTCGGGCGCGGCTTCAGCTCACGAATTGCGTTTGCGACGATGATGCGCTTCGCCCAGGAACGTGCCCACTCCCGGAACACGCGGTTCTCTTTAACACAATCCTCAATACCGGCTACAAAGCACTTTTCTGCCTTTTCGTGATCTCCGGTAAGCAGAAGCGAAAGCTGATAAAGTGCATTCATATCCTCGTAAAAAACCTTGATAAGTCCTCGCGAGCCGCATATGGATTTGGCTCGTTTCTGCCGAACTTGATGGCGGGCCTGCTCCCTCATTTCTCCTACTTCCCAGGGTTGCCGTTTGCGCGACGGGCAACCTGCTTCAAAACGTGTTTCGTGAACACACCGCGGCAGCGAAATTTGACGCCCTTCTGCATCAATTCAAACAACACGTTCTCGCCTTCCTGACTAATTGCCGTTAAATGCCTCATGTCGATAACGAGCTTGCGGCCGAAAAGGTCTGTATTCCCGTTTTCGCACGCACTCCTTAGCTCTGCCGCCCAGGGCCTAACTAGCTTGCCCTCCACGATCAACCGCCGCTCGGTGTGGCCTTCAATGATCGAGATCTTCAGCATGGGTCCTTTCCGTAACGTAGGGACACAGGCAAGGAGGTTGCCAAACCTCCCGCACTCTAAGTGCAAGGATTGCAATGCTGGTTTTCATCAACTTGTGTCGAGAGTTGAAGTTGTCGAAAGTGTCTCTGACCTTCGCGTCCCCGCTCCGGATTGAGTCCATACAACAGGCAGGAGCCCGGCAATGAAGCCCGGACGGGCATGGCAGGAGTCACAGGTTGGCGTAAAGAAGAGTCGCAAGTCGCCAGCAGGTTCCTGGTGCTCGCGGCCGGGTGGAGAGTCTCGTCATCGTGCGCTTACTTCATGTGACCACCCCTTCGGGTGAACTTGCCCAAAAGGCACTCTTGGGCCAGGCTTGCGCCAATCCGTTCAGCCGTGCCAATCGCAAAATTTCCGAACACTAGTCCGGCACCACGATTGGCTTGGGGATAGCAAAGGTTTGCGAGAGCCGATGATGCCAAATCTCCCCTAAACTCGAATAGTTCGGCTGCCACTTTCCGTTATCCCCCCTTCGCGACAAACGGACTGAACATCGCAGGGCGGATTCGGGAACCGGTCGTGCCAGTTCCCTGATAGAAGTAGCGTGGGTCCTGGTGCAACAGCGAAGGCAGTATGGCGCCGCCGATCATGATGTCAGAGAAACCATCGGCGGCAGTAGAGCCAAATCGCTCTCCATAAGCCCCCCAGCCTTGGCCGTATTTCGGAGTATTCGCGGCTTGCCTGGAGGCAGAAACCAAGGCGACACCGGCAGCGGTAACCGGATCAGTGGACACCTTGAAGGCGAGCTTGAATTTCATCTTCGCGGTGAGTGGCGCCGGATCATTCTCGTAAGAAACGTAGAAGTTTGGAATGATTCCGAAAACGCGCTGCCGTTCCTCGGACTTGAACTGCTCAGTTGCCGCTTCCGTAGCATCGTAATGAACGTTGACCGTTGTTCGCCCAGTCTCAATCCGGAGTTGGATGCCAGTAACAATTTTGAATTGTCCTGGGTCTACGGTGACGGTGGGAGACCTCCAGTCCGCGAAATCTTTTACGCTGACGTTGATTTCGTAAGGAGTGGCTGGCTTTACGTCGGTAAATTCGAAAAACCCGCTTTCGGGGTTCACGAGTGCACGGCGATCATTGCTTTCCGGAGTTTCGAGAACAACCGTCGCATTGGGTACTGGATCACCGTTCACATCGGTAACCGTTCCTACTAGCTTTCCTGGCTTAGATTGCTGGCCTTGCAAGCTCTGTCCATGCATGGTTACGGAAAGCACCAACACCACAGCCGGCACGATCGCAGAACGTGTGCGAGAGAAAATTGACATGCGATTGTCCTTGTCTTTCTGTAAAGGCAAGGAATATGCCAATCAATTCGAGCTAAGTGATTGAATTTGATACTGTGAATGCGCAGCAGTGTTGAGAGTTGAAAGTGTCGAAGGCAAATGACGGCGAAGTGACAGTCGACAGAACGTTCGGTACGGCAACCACAAGGATTGAGATGGTGGGACGTGATTCTAGAAAGCAGGTGAGAGACGAGCGAGCATCTCTTTGAGCCAGCAAAGATCCTCGCTAACCGCCATGCTGCATTTTAGTCTTCAAAACTGCGAACACCGCCCCGGAATCCGCGATTCGCGTTCTCCCACATCCACTTGATGACGCGCGCGTCGTTGTAGCAGTAGGCAAGATTGTGGTTCAGCGTGGAGAAGCACTGTTTTTGGCAAGTCTTCTTCATATTCGTCAGCTGCTCGCGATTAAATGAGAACTGATCGATGTTGCCCCAATCGAACGAGGCGGAGTACATGGGAAAGCATGGGGCCACAGTTCCATCGATCCGGACGATCACGTTGTTTTGACCAGCGCGGCAGTTCCATTCGCCGAAGCCGAGATCTCCGTCCTCCCGTTGCACGACTCCAGCGGCTTTCTTCAGCATCTCGGGGGGTTCCGCCGCTGATCCATTGCCGCCGCCATACCAGCCGACCTCACGGATGTTGAGGTCGGACGACATACGTAGCGAGGCGATGATCGTGCGCGTACTCGTCAACATCTTCACATTCGAGATTGTTTCGGCAGATGTGGATACCGAAAAAGACAAGGTAGTCATAAACGTACTGCTTGCGCAAAATGTGCTCCAGGTTTGTCTGCGCGGGGATAAAAGCCTTTGGCATACTTGGGCTGCAGTTCCCAGGAGTCCAGGGCGAAGTTGAATACTGCAACTCCAGCGCCTCCGAGAAGGGTCGGCCAATTCCGGCCGAAGCAGCCTGCCGTTGGTCGCGACATAAACCCAGAACCCTTTCTTCGCGGCGTAATATACAACCTTGTGGATGAATTCGGGCGCAGCTGGGGCTCGCCACCCATGCACGCGAGAACGCGGCAGCCATGATCATAGAGCCAGGCGATGGACCGTCGGCGACGTCCTCGGTCATACCTTTCACACGATTATCGAGGGACCAGCAGTACCAGCAATCCAGATTGCCCTTGTACTCGACAAAGAGGTACGACGTGATGGGGTGGAAGCCTTCGGGCAACGCACGCGATCGTACGTAAGGAAATAGCCAACCCGCGCATCGCGCGGCAAATAGGTTTCATGCCCCATTTCCGGTTTCCTTCGGGCGCTCGCTCCAGTCCGGGATCATTCAATTTCTCCGGATATTGCGAGAATACTGGCACGGGAAGAGTGAGGCCCTCCGGCTCGGCTGCCCGTGGGTTTTGTCCCTTGGAATCCTGAAGAAGATCGTGAATGCTCACATCGATGCGAAACTTAGTTGCGGCAGTTTGCCATGGGTCTCATTCCTCTCAGAAGTTGTGATTGCAAAACATCCGTACGAGCCGGTCCCGCAAACTCAATCACGTGGCTCTCCTTGGACGACGACACCAAAGGCGATTGCTTAACCGCCGCCGGCTGAGAGTCCTCACCGACCGCTTCGATCCCTAGCGCTGCCACAGGCACCAGCGAAAATACACGGACCGTCAAACTCAGGACAAGCGGCGGCCGAGAGCAGCACCGCAGTATGACAACGCTACAGCCAAAGCAGATGCGCGCGTAACTCAATGCATGCCCTAACTCGAGGTCGAAATTCAAAGCCGTTCCTGAGATATCGCGCTCAGCGTGCAGATCTCTCGGGGTGCCAAGTTCCTTGCCATGCGTCCCGTTCGCGATCTGCCAATAACTCCACTCTGGTTACGATCCTCATGCGATCCAGCGAATACAGCAACTCTCTGCCGCAATCGAGGCAGGCGACATACGCGAATCCAGCCCGGTGACGGTGCGGCCAGGTGGTGTGTGGATGGACGCAATCAAACAAGTAAGCCAAAATCCAACTCAGCCAGGTCATGGTTTTTCTCCTAGGCCAGCGCAGGCTCCTCGAGGAATTTGCCGCCTGGGACCTGCCCCTCAGAGTGAAACGATGCCAATCGCAGGTAGGCTTTTCGCAACTGTGCGCGATATTCGGTATCGTCCATCTGCGCCTTCGCAGCCGCTTCCCCAAGCTTGTATCCGAGCACATGGTGCAGAACGAAGGCTATGCGGGAAGTGGAATCGAGCATCAGAATGGGGTTGCTGCTCAGGTCCTTGAGCGATTGAAATGTGGGTGAGTTGATCACTGGGGAATGTCCGTAAAGCACAGCATCGAAGGCCGATGACTCACCATCCCCTTCCGTTCTGGATTCGCGGCGTAACTGTTCTAACGCGAGTTCGACCGTTCGTTCGAGCAAATCTGGCCCGCCGCTGATTTCCTCGAGAGATCCATCAAGGGCCGTCATCACTACTGAGAGCGCCACGCCAGGGTCGAGCGTCAACAGATAGGCGGAATATGCTAGCCGTTCGAGTTCGGCCTGGAGATTACGATCTGCCGTCTGGCTCGTGTGTGGGCTCATTGCCGTGTACCTCCGACGCATCAGGAGGAGCAACCGAGATGCCAAACAGGACTTAACGGCTTTCTGTTGCTAATTCGCTGGAAACACAGGATGCCTCTAGAAATAGCCAGCGCCTCGTGCTTAAAAGTTGAAAGTGTCGAACCCTGTTGACAGCAGATCGCAACCGTGGATTTCGATTTCAAGCGAGAGGCGAACCTGTGGGCGTATCCGATAGGCCCTGTTACAAGTGACCTGCCACTTTTTGGATCGCCTGGACATGCTATCGCAGCGCAGCATACCCCCCTTTCCCGAATATAGAAACAGTTGCGAGCATTGCTCAGCGAAACAACGAAATGCCGATGAACAACATGTGGGAGTCCATGCCGGGATTTTGATTCCCCAGATTCGCATTCGAAATGTGGTGGTACTTGTATCCGATATCAATGGCTGTGCGGCGGTTGGATGAGAACAACTGCGCACCGCCACCAAGTTGGGCAGTAAAATTGAACTGAGTGGCTCCAAACATCGGATGGTTGAAATACAGGAAGCCGCCACCGCTTGTGAGAAATGGTTCGACCCGACGGAAATGCACGAAGTTTACCTGTGCACCGATAGGACTGCCTCCTACGCCGTAGGCGTATGCGCGGTGACCATTGCTGGTATGCGGGTCGCCGACCAGTGCGACAGGAACTACGTCGAACACCCAGCGCACCGCGAAGGGTTCCTTCCAGTAGATAAGCCGTTCGTACCGGCTCTCGAGTTGATAATTCCTGCCATCCACGGTGCTGGAAAACGCATGGCCGTTACCAAATGCGCCCCCGAACCAGTAGGTGTATTCGCTATAGGCATGGTGTTGTTCCTGTGCGAACCCCGGCGTTGTAAGAAACAGAGCCACGGCAACCGTCGCGAATATGGCGAATATCCTATTTATGAACTTATTTTCGCGGCCTAGATCTCGGACGGCGAGCATTGTGGTGAAGGAGGCCTGATAGCTGCAATAAGGGCTCTGACCGGTCTTGAGATTGTCATCTGTTTCTTGGCTGAATTGCGGCGTCATTTTATGCACCTTTCGCACAACACTGAAAGGCAAGTGGCATGCCAAAGAACGACGAGAGAGGTATGATTTTAATTCCCGAAAATGCAGAGGCTTTCCGAGAGACGGTCCCGACATGTGTTGAAAATGTCGATACTGTCAAGAGACTGTCACCGTCAACGACAGTCTTGGGGCAAACAGTCGTGACGACGTCACAACCGAACAACGGCATGATCTGGAAGTCAGAATGAAATCCAGTCCCTAAGCAACTGATTCTGCCGAGTTCCTGGGGGTCTGACGTTGGCCTCGCCGTAGCGTATCGAGCCGAATTGGCTCACTGGCAATCTGGAACTGCGGTTGCGATTACCCGCACTTAGTCTGACCTTCGGGCCGCGGGCTTCCGTCTTAGGTCTTAGGCAAAGCGCTGGCGGCCGGGTCGATAGATATTGTTTTTGCGGATATCGGTTTGATGACCACTTTCCGGCTTGCGACAGTACTCTCATTACTGATGCTAGGGACCGGTCAAGCCTTCGGCGATCCACATCTTCCTCATGCCGGATCCGCAGCCGCCATAGATACACGGGCACTGCAAGTTGAGGGAGATCCTGACGAGTTTAGGGAGTGCTTTGTAATGGGCGAACTCGACATCGCGTTCCGCTCTGATAACAATGGCCCGCCTAACATCGGCGTAGTGGTGACGGATCCGCGCGGACGCCGCATTGGTTTCGATCCGCTCACAAAACGCGGCTGGCAGGAATTGCCCGTGGCCCAAGGCTCCATCGATTGTGATGAGTCGGACGACAAGGATACATGTCGCGGATTAATCGAGGTCTGTGGAGCGCTAAGCGGAACCTATAAACTCGAAATTATTGCGAACGCAGGTTCGGACTACACTCTGACTATTTCGGCCCGGAGCCAAGAAGTTCGGGACGGACGGGATGGACAACACCTGTGGTCCTCATATTCCGATTATGATTTGATCAGCATCCCCATTCGAAAAGGTTCTCGAAACTTCTTATCGGTTACCTACTCGCGCGATCCCAACCTTAGAGTTGCGGCCCAGCTACAAAAGCTCCGGGATGAGCGATATGAAACCCGCTCCCATCCGAACGCATGTCGGAGTGAGAATCAGAGTCAGCAGGAATGCTTAGTCATGCGTACTACTGGACGGTGATCCCGGCCTTCTCTCGCGAGAGAGTACCGGCGCGCAACCGATGGGGTAACGGTTTCTCCGATGGCACCCATTCTTGCCGCAGGTGCCTCCAGTGTTGATGAACTGTTGACACCACCAACTTTCGACAGTGGCCCTCAAAGAGTGTCGCGCCAAAAAAGCACATTTTGCGCGCGGTTATCACTGCGTCCCCCTTGGCACGATAGTTGCCCTGACTTGAGAGGCGACGCTTCGATGTGAGGTGGGTTATGTGGAGAATCACGACACGGGGATTCACGCTCCAGGAAGTCTTAATCCTAGCTGCGATGAACATCGCAGCCCGCATTGACATGGGCCGCCAAACGCGACCAAGAGACGTCGCCGAGCAAAAAGGACGCAGTACATGGAAGTAAGGCATTCGATCCAGCGGAAGGGATAATCGCCCTGGCATTTATAGCGCTAGTGTCCATCACGGTAGTCGCGCAGGAAGTTCGATCCGAAATCAGCGTCCAGGTATCGGATTCTTCACCAAGGACACAGAAGGCAATGGTGTTCGGGACCAAGTCACCAATACGGGCTGATTTATGATTGGCTATCGTTACAACATCAATCGTTGGCTTGCTGCCGAGGCCAACTACCGCTATGACCGGAATGCACAGATCTACTTCGGCAGCGGGTAAGGGCGTGTGTAGTCCAACGTTCACCAAGTCACCGGCGAAGCCGTGGTGAAACTGCCCGGCTTTCTCAGGTTACAACCGTACGCTCTTGCCAGCGGCGGAGCCCTCATGTTTGATCCTACCGGCAACGCTGGCGGCTGCTGAAGGGCACGATGCGTGAACGCATAGCGAAACACTACCGGGATGCCGACTATGGGGCCCAATTCATCTGAATACAGGGCAAGATTGTTAGGCGTTCCCTTCAAATCAGCGCTGGCTCAGACTTCATCTATTCTTGGGCGCTCAAAGCATGTTGGCACTCGGCCTCCCTTAAGCTGATTTAATCCGCTCGCTACTCACTTTCTTTTGCGGCTGATGATCCCTGGGTTCGTTCGAGATCACCGAGTTTCTTTTGCTGGTCAGGACTGAGAATTCTGTAGATTTTGGAATGCATGCGAGCGTTGGCTACGATCAGTTTCGCCAGTAGAGCCGCCTCGGCCTGGGCAAGGCTTTTGATCTCTTTTTCGTTCATGCGATCACTGCCGATCGCAAGCAGCTTCTCCCTCGTGATACGCAGCTGTGTCATCAGGGGCTGTAGACTCTGCCGTTCGCGCACCATCACCTGCTCGATGGCTGCGACCTGCGAACGCTTTAGGCTTAGATATTCAGCGAGTGAAGGATTCAGCTGAAGGGACGAGAATGGGAGAGCCACCATCACGATTTCGCTGTCCTGTATCGCAGCGGGTTTTGCGGGAGCATCGGGGATTCGCGCCACCCCTTCTTTCTCGATTTCGCGCCACAGGCTGAGCAGTTCAAATTGCATTTGTGTCAGCTGATATTGCTCGGCGCTCCTTTCCTTCCCTTGTTCGCTGCTGATTTTTCCTTGTTGCACGGCCTCGGCAATTGCTGCGAGTGTGGCTGAGAACCTCTGGGTGATCGCCATCATCGCCCCCTCGTAGTCCTCAGGTTTTTCCTGCTGCTCGCTCGCCCTAACATCCGGACTAGTTGAGTGGATTGTCGAACTCGGGTTCTCAGAGTCAGAAACAGGCGACCGAGAGACCCTAATTTGATCATTCCCCTTCGCGTCATCGGCTGCAGACAGCGCGACGGATGGAATAACGGTGCATAGGACTATGATGACAACCAGCTTGTTTTTCATTTCAGCTGCCTTTCTTCTCACTCGAGAAGCTTTCGATTGCCGCTTCGACGCGTAGCTAAGGACGCAGCCTCAAGGGCTTCCTTCAAATGCACCCAGATTGCAGAACTCGGCACCCACGGTCCTGAGAATGACCCTTTTTCTTCATCAGTTGTAAGAGCAACGCGCGTGCCAAACCGACGCGCGTATGCCAATGAGTTTTCAACATGGGTAGTGGAAGTCCGGTGTTGAGAGTTGACGATGTCGAAAACACGTTTGACAGTCTTCTGAGGGGGCGCAAGATCCGGCGACTTCACCGATCAGCCGACGGGGCGCTGTTGCTGTCGCGGTCTGGACATTCTCCAGCCTCTCGCGCTTTATTACCCGTGGCCTCGACGAGAGAAATCGGGATCTTGGCCCCCGCCTGCAGCATCTATCTATGCTGCGGCAGTTTCATCGGCCCGTGAGCGTCCGAGCGGGGTTGATGAACCGGGCCGTCGGATCGCGCTGTCAGCGTTCTCCACGTTCGATGCGGTTGTCGAGGGTTTATGCAATTGTCATTTTGTTTGTGTTTGCCTGGCGCTTTTCTTGTGCGCGGAAGATTCCTATTACGGTATGCCGCAGCGTTCCGGACTCCGATCTTTACCGCGTAGTCGTTACCCTCCCGGCGATCTTCCTCCGAGCCAAAGAAAGGTGAATCGAATAAGATCTCTCTGCTGCTCGGGCAACGGAATATCGACGAACTCGATGCCAATCGCCGTTCCTTATGACCTCGTATCCTTCGAGTTTTGCCAGTCGTCTCTCGTCCAGTGCAATAGAAATGAAGCGCGCGCGATGCCCTGAGAAGCGAAATAGGGCAGCATTCCCAGCCCGATGGCTCCATAGACCGGCCCAACGCCGCACAGGTACAGGGCGCCAATCCTCACAACCGCCGGATCATGGCCGAAGAGGCAGAGCCAGGCAGTGGGTAGGATGGCGACGAACAAGCCGACCATTTCCGTAAAGCCCACCGCTAGCAGAGCTGCAATCCAAGTCCGACGGGCGCGCCCGGGATTTTCAGCGCCTACGTTTTGAATGTCACACGTTAGGCAAATTGGCTGGTATCCCATCCGCCGCCGAGTGCTTTGATCAGAAGGATGTTTGCCTCAAGCCGCCGTCGCATGATGTCGATATCATTCCGCTCGTTCGTAAGAGCGGTCGTTTGCCAGATAACTACCTGGAGATAGGTATCGACGCCACCCGATAGTTTTTGGGAAAGTTGAAGTGATTCTTCCGCTGAGGCTGTAGCCGAATGCTGTTGGGTTGACTCTGTATTCAGTACGCAAGGATCCGCAGGGGTCGACAACATGAATCGCGAAATGGGCGACCCGCAGGACCGGCAGGCCACGCTCCAATGCATTAATTAAATGGAGCTTGTATGGGAAGAAAAGACTCATCCAACTGGAATCTCGAAGAGCTAACGAACGCTGAGGTCTATTTGGCCATTCGCCATCTTGATCCGGATGAGCATGCCCGTGCTGACTGTGAGGATCGTCGCTCCATGATCATGATCAACATACTGATTCTGGTCCTGGGCTTGGTAGGGCTCTTGTGCTTTTATCAATGGTCAGGGTGAAGGGCAATATTTGAGGTAGCTATTTCCTCATCAGCATCATGTCTCTCTTTGCCTCGTTGGTAGTAGCGTTGACCGGATCAGCTGGCGATATCCATGAAAAACCCGGCGCCGGAAATTGTGATTTTTAATCCGTAGAGATTAATCTACTTGTCAAGGTTATCGGAGAGAAACATCCCGCGCGGGAACCTGGTTAAGCGTACTGACCGGGGTCGATGCCGAATTTCTTCATGCGTGACAGAAGCGTGGTTCGATTGATGCCCATGCGTGCAGCAGCTCCGTCGGCACCGCCAACACGACCCTTGCTTGCGCCAAGCGCGCGCACAATTTCCTCGCGTTGCTTCTGAACCCTTTCATCGGCGGCAATCGTGTTCCCATTGAGAACATGGAGGGTCTCTTTCACGATTCGTGCGATGTCTTCCTTGCCGGAACCCTGCATCGTAACAGCGGGTTCCTGGGTGTTGGATCTGCGAAGTTCTGCCAGCGGCGCTTCAAGCGATTTGCTGCGGGTCAGGATCACGGCACGCTCGATGAAATTTTCGAGCTCACGGATGTTGCCGGGCCATTCCCATGCGGTCAGCCCTTTCATGACGGCCGGTGAAATGCCTTCGATTTTCTTCTGCATTTGCTTCGCAAATTTTTGTACAAAGTAGCTCACCAGCAGAGGAATATCTTCCCTGCGTTCCCGCAAGGGCGGTATGCGGATCGGAAATACGTTGAGGCGATAGTACAAATCACTGCGGAATTCTTTTTCGGCAATCATCTCTTCCAGATCGCGATTGGTCGCCGCCACCAGTCGTACGTTCACTTTTCGCGTGTGAATGCTTCCGAGCCGTTCGAACTCTCGTTCCTGCAGAGCGCGCAGTAATTTTGGTTGAATCTCGATCGGGATGTCCCCCACTTCATCGAGGAAGAGGGTTCCCTGATCGGCTAACTCCAGCCGCCCGACTTTCTGCGCGATGGCACCGGTGAACGCTCCTTTTTCATGCCCGAATAGTTCGCTTTCCAGCAGCCCCGTTGGAATGGCAGCACAGTTCATCTTTACAAACGTGCGATCCTTGCGTCGGCTGCGGTCGTGGATGGCGCGAGCGATCAATTCCTTGCCCGTACCGGTCTCGCCAAGCAGCAGGACTGTAGAGTCGTTTGGAGCGACGGTCTCAACCAGTTCCAGAACGTGCTTTAATGTCGGGCTGTTTCCAACGATATTCTCAAAGTTCATCTCGCCGCGGATCTCTTCTTCGAGGTACAACTTTTCCTGCGCGAGCTTGTCCTTAAGTTCCGAAATCTCGTGGTATACCAATGCATTTTCGATGGCGATTGCTATCTGTCCCGCGGCTTGTGTCAGAAATTCGACGTCGTGTGGGGCGAAAGGAGCTTCCGTAGTCCGTGCTATGCTCAGGATTCCGAGCGCTCGACCCCGATTAATCAGCGGAAACAGACAAGCGGTCTTCAGGCCTTCGGCGACCAATTCATCGTAGATCTCAGCGGGGAGTTCGGAAGGATCGGCCCTGTTAACGACAGCTGGCTTCAATGTTTCCAGAACGCGCTTGGTGGCGCCGGCTATTGTGGCGACCCGCTCCTCCTTAATGAAGCCTTTGCCCTGAGGAAAATCAAGGACATATAACTTGGACGTGCCTGAAGCCGAATCTACGAGCGAAACCGCAACGGCATCACACTGCATGACCTCGCGAATGTTAGCTGCGACGGCACGTAACAGTTCCCGAAGATGAAGATTCGACGTAATTCGATTGGTCAGGTTCAGAAGCAATTGGAGGCGCTCGTTTTGACTTTGTAGGCACGCATGCGCACTCTGCGCGCGCCTCAAATTCAAACCATCATCAAGCGCGAATGCGACGACAAGTCCGACCAGCCGGAGGAAGCATATCTCTTCCTCACTGAATGGATTCACGGTGTCGCGGCTGATTCCGTAACTACCCAGTCGCCGATGCGGCGTCGTCAACGGTACGCGGACCCCCGAGCCGAGCCGCATTTTCCGGGCCCACTCCTTGAATCGCGGAAATCGCTCCTCGGTATCCCAATCGGCAGTATGCTGTGGATCCTCGCTCGCCATAGCGTGCCACATTGGCCACTCTTCAATAGGCAGGTCCGGGTAAGGCAAAGAGCCCTTACCCCAAACGAGAGATTCGATTTCGCTGGAGTTCTCCTTGAATACAGCGAGGTAGAGGAGGTCGAAGTGGAGAAAGGCGCCCATTTCATCCGCGAGAGTACGGGCTAGCTCTTCAGGTTCACGGCAAGCCGCGATCGCCTCACTGATGCGCATCACAGCCTCGTAGTGATGGCTCCTCGGTTCACGCGCGATGACAGGTACTGCCTTGTTCATGCCCTTTTCCGATACACCAACTCGGTGTGGGTTGCGGGCCGGCGCTACTCAGAAATTGATGATCCCATTCCGCTAAAAGTCGCATTATTCTGGGAAGTGCGGTTGTTGGCCATTGGGCCGCTCCCTCATACCTCCTTAGAATCTGCGCGGTTCATGCTATCACGGATTTTGAGCAGGTCATGCCACGAGGTTGGTCCTTCGCTGCCGGCGGCATAGTTGGGGAACTCCGGCGCCGGTAAACGCGCTCATGCTTCTTCAATCGGCGCAATGATGCGCCACTCCGCCTCTACTTCGTCGTGGCGCGTAAATAGCGTGGCATCGCCACGCATCGAGTCGAGCAGCAGAGTCTCGTATGCAACTGGCCCCTTCGACCCAAAGCTGGTTTGATAAGTGAAGTTGGCCTGAACCGTCGCCGTCCGCATCTGCGTCCCCGGTCGTTTCGCGTCGAATGCGATCGAGATTCCCTCTTTCCAAAACAATTCGCGTCCACCCATCGTCGCGGTGGTTCAGTCCAACCGCTCCCAAACCTTCAATGATGGGCCTTGCTACTGACGCGGGCGTCGACACATAGAACAAATGGTTTGGGCTCGAACCACCTTTCTCCATCTCGTCCAGCCGATTCCGCAACTCAGGATAGAAAGTCGGATCGTTGATGTCACCTACGATGTAGTAGAGTCGCTGTTCAAAGTCCTCCCATCCCGACTCGCTGCACTCGCGCGTATCTTTCGACTTGGCGGCTGCCTCCCCAGTCTTCTTGCGAAACTCTTCAGCACTCATCGGAGTGCGGCCGATTCCGAGAACTTCGAATTCAGGGTTCATGCAGCTTTCACAGGCGAGGTTGTACAGACCAGGCATCAGCTTCCGCTTCGTCAGGTCACCCGAAGCTCCAAAAATAACCAGGACACACGAATCTCCGGTTAGCAGTGGTTCTTGCGATAATTTCTCGACGCGACTGCCTTGGATAATCGCAGACATAAATCTTTATCTATAGATGTTCTCGATCTGAATCTACCCGGAAACTGCCATTCAATGACCATGGGACCAGTTCCGGCAACGTTCACTTCGTGAACAGATCGCCGAACATCGGGAGGCCGCTCTTTGATTGTTCGCGCGAGGCTTCGCCTTGGATCACATCCCAGTGCTCGACAAGAATGCTGTCCTTGATACGGAGAATGTCCGCTGCAATCCAGTTCAGGGGCAGGCCGAAATCTGAAAATCGTCCGTGCACCATTACGAAGCCTGCATCAGCGACGATCGTTCGTGGCTCATACTTGAGCGTCGGCGGAAGGCTCTTGATGAGATTGAACAGCCCCTCACGACCGGGCGCGATATGAGCGCTATGTTGAATGTAGTAGGGGACCAATAGCGTTCGGCCGTTACGTGGTCCCGTTTGTTGAAGAGAGTGTCAAAAGCCTCAAGGACGAGTGCCCTGTTCTTTTCTCCGGTTTAGTTCGGCTCATTGATTTTCCTTATTCAGAAATGATCAGGTTTGTTTCCTTCATCCCCAACACTTTCGTGACTCTGCGCTCAGTCGGTGTATGATCGCGCTGAGCGGTTAGATCTGCGCTCTGCCGCCGTCAACGAACAGTTCAATACCCGTGACGAAGCTGGAGTCATCCGAAGCCAGAAACAGCGTCGCCTTTGCAACTTCATCGGGTTCCCCCATGCGTCCCATCGGAATGGTGGACACAATCCGCGCAATCACGTCTGGAGATTGCCGACTCGCCAGTGGCGTATTGATCGGACCCGGACTAACCACGTTTGAACGGATGCGACGGTCCTGCAGATCTGTAGTCCAGGTTCGCACGAACGAGCGGATCGCGGCTTTGCTCGCGGCATGGACGCCGAAGGCGGCAGTTCCTTTAACACTCGCGACAGAGCCGTTGAGAATGATCGAGCCACCATCCTTCAGAACCGGCAACGCCTTTTGCACCTAAACAGCGTTCCTCTTACATTGATGTTGAACAGCTTGTCGAAATGCTCCTCAGTGACGGCCTCAATGGGAACAAATTCGCCAACACCGGCGTTGGCGAAACCAATATCGATTCGCCCTTTACCTTAGAGACGGTCTCGTAGAGACGATCAAGGTCGTCCACTTTGGATATATCTCCTTGGATGCCAGAAACGTTGTTGCCGATTGCTTTAACGGCTTCGTCGAGTTCCCTCTGACGACGGCCCATGATAAAGACGAAGGCACCCTCTTTCACGAAAAGTTTTGCCGTAGCCAACCCAATCCCTTCCGCGCCCCCGGTGATGACTGCTACTTTCCCCTGCAACGTCTTACCTTCGTCCATCGGCGTCTTCTTCATCTGCTCCCTCAAGATTCGCCTTGCTCCTTCATCCCAAACTGAATATGAGACCTCGCTCCCCGCGCAGCGAGGTGCCCTGGCTGCGGAGGGTCTAGCCCGCGATCATCCCTCCGTCGACGGTCAGGGATGCCCCGATGATGTAGGAAGCCTTGTCAGAGCCAATGAACATGATGGCATTTGCAGTTTCTTCGGGAGTGCCGATGCGCTTGTTAGGAATTTGTGAGTCGAGGAAATTTGCTTTGTTTTCCTCCGTTTGCGCAAAGTGGTTGAACATTCTCGTTTCCACCGGACCAGGGCCAACGATATTGACACGAACACCTGTGCCGGCGAGTTCGATCGCCGCAGACTTCGTGATACCTTCCACGGCGTGCTTGCTGCCGACATACAGCGAGGCTGTTGGGCCACCGACTTTGCCGTACGCAGATGAGATGTTCACAATGCTGCCTTTGCCTTGCCGAAGCATCGCCCGAATCTCGTACTTCATGCTCAAGAGCACACCAAGCACATTCGTGTCGAAGATTGCTTGATAGGCTTCGGTGGTTACATCGGCAGCCGGGCCAGGATCACCCACCGTGCCAGCATTATTGACGGCAATGTCGAGGCGACCGAAACGATCAATGGTCTTGTCGACGAGGTTTTTGACTTCGTCTTCATGGCGCACATCGGTGCGCACAAATTCGGCCTCGGCGCCGAGGTTGCGCAGCTCAGTGGCCAGCTTCTGTCCTTCATCATCGTGTCGACCGGACACAACGACCCGCGCTCCTTCTTGCGCGAAAGCCAGAGCCGTGGCGCGTCCGATGCCTGTCAGTGCGCCGGTAATTAAAACGACTGGTGAACTCATAGCGACTACCCCCTTTGGATCTGGCACCCATGCAAGTCAGGCATGACAAGCGTAAGCCCAGGCGCTTTCGGAATAGCTCAGATCACTTGCTTTAGATTGCGGCGTTGAGCATTGGTAGCGTGCTGGGAGCATGCTTTATTAAAATCAGCGCCAATGCCTTCGAAGCATGGGGCCGAGATTGGAATTACGAATCTACCATTTCGTCGCGGCTGTCGAGGCAATGAGTCCGACGGGGGCAGCAAAAGGCGACAACACCACAATTTTCGCTAGGTCAGCAGATTCAAGATGCTGAGGTGGCGGCACTACTTTGACACGCCGTGCCCATGGATTGTTCAAACAAGCTAGAGCCAGAAGTGGCTGGGACAGTCAGCAAGGAAGACCGGCGGAATAAAGCGCGACGACTTTCGCTTGCCGACGGCTTCGGAATTCTTCCCCAAGGTCCTTAGAGCCAACTTCCCGCTTGCCTGTCATCCGGCCAGGACTTCGGAAGGAGTGGCACTTTGACCTGGCCGCGGTATGTTCGAACCTTAGTGCGCCTTCTTCGGCACACGAGCTACCAACTCGCCCAATCTCGAAAGGAAAAGCTTCAGGATGGGAGACTGGTTCGACTTTCTGTAGCCAAGGACCAGATCGACAGTTGGCGCAATTCCCTTCAGAGGGCGACTCGTTACGGACGAAAAGAGAAAATTCTGGGCATAAGCAGGTAACAGGCCCACGCCGCGCGCCGACACTATTAGGGACATGCCCATGGTGACATGGTCCGCCTGGTGAGCTGGCGGTGATATTGACTCCGGACCGCTTCAGGTAATTGTCGATGATCTTCCGCAGTACGGGAGCCGTGTCGGACACGGCCACGAATGTCTCGCCTACCAGGTCCCTGGGACTAATGACTTTGAGCGCAGCGAGATGGTGGTCACTGGGCAAGATCACCATCAAAGGCTCCTTCGCAAGGAGACGGAACCCCAACCCTGGCACTCCTTTTTCCCGTCGAAGAAAGGCTGCATCGATTTTTCCTTTCGAGAGACCGTCCGCAAGCAGCGGGGAGGATTGACTCGATATCATTACGTCGATGTTAGGCAGCTCGTCGCGCAGGATTCGCAAGGCTTCGGGCATCCACGTCAATTCGTGTCCGGTCAGAAAGCCCATCGAGAAGCAGGGCTTGGCGGGATGAACGACCCGGCGCGCAGCTTCGGCCGCCGCGTCAACCTGCAACAAAACTCCGCGCGCATGGTCGAGAAAGGCTCGACCCGCCGGTGTCAGCTCGATGCCGCGAGCCGTGCGCGTCATGAGTTGGGCGCCAATTTCTTCCTCAAGATCTCGGATCTGGCGGCTGAGCGAAGGCTGCGAGGTGTGCAACCTGGACTTTGCTGCCAGGGTCAGGCTCTCCGTTTCGGCGACCGCAACGAAATAACGCAGGTGTCGTAATTCCATCTTTCACCAACATACTCCAAAAGCATGGCTGCTCCGCTTTTACAAAGTATCCCTCCCAGATGCGACGACCAGCTATCGTGGGCATCTCATGCGGTGGTGAGTTTTGGATGCGTCGCGCGAAACTTTGACTCATGCCTGGCCAGCATGGTGAGAGTGCCTCTGCATTTTATTGCGCCGCGTGCCCGCTGACGAACTGAATTGTGAGGGAATGTAACAGTGGGAACGCTTGAAAGCAAAACAGCACTCGTCACCGGGGCGTCACGAGGCATTGGGCCTGCGACGGCATCTGCTCTGGCTAGGGCGGATGCGCGAGTCCTAGTCCACTATGGTCGTTCCGTGCAAGACGCGGAATCTCTAGTAGCTGCAATCAATTCACACGGCGAACGCGCGGATGCGATCTGGGCGGATTTGGAAACTCCGAAGGAACAACACTGCTGGCGAAGGATGTTCGTTCGATCGCCGGCCAGCGATTGGATCTGCTTGTGCTCAACGCCGGAATCAGCAAGGCGGCGCGCCTCGCTGATTATACGTAGAGGATTTTGACGACCTCTTTGCGACAAACGTCCGAAGTCCGTTCTTCCTGGTGCAGCAACTGTTGCCCATTCCAGGTGACGGTTCGAACATCATCGTGATCTCTTCGATCGGGTCCCACGCCGTAGTTGGCAAGCCCGGCGTGGACAACCCCTCGATCCTTGCCTACGCCTCGACCAAAGGAGCATTAGAGACTCTGGTCAAGAACTGGGCTGCCATTCTTGGGCCCCAAGGGATCCGCGTAAACGCAGTGGCGCCAGGTGTGATCGACACGGACATGTCGAACTTCACTAAACCTGAAGCAGGCCGCGAGGTCACTCTCGGGATGCAGCACTCAGACGAATCGGCAAACCGGAAGATGTAGCAGACGTGGTGGCGTTCCTGGCGTCGGACGCGGCGCGCTGGATCACAGGAGCGAGTATCCCGGTCGATGGAGGTTCGAAGCTATGACTGACAATGTGAGGAGCACAACGCATGCCAAGTCCAGCACCGGCAAGGAGATCAAAATTCCTGGACCGGACCATCCCAGTACGATTTCTCCGGCTTTGGGCAAAGTGAGTGTAACGGTCGCCGGGAGGATCGTCACTGAATCGGCGCAAGCGCTTCGGCTCGCGGAGAAGGGTATCCGCCTGTTTACTATTTGCCCGCAACGATGCGGACATGTCGTTGCTCGTTCGGACCAGCATTACATCTATCGTCCATACAAGGGTGATTGTACGTACTACAAGATTCCCATCGGCGGATCGAAATCGGAATGCGCCGTTTGGACGAAGGCGACTCTGTAGCTGCCTCTTGGCCTGGATGTTTCTAACCCCACGGCATAGATACGCGTCTTCCGAAGAATCTGGAGCTGCTCACGAGCTCCCCACTCTTCTAAATGGACTGGAGTTCTCAATCAGGAAAGCGAAGTGACAGCGGCGAGCTCTTTACGGACGACGGGAGCGACCCTCGTTCCCAGAAGCTCGATCGACCTTAACATCTTCTCGTGCGGGAGCGCCGACACGCCCATCTGGAAAGTAATACGGGCAAGGCCACCAAGGACTTCATTCACGTACAGGATCTTCCGTGTGACCGTTTCTGCGTCTCCGATCAACAGCGCACCTGTGGGCCCTCGCAGAGCGTCAAATTGTGCCCGCGTAGCAGGGGGCCAGCCACGTTCTTTACCGATCTCAGTGAACGTGTGGGCATATCCGGGATAGAAATCCTCTGCAGCCTGCTGCGTTCTATCTCCCAGAAAACCGATAGCGTGAAGGCCCACGATGAGTCTCTCCGCGGAGTGTCCAGCACGGCGCCCAGCTTCGCGGTAAAGGTCGATAAGCGGCCGAAATCGCTTGGGTTCGCCGCCAATGATGGCGACCATCAGCGGAAGTCCGAGCGTGCCGGCACGAACGAATGATTCAGGAGTTCCCCCGACGCCGACCCAAATGGGCAACGGATTTTGGAGTGGACGCGGATAGACCGCCTGTCCCGTGAGAGGTGCTCGGTGCTTACCAGTCCAGCGAACATGGGTGTTCTTGCGAATCTTGAGCAGAAGATCCAGCTTCTCTGAGAAGAGCGAGTCATAGTCGTCGAGATCGAAACCGAAGAGCGGAAAGGCCTCTATGGACGAACCTCGTCCCGCAACGATCTCAGCACGCCCATGGGAGATTAGGTCCAGGGTGGCGAATTCCTGAAAGATTCGGACCGGGTCCGCCGCGCTGAGAACGGTCACGGCGCTGGTAAGGCGAATGTTTTTGGTGCGGGTAGCGGCCGCACCCAGGATTACAGGGGGAGCCGAATCCACGAACTCGCTGCGGTGGTGTTCCCCGATGCCAAAGACATCGAGGCCAACCTGGTCGGCGAGGACAATCTCATCCAGCAGATTGTCCATGCGCTGGAGAGCGCTCACGGTCAGACCCGTCCCCGGGTCAGAGATGACTGCTCCGAAGCTGTCGACACCGATCTGCATTTTTGTAACTCCTGACATTTGTGGACCGCGCACGTTCGATCCCCGAGCGCGGACTGTGCTGAAAATATTCTTCAGCGAGTTGCTCTTAACGTCCGCAATGCTCCACCCCACGCGATCAGTTCGTCCGCCATTAAATGCACAGCTTTGTCGTGCTGTTCGTGCGGCTTAAAGGTCGTGAAATTCTCGAAGTCCGTCCACATCGAGAGCGCCACTTGCGCTCTTACGTCTGCAATCTTGATTTCGCCCATCACGAGTCTCAAGTTCTCGACCGCTCGGACACCACCTGCACCGCCATATCCGATAAATCCTGCCGCTTTGTTGTTCCATTCGTGGTAGAGAAAATCGATCGCGTTCTTTAACGCCGCCGAGGTGCCATGGTTGTATTCCGGGGTGACAAAAATGTAGGCGTCGAGCGAAGCAATTTTATCGCTCCAAGCCTTCGTGTGAGCTTTGCTGTACTGATGCATTACGGGCGGAATAGGCTCATCGAGGAGCGGCAGCTTGTAATCCTCGATATCGACCATCTCAAACTCCGCATCGTTGCGGCTTTTCAGAATGTCGTGTGCCCATTTTGCGACGGCCGCCGCTTTCCGTCCCGGTCGCGTACTACCGACGATAATTCCAACTTTCAGCATCTCCTCTTTCTCCCTTCGGGTGCGTTCCTCAGGTATTCGTGGTGCCTCGAACTCTATGATCATTTCCTAACTTGTTCTCTACTGCTGTCGATCTTGGCTTATTGGTGGTTAAGTTTCTCCGCTGCCAGGAGCCCGATCTTCTTAAGCGATTCGTACAGTTGTTCCTTCTCCTCCTGGGACAGGGCAGAAATAAGCGCCTCAAGGTCCTTTGCATGCCGCTCGAAGCACGATGCCGCGAGCCCCTTGCCTTGCGCCGTAAGTTCCACGACCCGTGCCCGTCGGTCACTTGGGCTTGACTTGCGAACCACTAAGCCAAGTTTCTCGAGGCGGTCAACGGCCGCAGTCATCGATCCACTGGCCAGGCGGACCTTGTCTTGGATCTCCGAGATCGTGAGCGGCCCCTTGTGTAGGAGAGCTTCGAGCGCGACAAAGTCCGTGAGGCACAGTCCCGTGTTGGCGATGCTCTGCTCAGCCAGCAGGCTCAGCGCACGATAACTCTTTGCAATCACCAGCCAGAGCCGGGGCGCAGTAATGGCATTACTTTTCGTCATCATTGTGCCTAATCAGGCAGCTTGCGTCCGCACCTGGGTCCTGATGCTGTTCTTCCCTGAGGAAGACCAGAGGCGATCGACGGAAGCTGCGCCTGCTCCGCGGATCATCAGAAAGACGGTAATCGCCAGCGCGAGCAGGTGGAACTCGAAGCCCTCTCCCTTCTGCGTCCCCGTCCAGTTCATAAACAGGCCGAACTGATGATGGATCATCGCAACAGCAACGGCCATGTTGCAGAAGATTCCAAAGGCCGCAACACGAGCGAACAGTCCGAAGATAAGACCTAATCCACCGAGGAATTCCGCCGCAATTGCCAGAACCGCGAATGGAGCCGGAATGTGCATCATGCCGGTGAAGAAGCCCATCGTGCCGGTGAAACCATATCCACCGAACCACCCAAGCAGCTTCTGGGCGCCGTGCGCGAAAAATACCACCCCTAGCACCAATCGAAGAATAGCTATGGCAGCGTCGTTGTCCGTGGCCATCAGTTTGCGAAACATAGAAATTCCCTCCATCGCAGGCTTGCTGCCCGGTTGGGACAGACAAGGTATGAGATGATTGTCCTTATATAAGGATTCTTTTCATCGAGATTGTTTTCAATACAGGAGAAGTGAGCGGTTCAGAGGACGGACTAGTCTTAGTCTTAGAGACAAGAACGCCACCCAAAAGGGCCCTTTCTTAATGGCGTTCAGCACATCCTCACTCGTCCGTCGCGACCGATACCAGGTGCCGGACCCTGGGGCTGCCGCGGCTGTATCTTTGCAACCGCTCCTCTAGTTCGCGATCAGCGCGTGTCATGCGTTCATGTTGTCTCAGGTGCTCAGCCCACGAACTCACTATAAATGTCTCAACATATCGACCGGCGTGCTCCAAATCGTGGAAAATGGCCCATCGCGATGCGCCGTCGCGGCGCCGGATAAGACCGTAGCGACGAACTGCTTTCAGGAAATCGTGGACATTCTCGGAAGGTACATCGTATTCAACGGCGACCAATACGGGGCCAGAATCGTAGCCTGCTGGAAGCGCGTCACCAGCGAGGTCCGGCAAGGGCCAATGGTTCCAAGCCGTGACGTCCACCGTCGCGTCCGGCAACCGCAGAAATAGAGCCAGAACCGTCGTCGCGATTGTTCCGGCGCCTGCCCACAAAAGTGCGGCACGCAGCCCGAAATGTGCCGCGACCGTGCCCCAAGCTGCGCTTCCGGCAGCCACAGAGCCTTGTACCACGAGCGTAGAGATAGACAAAACACGCGCGCGCACCCAGTCAGGGGAGTGATTGAGAACCAGTACATTAACGAGAGAAATGAACATGATCCAAGCTGAGCCGCCGACAAAGGTGGTTACGCACAACGCGGGCAGTACTCGGACGGTGCCCACCGCCAGGGTGGCGAGACCATAGATGGCAACACCCACCGAGACCACGATCTCGGCCGACCAGCGCGCACGGGCGCGCTGCATGAGCACAGCACCGACCACCGCACCGAAACCGAAACAACCGAGCAGGATTCCAAAGGTAATTGGACTGTTCTTCACATCGCGAGCGATTAGAGGCAGCAAGGCCGTAAGCGAGGTTGCGAAGAATATGACCAATCCCGTTCGAAGTAGCAGGCGTCGAATGGCCGGCGAATATCGAATGTATCGCAGTCCCGCGATGGTGCCGCCCCAGACGGTCTCAGGAGGTGATGTTCGCCTGGGAACGAATCGTTTCCATCGCGCGATCACGGCGAGAACGCCGATGAACGAAGCCGCGTTAAGCAGAAAGGCGGTACCAACACCTGCCGCCGCGACTATGAAACCAGCAAGTCCCGGTCCCACGGCGCGCGCAAAGTTGAATTCGATCCCGTTCAATGCCGAGGCGGCCGGAAGATCTTCCTTTGGCACAACTTCGGGCAAGACGGCACGCCAAGTAGGGGTCTCGAATGCATCTCCGGCTGAGAGCGCAAAAGTCAGAATGAGGAGTAATAACGGAGAGATCCAACCAGTAATCGTAAGCACAGCAACGGCGATCGCAACCGCAAGCATCCACGTTTCGGTGTAGAGGATGAGCCTGCGGCGATCGACGATGTCACCAATCGCGCCAGCAGGAAGCGCGAAGATGAAAAAGGGCAAGGCGGACGCTGTCTGTATCAGAGCTACGTAGATCGGTCCGGCGCTGAGAGAGATCATCAGCCAGGCCGCACCCACGCTCTGCATGAACGTGCCGACATCGGAGATAACATCGGCGAGAAGGAGATTGCGAAATATGGGCGTGCGCAACGGCCGCCAGAGGCTCAGCGTCGATCGAGCAGATGAGTCAGTCATGTGCCTGCCCGATGAAACGATGCGATCCTTTTTCCACTCTCCGGCTAATCCTTTCGCTGAACAGTTGCATACCGAAAGGGCAACTTTCGCAACCTGCTCGAGGCTTTTCGATCGGACTTAAGTCGGGCATGGCCTCATCCTTTGAATCGTTCCCTTTTTACCAGATCACACATGTGGGTCCTCGCCCGAATTACGATTTTAAGAGCAGTCCGAGTACCTTGGCTGCGAGGGAGCATTAAAATAAGCGGTTACTCATACGGCAGCGAATGGGCGATCCAACATTTCCGAAGCACTTTGATGGAAAGCGCTTCTACAATCCGGATGCTCCTCAGGCGCTAGGTTTTCTTGACGTGCTTCGATGGAAACTGAGCAGCCGGCCTGAATCCTCGCCAAGTTTCATTTCAGACGTTCAGCAATCGATACCGCCCCGCCAAATCGAAGGCAGCGGGCTGCAAATCACTCTAGTGAACCACTCAACCGTGCTCCTTCAGCAGCGGGGCATCAATATTTTGACAGATCCGATTTGGTCCGAACGAGCGAGTCCTCTGTCTTGGATAGGTCCACGGCGCCGAAGAAAACCCGGTGTGCGGATCGAGGATGTGCCACACATCCATGCGGTACTGCTCAGCCACAATCATTACGATCATCTCGATCTTCCCACCCTGCGCTCGCTGGCTGCTCGTGAAGATTCTACTTTCGTTGTTCCGACCGGGTGTGCCCGCCTGCTTCGCACGCAACATATAGAACCAGCTCACGAATTGGATTGGGGTGGATCACTGTCACTGGCAGGCTTCACCCTCCACTGCGTCCCGGCGCTGCACTTCTCAAGCCGCAGTATTTACGACCGCAACAAGACCCTATGGTGCGGCTATGTGATTGAATGTCCGGATCGGCTCGTGTATTTCGCCGGTGACACTGGGTTCGGAAATCATTTCGGACAAATTCGGGAACAGTTCGGAACGCCGCATCTCGCGTTATTGCCGATTGGGGCGTACGAACCCCGTTGGTTCATGTCGTCAGTTCACATGAACCCCGAGGAGGCTGTCAGAGCCCACGAGATCCTGGGGGCCAAGACCAGCATCGCGATCCACCATGGAACGTTCCGACTGGCAGATGACGGCATCGACACTCCACAGAAGCAGCTAATGGCTTGTCGACAAGGGGATTCTTTTGTAATCCTCAAGAACGGCCAATTTGCCAATTTCCCATGATGGCCAGCCGGGTGCTCTTGGACTTCTCGATTCTGAGGCTCTAAAGCCGCTAGATTTGCGCGACACCCCCGTCTAGGAAAAGCTCGATTCCATTAACGTCAGCACAAGCGCACAAGCTCCAGTTTCACGGCTCATTCCAAAGTCTTGCTGAGCCACGTCACTTCGCCAGTTTCTCCGACAGCGCTTCCACCAAGACTGGGTCGTCCATGCCAAGCCACCCTTCGGCGGTCCCGAGCATGTTCTGAACTATCTCGCTCGTTAGACGCACCGCGTCGCCATCTCCAACCATCGACCGGTTGCGTTCCGGAATGATCGGGTCTCGTTTCTCTGGAAAGACTATGCGCACGGCGGCAGACAGAAGATCATGACGGTCTCCGCAGTGGAGTTCCTGCGCCGCTTCCTGGTCCATGTTCTGCCCAAGGGCTTGGTCCGCATCCGCCACTTCGGCTCTTCGCCAATGTGAACGGCCTTCCTCCCCGGACGCGGGGCACATACTCGCCCCTGGACCGTGGATGAATCTGTTCAACCAATGCCGCGTTCACCAGCACAGATCGATGAATTCGCACAAACCCGTGCAGATTGAGGGCCACGGGCGAGAGGTGCTGCCCAGTCCCTCAGTTTATTTGGGAGGCTCCAACCGCTGCCGCACGGGTGAGGGCTTCGCTGGAGAAGCGCCTTGAGGACGATTCGTACCGGTTGCCGTGTTGTTTGCGGATGGGTTGGCCATTGTTTCCGGTTCGGCTGTCTTGTACTTGGGTTCGCTGACGTAGCCGTGGATATGGTTCTTGCTGATGCTATTGATCACCAGTTCAACCGGCAGCTTGCGATTCGTTGAGTAGGAAACCACTGGTTCATAGATGTTGACGTGCTTCTTCGAAACTTTAAAATCATCGATCAGCAGTTCCAGGTCGGCAAACTCATGTTTAGTGTTGGCCTTGTGTAAGCGGACGCCTACCGGGCCCTCGCGTTGGAACTGTCCGCTCTTGTCGAGGTCAAACTCGTAGAAACTGCGTTCCCCTTTTTTCTCCAGCAGCACCAGTTCGTCGTGGGTTGTTGCGATCGAGCCGTGGAGTTCGGTACGGGTATTGGGGAGATCCTGGCGAGTTGAGTCGATCTGTTTCGCCTGCTCATCGAGTTGTCCTTGGACCTTTTTCCAGCGCGGATCGTCGATGCGGTGGCGAGCACTTGCCGCGGTCACTGGCTTTCTGTAAATAAAGGATTGAGGCGCCGTTGACTTCTCCGCCGACCGTTCCGCGTTCATGGCATCGAGCCGGGTGGTCAACCTGCCGATCTGGTCGCGGGCGGCATTCAGTGTCGAGGTCACTGCGCTGTTCTGTGCGGCGAGTTGCTTGACTGCATTGCGCTCATGGATGGCATAGGCGCCGACGGCCACCACCGACATCAAAAGTGCCGCCACAGTGACGCGGGATCGGGGCGCAGAACCCAGGTGTGAAAGTGTTCCCTCTGACATGGGAGCTCTCCTGACACCCATTTTCAGCAACTTAAGTGCCAGCGGGGATCTGGGCTAATCCATTGAAAAGTCGTGAGTTCTCCCCGTACAGCGAGCCCTTGGTCTCCCGAGTCTCTCCCCCTGCCATGAAATCTTTACCATTACTAGACTGGTCTTAAAGGCAACCACGACACTAAGGGCACTGATCGGGAACTCTGACGCGCGAGTGGTTTGACTCGCGCCGCAGGTCGTTACCAAAGTTCGTGCAGATAGTGTACCAGCGGACACCCCGGCCACAATCCTTTCGACTTTTCAGTTTCAGACCAATTTGGAGTTAAGGTGGGAACTACGTGGTGCTTGCACTGGCCGACTGGCACCTAATCCTTCGGAAGAGCAAGGTACAGTGACATGCACAACGGAGCAGCCCCCACAATACTTCGGCGCAGTTCGAGAGTACCGACTGCACTCCAGATCCTCGTTACCAGTCTAGAAGGAACACACTTCTCAGAGGTGTGTGAAACCCTGGTAGTCAACGCACATGGTTGTGCCATTCTGACCCGAGTCAAGTTCGACACAGGTGTTCCTCTGAACCTTCACAGCAAGGACGGGCGCGAGACTACAGCTCATGTGGTCACATGCCAACCGATCGGCTCAGATCAAGGGAGCTGGAGGCTGGGAGCGCAACTCGACCGACCCGAGAATTTCTGGGGCTTGAGAGATTGTCCTAAAGATTGGGTACTTCCGGCGCCGGTGGTGCAGAGGCCTCCCCAGATTCTTAAGTCCATGAACACTTCGGTCTCTCCCCAGCCGTCCGGCCAAGAAAACCAGCCCTCGGAAGCCGTGCGTGATCGCGTCGCGCGGCAATTGGAAGAACAGGTGCGGAGGATGATTGCAGAATCGGTACGTCCGCTCCAAGCTGAGGTCGTGGCGCTCAGGGAGCGGATGGCGCAACGAGAGGCGAATCCTAGTCGCTTTGAGGTTTCGCTCTCGAAAATTCCTCCTGAGCTCGAACAACAGATCGAGTCACGTCTGCGAAAGGACCTCGGACCAAGAGTCCTGGACGAGGCGCGCCAACAGTCCGTGCATTTGCTGGAATCAGCCAAGACAACGATTGACCAGCGAGTTACCGAAGGCCACGACAATTTTCTGCGCAGGGTCGGGGAAGAACTTGGCGTCGTCGAGAAACGTGCACAGGACATTTCCGCGCACATCTCGGAGAACACCCGGGAGCACTTGCGTCGCGGATTGGAAGATTTTCAGCAGAGATTATTGGACGGAGGCAACTCCCTCAAACACTTGAGCGAAGAGCTTCTGGAGTTTCTCCAACATAACTTGAATGCCGAGCACGATGCGCGGCGCGGAGACTTAGAGCAACTTCGATCAGCGGTTGCGTCAGAATCGTCACGTTTGCAAGAACAGGTTGATTATCTGGACGCTCGCATCGCGAAACTGGACGAATCTACACGCTGCCTGGAGTCAGGCCTGGACCATCGCCTGAGCCGGATGTCCAGCGAGGTCGTAAAGGACACGCGCAGCCAATTCGAGAATGTGGCGAAGGAGATTCTCGAGGAATTCACAGCCCGCAGCATCAAAGCGCTCAGCGATCAGCTAGATGAAGCCACCGAAAAGATGAAGATTGTCCAGAATGGAATCGTCGCCTCGGCTTCCGAATCACTGAAGGGCCAGGCCGCGAATGCTTCGCAGGCTTTCGAGCACTCCATGGAGCATCTGGCGAGACTTTCCATCGAACACTGGAGGCTCAAGATGGAAGTAGGTCTGAATGCTCTGGCAAAGAGTCTTAACGCGTAATTTCGGTTGGAAGCAGGAGCCAGCGACGACGGAAGGCAGAGTGAGTCACAAGTGAGGCTTGGCAGCGCTGAGGCTGAAACGTCTGGCCCACGCTGGTTCCAAGTCGCCGCAAGTCGCCGCTAGTCGCCGTGCCGATGTTGGCTTTTCAAACCTGTCTGGCCCTGTAGTTCGGACGCCCGCCGGCGCGTGCGACGCATCGCGCCCCAGTCATACTCATAGACAGTTCCACAACGCATACAGACCTGATAGTCCTGCCCGTAAACACCACTATGGGGCCAGGAGAATTGATGACGACAAAATATTTCGAGGAGTCGCTTAAGGAATTTAGTTGCCATGACTGCCTTTTGACCGGTGGTGATGGTGTCGTGCACTATTCATCGAGCCGAATTCGCTAAAGCTGGCGAAAGCCAAAGCTTTTCTGTCAGTCTGTGATCCTACGGTAACACGAAAAGCTGGCAGAAGGACTCATCCCTTGGTTCACCTGGTACTGGGATGATGATCAATGCGCGGTCTCATTACTCTGTTGCAGCACTGCTGTTTCAAAGGAAGACTGTCTCGCGCAGATTGTGCGCTGCCCCCTGTTGCTGCTCCTGTACTGAGCGGGGTGCAATTGGGCAGGGCCACAGACGTTGACCACACCGTCATGGCACAGTAGTGGAACCCGAAGCACGATCACGGAAGTACCGGAGCGGCGGAAAACTGATGACTTGGAAACTCTTAGACAGAGACTCGGTTCGCGTAGACCGCGTTCTTGCCTCTCACCAGCAATGTCCGTTGGCAGACCGTCGGACTGTCATGTGAAGGCTGATCGGGCGCTGTTCCTCGCGTGCTCACAAGCCCAGCCGTTCTCCAGGTCGCCCACTGACACAAAAACCTCTATACTACGTCCGAGATTTTACAGAAGGCTTGATCTGTTCTAACCGCATCGTGATCAGGCTTTATTTGACGAACGGGCAACGATCGAAAATCTCGGCGATGTTTTAGCGCGAGGTGAGCATGTCATTGACACGACGAGCGGCCATTAGTCTGATTCCAGCGCTGGTAGCGGCGGGAAAGGCAATTCCCGCGTTTGCAGTCCAAGATGATTCGCTGCCATCGGCAACCTTTCCATTTGAAAGCATGCCCGTGGAAGACCTCAACCACGCGCAGGTGCGGAAGATCATGAAAGGAAAACTGGCAACTGGCGAGCATATCGAAGCACATGAGACAACTCTGCCCCCGAATGGATATCCGCATCCGCCCCATCGTCACCTCCACTCGGAGATGTGGCTTATCTCTGAAGGAACCGTCGAACTTACAATCAATGGCGCCAGCCATCGTCTAGGCCCTGGAGGGCTAGGGCTCGTACATTCGAATGAGGAGCATGGCATAAAGAATGTCGGTACAGGTCCGGCCATCTACTTTGTTGTCGCCATCGGCCCCGGGGCGGACACCTAATCATGATCTGCCACATCGTTCTGAGCAGAAAAGATGGCGGTCGAACCCTACGATCCATGACGCGCAGCATTTAATCGCCAGGACGGGGTGCAATCGGCTTGCCTTGCTGATTCAATGGCGTAGGATTACTCCTAATGACCAAAATTTCATCGGCGGGGCGGCTTTCGCGAGCGGTGAATATCGACGATCTGCGCGAACTGGCTCGACGCCGTGTGCCGAGAATTGTTTTCAACTACATCGATGGTGGTGCGGACGGCGAGTGGACGCTTCGCCAGAACCGTCGAGCCTTTGACACAATTACGTTCCGACCATACCAAGCCGTTGCGGCGCCCGCGTGCGATCTCCGAAGTCGCGTGCTGGGAACGGAATTGTCGATGCCCCTGCTCCTGGCGCCCGTGGGTTATCTACGGGTAATGCACCCTGACGGCGAAATCGCCGCAGCTCAGGCGGCTGGCCGTGCAGGCGTCGGTTTCATTTTGTCCACAGTTTCCGGCCACCGACTCGAGGATGTGAAGGCAGCCTCTACCGCACAAGTTTGGTATCAGCTGTATCTCACGGGCGGCCGTGCCGCTGCAGAGAATGCAATGCGGCGAGCTATGGACGTGGGATACACGGTCCTTGTGATTACGATAGATTCGACCGTCATCGGACACCGGGAGCGCGAGTTGCGTGACGGAATCGAGCAGCTTCTGCGTGGCAACATCTGGTCGAAGATCCCCTTCACACCTCAAGTTCTCACTCGTCCACGTTGGCTGATACGCTTTCTCCTTGATGGTGGCCTTCCCGACATGCCCAATATCGTCAGCCCCGAAACGGGTGTACTGAGGGTTCGTGACGCACACACCGCGATGAAGCGCGAGGCATTCTCCTGGGACGACATACAGTGGATTCGTGCCCTCTGGAAAGGGCCGATTGTCATCAAAGGCGTGCTCTCGGCAGACGATGCGAAGCGGTCGCTCGATCATGGCGCGGCCGCTGTGGTGGTTTCCAATCACGGAGGCCGCCAACTTGACGGTGTTCCAGCAAGTCTGCAGGTGCTACCGGAAGTAGTTGCGGCGGTCAAGGATCAAGCTGAAGTCCTGATGGATAGCGGAATTCGGCGCGGCTCAGACATCGTCAAAGCAATATGCCTGGGTGCCCGGGCTGTCCTTTGCGGACGCGCCTTCGCTTACGGACTCGCTGCCGGTGGGGAAGCGGGCGTTACCCTGGCGATCGAGATGCTTCGCTCTGAACTGGAGCGATCCCTCAAACTGTTAGGATGTCGGTCCGTTGATGCTTTGAACGAATCGTACGTGCAGATAGGCTCACACTGCTAACACTGCAATCCAGTCGAGTCTCGCCGCTGCAAGTCACCGACAACAAACCAGTAGGCGGGCACACCGGCCAAAAGAACGACCGAGGCGAGTTCAAAACCCGGGACATACGAACCACGCGAGGTAATCAAGAACCCCACCACGAGCGGGGCTATGATTCCGGCGAGGTTCCCCGCAAAGTTCTCAGCTCCAGTCCAGATTCCGACTGCTTCCGTTGGGGCGCATGATTGAAGAATCGCGAGAAGGTTGCCTGTAGCAAGACCGACGAGGGATGCTCCGATCAGTAATCCGATTGCGAGTCCCATATGAGGGGTGCGCATTGCTACGATGAGAAAGACGCCCATGGTGAAAGCGACGGCGACGATCCCCTTCCGGGTAGTGGTTTCGTGCCAACCGCGACGGATTAAGCTATCAGCGATCCATCCCCCGATCGGTTCGGCAATTCCGAACGTAAAGAACGCGAGTGAAGCATAAAAACCCGCTTGCACGATGCTCAACCGGCGAACAGTTACCAGATAGTCGGGCAGCCACGTGACCAGCACATACCAGTAATAATCAAAACAAAAGAATCCGAGGCATATTCCCAGCAAATTGCGATTGAGCAAGGAACGAGCAAGGGAGCGCCAGGTTAGGTCAATGGCTCCCGCATTCGTGCTCGGCGCTCGCAAGCGGCGAGGGAAAACCCAGAACCATGGTGCAATCCAGACAAGAGCCGTGAAGCCCAGAATAAGAAAAGTGCGGCGCCATCCAAAACGGACTAAGAGCCAAGGAACGAAGATGCCTTCGAGCACCAGTCCGGTTCGAGTCCCGAAGTCGAAAAGTCCAGAGGGCAGACCACGTTCTTTCGGTGTAAACAACAGGCTGACGATTTTTGTTCCTCCGGGCAGGTAAATAGATTCTCCGACCCCAAGGAGAATCCGGAAGGCGATTAACGCCGAAAGGCTGCTGGCCAAGCCCGTTAGGCCTTGTGAGAATGACCAAATGGTGAACGCTCCGGCATAGAGCCAGCGCAAATTGAATCGGTCCGCGCTCCAGCCGATCGGGATTTGCATCAGCGCATATGACCAGAAAAAGGAAGAGAGCAGCAGGCCCTTGCCTTGCGATGTGAGTTGGAAATCTCTGGAAATGAGTGGCAGTGCGAATGAAATAGCGGCGCGATCCAGATAGTTGATCAACGATGCTGCAAAAAGCAAACCTACAATCCACCAGCGACGATTATGAGAAAAGTCCGCCTGATCCATAGCCTCGAATCCCGTCACAATCTGAGACAGAATAGACCAATCTGTAAGTTCTCGGGAAGCAACCGCAACACCTTTGAGTGTAGATATCAGTCCGCTGGGACTTGCCGTTAGAAACCAGCTTTGGTGGATGCTGACGTTCTATCACATGTGCGTCAATTCTATAAGGCTTTGGAATGCGGGCCTTTGACACGAACTAATCTTGATCAGTACAAAGGAGAGCCCTTGCCTATTTGTTACCGCTCCTGAGTCACGGGAAGCCGACACCCAAGGAACATCATCCGTTCTGTATGGGATAAGCTGAAACGCGAGTTGAGCGGCTTGCCTGCGGAGCCGACATTGCGCGCGTTTTAGAGCTTCTTCCTCGCAGCGGTGAAAGACACTCTCGTTGTAGGCCTCCCTAGTGCTGAGCAGGTGATACACAATGAGTGCGAGTTTGTGGGAAACTACAAACCGCTTGGGATCACGATCAGCACTGACTGCACCAATAACTCGCTCGCGCTTAGACGCGATCAGACTTGCAGATCCTTAAGGTAGGGAACGCTGGCTCTCATCATTTCCAGGTTCATTTCGACGAAGTAATTCTTGATGCCACCCGTCTTCGCCGCGCTAAAGATTTTCTTCCAATCCAGGGTGTCCTGACCTACTGGCACCACTTTCTTGGCCTCCGCCGACCAGCCTTGAACGTGCATGGAAATGAAGCGGCCAGGGTACTTCGCGAAATACCCGGCGGCGTCGTAGCCGCGGCTGATGGTAGACACCTGGAATTGAAACTTCACCCACTTCGGATCGAGAAGATCCAGCAATAAGTCGTAGGTCCGTTTGCCGTCAACCATTGAAAGCTCAAAGCCCTCATTGTGAAGCCCCTGCTGAATGCCAGCCTTCGCCGATTGCTCACCCATTTTGTTGTATTCCTCGGCCGCGCGCTTTACGTCATCCAGAGTCGGCTTCTCAGGCCCGTCGAGGCTGGGCACGATCATTTGGGTCAAGCCGACATCTTTTGCCCAGGCAATTGCGCCTTCTTGATTCTTTCTCAGTTCCGCGATGCCGAAATGTGAACTCACACAACTCACGCCCGCATCGCCCAGAATTCTGCGCAGCTCGGCTCCCTTGTATTTGGTCAACCCTCCGAAGCCGTATTCTGCGTAACCCACAGGTGAGCACAGTTCAATCGTCTGGAATCCGGCAGCGGCAAGCTGCTTGATCGTGCCGGGAAAGTCCTTGGCGATCATTTCCCTGACCGGCCATGTTTGACATCCAATCGGCATGCCAAGCGGATTGGCATGAAGCTTGAGCGCACCAGCGGAGAGAAAGCCAGCCGCGGCAGAGTACCTAGCCATTCTCTCCACAAACTCTCTTCTCGAAATCCCAGACATGGATATTCTCCTCGCTCGCCAAAAGATCAAAATCATTGCCACGAACGCGCTCGCTAGAGTTCCCACCCGCTTCGGCGTTCCGGCCGGACGTATTTCTGCCCGACTTCAGAATTAACCCTCAGGCTGGAACGATCCCAAGTGAGTTTTTGTCCCATGCGAGCCGCGACATTTCCCAGGAGCAACGTCTCTGTGACGAGGCCCTCGAATTCGAAGTTCCCACCGGGCTTCACCCTGCCTCCCTTGCATGCGTCGAGCCACTCTCGTTCGTTGCCCGGCGACCGTGGTAGTGTTTTCGGTGGTTGTTTGTAGCTGTCCATCTTGGTTTGGGGAATGAGCTTTGGATTGCCGCCATTGAAGCTGCAGAGAATTTTCCCGCGGTCTCCGACGAACAACAGCCCCTCGTCTTCTTCGCCGTCTCCCTTGAGTGGACGATTTTCTTCCAGTTCCTCGGGGCGCGCCGGCTTCAGACCACCGTCATACCAAGTAAATCTCACCGGTGGCATGTCGCCACGCGCCAGGAAGTTGTAGCGCACGATCGACGCCAGCGGATAGGTCTCATCATAGCGGTCGCTGGAACTCGCTTCCACACTCACCGGCGCCTCCAGCTTCAAGACCCGAAAGATCGTGTCAAAACTGTAGGAACCCATGTCGCCCAGAGCGCCACAACCAAAATCGCTCCACCCGCGCCATACAAAGGGCAAATAAGCATGGTTGAAGGGCCGTTCCGGCGCCGGGCCGAGCCAGAGGTCCCAATCCAAACCCTCAGGTACCGCTTCGGCTTCCTTTGGCCGTTCCAGGCCTTGCGGCCAGAAGGGACGGCTTGACCAATTGCTGACCTCCCGCACCGGACCAATGGCGCCGTCCCAAATCCATTCGCAAAGTAGGCGCGTCGCTTCGGACGCCTGGTTGGCAACCGCAATCTGCGTGACCACGCCAGTTTCCGCAGCGATTTCGGCGATGCGCCGAGCTTCATGGATGGTGTGCGTAAGAGGCTTCTGGCAAAAAACATGTTTACGCTTTTTCATGGCCGCGGCCGAGACAGCCGCATGCAGGTTGTCCGTGGTGCACACCACAACAGCGTCGAGATCTTTCTGCTTCTCCAGAAGCTCGCGGAAGTCACTGTAGGCCGCACAGCCACGATACTCGCCTGAGCGTTGCTGCGTGCCGTAATAGGCGTCTACGATTTTCTGGCAAGGCTCACGGCCGGCAACGCCGCTAGTGACGGCAAGCGAATGGGAGAGCTGAATTGGTTGGTCGGGGCTTAGCCAGTCCCAGCCACTATCGACGCCGAGCAGTTTGCGTACGGAATTGCAGAACTGATGTGTATCCCATTGCGGATAATTTGCGCCGGCTTTGTTGCAGTCGCAGACCGCCACCCCCTGTACGTCGGGCTCACGCAGAAAGCGAAGCATCACGCGCAAACCCTGGGCGCCAACGCCGATGAAAGCGATATTGACTTTGTCGCTGGGCGGAACGTACCTCGCGCCACCCAACACCCGGCGCGGGACGATCGCAAGACCAATCGCCGCCGCGCCAGCTTGCCCTAAGAACTTGCGCCGCGAAACCGATCTCTCTATAACGCTGCGAGAACCGAGCTGATTCTTCACAGTCCCCTCCCTAGCCGCGGCTCACACGCACTCCTTGTTTGCGGTTCACATATTGCCGTGATTCGACCGCAACGCTGATGAGACCTGGATACTGTAAACGAACCAGGCGTCCCAGTGTGTGAAAGTTGGGTGTACAACAGTTTGCGGCTGGTCGCCGAAAATTGGACATTGCACTCCGAACGGGGTCAATGACATTTGACAGCGGTTGACTCTTCGACGAGATGCACGTTCCCAGGTGCCGCCACCTGCAGCACCCGGCGCGCCCCTGTGCGAGGGTTCAGGGTAAAACCGCGCCTTATTACACCCGCTCCGATTCAGTCTCCGCGATCGCCGTCCTGTGGAACTGCGCTTGCGGGTAGCTTGTCCGCAACCGGTTTGCCTTGAACCGACGGAGGCCCTCAAACCGAGGCATCGTTCATTTTTCTGGAGTAGGATCCCAGTCCTACAGGGTCATGCAAGAAGGCAATCTCCACGGCGGTAGCAGTGAAGTTGGGAGGCGCTTGCAATAATGAAACGCGGAACCGATCAAACGACACTATGCTTAGTCGGATGCCAACCAACTGACGCTAGATGCGCGGGGATGCGCCTGAGCGGCATAAGGGGCGCGATGAAAGTCCAGGAATCAGCCAGACGGCATGCTCTGCGGATGCTAGCGTGCATATTCCTTGCGGCTACATTGCTCCCGCCTTTGGCCAAGTCGCCGGCGACCCCCAATCACTACAAACCCGCAGCATATCCAGGATCGACAAGTGGATCGATTACGTGCGCCGCACCGGGGATGCCAAAAGTACCGTGTCAGAACTGGCGGCAGCGCAGGCGGACCTGAAAACCAGCCTGGATCTCTTCTTGCAACAGAAAGATTTAGCCAACGCGTCGCTGACTGTCGTCAAGATCGGGACCATCCAGTGGCTGCAGAACCAATGGCAGCCGGCCGCGCAGTTATACCAGGCGGCGATTGAACTGGCCAAGCGCGCAAATCGCACGGACTATCAGCCACGCCGTTCCGAGGACGGAACAGTTGGCAAGATCAAGGATGTGCCCTGCTACTCAGCAAACAGGACTACATGCGAATCGGCGGGGCAAGAGACGGAACGGACGGCTTTAGCGCGCGGAGCATTCGCGGCGGCCAGGTGCACTCTTGCCGCATAACACATTACAGCGGAGCACTTCCGGCCGAACTCGGGTTAATGTCCAAACTAGCCGCTGCCGTCGCTAACGTCTTTGGCAAATCGGGTAATGATGGATCGGTGGGAGGCTCAGTCTCAGAAGGCGTCTGAAACTCCCCTTGCTTTCGTGATCCGGACCCCGGAGGGCCGCACTCCCTTCACCACTATCACCTGCAACAGGAGTTGGCGGACAGCGGCTCACATTGAATCGCTGGAGATCTGAAGGAAGGATTCAGGGTCATGTGCTGCCCTGGCGACTTTAAAGGATGCGATCTTGTTTTTCCACGTTACAGGACAGCAGTGCCTTATCGGGAAGGTGATGTGCTCCTGGCGAGCCATAGATAGGACGGGCGCACACCGCTTCCTACTCACCCCATCCCCGCGGTTGAGTGACCGTCCCGGCGCTTTTCTGAGTCAACCCCGCTTCGAATATGCTCCAATCCGGCGTCCACACAGGGAAGAGGTAGCAATGAGAGTGTTCCGTGCCAATGATAAGATGAGCGCCAAAGAGCCAGTGTCGGTGACTAGAGGGCAAGGCTGGGATCCCATTCCCAGCATTCGGCCAAAAGCGATACCGCGCTCCAGTCGTTTCTAGCGCTAGGAACAGTTCGGCGACTTTGAAATACTAGAGCGAGAGGCAGAATGTTGACCCCAAAACTGGAGATTCTTCCACACCCGCAGCGGCGACTATGGGACGAACTCAGGCAGACGCCGGAAGAATTTGTTCTCTACGGAGGAACAGCGCTAGGCTTGCGCTTGGGGCACCGGCAATCCGAAGATTTTGACTTCTTTTCCAATGTCGCGTTTGCCCCCGACTCTCTACGCAAGCGGGTTCAATACATGCAGGGTGCCGAAGTGAGCCAGTCCGAGGCCAATACCCTGACCGTGATCGTGCATCGGGGCGGGCCTGTGAAGATTTCCTTCTTCGGCGGGCTTAACCTGAACCGCGTCCAAGACCCAGATGTAACACCAGATAACGAAATCCAAGTGGCATCCATGCTCGACGTCGCGGCTACCAAGCTTGCCACGATTCAACAACGAGCACAGGCGAGGGACTACGAGGATCTTGCGGCGATTGTCGGTGCAGGAATCAGTTTGGCCGAAGCCCTTGGAGCTGCCGGTGCCGCCTACGGGAAGGAGTTCAATGGAGCTCTCAGTCTGAAAGCACTTACGTACTTCGGGGATGGGGACCTACCCAACCTCAGTCCTGCGACGCAGACGAAGCTTCGGGCTCTGGCAGGCCAAGTAAACTTGAAGCAAATTCCGCTGATGCGAGCAAGAATCGGCGTGACCCGGCGGAGAGAGGTTCCGAAATGAATCACCCCGAACTGCTAACAGTGGCTAAACGACTGGTGTGGTTCAAGGCGCCAGACGACGCATTGAAGGATGTGAAGCTATTTCTTGCCCAGGTGATGACCTACGGCACGCTCAGCGATATCACCACAACTCTCCGACATTTTTCCGAGGATGATTTCGAGGCTGTGCTGAACGACCCGCCCGCAGGAATCTTTGATCGCCGCTCCTGGACTTACTGGAACGTGCGTTATCGTCACGATCCAGTTCCACCCCTGCCAAAGCGAACCCTTCCGTTATAAGTTCGCGAAGCCCGTCGGGCTTAGCCAGGTGAGAGTCGACATAGTTGGCAAGATGTCTGCCAAGTTCTGAATCCAACTCGGCGGCCGACCCAGTAAAGCTCAGGAGAGTCATCAGTCGCCCGGTCCTCGCCTTCCCTTACTTTTGTGGGAATCATGTGCCGCCTTGGCCGCCTCGTCCGTTTACGCCTTGGCTTCGGCCAGGGTGCTGCCGTGCCGAGCGGCCAAGGAGGAACCTAACGTTTGTCGAACTCATGCCATTGCTCCAAAAACGGACGCTGCAGTGGTCAATTTGTGCTCGGAGAACCTTTGAATCGAAGGAACCGACGACACAGACTACGGCTGCGAACGGTCTCAGAGCTCTTTCCCGAAGTGATCGGGGTGGAACTAGATGGAGATGGCCTTCCGAGTTACAGTGCGGTGGAAGCGCTTGAGCGCCAGGAACCATTCGTCAATCCGACGTTAGCCAATCACGCGCTAGCTCGCGCGCCTGTTCCGGCCCAATCGCTTCGACGCAAAACAGGTCGGGTTAGCCGAGGACGGGTCCCTGGCCTGCCGGAAGTGCAAGCAGGGTTCCAGGACATAAGGGTATTGCAGAGCCCTGACTCTCGTTTCTGCGTGAACTCGATTCGACAGCACAAGAAGAAGTCCGGCTGTGGATTGCATGGGCGGATTCGTTGTCACCATAGTGTACGGACTCTCTCGGTCAAACGGCAGATCTGGATGTCCTGGAGATTGCCCCTGCAGCAGCCGGACGATCCATGCTGGAACGTGGTATGCAGGGTAGCCGGTTTCACAAGAAATACAAGGTCTATCTTGATCGAGTCGGCGTAGCCAAGGTACCGGAGAATTACGAAGAGCGACCCACGGAGATTTTCCCGAAAGTCTTCAAGCATCTTCGCGTCTTGGCGCTGGATCCGTACCACCTGGCACTATCTAAACTGGAACGCAACATCCAGCGGGACCGAGATCATGTAAAGCACTTGGCGAAGACCACCTCGCTTGCCCATCTATGTCTGGCGCAAATGGTAGAGTGGTCGAGTTCTCCCCGAGGTTCAAAATCCTTCAAGATTGAAACGGAGCAGGTAGGTATTCCACCTAAATCCTTGCCGGGCGTATTAGCCACGCTGAGGCCTCAGGAGCAGGATTTTCCAACGGTATATGACCTGCCGCCCGATAGAGTCGATGTCTGGCTCCCGGGTTGAAGAGTCTGCTTCGCAAACCAATCCGCAGATTCCCGGTAAATTTGTAAATGCCGCAACCGAGCTATACGTGGGACTTTAACTTCGTTTTGTGGTTGCTGGGTGCACTCGCGGCGGCGCAGCAATTGCCGACGCTGCGGATTAGCGGCACTGGTGTTCAAACTATCGACCTCTCGGCAAAGGACATCGCCCAAATGCCACGACTGTCGTTAGTGTTAGTCATTCAGGACCCAAATCATGGCGATGCAGCATTACGAAGGGGTGAGGCCGTCAGACTTGTCGGCGAAGGCGGGAGTACCGCTGGGAGATAAACTGCGTGGACGTGCGATGGCGATTTACGTTCTCGCCCAAGCCTCCGACTGGTATGCGGTGCTCTATTCCGTCGCCGAACTCGAGCCGGCGATGACCGACAATCGCATTATGGTCGCGCACAAAATGAACGGAAAGCCGCTCGATCCGAAAGGAGGCCGTCCAAGGTTGTCGTTCCCGGCGACAAGCGGCCCGCGCGATGGATTTGCATGCTCACCGCTCTCCGGTGGAAAAGGCCGTCAGTCCTTCTGAATCAACACCTCGGTAGCCTTGATGATGGCCGTCACGGTGTCCCCCTTCTTGAGGTGCAACTCGTCGGCGCTCCGACGCGTGATTGCACTCTCAATCAGGTTTTCGCCGACACGCACGACGACATGAGCCATGACAGTGCCAAGCACGACTTCCTCAACCCTACCTTTGAGTCTGTTTCTCGCTGATATTGGCATTTATCAATTATAGATGGCGATGAGTGTTCTAATTTCACATTTCGCACCCACCTGGATGCGTGAGGGCGAACGAGTATCCGAGCAAAGCTTGGCTAGGCCCGCTGTCGTCAACTCCTTCGGTCCCACCGACGGATGAATAGAGGGCCAATGCCGCGACATTGGTTCGATAGGTCAGAATCCAGGCGACCGTGCAGTTCTGAGCTCGGCCCACCTCGAACAGCGCCTTTAGAACGGCTTTGCCCAAGCCGCGTCGCCGATGGGTCGGCGCTAGCCCAACCTCGTTGATCCACAGCTCTGGAGGTTTGTCCGGATGGATATAGTGCACTCCGGACGCAAAACCAACGACCAAGCCATCGTCGATAGCGACAGCGATGTGATGCCGAGGGTCTGCCAGAAATTCTTTCGTCAGTTCTTTGTCGATCGGGTTGTCGAACACCTCGCGCGCGACGTTCAGGAGAATGTTCTCATCGCCGCTGTGCAGAACCTTGATTTCGAGCGCCATAGGACTCCCTCGCTTTGATATTACAGTCCGCCAACAAAACACTGGATAAGTGAGGATCAGACCATGACCTAACAGAATCCTCCGACTCCTGCCGGTGGTGGGCGCATTGCCGTGATTCCACTGGCAACCGTGCTACGTCTCCGAGGGGCTCATTTCTTAGCTCTACGAAGGAGGACAGTCCCGCCGAAGTTTTTCGATCCGTTGGGAGAGGCTGGTTCCTGTAAACGATGCAGGGCCGGAGGCAGACTCTGAGGCTCCGCAAACGGTGCCACGCACACATGAACAGTAGTGCCAGCTCACCGCTCCCGGCGCACAATCACGACCCGCCTAGCTCTGGGTTCAACCCGATCGAAAACTGATGAGGAATGAGGATGGCCATGAGAATTCGTGTGACCATGAGGGCCGACCTGTACGAAAACGGAAACAAGAACACACCGAGCGCCGCTACCGGATTGAAGGTGAACGGCCGATTCCGGTGAACCGTTTCTGCTCGTTTATCGCGGTTAGGGAATCAACGGATTCGGACGCACTCAGCGAGTGGGTGACTCAGGCGCTGAATGGAAACCATGGCGTTCGTGAGAACTGGCGACGTTCCATGTCGCTCGGAATCCGCTTTCGTTTTGATGGAAAGTAACTTGGGCCAATATTAGGCTCGGGCGGTTCATGGCTTGGCCGAACTCCATCGTTCGAATCGGGCGAAGAGGCCGGCGTGGGAATTGAATGGCGGATTATGATGTTGTCCCCACCCACGAGGATCTCCTGCACCAGCAGCCGTGCGACTCTCTGACGCTCTGTCACTTCCAGGACGTTGCCTCTGGCGCGCAGTCGTGCCCGGAAATGCTCTTCGTCAGGCGCGCTTGGTCGCGGCGCAGCGCGTCTTCGCGCCGCTTCAGGGGATCGGTGGTTTGGGCGGCTTGCAGCCGGCGATCTCGCAGCCAGTGTGGCATGCGCAGCTTGTATCTGGTTGGACCCTACTCGACGCTGTGCATGTAGTCTATTTCATCCTTCACAAGTGATATCGGTGTCTTATCTTTCGCTAGCCCGCTTTGGCCATCTGTTTCTCACCGGCGGCACTGTGCGGGAATGAGATGAGATTATCTGTCAAGCCTCGGGGCGGTGGTGGGCGAGGACGTCCACCGCATTGGCGCCGAGACGCGGCGCTACTGATTGTTACTTTTCTCCCCCGGAGACGTTGCTGCCCCAGAGGACGTTGGATCCCCACAGGACGTTGCTGCCCCACAGTACATTGCTTCCCCAAAGGACGTTGCTGCCCGCGGGCGCGTTCGAACCCCAGAGTACGTTGCTGCCCCATGGCTCTTGCGATCCCCAGAGGACGTTGCTGCCGTAGAGTGTGCTGCTCGACGAGTAGGTGCTCGACGATGTTGGCACAAATTGCGATGATCCCCAGACGGCGGCGTTCGACCAAGTGGAAGATGTGTTCCAGACTGCGGAGGGATCGCCCTTCATCGAGACCTGCTTCGTGGTCGAATTGAAAGTGGCGACGGGAGACATGGCCGTACCCTTCGCTACATCGGTGCCGATGAGGGCGGCCTCGACATCGACATAGCCGGCGCCGACGGTGAAGACATCGTACTGGTCGGTGTAAGTGATGCCGGTGGTGGGATCGGTGGTGCTGCTGTAGGCTGGCAGGGATTTCCATGCCGTCTTCATCAGGCGTGCCTTCACCTGGTCGGGTGTGAGGGACGGATATTTCTGTAATAGATCGGCGACCGCTCCGCTGACCACGCCTGTCGCCATACTGGTGCCGCTCAGGGTGAAGTAAGTCGTCGAAGAAGAAGTATTTCCGCCAGCGATGTAGTAGTTGTTGGGCACGCGGTTGGCGGGGTTTTGGGTATAGAGAGTCGAGTTGGGCGCGGCCAGCGATACCAGCAGGTTGCCGGGGGCGACGAGATCGGGCTTCACGACTGCATCAACAAGCGTCGGACCTTTGGAGCTGTAGCTGGCGATGAGGTCATCGGTGCGCTGGGGGGTACCCATCGGCTTCATTGCTCCCACGGTGAGGACATAAGGATCGTTGCCGGGCGAGGTGACGGTGCCATAACCGTTCGTGGCCTGATAGCGTCCGTTATTGCCGGCAGCAACTACCACCACGATGCCGTTTTTCCAAGCGCGTTCGACGGCCTGGCAGAGTGGGTCAAGCTTGTAAGTTTCATATACGGCGCGGCCGAGCGAAAGGTTGATCACCCGAATGTTGTAGGTTGATTTCAGAGAGATGGCGCGGGCGATTGCGGCGATCACCGCGCTGTCGGTGGAAGCGCCGTTGGCGTCCAGCACGCGCAGATTGACGATGTTTGCGCCGGGCGCGATTCCTTTGAAGGTCTTGGTGTAGAGAGGGCCGGTGGAGCTCAGGCCGTCACCGGCGATGAGGCCTGCGATGTGAGTGCCGTGGCCGTACTGGTCAGCGGCGCCGGAATTTCCAGGCACGAACGATTGCTGATAGACCACGCGCGAGGCCGGCAGGATGCCTTGATTCAGGTCGGTATGGCTGGCCACACCGCTGTCGATCAGCGCAATACCAATGCCGGCGCCGGTGTAGTTCGATTGCCAGGCGAATTCCGCGTTGACGGCAGAAGCGGCGTTGCTGAGGGTTGGCTTCAACGGGCGGTCCGGGCTGATATATACGACGTTCGACTGGTTCGAGAGGCTTTGAATGCCGTTGCCATCGAGCAGGGCGACTACGCCGTTGACGATCGGCACCTGCGAGAGGATCTGGCCGCCCAGTTTCAGAATGTCGCTCACCAGGCAACCAATAATGCCAAGGATGCCAGTGCAGGTCACCTGCGTTCCGGGCGCGTACTGAACGATGACTTGTGTCTGCTGGGTGGCAGGCTGATTGCGCAGCTCCGGCGAAATTTTGGTGTCGTCGGCATAAGCCAGTGTTCCAGCGACGATCAACAAGAGAGCGAGAAGTCTTTTCATATTTCCTCAAGGCGGAGCGTGCCGCCGGTGAATTGCCGGCTTGGAGGGTGCAGCCGAAGGGCCAAGGTGGAGCGCATTTTGGGCTTATGAATCAATGGGTTAGAAGGGACGTTACTTCTGAGATGGGACAGGTTGGCCCGTGGGAGTGGGGCGGGGACAAGTTGTCCCTGGGAAGTGGTGCTCGTGTCGCGAATGGCGAAAATGAAATAGTTCTTTCCGTCAGTCGTTTGGTAGCAGTCTCCGTCTCGCGGCAGAGTGTACATTCCGGTCGGGGCTCGTCAAGACCCGGTTAGTTCCGTGCTTCTCCCGTCAGGCAGCCGCACCCAATCATTGTTCCCGTCGGAGCCCAGTTTTCCATTTTGTCGTGCCTTTCCACAGCTACTAAGCTGAACAGGCGGGTTTGCAGTTCTGCAACGTCGGCAGGAGTTGAGCACCGCTCGTCGTCACTGGCTACGTTTATTGACTCGGACGCTTAGAGGATAAACCCGCATACGGCGAGCATCGTAAGGTTTGAGCGGACCAGAGAGCGCCTCGACGTTTGTCATTCCGGGATCGAGTCACAAGTCGTAATCATGTCTATGAGGATAACTGGCATTCGGTCATGGACCGATGATGTAACGGCATTAGGCGTGGTTGTCAGGATCGAGCACGCCCTCATCCATTGTCCGCTCGGGTTTCGCCAGCGGGCACTCTTCCTGGCATCGGCATTACGCGCGATCCTGATCGCCTGGAGAAAACGTAGCGTCACTACTTTGCTTGGCGAAAGAAGTCGATTGGCATTCGTATTTCGCCAGCTTCTGCGTTACTGTGACCGCCTTCAATGGCCATAGCCTGGACATCTACGCCATTCTCTCTCGCCAAGTTCGCTGTGGGTTTGAGAGGAGATGGGCAAAGTTTCTTTCTTCCACCCGTAGTAGGTAGAGGGTCACGCGAACCCACGTTCGTCAGCGGTAGCCGCGCGCGAGCAGGTACTTCGCGCCAGCCTCGAAGGCCTTGGGCCCGACACGAAGAAGCTGAAAGCATCGTCCAACCGATCGATCGTATTGAACGAGAAGCAGTCGGCAAGCGCATCCTCGATCTGCTCGCGCGAGGCCCCGGAAGCGAGCACCGCACGCATGTCGTCCGCATTCACCGCGTGCTCGCGTGTCAGCTTGCAAAGCAAGCGCAATGTCGCCGCTAGGGGCTCCGCGATAGCCGTGGTCTCGAGATCGGAAAGGCGCCAAGACCTTCGCTTCATTCTGATACGCTCTCGCCGCGACCGCGGCGTGCGCCTTCGTTCAAAACTCGCACTCATTCATCTTTGACACGAAGGCGGCCATCAGTTCGTGGTCGCCAACCGTGATGACGTAGGTAATGACCAAGCCTTTCCCAGTCTGCAAACGCCAATTAACAAAGAAGGTATCCACCGATACCGTACAGTGCGCCTGCGGCAATCATGTTTGGCAGGGGTTGTAACGTATGCACACAACTCCGCCGTCCGGATTGTCTTTCCCGATTTGTGCAGGTGACCTCCTGCGAAAAGACATTAAGTTAAACCCAAACTCAAGGTGACGCTCGAGCCTTGCCGTTCTCCTTATCCGGTTCGATGGTCAAATCAAGCAGTGTGACATTGGAAAGGTCAACAGCGTAGTCCTCGATCTCTCGCGTGGCGTCCGGCGAACTGAAATTCCACTGCTGCCGCACGATTTCCCGGAAGGAACTTCCCTGATCTGGCGACCATCGCAGGGTGAATTCCTGGGTGCGTTTGCCTTCGGTCTCCTCAAATACAACCCAGATGGGTGGGAGCCTTTGTGGCTGGCCAAAGATCAGCCGAATCGTCTGGATGCCCGGCTCAGGCGTACGCCAGCCTTCTTTATCTCGCTGAATCTCGCTGCAATACCGCAGATTCAATCGGAAAATGAGTTGTCCTCGAACGTTACTTCCACCGACACAATGCTTTCTAAGTCGAGCCACCCTTGCCCAGGAGGTGGAGTATGTAGCCGCTCGGTAATAATCCGTTTGCGCATTTTAAGCCTAATTTGCTCCAAATCTCGCGATCGAAGTCCAGTTATGGTGAGGTGAGTGTGGCCTTCCTGATTCCCGCAAGAGGCCGGCAAAATTCGAGGCGAGCTCGTGCCCGATGTCCTGGACTCTGAACGCACGCCTCAGGCGGCAAAATCAATTCTTGTGTTCGGCGGAGGTTCATGCTTTTCTTCGATCTTGCCCTCGGTGCTAATCTTCGCCAGTTCGCAGTTAAGTTCCGCGCCCACCAGCATGGCAAAGCCTGTCCAGTAGAGCCACGTCATCAAGGCAATGCCTGCGCCGAGCGTTCCGTAAGTTTTGTTAAAGTTTGCGAAATGCCGAAAATAGAGACCGAGGAGATACGAGAGCGCAAGCCAGCAGCTCACGGCAAGAATCGCTCCCGGTAGTGTGGCCAAGAAACGTTGTTTAACATTCGGAGCAAGGAAATACAAAGCTTCCACGGCCAGGATTGTGAACCCGATCGCAACAGACCAATGAATGTAGGGCCACAGCAAAACAAATAAATAGGAAAGATGGACTCGCCCGGCGAGCCATCCCCCGAATCTGGGCCCGACAATCATCACGGATAGTGCCACGAGCATCAAAGCTCCAGTCACGAGCGCTAAGCCCACCGCCAAAGGGCGTGTTTTCCAGAACGGCCGATCGTCTTGCACCTCATACGCAATATTCAAGGCCTCGATAGCCGCCGCGAATCCGCCTGATGCCGTCCAGAGCGTGCCCAGAATACCGACAGAAAGGAGCGTTGCCCTGTTGGGCGTGATTGCATCAGCCAGAACTCTGCGGACCAGCCCCATGCTGTCTGCCGGTAAGAACCGCGTCATCATACTCAGCGCCTGGTCGAAAAGATTGGGAACGGGCAAATACGCCACAATGGCCGATAAAAAGATAAGAGATGGAAAGAGCGAGAGAACGAAGTAGTACGAGAGCGCCGCAGCCATCTGCAGAGTGTGGTTCCGCAGCACGTCTTCGTAGGTTTCGGCCAATGCATGCTTGATCCGTGTCGGCGTCACGATTCTTGGATGCAATTCCGGATTTGTGGGGCTAACAATGACTTTCGCCGGTCGGGCCGGCTAGCACCACCTAGCGCTAAGGTTTGGTTTAGCGCTAGCCCCTGCAAATTGTGGCTTTCCCAGTGTATCCATGTACGCCGGCCGGAATTCCTCGGGAAACTCCGGTTTGCCAACACACGCAATTATGAAATTGTCATCATCAGGATGTTCTTTCCGCACCCGCATCGACGCCTTAGGCCCTAGGGACACGCCGACCGATCTTGACTTGTTTGAAAGCGTCACCCAGAAGTCATTCTCCGCCACCCCTCGAACCTGCTTTCGCACGGGCTCGAAAGTTTCGTCGCGTCCGATCGACACTCAGAGATGCGATCGATAAGCGAGAACGGCTTCTAGTGTCTCGCAAGCACCGGGGTTAAGGCACTTGGGGTGATGTCTCTTGTAGATGGAGCGTCCGAGGGGCGCGAAGCGCGTGCAGTAGCTGGTTGGAATGTAACCTGCCATGTCAAAGGGCGTCGGTGTAAATCCAACTGACACCGGGTCTTCTTTTCGCCGCTTCCCAATGCGAGGAAGCTGTCGTTGAGGATGTAAATTCAACAGCTTGCATCCCTGAGGTTCCAGGAGCCAGTGCAACGCTTGGTCATGGCAGCACAGACCACTCGAAAGGCCTGACCCGCCCTATCCCGCGCGTGACCGGACCTTGCGAAACTCCGCTTTACTTTGTGGGTTGATTATCACATCATTATTCGAGTAGCTGTGTCCTTTCCTGCAGGTTTTCCCAATGAAAAGGTTCGGGATCATGGACAGCAACCTCTGGCGTCTGGAATCAGTTTCAAAACATAATCGGGTGGGCTACGCCGCAGCGGTCGCTCACGTTGTCAGGATTCTTCCGCAACAGAAGGCGGCTGCATGTTAACTACTCTGCAGCGACGTCTGCTCCTAATTCTCACGATCGGGTTGTTCCTGACGCTTGGCGTGGTCGCCTACACCTGCCGTGCCGCCTTGGGTTATGACAGACTAAACGATCAGGTTCAGAGAACCCACGAAGTGAAGGAAGAGTTGAGTGCCGTTGTTCGCCTTGTGGTAGATGCGGAAACAGGCCAGCGTGGGTACTTAATCACGGACGATCCAGTGTACCTGGAACCGTACCAAGAAGCCACCTCTCAGATCGAGGCCCGACTGGCTAGACTCGACAGTCTCACGAAAAACAGCTCCCCGCAGCAGCAGCGGATGCGCGAGCTTCGACGGATCGAACAAGAGGAACTTGCCGTACTGCAGCAAACTGTCCAACTGGACAAGGACGGTCGAGATGTGGAAGCAGGCCAGCTTATGCTTTCCGGCGTTGGTAGACTCCGGATGGACGAGCTTCGCCATCTCGTAGCCGACATGGAGAAGGAGGAAGATCGACGGCTTGCGGTGCGGGCAACTCTTGCCAAGCGCGGCCAATGGGTCACCGTGCTCGCGGCAGTGGCAATCGCTGTCCTGTCCATCGTCGTGTATGTGCTGGCTGTGCGAGTGATGGGGAGCGCCGCAAGAAGCCAAGAACTGGCGCGCACCGAAGTGGAAAAACGCCTTGTGGCGGAAGAACACCTTCGCTCCGCGGCAGAAGCAGCTCGTGAGCGGGAGCGAGCGGAGGCGAAGTTCCGGGGACTGCTGGAGGCAGCACCAGATGCCATGGTGGTGGTCAATCCTGCGGGCAAGATCGTCTTGGCCAATGCCCAGGTGGAGAAGTTGTTTGGTTATCGACGGGAAGAGGTGCTGGGCAAAGAAATTGAGATGCTGGTACCAGAGCGTTTTGGCCACGTGCATCCGGGTCACCGAACCGGTTTTTTTCGGGAACCGCGAGTGCGATCGATGGGTGCAGGTCTGGAGCTATTTGGTTTGCACCGGGATGGTCGAGAATTTCCGGTGGAGATTAGCCTGAGCCCGTTGCAGACGGACGAGGGCACGCTGGTTACGAGTGCCATCCGTGACATCACTGAGAGGAAACGAGCGGAAGAGAGTTTACGTCTCCTTTCCGGCCAGCTGTTGCATCTACAAGATCAGGAGAGGCGGCGCATCGCGCGCGAGTTGCACGACAGCGCTGGGCAGATACTCGCGGCCCTAGGAATGAACCTGTCGTTGGTGCAGTCGGAACACGGCAACGTCGCTCCCCGTGCGGCCCATGCGATCCAAGAGAGCGTCGGTCTGGTACAGGAACTGTCGCGAGAACTGCGCACCATCTCTCATTTGCTGCATCCACCTCTCCTAGATGAGGTCGGGCTCTCATCGGCTTTGCGTTCATACTTGGAGGGGTTTACCGAACGCAGTAAGATCAGAGTCGATTTGGAGCTTCCCGATGATCTCGGACGTCTCCCGCAGGATTTCGAGACTGCCATTTTCCGGATCGTTCAGGAGTGTCTCACGAACATTCACCGTCATTCGGAAAGCTCGGTCGCGACAATTCGGATTAGTCGTTCTAACGGCCAGATCAGCCTGCAAGTCGAAGACAGAGGCAAAGGCATCCCGGCTGAGAAGCGAGAAGCCATGGACCATAAGGGCGCGCAGGGAGTTGGAATCAGGGGAATGCGAGAGAGACTCCGGCAACTGGGCGGTAGCTTGGAAATCAATTCGAACGGCAGCGGTACAGTTGTAGTGGTCCAGCTACCGGTTGCCAGCACTTCTTTGATCGCTGCCTGAAGAGAAACGTTGTGAGAGATCACCAAGAAGAATGGCTATAGCTGTGCCAGCGCGGCATCGGTCGAGCGGGACCGAGAGAAGCTTCTACGGCCTATTCGGCGCATCAACGAGTTATTGGAGGCCAAAAACCGGCGTTTGCAGCCGAGAAGTGTGAAGCCAGTCTCCAAATGCAACGGCATCTTCCAGATTGCCTATCATGAAATTTTGCTTATCGCTAGGGCAGAGTTGTTGAAGGATACCCGCATCCGTACTATTCCCCGTTTGTCCTTGTGGGAAATATTTCCTAACCCATTACAGGATTTCCCCGATCCAAAATGACTTTGTTTGCCGCATTCCTTTTTACCCTGGAATGAGTGACAGTCACCCATTATCGGTGGGAAGACACGCAATGCCCGACAAAATATTGAGGATCCCTCCAGAGCGCCAAACCGGCAGGCGAAAAAGAGCTCTGTTGGTAGGGGCTGAACCTTTCATCCAGGAGAGCATCGCAACTCTCCTGAGCACGATGGGGTGGACGTGCTCGGCGGTCTCCGGTCTGGAGGACGTTCTCCCGGCGATCAAGCAAGGCTCGTTTGACGCGGTACTGCTGAATCTCGGACAGTCGGGCGCAGGCCTGGAACGCACGATTTTGGGAATAAGGGAGATTGGGCCGACTCTGTCGGAACGAATCGTGGTCATCAGCAGTGGGGTGGTTGATTCCGAAATCCAGGAGCTAATCGAGCGTTACGGCCTATCTCATTTGCCCCAGGAGAAGGTCCTTTCGGGGCTGTGGAGCACGCTTGAAGATCTTGTTGGCTCGCCTACATTGTGCAAAGTAGCTCCCCGGAACATACAAGTTGCCCGACTCTTGTTCGATAGCTTTCTGACGCCGTCGCTGCCCGGTGTACGCAGTTTGCATGCGTCGGGCCGCCATTTCATCTATGAGCGCAACAACACCACGATCGACGTTCTTGTTGACGTCCAGCCCGGATCCAACCGGATATCGCTGATGGGCCAGGTGCTGGATGCAACCAGGCCGCAGGCAAGGAAGGAAAACCTCGCCGTGGTGTTGACTGCGAAATCCGGAACCCTGGCGCGGACGACAACGAATCGCTTTGGCGAGTTTAATCTGCAGTTCCAATTTGCAGAGAACGTCAGCCTTGAAATTCGCATGGGCGAACGATCTTGGATCTCCGTCCCTTTAACACACATGGATTGGGCGAAAGAACGAATAGAGCCAAGGTGGGCAACCGGAACTTAGCCCCAGTTCCGGTTGCGACGCGGGAGTGGCGTCGACAACACTGCACAAGACAAACGGCGAGGTACAAAAATGAGAAATCGCAGCATAATGGTCTCCAAGATCTGCAGAATATCTGCGCGGGATTACTCGGAGAACTCCACCTCTGCACTGTAGTCGAATCGGTGGGAGATCCTCAGGGACGAGTGTGTGGTTGCGCCCGGTCTTATCAGTGATGTGAATCAACTCCTCCAGTTCCTCTTGGACTTCTTAATGCCAAACGGAGGCGACGCGGAGTTAGATCAGGTCTTGCAACTCACGAGTTCCACGTCCTGGACTGCGCCTCCCAGTCTGTACGACACGACGCCCTGTTACTACTACCGAACTTCTGTCTGGCATGGATATATCAGTCAGGCGGCAGTCGGGATCCAAACTCCCAAAAACGCAGAACTCGTTCGGGATCAGTGGCAGTGGCATCGTCGCAGTGATCGATACTGGAGCGGACCCCACTGACCCAGTGCTGCAGGACGTTTTGCTGTCTGGCCGCGATTTCACTCGCAATCAAAAGCGCGGCTCCGAATTGACGGATCTGAGCGAGCCTGGGGACGTCGACCATGATGCCAGCCCTGCTCGAGTCAACCAGTCCACCATGGCAGTGGTCAACGGGAACGGAGTTACCACCCTCTCGCAACCGCAATACAAGGACTTCGGGCACGGAACGATTGTTACCGGAATCGTCCATCTGGTGGCTCCAACCGCCCAGATTTTGCCGCTCAAAGCCTTTCGAGCGGATGGAACGGGGAATCTCTCTGACGTTCTACGCGCGATCTACTACGCGGGCACAAGGTGGCAAGAGTTCTCAACATGAGTTTCGACGTCTCGACCTACGCTCTGGAACTGGACAAAGCCAATCAAAATGTCGCGCGACACGGCGCGGTTTCTGTCGCTTCAGTAGGTAACGATGGACAAGCAGTCATGGTTTATCCCGCGGGGCTGAAAAACGTAATGGGCAGTGCGTCCACGACCAACAGTGACACGATCTTACCCGATCTCTTCGTTTTCAAACTACGGCCAACCTCCGGTTTGGGTGGGAGCCCCAGGAGAAGGTATCGTCACGACTTATCCTTTCCGAACTTACGCCGCGGGGTGGGGTAGATCGTTCAGTGCCCCTTCGTGACCGGCACGGTGGCGCTGCTTCGTAGCATAAACGCGACTTTGGATCAAAGCTCGGCGTCGCAAGCCGTGGCACACGCCAAGTACATCTCTTCTGAGTTGGGTTACAGCTGCGTCGACGTCTACCAGGCAGCGGATGCGTGGTGTGAGGCGTCGAACTGTGAACGGCCATGATTACACAAGAACGCATCCGGGAATCGTCTTCCCTACCTTGACGAAATTGCGTTTCTGATCGTGCCGACGGAGGACGCCGCAGTGATTCGATTCCAGGCCGGAGACATTGATGTCATCAGCAGGATCGGCGCCGGCAACTACGACGCGCTCGAGCGCGATCAGCGTGTAAAACGTATGGCTCCACGATCTGGCGCCTGGACTCGAATACAACCTCCTCTTCTTTAACCTGAACGATGTCGACTCGCAGAAACATCCCGACCTCCGACGCAAGCATGAGTGGTTCCGACTGCAGGAGTTCCGACAGGCTGTGTCCGCGGCCATCGACCGCGAATCGGTCGTGCGACTCGTCTATCGAGGGCGAGCGACACCTTTATGGGACCAAGTGACGCCGGGGAACAAACTGTGGGTGAACGCCGCTGTCCCGCAGCCTCCGCAGTCGCTTGCAAGGGCAGCTGCTCTGCTACGTTCGACGGGCTTCACTCGCCGCCCGGATGGAATCCTCGTCGATTCTCATGGGCAACCGGTGGAGTTTTCGATTCTGACCAACCCCAGCAATGTCCAACGGACAAAACTAGCGACCATTGTTCACGATGATCTAGCTCAACTTGGAATGCAGGTTCACGCGGTACCCCTCGAATTCCAAGCGGTTATGGCAAGAATCTTCGATACCCAAGAATCTTCGATACCTATGACTATGAAGCTGCTGTCCTGGGCTTGGTCAGCGGCGATGCTGATCCCAACCCTGAGATCAATGTGTGGACTTCGGGTGTGGCAACGCATCTTTGGCCCCTGACGGAAAAGAACCCAACCACGGACTGGCAAGGTGAGATCGGCCGGCTCATGCGGGCCCAAACCTCGATGCTTGATTACCAGAAGCGAAAGCATGCTTACGATCGGGTACAGGAGCTTATCGCTCAATTCGATCCTGTGATTTGCCTGGTCAGCCCCCATGTTCTCGTGGGAGTCAAGAGCGGGGTCGGGGGTTTCAAACCAGCCGTGATGGGCGATTACGTACTGTGGAATGCCGACCAGATTTTTGGCGCAGCAACGTCGCCGGAAATAGATGAATGTCCGTGAATCGGCTGAAATCCGCCGTACGCAGTTGGCGCGCCGCAGCGTCATTCACCCGCCACCTTCTGCAAGAAGCAAGCATTCAAGTGAGATTCCCAGTGGGCTTTGCGGGATCGTCCTGCCTTTGAATTGCCAGGTTCACCCGATTGCGATGCGGAGCCTCTCCCGTTAGTCTTCACCCTGTTACGTGACAAGAAATCGTCACGAGCCGCACCTTCGGTGCATGGTAGAGACCGTCTCGACTGAGTCTGCTGTTGAGGTGGCGAAGCTGTATCAGCCAAGAGGCCGTAATGAGATTGCAGCAGGAGACTATATACGCGCCGTGCCCAAGCGACTCGGTTCTGGGTACATTACTCCCGCCGTCGGAAGTACGCTGGTACGCAGCCTACGTTGTGACAAGGCACGAGAAGGTTGTTGCGCAGCAGTTTCTGCGCAGAGGACTTGAGACATTTCTACCCCTTTATCGCGCCACGCGTCGCTGGAAGAACCGTAGAGCGCTCGTGGAGTTGCCGCTTTTCCCCGGTTACCTTTTTCTACGGATCAGCATCGGAGATCGCGTGCGCGCGCTTGAGGTTCCGAGCGTGGTTCACATCGTCAGCGTCCGCGGTGAGCCTGTGGCAATGCCCGACGGAGAAATCGACAGCCTCCGAACGGCGATGCAGCTTCGCACGACCGAGCCGTGCTCCTACTTTGCAAGTGGCAAACGCATACGAATCAAAGCTGGTCCACTGCAAGGACTTGAAGGCGTCGTGGTGCGCCAGAACAGTCGGACTCGAATGATTGTCTCCGTCGATTTCATCCAGCGCTCCACGGCAGTAGAACTCTGGCCCGAAGACCTGGAGTACCTTCCGGACACGACCACCGCCGACTGTAAGGAATCCACACGCGCACACTATTCCTACTGAAACTCCAAGACTGGTACGCCGCAATGCGATCTGGCCGAGGCAAGGCAGTTGTTATGCCGGTGCAATCTGGACGCTTCTACAAACGAACCCACTTAACGCTTCCGATCCAGCTACTCTATCCGGGAGATGTCGAGCCTTCCGAAGACGCTGTGACGGAGAACGTCAGCCCTCTGGGCGTGCGTGTTCTGGTCAAGACGCCGAAAGAGCCCGATACCTTGATGCTGGTGAAATCCCCAGCACCAAGGTTTCGAGCGCCAGTCCGAGTAGTGTATTGCGAAGCGTTGCCCAGTGGCGAATTCGGTGTCGGGTTGCAACTCCAGGGGCAACACCTAAATTGGCTCGCAAACGTGACCGGGGGTGGAGCTTAGAAGCCAGTAGTTGGCTGAGTAAGCCACAGCCTGAAGTTCTGAGAATCAAGATTGCACGCCTGCTTCTGCTCGCCCAATCTTCAAACAAGGACTCAAATCAAATGGAAGCGAATACGATGACAGCCATGCCGGTTGCGGCTGTACAGACTACTCACGAGGAACTGAAAGATAGGATTCAGTTGCGGCAGGCCCAGATCGGGATTATCGGCCTGGGCTACGTCGGCTTACCCCTCGCGCTACTTCTTGGCTACGACGGGCATGCGGTTACCGGTTTTGACATCGACGCAGCTAAAGTCGAGAAACTGGCAGACGGCGATTCATACATCGCTCGAATCGAACCTCGCGAAATCCAGAATGCTCGCGCCCGAGGGTTTTCTGCGACCACGGACTATTCCCGTGTTAGCGAAATGGACGCCGTCATCATATGTGTGCCGACTCCCCTGGGTGAATTCCGCGAGCCTGACCTGCGCTACATCGTCAACACAGCGAAGTCGATCGCTCCCCACCTGCAAACAGGACAGTTGATTGTCTTGGAAAGCACAACTTATCCCGGCACCACGGAGGAAGTGCTGGTCCCACTACTGGAGCGAAACAACACAGCCGGTTTGTGCGCGGCGCGTCCTGGCGCCGACTCGAAAGGCGTTTTCTATGTGGCGTATTCACCCGAGCGGGAAGACCCCGGCAACACCACCGTGGCGCGGCCGGATATCCCGAAAGTAGTGGGAGGGCTTGATGAGGTGGCTGTCGATTTGGCGAGCGCCTTATACGGGACCATCTTCCGTCGGACCGTGCGAGTATCGTCACTGGCAACAGCGGAGATGACGAAATTGTTGGAAAACATTTATCGCTGCGTAAACATCGCGCTAGTCAATGAACTCAAACTGCTGTGCCTCCGCATGGGCATTGATATCTGGGAAGTCATCGAAGCTGCCAAGACGAAACCGTTCGGCTTCCAGGCTTTTTATCCCGGTCCGGGGCTGGGAGGGCACTGCATTCCCGTCGATCCGTTCTACTTGTCCTGGAAAGCTAAAGAGTTCGATTTCCATACGCGCTTTATCGAGCTTGCAGGCGAAATCAACACCGCGATGCCATACCACGTGGTCTCTGCTATAGCCTCAGCACTCAACGATCGCAAGAAGGCGCTCCAAGGCGCACGGGTATTGGTGCTCGGCGTGGCATACAAGAAAGATATTGACGACCTGCGCGAATCCCCCTCACTTGCAATCATCGAGTTGCTGCGCAAAGCAGGTGCCAAGGTCAGCTACCACGATCCCTACTTCCCATTCGTGGGGCGCGGAAGAAAGTATGAGCTGGGCATGAAGTGCGTGCCCCTTCAGGACCTGAACCAGTACGACTGCGTGCTCATCGCTACCGATCACTCCGACTACGACTACCAGCGCATCGTTGACGACTCACAACTGGTTGTCGACACGCGCCATGCAACCCGGTACGTACAGTCGGAGAAGATCGTTTACTGCTGACCCTTTCCTTAAAGTCGTATTTTAGATCTGCAACTAATGTGGGCGCCGCTATCGCCTTCATGCATCTTCGATCTCCGCAAATCCTTGGAGCTTGAAAACTGATGTCGATAGTGACCCCTATCAACTGTCCGTATCCAGAAGAAGTGGCTCCGCGAGCCGCGGGAGCGCTACTGCTGAGCCATAGGAAGGTCCTCATCCTGGGTCTGGAAGCTTTACTCGTAGCCTTCAGCCTTTATGCCAGCCTTTTGCTGCGCTTCGACTTCCGCCTCAGCGCCGAAGCACAGACTACGTTTCTGTACACGCTGCCGTTGGTGTTGGCGGTCAAGCTTTTGCTGTTCTCCCATTTCGGATTGCTTCAGGGATGGTGGCGCTATACAGGAATAGGCGATGTTCTGGATATAAGCCGGGCGGCAGCAGCCGCGAGTTGCGTTTTCTTCCTGGCCGAATTTGTATTGCAGGCGCACCTCTTCTCCCTGTCCGTAGTCGTCACCGATCTGGCGCTCACGATTCTGCTTCTGGGAGGAGCGCGTCTCGCGGTGCGTGCCTACACCGAGAACGTCCAGGCTGATGCCGCTGGGAAAAACACGCTGGTGGTGGGTGCCGGGCAGGCGGGTTGCACAATCGTCCGAGAGCTCAAGCGCAATCCGGGGCTCGATTACCGGCTGATGGGCTTGGTCGATGACGACCCCACCAAGCGTGGAATGAAGCTCCATGGTGTCCGCGTGTTGGGAACCACCGCAATGCTGCCTTGGTTGATCGCGAAGTATGAAATCGCCCGCGTGTTGATTGCTATCCCGTCGGCCAGCGGTAGTCAGATCGAGAGGATCGTCAGCCGATGCCAAGAATGCAAGGTGGATTTCAAGATTTTGCCTCCGGTGGAGGAGCGTATCTGTGGCAAGGCGATGCGGCAGGTACGAAAGGTGCGGGTGGAAGACCTGATCGGCAGGCATCAAGTTCAGCTCGACCTGGAGAGGATCAAGCAGAAACTCCAGGGCAGAGTCATCCTGATTACAGGTGCCGGAGGCTCGATCGGTTCGGAGCTGGCGCGCCAGCTGGCCTCCTTTCACCCCAAGAAACTGGTTTTTCTGGAGCGATCGGAGAACGACCTATTCCGATTGTGCACCGAGTTTGGCGCGAAGTTTCCTTCCATCAAGTTCGTGCCCGTGGTGGGCGACATCCTCGACGTGGGATTGTTGCGCAAGACCTTCGCTATGCATCACCCTAACTCGGTATTCCACGCCGCCGCTTACAAGCATGTTCCTCTGATGGAAACGAATTGTTTTCAGGCCGTGACCAACAATGTTTTCGGCACCTACAACGTGGCGTTGATCGCGCGGCAGTATGGCGTGGAAGACTTCGTGATGATCTCGTCCGACAAGGCCGTCAACCCGACCAACGTCATGGGCGTCACGAAACGGGTCGCCGAACTGATCATGCTGAGTCTCGCGCGTCAGCGCACACGATTCAGCGCGGTCCGCTTTGGCAACGTACTAGGCAGCAATGGCAGCGTACTGCCGCTGTTCCAGCAGCAAATAGCCGGCGGTGGTCCAGTCACCGTTACGCATCCGGAAATGCGGCGGTACTTCATGACGATTCCAGAAGCTGCACAGTTGGTCTTGCAGGCGGCCACGATGGGCAGCGGGGGCGAGATCTTCGTTCTGGACATGGGCCAGCCAGTGCGAATCGTCGATCTCGCCCGCAACCTCATTCGGCTCTCGGGTCTGCAGCCCGATCGAGACGTTCCAATAGTGTTCACCGGACTACGCCCTGGAGAGAAACTTTTCGAGGAGTTGATGCTGGAAGGCGAGGGCCTAAAACCAACGAGCCATCAGAAAGTTCGCGTCCTTGAAGGTGGAAGCTACACGTTCGAGCAGGTGCAGTCGTGGCTGGACGATCTTTCATCTTTGGTTGACGCCGGAAATGTCTACGGGCTGGTGGCAGCCCTGAAACGCATCGTGCCCGCGTACACGCCCAGTGAAGAGATGCTGTCGTTATCAGAAGTCGACCGCCACGACCTGTCGCTAAGGTACAGCCGCGAGCGCGCTACCTTGCCCCTGCCCCCAACAGCAGTTCCAGCCGACGCCAGAATCGCCTGACGTCCCGCGGTTGATGTCAGCGCATTGTTCAAGCGTTTCACAGTAAGAGCGACGAAATGAAGGCTCTTGCCCTTACAGCCCTGTTTCTTTCGCTATCAGCTGTTGCGTTTGCCTCCGATTGTTACATTGCCGCCGACGGCACGGACAGTGAAACGTGTACCAGTGCAACCAACTCTTGCCTTCCTTTCAACTATGTCAGCAGCCAGGCATCGGTAAGTCCTCAGAACCGGGTTCGGTTGTCGCGGATGAGGTGACATGAGTCGCATATACGAACTTCTGCAAAAGTCCGGCACGCTCCCGGATCTGTTTAGGCCATCAGTATTAGGAGCGGAAGGGCGCAAGATGATCCCCCGTGTCGCCCGCGGCGCCGGTCGAACTGCGTCCGGTGGTACTGACGTAGCCGTGCTTCTCGGTGTCCTGCAACGTCAATGGCGTGTCGTCGTCGTGTGCACCTTAGGGGCGGCGGTGGCAGCGCTCTTCGCCACCTTGCTGATGAGGTCGATCTACGAGCCAGAGTCACGCCTGGACGTAGATCCGCCGGGATACGAGCAATTCTCCCTTGAGCCCCAAGCAGTATCGAGTGAGGCCGAATACCTGCAAACGCAAGTGCAAAATCTGCAGAGCGACGCCTTGGCGCTGGCAGTAATCCGTAACCTGCGGCTTGCGTCCGACTCAGTGGAGCCGGCGGCGAACTCTAATGGTATTTCCGCACAGGACGCGCAACGACTCACCCTGGGCGAGAGCGCTGCCCTTCGCGAGTTTCAAAGCCGGTTAAAGGTAGAACACGATCCCGGCAGCCGGGTCATTACGATCGCAGTCGGTGACCACAATCCCGTTCAGGCAGCAAGAATGACGAATGCAATCGCGCAACTTTACGTGGAGCGCATGTCGGAGGCGAGGCACGAGGCGATCGTGCAGTCGGTCCAGTGGCTATCCGGACAACTGAAAGATATACGCAAGCAGATGGACGACTCCAATCGTGCACTAGTTAACTTCCAGAAGGTGAACGGCGTTGCGGATGTGGACCAAGGGAGAAGCACCTACGGCGAAATGTTGGCGGACCTAAACAAGCAACGCACGCAGACCGCGGCAGACCGCATTCAATTGGAGGCCCTGCTCAACAAAGTGCACGGAAACGCCGACGCCTTGCCGCAGGTGCACGACAGTCAGCTAATTCAGCAGCTCACGCAGAAGCTTGCAGAAGTGCGGGCAGACCTGGCCCAGTCGCGGGCAATATACGGTCCCAATCACCCGAATGTAAAACGACTTGAGAATCAGAGAGATGAACTTCAGGGGCAACTGAATAATCAGAAAAAAGGAATTCTGAATGAACTGAAGACAGCATACGCCGCGGCGCGGGCGCGAGAGGGATTGATGTCTCGTGAAGTAAGCGACACCACCCGGCAGTTGAGTCTTGTAGCAGAGTACAACTCCCTGAGGCGCGAAGCCCAGGCGGCCACCGATCTCTACAACACCCTTTATTCAAAGGTAGAAGAAGCGGCAATCTCTGCCGCCTCAAGGTCAAGCAATGTCCGGATCGTGGACCCGGCCCGGGTGCTAGACAAGCCGACTAGGCCCCGCCGGCTATTGAATCTTGGTCTTGGGCTGGGCGCTGGCCTAATGCTTGGCATTGTGCTGGCGTTCATTTTCGAAGGAATTGACAACAGCGTTCGCACCCCCGAAGACGTGCGCCAGTGCGACGCGAAGCTGTCTGTGTCGGTAGTGCCCGTGATCGAAACGAATGGGAATGGCCTGACCCACCTCCCCGCCCCAACCAATGGCAATGGGGCGCTGCATGGCTACGAGCCTCTGCTGCTTTCCCGACCCGAGTCGGCGGAAGCCGAGGCTGTCCGTGGTTTGCGAACCTCGCTGATATTGTCGCGGTTGAACCGGCCTCCACAGGTGCTTCTGATTGCCTCTTCTTTGCCAGGAGAGGGGAAGACCACGGTAGCAATGAACCTGGCAGTGGCTTTGGCGCAACAAGGGCCAACCTGCGTTGTCGATTGCGACCGACGCAACTCCGTCATCAGTTCGGTCTTCAAACGGGTTTCAGAGCCCGGGCTTGGTGAAGTCTTGGCCGGCACGATTGCGCTGACCGAGGCGGTTCTTGAGACTCAGGTCCCGGGGCTAAGTGTCGTACCTTGCGGGCACGCCACGGATGGGGCGTACGATCTCATCGGTCGTGAGTCGATGAAGGAGAAGCTGGACGAACTGCGGCAGCGCTTTACGTTCATAATTGTTGATTCTCCTCCTATCCTGCCTTACGCAGATGGCCGAGTGCTGTCCACGATCGTGGACGGCGTCGTGTTCGTCGGGCGACCTCACTTGACCACCCGCGAAGCCATGAAGCGCAGCCTCGAAGTGCTGGCGCAGGTGCATGCCGCACCCATTCTCGAGGTGGTACTCAATGCAGCTGAGTCGGATGCTGCCGACTACCAATACTACCGATACGGATACAAATCATAAGGAGAGCAAGTGAATCCCGTAGCTGAAATTCAAGTTCCATCCGGATCGAGAGCAACTTCATTCCCTTTCCTCGACCTGCAAGCGCAGTTCGCGGCGATCCGCCACGAAGTGACGGGAGCCGTGGAACGGGTGCTGGAGACCCAGCAATTCATCCTCGGCCCTGACGTACAGCAACTCGAAAGGGAAATGGCCGAACGACTTGGTTCCCGGTACGCCTTCGGATGCGCCTCTGGCTCGGACGCGCTATTGCTGGCCCTCATGGCGTTGAAGATCGGTGCAGGAGATGAGGTGATCACCACCCCATTCACGTTCGTTGCGACCGCTGGTTCAATCTCACGGCTAGGTGCGGAACCGGTCTTCGTCGACATTGATCCCGACACCTATAACCTGAACCCCGGCCAAATTGAATCAGCGATCACTTCACGAACCAAGGCGATCATGCCAGTTCACCTGTTCGGTTTGGTCGCCACGATGGACGAGATCAAATCCGTCGCGCAAGCCAACGGTCTGGCTGTGATTGAAGACGCGGCGCAGGCAATTGGCGCCAGCTACCACGGCAATTTCGCCGGCAACATCGGTGACGTCGGATGTTTCAGTTTCTTCCCGTCAAAGAACCTGGGAGGAGCCGGTGACGGCGGCATGGTGACCACAAACGACCACAAGCAAGCCGATCGTCTCAAACTGCTGCGGCAGCACGGTAGCCGATCGAAGTACCACTATGAAATCCTGGGCTTGAATAGCCGCCTGGATACTCTGCAAGCTGCTATCTTGCGCGTCAAGTTGCGCCACCTCGACGAGTGGACCAGGGCCCGCCGGAGAAATGCGAGTCGCTATCGAAGCTTGTTTGCCCAGGCCAAACTGGGAGACTTGATCCGGTTGCCGGTAGAACCTCCAGGGACGAATCACGTGTACAACCAGTTTGTCATTCGAACCCAAGAGAGGGATGCAATGCGGGACCACTTGCATCGCTCGGGGATTCCTACAGAAATCTACTACCCCATGCCGCTGCACTTGCAGCCGGCATTTCGTTACCTCGGATACAAATCCGGCGACTTCCCCAATGCCGAATCAGTCAGCCGCTCAGTCTTGGCGCTACCGATCTTTCCCGAGTTAACGGAAGCGCAACAACAGTCTGTGGTCACTTCCATTTCCGATTTCTTTGGCGCGACCCGCAAGCTAGACGACCAACTGGAGGACTAATGGAGCCGTCAATACCCAGAATTGCAGTGGCGGGCTCGGGATACTGGGGCAGGAATCTTGTCCGGAATTTCCACCAGCTAGGTGCGCTTCGGGTTGTTTGCGACACTCGCGAAGAACCCATGCAGGAAGCTCGTGCCCAGTATGGGGTGCGAACGACCTCGGACTTTGATTCCGTTCTCAACGACGAAGAAATTGATGGCCTGGTCATCGCTGCGCCAGCAGCACAGCACTTTCAACTCACGGCAAAATCTCTACTGCACGGCAAGGACGTGTATGTCGAAAAGCCGCTTGCCCTCCGTGCTGAGGAAGGTCGCGAACTTGTGCAACTTGCGTCGGAGCGCAATCGGATCCTCATGGTGGGCCACATCCTCGAATACCATCCTGCGGTACTGGAGCTGCGCCGGCTGATTCGGAGTGGGGAACTTGGACGCATTCAGTACATCTATTCTTCACGCCTGAACCTAGGCAAGTTGCGGACGGAGGAGAACATCCTATGGAGCTTTGCTCCTCATGACATATCTGCAATTCTCTTTCTACTCGAAGAAAATCCCCTGCGCGTGAGCGCCCACGGAGGCAGCTATGTGGACCCGCGGACCGTGGATACGACGCTGACAACTTGTGAGTTTGCCAGCGGGGTTCAGGCACATATATTTGTCAGCTGGCTCCATCCTTTCAAAGAGCAAAAGCTGGCGGTCGTGGGTTCCAAGAAAATGGCTGTTTTCGATGATGTCCAGCGCGAACACAAGCTGGTGCTATACTCGCACAGAATCGACTGGCTCGATCGCACTCCGATTGCACACAAGGCGGAGGGCGAACCGGTGGCGTTGCCGTCATCATGCGAACCGCTTCGCCTGGAGTGTGAACACTTCCTCCACTGCATTCGCACTCGGGGAGTTCCCCGAACCAGCGGTGCGAGCGCACTGCGGGTTCTGCAAGTGCTTGAGGCTTGTGAGCGGTCGCTGCGAACCGAAGGCGCATCCGTTCCGATCGCTGTCGCGGCGACGAGCTATTACGCCCACCCCAGCGCAGTGATCGACGAGGGAGCTCGGATCGGCGAGGGCACCAGGATTTGGCACTTCTCCCACATCATGGCCGGCTCCAAGATCGGCAAGAACTGTAACCTCGGGCAAAACGTTGTCGTCAGCCCCAAGGTCGAGATCGGCAACAATGTCAAAGTCCAAAATAACGTGTCGCTGTACACCGGCGTGCAACTTGAAGACGATGTCTTCTGCGGACCCTCCATGGTGTTCACGAATGTTGTGAACCCGCGCAGTCACGTGGTGCGCAAGAGCGAGTACCGTCAAACGTTGGTCAGACGTGGCGCCTCCATTGGTGCGAACGCAACGGTGGTATGCGGCATAACGTTGGGGAAGTACTGCTTCGTCGGTGCAGGCGCGGTTGTGACTCGGGATGTTCCCGACTACGCGCTGATGGTCGGAGTCCCGGCGAAACAGATTGGATGGATGTGCAACTGCGGGATCCGGTTGCAGAACGGCACGGGTGAAGGCCAGTGCCCTGCCTGTGCCCGCAAATACCGAATCACCGATGGCCGGTGCAGCGAGATATCCGGTCCGGTGGCTGTGCCCTGCGGAGCACCGTCGGAGAAAGACACACTAGTGGCGTAAGCTCCCGAGATCTGAATATGGACACTCCATTTATTCAATTTCATCGGCCGTCCATTGGAACTGAGGAAATGGCCGCCGTACAGGAGGTGCTGGAGTCGAAGTGGCTCACCACCGGTCCTGCAACTCATAAGTTCGAGCGTGAGTTTGCCGAGTACCTCGGTGCAAAGCATGCGCTCGCGGTCAACTCCGGCACGGCCGCTTTGCAGTTGGCCATAAGCCTACTCGAACTTCAGCCCGGCGATGAAGTGCTGGTGCCATCGTACACATTTACTGCGACTGCTGAAGTCGTGACCTACTTCGGTGCCCGGCCTGTCTTGTGCGACAGCGTGACGGGCGGCTTCAACATCGACGTGGCGGATGCGGAACGGCACGTCACATCGAAAACCAAGGCGATCATTCCAGTCCATGTTGGGGGCGAGCCTTGCGACTTGGACGCGATCCACGCGATGGCCTGTGAGCATGGCCTGCAGGTGATTGAAGACGCGGCGCACGCCCTGCCCGCGAGTTACCGAGGACGACGAATCGGAACGTGTTCGGCTCTAACCGCATTCAGTTTCTACGCGACCAAGAATATTACAACTGGCGAAGGCGGAATGCTGCTCACGGATAGGGACGATTACGCCGAGAAGGCCCGTTGCTTGCGCCTGCATGGCATCAGCAAAGAGGCATGGAAACGGTATTCCAGCGACGGCACCTGGTACTACGAGGTGCTGCACGCTGGATTCAAGATGAACCTGCCCGACATCCTCAGCGCGCTCGGATCGGCGCAACTAAGCAAAGGCGATCAGTTCTTGCGGCGACGCACCGAGATTGCAGAGAGATATTGCGAGCGGTTTGCCCGGCTTGAGGAATTGGAGCTTCCTCCGACGCTCGGCGCCGGCTGCGAACACTCCTGGCACTTGTTCCTCTTGCGCCTCAGGCCACCGATACTCAGAATTGGACGCAACGAATTCATTGAAGAGCTGAAGAAGCTGGGCGTCGGCACTTCGGTGCATTTCATTCCTTTACATCTCCACCCCTACTACGCGCAGACGGGCGGCTACAGGAAGGGCGATTTCCCCAACGCCGAGGATGCATTCTCCCGCTGCGTATCGTTACCGATATATCCGACCCTCCGCGACGACGAAGTCGAACGGGTCAGCCGAGCGGTCGAGAACCTGGTCGAGATGTACAGGCGCGCCAGGGTCGCAGTGGCGTGATGGACGATCTGTTACAGAAGTGAAAGATACGTTGATCGATCTGAATTCGGTGGGGGCGGAGAAAGGGAGTAATCCTCCCATTCCCTCTGCACCGTCTTACAACCTTTTCCAGGAGCCGTGGTGGCTTGACGCGGTCGCCGAGGGCGAGTGGGACGAAGTGGTCGTGAAGCGTGGAGGTCAAGTTGCGGCTCGCCTGCCTTTTGTGCACAAGAAAAAATTGGGTCGGACCTGGCTGTTGCAACCAAAACTCACGCCCTGGTTGGGACCATGGCTGCGCTCTTCGAATGCCAAATTAGCGAACCGTCTGGCTGAAGAGAAAGAACTGATGCAAGAGCTGATCGACGCCCTTCCGCAGTTTGACCTCTTCCGGCAAAGTTTCGCACCTGAAGTGATGTATTGGCTGCCATTTTATTGGCGAGGCTTCAGTCAGACGACGCGATACACGTACCGGCTTTTCGATTTGACCGACCTCGCGGGTATTTGGGCGCGCGTCAGGGACAACGTTCGACGAGAGATCCGCAAGGCGCGGAAAAGTGTGGTTGTCCGAAGTGACCTTGATATCGACTGTTTTGCCCGCGTGTGGGCCTTGACCTTTGCGCGACAGGGAGTCCGAATGCCAGTCAACACAGAGCTGCTGCGTCGGCTCGATATCGCATGCGAAGAGCGCCACTGCCGCAAGATGTTCTTTGCGGAGGACGCGCAGGGGAAGATTCATGCCGCCGGCTATCTCGTCTGGAACGCAGACTGTGCTTACTATTTGATGGCGGGTGGAGATCCGGACTTGAGGAATAGTGGCGCCGGGAGCCTGGTAACGTGGGAAGCCATCACCTTCGCGTCGACCATCAGCCGGCAGTTTGATTTTGAAGGCTCGATGATCGAGCCGGTCGAACGCTTCTTCCGTGCCTTCGGAGGCAGACCCGTGGCCTACTTTTCCCTTTTGAAATTGAGCCGGCCGATGAGATTCCTTACCGGCTTGTATCACGCCGGCTCTGCCCTGCTTGGGCGTAAACCTTTGATTTAGTGCAATCCATGAGCACCGTGGCGAATCTGAAAGTCGTGCATTTGTCATCCGCCCACTATGCGGCGGACTCCCGCATCTTGCACAAGGAATGCAAGTCGCTAGCGGGTGCAGGGCACGATGTCACGCTGTTGGCGCCGCACGAGAGGGATACGGTCGTAGGTGGCGTAAAGATCAAGGCGCTGCATCCCCCAAAGAGCAGATGGAAGCGGTGGACGGCGGGGATGTGGCGACTCTACCGCCATGTGGAGCGGTTACCTGCCGACTTGTATCACTTCCACGATCCCGATCTTATTCCTTTCGGCATGTGGCTCAGCCTGCGCGGAAAACGAGTGATTTACGATGCGCACGAGGACTTGCCGAATACGTTCCCTTACAAGTACTACATCCCTGCATGCGCACGCAAAATGCTGGGATGGCTGGCCGGACGAATCGAGAAGCTGGCTGCGCGGCGCTTCGCCGCGGTAGTTGCGGCGACTCCGACCATCGCGAAGAGATTCTCCGAATACAACACCAACACAGTCGTGGTTCGTAATTTTCCTTCGCTGGCCGAGGTGGCTCTGGGGCGGAGCCTGCCATGGAACGAGCGGCCTCCTCTCGTCGTTTACGTGGGGAGCATGGCTCCGGAACGCGGTTTTCGGGAAGCCATGGCAGCCATGTCATTGCTGCCCGAAAACCTGAATGCGAGACTCGCCTTTGCTGGGCCAGTCACGCCGGAATTGCGTAAGCAAATTGATGACTTGGCCGGAGCCGATCGTACCAATTTGCTTGGGTTACTCGGCCGCACCGAGGTGGCATCGCTTCTCGGGCGCGCGCGAGTGGGTCTTGTCCCATTGCATCGGATGCCGAACTTTGTCAACGCTCTTCCGGTCAAGTTGTTCGAATACATGAGCGCGGGCGTGCCAGTAATTGCATCGGACTTTCCCCTGTGGCGCGAGATTGTCGAGCACGGCGGTTGCGGGCTGCTGGTTGATCCCTGCGATACCAAGGGGATGGCGCGCGCCATCGAGTACTTACTAACCCATTCCGAGGAAGCGCAACAGATGGGAGCACGCGGGCGCAAAGCCATTGAACGTCATTACAACTGGAAGACGGAAGAGCGGCAATTACTCGCTCTCTACAACTCGCCATGTTGCCGGCCAACGCGGCCTGACTCACAGAAGTCGTTGGCTGCGTGAGGTTATGTCAGACCGTTTCTCTGGGAGTCCATGGCCGCAATCTCAAGAGCGGCACGTTATTGGGCCATTAAAGAGCTGGCTCGCAGGGCCGGCGTATGCCGTGAGTTCTTCCAGTCTTGGGCCATCGAAATATCGCGAGACGCCACGACGATTCACCTGCAGTCTGGGACGGCTAAGCAGATTCGCTTCAAAAACCTTTCAGATGAGATGGAAGGTGATCTCGTCGGTCCCCGGTTCCGGACCGTGCGTGCCCGATGGATGTCGGATCCGGGCGAGTCGATCCGGACCGCCGTTCCTGATTTCATTGTTCCATTCTGTGAGCGGACGCAGAATGGAGCGCATCCTTTATTCTGGCAGGCCAGCGTAGACCGGATCGAGTGTTTCGCAGATTTGCCCGCATCAGCCTTATTTACTTTGTGCCGGGTCGAAGAAACAGAGCATCAGAACTTGGATGTTCACTCACGTTTTCATGCCAACAGGAGCGTCGCTTGCCGCGACGGCTTTCTGGACCGGCCAGTCGTTGATGAATGGGGCTTAGCTTTCGCGCAAACAATCGAGGCGCTTGTGCCGGGCTGGCATCCTAAACCGCGCCGGCTACGCGCAAAGATAAGCCACGATGTGGATGAAGTAGGACTACGGGCAAGCCTTTGGCAGATTCATCGGGCAGGCGATGTGACGGCGTTGGCACGTACCGGCTGGATGATCCTGCCGTTCGACCTTCGGTACGCCATCAAACTCAGCCTGAAACACCGCACTCCGCTGCAAGGTGCCGCACAACTCTTGCGGACCCTCACAACGAGCCAACCGAGTTGCCTCGGGCTGGTCCACAGGGTTGTCAATGCAGTGCTTGAGCGGGGTTTGGATTCAGCGGTGTATTGGAAAGCCAGCCAACTGGGGCCGTTCGACAGCGGTTACGACCCACGCGATGAAAGGATTCGTACCGCAATTGGCTGCCTGCAAAAACATGGCGTCGAGCACGGTGTTCACCCCGGTTACCAGACCTTTGGCTGTCCCCAGGAACTTGAGGCCGAGTTGCAGATCCTGCGATCGGTACTTGGAAGGCACCAGCTTGGCGGGCGGCAGCATTACTTGCGGTGGCGCCCGGCAACCTGGATTGATTGGGAGAAGTGCGGGCTTGCCTACGACAGCACCGTGGGGTACGCAGACCAAATCGGTTTCAGGGCAGGCACATGCATTCCGTATCGTCCCTGGTTGCTGTCATTGGACCGGGAAGCGCGCCTGCTCGAGATACCGCTGTTGGTTATGGATGTGAGTCTTCTGGATTCCATGCGGTTGCCGGCTGATGAGCTGCTGAGCGTGGTCCGGCGCCTTATCGACAAGTGCCGCGTGGTCGGCGGTGTCTTCACCTTTCTGTGTCACAACACAACTCTGCGAGATGAATCGTTTACGCGAACCTACGGCAACATTCTGGACATGCTGACTCCGAGCGATCGCTTCGACTGGCAAGCTTCCTTGGGTAATGAGTGGGTCTGACTGGCGGTCCTGGTCATTCGAACATTCGAAAAAGTAGAAATGGAGCACTGAAGTGACGACTCCGAACGTCGTATACAGTCATGATGGCCTCGGTACCGACTTGCAGGTGGGACGCCGCGATTACCTATACCCGAGCAGATGGTGCGGGTCTCTCGGTAAACGAATCTTCGACATCGTCATCGCCACGATGCTTCTGGTCACCGCTCTGCCTCTCATGCTGCTTGCGTCGCTCGCGGTACTGACCTCGCGCGGCCCAGTTTTCTTCGGCTCCGAACGGGTGGGACAAGGGCGTAAGCGAATACGGGTTCTCAAGTTCCGCACAATGCTCCCTAGCAAAGAACTCGGGGTGCAGCTCACGCGTAGAGGCGATGAGCGGGTCACCCCGGCCGGACGGTTCTTGCGGGCCTGGAAAATCGACGAATTACCCCAGTTCATCAATGTCGTACGAGGCGACATGAGCCTCGTCGGACCTCGCCCCGACTCAGCAGAATTTCTGAAAACGCTCCCGGCTTCTGTCCAATCGGGGCTCGCCGCGATGAAACCAGGCATTACCAGCATGGCGACAATCGTGTTCCGGAACGAGGAGGAGCTGTTGAGCCACGTTCCAGAGGGGCAGCTGACAAGCTACTACACATCCACACTGCTTCCTGAGAAGGTTTGTCTCGATCTTGAGTACGCGTGCCGCGCAACTATGTTCACCGATGTGAGGCTCTTGTTGCAGACGCTGCTGGCTATTCTTCGGTGAAGGCGGATGGCTAATGACTGTTGACACTCACTCTCAATCTCAGCCACGCACCACACCGTTGGGAGCGGCATTCTGTCTCGTCAGTGGTCTGCTCCTTCTCGTACTGGCCTACACCACATTCGGCATGGAACTCGAACCATTTTGGGTGCTTTTCGCAATTCCCGTTGTCCTACTCCTGCCGATAGTCGTGCTAAAGGGTCCGGTGTTTCTCCTGGTGGCGATGTTATATGTCGGCACCTTCAAAACTCGGCGGACGGTTGGCATAACCCTGACCGACCCTACGCTGGTGACCGCCGCCCTCCTGTACCTATCGCTCGTCCTGCAAGCGTTGTTGGTGGGGATAGACGAGGGACGCCGTGGCCTACGCGATTTGTTTGCTGGGCAGAAGAGCGGCGTGACCGCATTTTGCCTGCTGATTCTTGTAATTGCGATCAGCTACTCATACACACCTGCGCCGAGCGTCGGTGGTGAGAATTTGATGAAGCTCGTTTTCTTTGACACCCCGATTTTTCTGGCTCCCCTGATTCTGCTGCGGACCGATCGCGATGTGAAGCAACTCGTGCTCTTGAGCATTCTTGGGAGTCTTTTCTTGGCGTACCGCACGGTATTTCGAGTGACGCACCCCTCGACCGCACTCTTGCTTGGCCAACAAGATCCCACGGAAATCGGCGACGGTTTGCTCATGGGCGCGGCGGCTCTGGTGGCTCTCTACTATCCGTTCAAAGAAAAAGGGTTCTTTCATCTAGCGTTGGTCGGCTGCATTGTCGCCCTCGCCTGTGGAACCATGGCGTCGCTTTCCCGCAGCGCGATTCTCTTATTGTTGCTGGTTGCGACAGCCAGCTTGATACTTCTGCGGCGCTACCCGATAGCGCTCTCACCTGGTGCAATTCTGACCGCCGTAGCGGCCGTGGTCGTCGCAATTTCAGCTGCGTCCCTGTGGCTCTGGCATCAGCCTGCAACTCATACGAAATTCGCGGCCAAAGCCAGTGAGCTTAGCTTGGCCTTAACCGGTATTTATCCTCCCGGTGGAACCGCGGGGCAACGGTATTCGTTCTCGGAGTCCGCTTGGCATGCATTCCTGGCTAAACCTCTACTCGGCTGGGGCGCGGGCGGTTGGAGCACGCTCTGGCACTACAGCGACGAGCGCGTCCTCAAATACCCGCACAATTTCATTCTCGAGATTGCTGCTGAGCAGGGCTTGGCTGGTCTAGTGCCACTAGCATTGCTGCTGCTAGCCATGCTTAGAGCATGCTCCAAAATTCTGCATGGACCAGGATGCCCGTTTGTCTTCATCGTACCTGTCGTAGCGCTGTGTCTGCTGGGAAATGCGGTCACGGGCCAGGTGGAGGCCCGAGACATGTGGTTCTGGTGTGGAACCTTATTCGCTCTTGCGCGAATGGCGGGTTATTCGCATCGCCAGGAGCTCTCTGACGTGTCAGTTTGATGCATTCTTCACCCAACAAGTAATCCCAATGACGCAATTCGTCGCTGCACAAGAATCGGCTCGTAGAGTCGCTGGAAGCTTTTCAAGACCGGCCGGGACTTCCAAGTCGAGCTTGGCCCGGAATGTCGCCATACTGGGCGGAGGGACCGCGCTGGCGCAAGGCTTCAACGTTCTTCTTGCACCTGTGCTCACACGCTTGTACCTCCCCGTCAGCTTTGGACAGTACGCCCTTTTTGTGAGCTTTCTGAACGTCGCGACGGTAGCGGTGTCCCTACGATATGAACTCGGCATTGTGGCAGAGCACACAGAACAAAGAGCTGCTCACCTGGCACTCGCGGCCTTTCTGTTCTCTCTGCCGACAAGTTTGATCGGTGGCGGCATCCTTCTTCTGTTCATTCACTTTTCGCTGTTAGGATTCAACGCCTTGCCGCTGTATACGACGGTGTTAATGGCGGCCGCGCTGGTTTTTGTGGCGGGGTTCTCCGTGCTTCGGTACTGGTTTGTCCGGCAAGAGCAATTCGGATGTGTGTCGCAGGCCACAGTCGTGCAAAATGGTGTTCGTTCAGTGTCCCACGCTGTGATTGGCCCCATTGGCGGCGGCGTGGAGGGCCTGCTTGCCGGTGAATTGCTTGGTCGGTCAGCCGGAATGACCCGCATGTTTCGCGCGGCCTGGCCGAAGATCAGGGCTCATGTCTTCCCCATCGACCGCAGGAAGTTTTCGGAGGTCTTGCGCGAAAATATACAATTTCCTGTCTACTCAATGCCCTCGTCCCTTGTGGACAGCACGGCCGCCAACATCTGCATACCTCTGGTCGTCTGGTATTACGGATCGAGCGCGGGCGGGTACTTCGCCCTGGTACAGAGAATCCTCGCGATACCTCTGGTTCTAATCTCAGCCAGTGTGGCGGATGCATTTCAGGCTCGCTTGGCGCTCTATGTCCGTAACACGCCTGACCGAATCGTGCCTCTATTTCACAGAACCAGCGCTGGCCTGATATGTGTGGGAGTAATCCCCACGGCTCTGCTGATGTTTTATGCGGGGCCGGCATTCCAGACCGTTTTTGGAGAAAAGTGGATCGCAGCCGGCAGAATGGCGGCGATCGTCGCTCCTTTCTTTCTTGCCCAATTCGTGGTCTCTCCCTTGAGCCGTCTGGTGTTCGTACTTGACGGCCAGCGTTTGAAACTTATCTACGACGTCCTGGCTCTGAGCGGAATGATTGGCGTTTTCGCGTTTTCAAAATGGCGGCATCTGCCGTTGATGCACGCCCTCGCAATACTGAGCGCGGTCGGGACATTCACCTTCGTGGTGTACTACTTTTTGCTGATGCGAATCGTGTCGCGGTACCGTTCTGTTGCTGTGCCGAATTCTCCGCAATAGGATTTTTCAGGTCCGGCATCTTAAGTTGCGAGCAACTACTTTCCAGAAGTGTCTCCATGTGTGGCATCGCAGGATTCGTTTTCCGAAAGGGCGAGGCTCACCGGCCGCCTGTCTCCGCCATCCTCGATCAGCTAAGGCACCGAGGTCCGGATGATCAGGGTTATTCCGCATATTCGGAGGGGAGCACGACGTTTGGGCGAGACTGGGCGGACCCCGGCGGGGATCCCGAAGTCATTTTCCTGCACCGGCGGCTGTCGATCCTCGACTTGTCCCAGGCCGGCTCCCAGCCGATGGGAACAAAGGACGGCCGCTACTTCATTACCTTTAACGGAGAGATCTACAACTACCTTGAGCTTCGCGATGAACTCGAACACCTGGGTCATAAGTTTGAATCGCGCTGCGACACCGAAGTGCTTTTGGCTGCCTATGCCGCCTGGGGCCATGAGTCACTGCGGAAACTGGTGGGGATGTTTGCCTTCGCCATCCTGGATACAGTCCAGCGTACGCTGTTTCTGGCGCGTGACTTCTTCGGCATCAAGCCTCTCTACTACGCCTGCGCAGACAATTCTCTCGTTTTTGCGTCGGAACTTAAAACGCTGCTCGAGTTCGGAGGAGTGTCCCGTCAGGTCAATGCCAATCGACTGTTCAGTTATCTCCGCAGGGGGATCTGTGATTTTGGCGCTGAGACCTTGCTGGCGGATGTGCTGCAACTTCCGCCGGCCCACTGCCTTGAGGTTGCGCTGGATCGGGACTGGGAATCTCGTCCAGTGTGCTATTGGGAACCCGCGACGAAGTGTCGTGATGACCTGTCGTTTGAGCAAGCGGCGGAGCAACTGCGCGCGCTGTTTCTTAAGAGCGTAGCCCTCCACCTTCGAAGCGACGTCCCGGTCGGATCAGCCCTGTCGGGTGGCATCGACTCTTCGTCGATCGTGATGGCGATGCGCCACCTCGAACCGGGTATCGATCTCCATACGTTCAGCTACATTGCAGACGATGACAGGCTGAATGAAGAGAAGTGGGTGGACATTGTTGGTCAAGCTGCAGGGTCGCACGCTCACAAAGTCCGCCCCGCCGCAGCGGAACTTGTGGCGGACTTTGACCAACTGTCTTACATGCAGGACATGCCGTCGGCGAGCACCAGCCTTTACGCTCAGTATTGCGTATTCCGGGCGGCTCGGCAGGCAGGCATCAAGGTGATGCTGGACGGGCAAGGAGCCGATGAGATGCTCGGCGGGTATTCTTACTTCCGAGGGGCACGACTGGCATCTCTTGTGCGGCAGATGCGGTGGCGCGAGGCGGCTGCCTTCCTTTCCCAGGTATCTCGGTTTCCTGACACTTCCACATTCTTACTATTGCAGGATGCCTTGGATCACTTGTTGCCAGCGCTCGCCCAGGTGCCACTGCGCAAATTAGTCGGTAAAGATCTGGCACCGTCTTGGCTCAACCTCAGTTGGTTCCATAGGAAGGGCGTAGTCCCCCATCTGAACCGGCAGGGTTACAAGTCGTCGCAGGTGTTACAAGAAAAGCTGCGCCGAGAGATAGTCGAGCATTTGCCCAGCCTGCTGCGCTACGAGGATCGCAACTCGATGGCATTTTCCATTGAGAGCCGAGTGCCATTTCTGACGCCCGAGCTGGTCGATTTTGTACTTTCTTTGCCGGAACAGTACATCATCGCACCCGACGGCACGTCGAAAGCGGTATTTCGGTGTGCGATGCGCGGTATTGTGCCCGATTCTATCCTTGACCGGAAGGACAAGATTGGGTTTGCCACGCCCGAGCGCACATGGTTGTCAGCCGCAAGCGTTTGGATTCAGCAGCAGTTCGACGCAGACGTGGCGGCGGAAATACCTGCGGTCCGCCTGGACGTGGTCAGCCGCGACTGGCAGGAGATCCGGCAGGGCCAAAGAACTTTTTCCTCCGCTGTCTGGCGCTGCCTGAATCTCATCGCATGGACGAAGAGATTTCAAATCCAGTATTCGTGAGACACGAGCGCATAGCTATGTCCAGTATTGAGCTGGTTCACGTGACCCAGGAGAAGGCTCCGTCTTCCGAGATCGCCGAGCTTCCTTTCGTTTCCGTCATCATGCCCATCCGCAATGAACAGCGGTCAATTTCGCGAGTACTCGACTGCCTGCTTGCACAGGATTACCCGCAGGACCGTCTGGAGATTCTCGTTGCAGATGGGATGTCGACTGACAACACGCGCCGCGTGGTTTCAGTCGCCGCTGCCGGAGATTCCCGCATCCGCTTACTCGACAATCCGCAGCAAATCATGGCTTCCGGTTTCAATTTGGGTTTGAAGGCAGCCAGGGGTGACATCATCATGATGATGGGCGGTCACACGGAGGTTGCCACAAACTACGTATCGATTGCCGCCTCATTGCTCCGGAAAGAGCTAGCGGACTGCGTTGGCGGCCCGATCAATACCGTGGGCGAAACAGACGTCGCCCAGGCGATTTCCCTAGCAATGTCGTCGCGCTTTGGTGTGGGAGGCTCCGCCTTCCGATGTGGTTGCCGCGAGCGGAGGTACGTGGATACGGTGGCATTTGGCGCTTATGCGCGCAATATCATGGAGCGTGCCGGTCCGTTGGATGAAGAATTCGTGCGCAATCAGGATGATGAGTTCAATTACCGGATGCGAAAACTTGGAGGAAAGATCCTGATTGACCCGGAATTGCGGTCCTGGTACACGAGCCGCTCTTCGATCCGCACTTTGTGGCGACAATATTTTCAGTACGGGTATTGGAAGGTCCGGGTTCTGCAAAAACACCCTCGGCAAATGCAGCTTCGGCAGTTTGTTCCTGCAGCATTCGTTCTGTCGTTGCTGCTGTCCCTCATCCTCGCCGCTGTCCGCCCCAAGATTGGCAATCGAATGATGCTGCTCGAGGGTGGCAGTTATTTTTTGGCTACTTTGCTCGTTTCCATGTCACTTGCAGGCGCCAGACGACGATGGCGTCTGGCACCAGCTCTGGCCGTGAGCTTTCCTGTGCTCCATTTTTCCTACGGCGCAGGTTTTCTGGTGGGATTGGCCAAGTTTAGTATCCGCCGACGGCCACGGGAGGGTGCTTGAGGCTGACTCGCCGCAGCTCTCGGCACCCTTCCTTCTGTTGACTCAACCGTCACGAGGAGGCCCTAATGTTTCCGAACCGTCCAGTAACAACTGTCGCTCTCCGCGGCATCATCTCCGTGGTCTTGGGCACTCTCTTGCAACTCGGTCTTGCCGTCGCGCAAACTACAACCCAGCAGTCCACAGGAACTCGGTCTGGCGAACAGCATTCCCCCTCGGAAATGCTCATCGGCCGCGGAGACCTTCTTCAGGTCGCCGTCTACGGAACGGATTTTGACAGACAAGTGCGTGTCAGTGATGCAGGGGAGATCTCACTGCCTCTTCTGGGTACCGCGCGGGTCGATGGCCTCTCCATTCGGGAGGCAGAGGAGTTAGTTGGCCGGCAACTTGCGCAACGCGGCTACTTCAATGATCCTCAGGTATCGATTTTCGATCGGGAGTATACGACTCAGGCCATCTCGGTCCTCGGTGAGGTTCAGAAGCCGGGAATTTATCCCCTTCCTGGTGCCCGCACGCTGTTCGATGCAATTTCAGCCTCCGGCGGCACGACAGAGAAGGCCGGCAACCAAGTCACGATCACCCATCGTAGCCAACCGAAGCAGCCTGAGGTAGTACTGTTGTCTTATAACGGTGAATCGTCCGTGTCCAGCAATATACAAGTTGCCCCTGGCGATACGGTTGTGGTTTCCAGAGCGGGTATCGTTTACGTGGTGGGTGATGTGCGCAAACCCGCCGGTATTGTTATGCAAAACTCCCACATGACAGCTCTTCAGGCAATCGCCATGGCAGAGGGCACCAACCCCACTGCTGCTCTGAACCGTTCGAAGTTGATTCGCAACACGCCACAGGGACTGAAGGAGATCCCGCTTCCTCTCAAGAAGATTCTCGCCGCCAAGGCGCCTGACTGGGACTTGCGGGCTGACGACATCCTTTTCGTTCCGAGCAGCGCTGCTAAATCGGCTGGGCGAAGAGGCCTTGAGGCTATCGTTCAGACCGCGACCGGAGTAGCCATCTACCGCCCTTACTAGGAGCCAACCTTAGAACGCTAATCTCGCCTACAGCTTGAGTGAGGTCCATGATTCACAGTGCGCCCGTTACGTACGGTATTCTCGTGTTGCTTCTTCTGGCGAGTTGTTCGGTGCTGGGCGCGAATCGCTCCAGAAGCAGAGATCACTACATTGCGACAAAGGGGGTGGATAGCGGGAGTTGCACGAACGTGGCGTTTCCCTGCCGCACGTTCAACTATGTCGATCGCCAAGCCGGGTCCGGCGACGTGGTGCATGTCTTACCCGGCACCTACAACCTGACCACCTCG